>Ga0075471_10001030_pt1 | contig 17832 bp, 14 predicted proteins | sample DEB19_08_DNA_2_FD_74787 | JGI IMG/M metagenome (GOLD analysis project Ga0075471, IMG submission 74787) | Aqueous microbial communities from the Delaware River and Bay under freshwater to marine salinity gradient to study organic matter... | ecosystem: Environmental > Aquatic > Marine > Coastal ... | reverse complement strand
CGCCCGTGCGATCGCGACCCGCTGTTCCTGTCCACCCGACAGTTGCTTCGGCAAGTGATCCGCCCGATCGAGGAGGCCGACCGCCTCGAGCGCCAAGCTCACGCGCCGATGACGCTCGTCCTTCGTCATCGGGAAGAGCCACAGCGGGATCTCGACGTTCTCGTAGGCCGTCAGGACCGGAACGAGATTCGCCTGCTGGAAGACGTAGCCCACGTGGGCCGCGCGCCACCGGGCGGACGAAGCTCCGGAGAGGGTGGCGAGGTCGGTCCCCGCGACGGAAACCCGTCCGGCGTCCGGGGCGTCGATGTTCGCGAGGAGGTTGAGCAGCGTCGTTTTCCCGCTGCCTGACGGGCCGAGAAGCACGAAGAATTCGCCGCTTTCGACGGAAAGCGAGACGTCACGAAGCGGGGTCACTTCGACGTCGCCCTTCTTGTACGTCCGCGTCACGTGATCGAGTTCGATGAACGCCATTTCAGCGACCTCCCGTCGTCACGCGGGTTCCCGGTTCGAGTCGCGAGAGACCGCCTTCGGCCTCGACGACCACCTTCGAGGAAAGATCGATTCCCTTGAGTACCACCACCCGGCCATCCCGGCCCGGCGTCGTCGTGACGGGGGTCCGTCGCACCGTGCCGTCGGAAGGATCGAGCGTCCATACCGCTCCGTCGACGACGGCGGCGGACGGAATGGACACCGCGTCCGAAAGCGCGGGTGCCCCCGTTTTGGACGACGCGCCTTCCGGATTGTAGAAGCGCACTTGAGTCAGCATTTCCGGGCGAAGCATTTCGTCGGCGTCCTTGATGCGGACATGCACTTGCAGCGTCACCTTGGCGATGTCGGCTTGGTGCACGATGCGCGTGATTTCCCCCACGTACGGCTTGCCCGGTCGGACGTCCGCCATGATCTCGGCGCGTTGGCCGAGACGGGCGCGTCCGACGTCTCCCTGAGCCACGTCGACGCGGACGCGCAGCCGCGTCGGATCGTAGAGAGAGACGATCGGCATGCCTTCTTCGGCGATCGCGGTGCCCGGGCCCGCCATGCGGGCGAGGACGACCCCGGCCGACGATGTGCGGACACGGGTCCGTTCGAGAGCCAACGCTTTGCGGTCGCGTCGGGCGCGGGCTTCGCGTGATGCGGCTTCGTGGGCTGCGAGTTCTCCGCGGGCTTCGTCGCGCATCCGACGATCTTCGGATCGCAGCCGCGCTTCGCTTTCCGCGGCTTCGAGCATCGCGTCCGCCTTCGCACGCTCCGCGTCCGCGGCGCGAGCCGCCGCTTCGGCTTCGGCGAGCATCGTCGCGGCCTCGCGGCTGCGGGCCTCGGCGAGCACGACCTGCCGCGGTCCGTCCGCGCCGATTCCGGCGAGATGACGCGCGAGTTCGAGTTCCTCGACGGCCGTCTTCGCCGCGATCGCGAGACGCTCGACGGCGCGGCGTTTCTCGTCGGCCATCGCCGCGCGTTGCGCGCGTTCGGCCGTCGCCGTCGCGACGCGTTCCTTCACGCTCACGGCCGCCGCGAATCGCTCTTCGACCACGGCGAGGACCGCGCGATCCTTCGTCTCCTCCGCTTCCGCGGCGGCGAGCGTCGCCTCCGCGTCCGCGAGTTCGAGACGTGCGTCGTCGTCGACGAGGACGGCGACGACGTCTCCCGCGGCGACCGCTTGCGATTCGAGGACCGAGACGTCTTTGACCACGCCCTTTACGAGGGCGGGAACGAGAATCGGGAACGGATCGGGCTCGACCCAACCCGCCGCTTGGAACAGGGCGGTCCCCGACGACGCGGCGGCCGCGACGCCTTCCGTGACGGGTTCGGGACGGATGACCTTCACCGCGACCTTCGGCGCGAAGACGTCGCCGAGCGTCACGAGAAGCACGCCCGCGAACACGACGATCAGAAGAACGGGCAGAAGGCGCATGCGCGAACGCGGCGGAGGCGGCAGATTCGCCGTGCGCGAGAGTCCGCGGAGATCGATGTCGGCATTGACGTTGGTCACGGCTTCAACTCCTCGTTGACGGGGGGAAGGGGAGGACCGAAGGCCTCGTCGAGAGCGGAATGCGAATGGGCGAGTTCGAGACGCAGGGCGGCCGCCGAGGCCGTGAGTTTCATGCGGGCTTCGATGGCCATGAGCGCATCTTCGAGGCGCATGAGATCCGCCGCGAAGGCGCCCGTCGCCGCGATGAACCAACGATCGGTTTCGCGCTCGCGCTTCGGGAGCGACCGATTGACTTGGGCGTGGAGGATTTCCGTCGCGTGCCGACGGGCGCGCGCTTCGTGATGGACCGCGAGGAGCCCGTCTTCGAGCGCTTCGCGGGCGCGGGCGCGCCATTCGACCGCCGCGTCGAGATCCGCGCGGACTCGGCCCGGCCACGCGATCGCGGTTTCCGCGACGATTCCGTAGAGAGTCGACATCGGCTCGAAGATCACCCGCGGCCCGATCATGAGGTCGGGGATCGACTCGGCCGCGGCCGCGGCGACCGCCGCGTCCGCCATCCGGTATTCCGCGAGAAGCCTTCGGAGCTGTGGGACGCGTTCGAGGAGTTCCTTCGGCGTCGGTACCGGAGGCAGGACTTCGGGCTGCTCTTCGGGGGTCCACGACGGTGGATCGACGGTCGCGGTGTCGGTTTCGTCGGGCGGGAGTCCCGCTTCGATCGCGAGTCGGGCGCGGCGTTCGGCGACTTGGACGCGAACCATGGAACGTTCGTTGTCGATCTCTTCGACGAGCGCTTCGGTACGCGCCATCATCGCGGGGGCGATCCAACCCTTCGCGAACGCGCCGCGTGCGCGGGCCAATGTCGCGCGACAATCGTCGATCAACGCCGTGAGATGGCGTTCCTGCGCGACGGCGATCTCGAGTTCGTGCGTCGTTCGTTCGACGCCGCGAACCGCTTGCCACACCGCTTCTTCGAGCGCGGCCCAGGCGGCGCGCACTTCGGCGTGCGCCAAATCCTCGGCCGCCGCGGACTTGCCGACGCCGACGATCCCGAGGATGTCGAACGTCGTCATCACGTCGTTTTCGGCGCCGTCCCCGGGCATATTCGCGTTCTCGAGCGTGACGCCGATCGCTTCGGGGGAACCCGCTCCGCGGGCCGCGGCGCGTGCGGCGGTGAAGGCGCGGCGCATGCGACGGACTTCCGGGTTCCACGCGATCGCGCGTTCGCGCCACCAGGCCGACGAGTCGCGCGTCGGCTCGGGGCCCGTCGGACGGGCGAACAGGGGAAGAAGCCCGGCCTCTTCGAGAGCGGACAGGGCGACGCGCGGGGCGACGTCGCGGGCGGCGACGGCGTCGACGACGGTTTCGGGAGGACCTTGCGGGTCCGGGGGTACGGCGCATGCCGCGAGGAAGAGAAGTCCCGCGGAAAGCGCCCCATGGATTCGGGGCATGACGACCAACTCCTGCGTGAAAAAGGGGCATCGATGCCGGGAGGCATCGCGTCGCGGGAGTCGTCTAGATCAGAAGGGGCAACGACCTCGACCCGTCGGGGAGGTTGGGCGGCACGCGCAGCGGCGGGGCTTCGAAGCGCCGACCGGTCGCCGGAAGGGCGAACGCGCCGAACAGCGGGGCCCCTTGCGGATTCGGGGCCCAATCGAGACGGGCCTCGGGAACGATGCCGTTGGGGGGCGTCGGCGTCACCCACGACACGTCGTCGAGACAGCAGGCGGGGATCTCGGAAATCGTGAGGCCGTCCGACGATTCTCCGCCGCAGCAATCGTGCGTGTCCGCGACTTCCTCCGCGCAGCAGAGCGCCGCGCAATACGACTCGACCAAACCGCCGGGCACGAGCACGGCGGGGAGGAGCAGGAGAAGAAGGGTCAACGCGCGGAGTCGCATGGGGTGGCCTTACGGGGATTATAGGCGTGCGCTCCTCGGGCGGCAACCCCTTTCGGCGAAACCTTCTTGGGACGTTCCGACGCGGGGAGCCGATGCGTTGCGGCGTCGTAAGATGCGCTTTCCGGACGGTTTTCCCATTTTGAGGCGGGTACTCGAGGCGAATCGGGCCCGCGGACGGAGTCGGCGATGAAATCGATGTTGACCTTGGTGCTCGTCCTCGCGGTGTGCGGCGGCGCCTTTTGGTTCCTGACGCTCGGCGAAGAGTCGACGATCGTCGTCCCGGCGCCGAACTCGGGACCCACCGCTTCCGATCCGGTGCTTCCGAAACCCGCGACGCCCGATCCGGTCGCATCCGACGGAGTCAAGGCGGCCCGCTACGCCGGTGAATCGTCGACCGAAGAGACCGCGCCCAAGGATCCCACGGCGCGCGGCGTCGTCACGGCCCGCGTCGTCGACGAGTCGGGACGACCGGTGGTGGGATGTTTCGCGTCCGCGACGCCGAACGGTGGTTGGGGTGGGCCCGGCGCCGCGCCGGCTCCGTCGCCGTCGCCGGTCAAGTCCGACGCCGAGGGTCGCGTCACGCTTCCGGGGTTCCGCATCGGTACCCGTTACGCGTTCCGTATCGACCATCCGAAGTTCCTCGAAGCCGCGGCCGACGTGTTGGTGCCCGGCGATTCCCCGTTCGACGTCGGGAAGATCGTCCTCAAGCCCGGAGCGATGTTGACGGGAGTCGTCGTAGGCGAAGACGGCAAGGGCGTGGCCAAAGCGTCGGTCCGCGTGTCGTCCGGCGCGGCGACGTCCGGGAACGGCCCGGTCATGATCGGTTTCGGAGGCGGCCGCTCGGAGCGGGCGAAGGTCACCTTCACCGATTCCGAGGGGCGTTGGACCTTGGGTGGGATCGCGGACGGTCCCGTGAAAGTCACGGCGACGTCGTCGCAGCACATGCCGGCCGCCGGCGTCGCCGCGACCGCGAAAATCGGGCAGACCGTCGAAGTCCCCGCGATCCGTCTCGAAGCGGGATTGAAGATTTCGGGGCGAGTGCTCGATCACGCGGGTGCACCGGTCGCCGGTGCCGTGGTCTCGGTGACCGCGAAGCCGAAGAAGACGGAAACGCCCGAAGGGAGTGTCGAAGCCGCGGCTCCCGTCTTCATGACGTTCACGACGCCCGGCGGCGAAGGAGAACCGATCCAACTCGGGGAAGGGCCCGGAGCGCGCAAATCGGCGACGACCGCCGCCGACGGTTCGTTCACGATCGCCGGATTGAAGGAAGGTGCGTGGTCCGTTCGTGCGCGCCGCTTCGGTCACGCGTCGGCGCGCGTCGAGGCGCAGGCGGGGACGTCCGCGCTCGACGTCAAACTCGGCAAGGGAGCGGTGATCGTCGGTCACGTGGTCGACGCCGACGGCAGCCCCGTCGCCGATGCGCGCGTCAAAGTATCGAGCGGCATGCAAGTGTTCGGCCCGACACCCGATGCGGGTGGTGGGGTACCCGACGTGTTGCGCGGCGCGGCGGCGGCCGCCCTCTCGGGAATGGTCGAAGCTCCCAACTTGATCGCCGTCGGAGTCGGTGAAGGCACGACCATGATCGAAGTGACGGCGAAAGGGGGCGCGACGACGCTGTTCCCGGTGGAGGAGATGAAATCCGGAGAGATCCGACAACTCGAATTCCGATTGCTTCCTGAGAGTCTCGTCGAAGGGGTGGTTCGCGACGATCGCGGTGAAGGCATCGTCGGTGTCGAACTCGTTCTGGACACTCCGGAAAACTCCGGAGGCGTCGCGTCGGTCGACGACAACGAGTCGCGTCGCACGACGATTCGTCGTGCTCGTACCGACGGCATGCCCGTCGCGAAGGCGATCAGCGGAGCGGGAGGGCGTTTCGAGATCACCGGAGTCGCCGACGGCACGTGGTCGTTGCGGGCGCGCAAGGACGGGTACGTCGAGACGACGATTTCCGTGACCACCGCTCCGCGGACGAAGACTTCGGTCGACATCGCGTGCGTGCGTACCGGAACGGTCGAAGGTGTCGTCACCGCGGGAGACGGCGTCGAGCGCTCCGGTCGGATGCTCACGCTCACGGCCCGCGGGAAGAAGACGTCGCCGTTCCCCTTCGATCCTTGGCACGAAGCACCGCGGGCCGTTTCCGACGCCGCCGGGCGATTCGTGTTCGCCAACGTCGCCCCCGGAGACTGGGGACTCGAATTCGTCCGCAAGGAGAACGCGGGCGGAGGGTTCGTCTCGATCGGCATGGCAGGTGGCGAAGAGGCGGAGACGCCTCCGAAGGGCATGCCCGTGCTCGTGAAGTCGGGCGAAACCACGCGCGTCGAGATCGCCGTTCCGAAGCCTGCGAGAGTGGTCGGCATCGTGACGGACGCCGGCGCACCCGTCGCGGGCATTCGCGTGGAATTGGCGCGCGCGGGTCAGCCGTTCTTCGGGATGGGCAACACGCGCGTGACCGATGCGTCCGGGAGGTTCGAATTCGACGACGTCGAAACGGGGCCGTGGCTCGTCAAGGCGCAGCCGAAGGGCGCGCCGGAACCCGCGGAGGTATCCGTCGACGTGGTCGACGGTGCCGAAGTGGACGTGCGCTTGGTTCTGCCGGGTGCCGTCATCGAAGGCGTCGTTCGTGATTCGGCGGGCGCACCGGTCGCCGGAGCGAAGGTCGTCGCGAGCCGCAAGCGTGAGGGCGGTACACGAACTGCGATTGCCATGGCGGCGATTTCGACCGACGCCGAAGACAACACGGAGATGATCACCTTCGACAGCACCAATCCCGTCTACACCGGAGCGGACGGCTCCTATCGGATCCCGTACGTGTCCGCCGGCGTGTGGAATCTCAAGGTCACGTCGAAGCAATATCGGCCCGTCGAAAAGGGCGGGATCGACGTGACGGACGGCCGCATCGTCAAGGTGGATCTCGTCACGGAGGTCGGCGGCCAGTGTCTGATCACGTGCGAAGGAGGTCCGTTCGATCACGTGAGCATCCGAGTGCTCGACGCGTCGCGCGAGGAACTCGGTGAGGCGATGGGACGCAACGGGCCGTTCGCGGTACGCGGCCTGCCTCCCGGAACGCACGACTACGAAGTGTCGGCGTTCCGCGCGGGTATCACCCACGCCGCCCGCGGAAAGGTCGAGATCAAGGCGGGCGAAACGACCCGATTGACCGTGACGCCGAAGGCCGAGTAGGCGTCAGCCGCCGCGCGGCGGCTCGGTCCCGCCGGATCCCGTCGTCGTTCGACGGCGGGATCCGCCCGTGCGCGTGCGACGCGGTTTGTGCGCGGGCGGCGGAATCGGAGCGGTCCCTTCGGGTTGTTGCGCCGCGCGCGCCATGAAGATCGTGTGCGGATCGCGTCCGTCCGTCCAAGCGTCGGTCGGAAGTACGCGATAGATACCGTCCGCGCCGAGTTCGCGGATCTTCGGGCGATCCTCGAGGTACACGCCGAGGATGTCGGATCGGATGTGGCGCGCGAGAAGCGGGTCGAGAATCGGGAAGAGCACTTCCACGCGTCCCCGCATGTTGCGCGTCATGAGGTCGGCGCTGCCGACCCAGACGCCCGGAGTCCCGCCTCGGAGAAACCAGTAGATCCGACTGTGTTCGAGGAAGCGCCCGACCATGCTGCGGACCCGAATGCGTTCGGAAAGACCCGGGACTCCGGCGCGCAGCGAGCAGATGCCGCGGACGATCAAGTCGACGTCGACCCCCGCGCACGACGCGTCGTAGAGCGCGTCGATGATGTCGCGGTCGACGAGACCGTTCGTCTTCGCGATGATCCGCGCCGGACGTCCGGCGCGTGCCTCCTTCGTTTCCGCTTCGATGAGGCGAAGGAGAGGCGTCAACATGCAGTCGGGCGCGACGAGGAGGTGATTCCACGACTCGGGGCGGCTGAACGACGTGAGCAGGTTGAACACGTTGGCGACGTCGAGCGTGAGACTTTCGTCCGCTGTCAGAAGCGAAACGTCGGTGTAGACGCGCGCCGTCGCCGGGTTGTAGTTGCCCGTGCCGAGATGCGCGTAGCGGACGAAACGCTCGCCTTCGTCGCGTACGACGAGTGCGAGTTTGCAGTGCGTCTTGAGTCCGACGACGCCGTACGCGACTTGGGCGCCCGCGTCTTCGAGTTGGCGCACCCATTGGATGTTGGTGGCTTCGTCGAAGCGCGCCTTCAGTTCGACGATCGCGGTGACTTGTTTGCCGGCGCGTGCCGCCTTCTTGAGCGCGTCGACGATCGGCGAATCGTCGCCCGTTCGGTAGAGCGTCACCTTGATCGCGTGAACCTGCGGGTCGAGGGCGGCGGCGGCGAGGAACGCCGAAATCGTGTTGAAGGAATCGAACGGGTGGTGCAGAAGGACGTCGCGCGTCGCGAGCCGTTCGAACGAGAACTTTCCGTTCTTCGACCATCCCGGTTCGGCGGGGACGAACGTCGGGAACTTGAGATCGGGGCGGTTCACGAGTCCGTAAGCCGTCATCAGTCGATGGAGGTTGACGGGGCCGGGCACCCGGAACACGAGATCCGGCGTGAGATCCGCGGCTTCCATCAACATCGATTCGAGTTGTTGCGCGGCGTCGTCGCCGATCTCGAGACGCACGGGGTCGCCCTTCTTGCGTTCACGGAGCGCTTCGTTGACGGCGTCGAGCAGATTTTGGGCGCCGTCTTCGTCGATGTAGAGATCCGAGTTTCGCGTGATGCGGAACTCGGCCGTGGCGACGACGTCGCAACCGGGGAACACGCGCGCGATGAAGTGCTTGACCAGTTCGCCGACGAAGACGTAGGTCGTATTCTCCGCACCTTTGACCGCGACGAGACGCGGAAGCACGCGCGGTACCGTGACGACGCCGAGGCGCGCCCCTTTGATGCCGGGTCGCTTCAGCAAGGCACCGACGCAAAGCGCCTTGTTTTCGATGCGCGGAAACGGGTGGGCGGGATCGATGACGATCGGCGTCAGGACCGGAAGGAGACGATCTTCGAGATACGCGACGAGTTCCGGTTCGTGTTCCCGAAACAGATCGGGAACCGCGCCGATATGCAGTCCCGCCGCCGCCAGTTCCGGGCGCAATTTGCCGTTCCACAGTTCGTACTGATCCGCGTAGAACGCCCGGGCCTTGTCGCAGACGCCCCGCAACTGCTCGTTCGACGTCAGCGCGTCGGGGCCCGGATCTTCGACGTCGCCGAGCACGGCCTGGTGCAGTCCGCTCACGCGGATTTCAAAGAACTCGTCGAGGTTGTTCGCGGAGATCGCGAGGAACTTCAGGCGTTCGAGAAGGGGATTCGACGGATCGCGGGCTTCGTCGAGCACGCGACGGTTGAAGTCGATCCAGGAGAGTTCCCGGTTGACGTACGCGTCGGAGGGATAGCGGGGGTGGGACATGCCGGGGCTGCCGGTCGTCGTACGGTCAGGACTCCGAAAGGGAGGCTCGGGCGGCATCGAGGACCTTTCGGAGCTTGCGGGGGACGATGGACCCCGCCTCGTCGAGGGGGACCCATCGCCGATCCCTCAGACCCCTTTCGGCCCAAGCGCAGTCGGCGACGTAACGGAATAAATGGTACGACTCGACCCTTCCGGAACGCTCCCAAACTCCCAAGTGCATGACAGGTAAGGACTTGACGCCCGCCTCCTCCTCGATTTCACGCTGGGCACCGAGGACCGGAGTTTCTCCTTGTTCGAGCGATCCCTTCGGCAGGATCCATTTCGATCGGTCGGAGGACGCCGTGACGAGAAGGCAGGCGAAGCCCCCACGCCAACGGCGCACGACGACGCCGCCGGTGCGCTCGCGGGATCGGGTGCGGGTGGGGGGCGAAGGGATCACGTCGGAGGAAGGGTGCTTCGTGATCGTGAAGGATCGGTAAACGCCGCGCCAAGTTCGGGTCACGACGGGGCCGCGACGTCGCTCGGTGCGGGTCGCCCCCGATTCAAGACTTTCCGAGCGCATTTCCGATGAACGGAGAACCGGGAACCCGGTTTTTCCATCCATGCACCCGTCCGACATCGACACGCGGCTCTTCGGACCGGTGGCGACGAAGATGCAGGCCAATCTCGAAATGCTGATTGGTCGCGGCATCGCGTTCGCCCCCGGCACGTCCCGTCGTGTCTCCATCGGCGAACTCCGAGATGCGTTGGTCGAGACGACGGTAGGCTTCCGCGCCGATGTGACGGGCGAAGCGCGTGGTCAGGCGATGGTCCTGACGACTCCGCGCGGGGCCGTCGCCCTCGCGACCTTGGTTCAGATGGTTCCCGACGCGACGATCGTCGCCCGCATCGGGGAATCGACGCCGCCGACGCCGAGCACCGCCGAAACCGAAACGCTCGGCGAGGTCGGCAATTTTCTCGTCGCGGCGGTCTCCGACGTGGCGCGCGATGTGGTCGGCAATCGCCTCAAATTCGTGCTCGAGCCCGTCGCCGTCGGCGATGCGGCGGATTGTTTCCCGGAAACCGACTACGTCGTGTCCGCCGGGACCTTCGCGGTCGACGGCATCGTCGCCGCTCCGTGCGTCGTCGTGGTCCCGATGAGTGCGGTCGCCGTGATGTTCCCGGGACTCCCCGAGGTCGTCTCGCCGGACCCGACGGCGATGGACGTACCTCTCGACGGCTCCGCGTCCGCGGTGCCCGGTGTCGGACCCACGCCGAAGGCGGTCTCGGTCGACACCATCGAAGTCCGTACGGCGTCGCTGCTCGTCGTCGGAAGCGAAACGGCCGCCGTCGTCGTCGGTACCGCGCTCGCGCCCACGCACGCGGCCGCACCGGTCGGCGGCATGGGGGATTTGGTGAAGTTGCTCGACGCCGGCGTCACGCCGGCGGTCGTCGTCATCGAAATCCCGGAAGGTCGGGAATGGGCGATCGAGACGTTCGGGACGTTGAAGCGCCATCCGTCGCTCGCCAAATCCCGGATGATCGCGCTGCTCTCGGCGCCTACGCGGTCGTTCGTCGTGCGTTGCGCGATGGCGGGCTTTTCCGCGGTGCTCCCGCCGTCGTCCGGGACGCAGACGCTCCGCGCACGGCTCTTGCCGCTCCTGCCGCCCGCGCAGGCTTCCACCGGCGCCCGCTGAAGCGGGCGCGGTGCTCTCGTAGGATGCCCGACGCCGCGGCGATGCCGCGAACCGGGGGATGCGATGAGCCGAGTGGGAATCGACGTCGTGAACGGCGTCATGACGCTGACGCTGCGGGAGCCGCCCGCCAATACGTACTCGTACGAGATGATGCGGGAACTCGACGCCGCGATTCTCGATGCGCGGATGAATCCCGACGTCCACGTGATCGTGCTCACGGGCGACGGCGACCGTTTCTTCTGCGCGGGTGCCGACATCCGCACGCTCTCGACCGTGACGACCGACTACAAGTACATGTTCTGTCTGCACGCGAACGAGACGCTGCTCCGACTCGAACAGACTCCGAAACTCGTCGTCGCGGCGATTTCCGGTCACTGCGTGGGCGGCGGCCTCGAAGTCGCGATGGCCTGCGACTTGAGGATCGCTCGCCGCGGCGCCGGAAAGTGCGGGTTGCCGGAAGTCAAACTCGGCGTGCTGCCCGGTACGGGGGGGACCCAGCGTTTGGTCCGTCTCGTCGGCCGTCCGGCCGCGATCAAGTTGATGGCCGAAGCCGACGTGTTCGACTTCGACCGCGCGCGTGAACTCGGACTCGTCGACGAAGTGATCGACCTCGACCCCGCCGCCTTCCGTGCGCACGTTCAGGCGTGGGCGGAGCGTTTCTGTCCGCCGCACGCGGCACCGCGCGCGATCGGATTCATCAAGCGGGCCGTCGTGTCGGGGGCCGAGATGGGGCTCGAACAGGGATTGGCCCTCGAACGCGAACTGCAGCAACGCTTGTTCTGCGGGGAAGACGCGAAGGAGGGGCTCGCGGCGAATCTCGAAAAGCGGGCTCCGAGGTTTTCGGGGAGATAACCCATGAAGGCGGCATTCATCGAAGCGCACGGCGGCCCCGAAGCGCTGAAGATCGTCGAACGACCGAATCCGACCGCCCGGCCCGGCGAAGTCGTGGTCGACGTCCGCGCCGCGGCGTTGAATCACCTCGACGTGTGGGTCCGTAAGGGAGTTCCGGGGCACAAGTTCCCGTTGCCGCTCGTTCCCGGATGCGACGGCGCGGGCGTCGTCTCGGAGGTCGGCGCGGGTGTCGACCACCTCGTTCCGGGCCAACGCGTTCTTCTCGCGCCCGGAATCGGATGCGGCGCGTGCGCGCGTTGCGCGGAGGGACGCGACCACCTGTGCCGCTCCTACGGCATCCTCGGTGAAACCCGCGACGGCACCTGCGCCGAGAAGGTCGCCGTACCGGCGCGTCTCGCGATTCCGATTCCCGACGCGCTTTCGTTCGAAAAGGCGGCGGCTTTCCCACTCGCATATCTCACCGCGTGGGGCATGGTCGTCGACCGCTGCGCGGTGAAGCCCGGCGACGACGTCGTCGTTTGGGCGGCGGGATCGGGCGTGTCCGTCGCGTGCATCCAGATCTTGAAGATGATCGGCGCGCGCGTGATCGCCGTCGCCTCGACTCCCGAGAAGGTTGCGCGCGCCCGTGCACTCGGCGCCGACGCGGCCCTCTGTGGCACGACGCAGGACGTGAACGCCGAAGTCCGCGCGCTGACCGCGAAGGCCGGCGTCGACGTGGTCGTCGACCACGTCGGCGAAGCGACGTTCGGGACGTCGCTGCGGTTGCTCAAAAAGGGGGGCGCGGTCGTCACGTGCGGCGCGACGACGGGCCCGAAACTCGAAGCCGACCTGCGCCTCGTCTTCTTCAAGAGTCTGTCGATCCTCGGGTCGACGATGGGAAGCCTCGGTGCGCTGCATCGACTGACCGGACTCGTCGGACGCGGCGTCATCGATCCGGTGATCGACCGTGTTCTTCCTCTCGAGAAGACCGCCGAAGGCCACGCCGCCCTTGAAGCGCGCGCGACCTTCGGCAAGGTGGTGATCATCCCCGGAGCCTGACCATGGACTACAAGACGCTGATCGTGACGAAGGACCCTTCGGGGCGTGCGGAGATCCGCTTCAACCGCCCGGAAGTGCGCAACGCCGTGAATCTCGCGATGGTGGAGGAGTTGACGCACGCGTTGCGGACCCTCGCCGCCGACCGCGACGTGCGCGGACTCGTGTTGTCGGGCGCGGGGGACAAGGCGTTCATCGCGGGTGCCGACATCTCGGAACTCGTGAAGCGCGACGTGACCGACGCGCTGCGCGCGATCAACGCGTCGGTGTTCCAGCTTCTCGAAGATTTCCCGTGGCCGACGATCGCGGCGATCCACGGGTTCTGTCTCGGAGGCGGGTGCGAACTCGCTCTCGCCTGCGACATCCGTTACGCGTCGCCGGACGCCAAGTTCGGACAGCCCGAAGTCAAACTCGGCATCATTCCCGGTGCGGGTGCGCCGCATCGTCTGACGCGGACGGTCGGTCCGGGCCGTGCCCGTGAACTCATCTTCACGGGCCGCATCATCGATGCGGCGGAGGCGGAACGCATCGGTCTCGTCAATCGGGTCGTCGCGCCTCCGAACGACGTGGTCGAAGCCGCACGCGCCTGCATGGCGGAGATCATGGCGAACGCGCCGATGGCGGTCCGTCTCGCGAAGGTCGCGGCCAACGCCGCCGTGAATACCGTCGATCGTCGCTCGACGATGGTCGAATACCTCTCGCAGGCGGTGCTCTTCGAGGATCCCGACAAGAAGCGCCGGATGACGGACTTCCTCGAGAAGAAGAACCGCTCGTGACCGACCCCGTCCGCGACTGGCCGACCGACGTCCACGTGCATATCCAGCCGTGGGAACGCATGCGTCCCGCCGCGCGGGCGGCGATCGAGCGCGCGCGCGACGATCTCGACCTCATCCGCGCGCTTCAGGCGGATCCCGAGGCCCTCGTCGCATGGCTCGATCGCGAACGCATCGGTCGGGTCGCGATCATCAACTACGTCGCGCCGGACATCATGGGTTTCGAGGCCGACGTGAACGCGTGGTCGGCGTCGTATCGCGATCGCGCGCGGGGACGCGTCCTCGCGTTCGGCGGGATTCATCCGCCCGCCGTGAAGGACGTCAAGGCCGAGATGGCCTACATGCTCGACGAACTTCGGCTCGACGGCGTGAAGATTCATCCGCCGCATCAGGATCTCGGCGCGGACGCGTACCGCACCGGCGATTGCCCGGAGTTGGCTTTCGTCTACGAAGCGTGCGCCGCGCGCGGCGTCCCCGTGATGTTCCATACGGGGACTTCGGTGTTTCCCGGTGCACGCAGTCGCCTCGGCGACGCGCTGGTGCTCGACGACGTCGCGGTCGACTTTCCGACGTTGCCCATCATCATGGCGCACGGCGGTCGTCCACTGTGGTCCGAGCAGGCGTTCTTCGTCATGCGTCGTCACAAGAACGTGTGGCTGGATCTTTCGGGGATCCCGCCGCGTTCCATCCTCGACAGTTTTCCGCGCCTCGCGGAAGTCGGCGATCGCGTCCTCTTCGGGACCGATTGGCCGTCTCCCGGCGTGAAGTCGTTGCGCCGCAACCTCGACGAGGTGGCGGCGCTGCCCCTCGGGGCCGAGTTGATCGACAAGATCGTCCGGGCCAACGCGCTCCGGCTTTTCCCTCCGAAATGAGCAACAGATGAGCGATTCCGCATTGAAGACGGTGACCGTGCTGGGTTCGGGAATCATGGGCGCGGGAATCGCGCAGGTGGCCGCGATGGGCGGGCTCGACACGTTCCTCTACGACGTGAACGACGCGGCTCTCGAAAAGGCGCGCGGCGTGATCGCCGGGTCGCTCAAGAAGCTCGCGGAAAAGGGCAAGTTCCCCGCCGCCGACGTCGACGCGACCCTCGCCCGCGTGAGGACCACGACGGACTTCGCCGCCGCGGTGACGCCCTCCGATTTCGTCATCGAAGCGATCCCGGAGAAACTCGACCTCAAACAGCGCACGTTCGTGGAACTCGAACGTTTGACGCGTCCCGGGGTGCCGCTCGGTTCGAACACGTCGAGTCTCATGATCAGCGCCATCGCCGAGCCGCTGCGCGACAAGGGTCGCGTGATCGGCGTTCACTTCTTCAATCCGGTGCCCGTCATGCGCCTCATCGAAATCGTTCTCGGACCGGATTCGTCGCCGCAGGCGCTCGCGGCCACGGAAGCGTTGGCGAAAGTCATGGGCAAGGAAACGGTGCGCGTGAAGGAAGCCCCGGGTTTCGCGACGTCGCGCATCAACGCGCTCATCGGGCTCGAAGCGTTCCGCATGCTCGAATCGGGGATCGCGTCGGCGGAAGACATCGACAAGGCGTTGAAGCTCGGGTTGAACCACCCGATGGGCCCCTTCGAGATGGCGGATCTCGTCGGTCTCGATACGCGACTGTCGACCATCCGTTATCTGCACAAGACGCTCGGCGAGACGTTCCGCCCGTCGCCGCTCATGGAGAAACTCGTCGAGGAGGGCCGTCTCGGTCGCAAGGTCGGTCGCGGGGTGTACACCTACGACGCGAAGGGGAATCGGATCCCGGACGCGACGCATTGACCGTACGCGAAGACCCCGCCCGGGGCACCCCGGCGTCGGTCTTCGGAACCTTCGAAAACCCCGGTGTTCGCCGGGGTTTTCCCGTTTTCGGTTGGGATCTCCGAGGGGGACGGCTAGCGTTTGGGGCATTCGGCGGGACCGAACCGACGGCGGCCGAGGCGCGATGGAGAGTATGACGATGACGACCGAAAAGGCTCCGACCTCGACCGGCCTCGATGGCGTGGTGGTGGCGGAAACGTTCATGAGCGAGGTCGACGGCGAAAAGGGCCGTCTCATCATCCGCGGACACGACGTCGAGGAACTCGCGTCGTGGGCGTCCTTCGAGGACGTCTGCTGTCTGCTTTGGAACGGCAAGGTCGCCGACGCCGCCGCTCGTGAAACCATGCGCGCCGAACTCGGCCGCGCCCGCACGGCCGCCTTCGCGCTCCTGCCGACGCTCGGCAATGCGCTCGATCACGCCGACGGCATGGACGCCCTCCGCGCCTGCGTCGGTCAGATGTCGTCCGACAAGACGCCCGGCCTCTCCGACGAAGCCCGTATCACCGCGGCCGTCGCGGTGTTCGCCGCCGCCTGGTGCCGCAAGAAGTCCGGTCAGGCGCCCGTCGCTCCCGACGCGTCGCTGACGCACGCGGCGGACTACCTCCGCATGTGCACCGGCAAGGCGGGCGACGCCGCTCGCGTGGCGGGTGTGGATCGTTACCTCGTCACCGTTTCCGACCACGGCATGAACGCCTCGACGTTCACCGCTCGCGTCATCGCGTCGACCGATTCCGACAACGTGTCGTCGGTCACCGGTGCCATCGGCGCGCTCAAAGGTCCGCTCCACGGCGGTGCACCGGGCCCGGTGCTCGATATGCTCGACGCGATCGGAACCCCCGACAACGCCGTCGCGTGGCTCGATGCGGAGATCGCCTCCGGCCGTCGCATCATGGGCATGGGACATCGCATCTATCGCGTGCGCGATCCGCGCGCGGCGGTGCTCGAAAAGGGCATCGAAGCGATGGAAAAGGCCGGCATTTCGACCGGTCGTCTGTCGCTCGCCCGCGCCGTCGAAGCGGCCGCCCTCGGCGTCCTCAAGAAGAAGCACCCGACGCGCCCGCTCGCGGCGAACGTCGAGTTCTACACCGCCGTGATCCTCGATTCCGTCGGTCTTCCGCGCAACCAGTTCACGCCGACCTTCGGCGTGGGCCGCGTCGCGGGCTGGATCGCCCACGTGAACGAGCAGCGCCTGGTCAAGAAGCTCTTCCGTCCGGGCTCGACCTACATCGGCGCGATGCCCGCCGCCTCCGCGCAGGCTTGACCTCGGTACCCGCGTCCCTCCGTGCCCGCGTCCTCTCCGAGGCCGTGGGCACGTTGTTTTTGGTCTTCGCGGTCGTGGGCTCCGGGATCATGGCGGAACGCCTCGCGGCACCGCCCGCCGGGTCACCCGCGTTGGCGCTCCTGTGCAACACGCTCGCCACGGGAGGCGCGCTCGTCGCCCTCATCCTGACCTTCGGTCCGACGTCGGGCGCGCACATGAATCCCTGCGTGACGTTGACGGAAGTCGTTTCCGGTCGGATGTCGACGCGCGTCGCCTGCGCGTACGCCGTCGCGCAGGTTTGCGGAGGCATCCTCGGGACATGTCTCGCGCACGTGGAATTCGGTCTCCCCGTCGCGGCGGGGACGGGCGCCGCGCGTCTCGGCGTCGGGACGTTCGTGTCCGAAGTCGCGGCGACGGCCGGCCTCATTCTCGTGGTTCGCAAAGTCGGGCCGCGCGGCCCCGCCGCGGCGGCGGCCGCGGTCGCGGGATGGATCGTCGGCGCCTACTGGTTCACGTCGTCGACGTCGTTCGCGAATCCCGCCGTGACGATCGCCCGCGCCTTCACGCCGACGTATGCCGGAATCCTCGCGGCGGACGTTCCCGGGTTCCTGCTCGCCCAGTTCATCGGTACCGGATTCGGGTTGTTGATCGACCGTGCGACGGAGAACGCCGCGTGAACATCGTCATCTTCGCGTGCATCCACAACGCGGGTCGCAGTCAGATGGCCCGCGCGTTCTGCGCGGCCTTCGCCGATCCGTCGAAGGTCGAAGCCTTGTCCGCGGGAACGGCGCCGGGGCCGCGAGTGCATCCCGAGGTGGTCGTCGCGATGCGGGAAGTCGGTATCGACGTCGCCGACGCCGTTCCGACGCTGCTCGACGCTCCGATGGCGGCCGCCGCGTCATGGCTCGTCACGATGGGCTGCGGTGAAGCGTGTCCGCACGTTCCGGGCCCGCGGCGTGAAGACTGGCCGTTGCCCGATCCGAAAGGGGCGAGTCTCGACGCCGTGCGCGAGATCCGCGACGCCGTGCGGCGACGCGTGATCGCCTTCCTCGCGCGCGAGGGGTGGCTGCGTCCCGACGCCGTCCCGCACCCCTGATCCGACGTAGGATCGGCGCATGGGCGCTTCGACCTTCCGCGTCGTCGGGATGACCTGTGCGGCGTGCGCCGCTCGCGTCGAAACGGCGTTGCGCGCCGTTCCCGGAGTCGTGTCGGCCGACGTCGACGTCGTCCGTCGTCGCGTCC
>Ga0075471_10001029_pt1 | contig 17837 bp, 15 predicted proteins | sample DEB19_08_DNA_2_FD_74787 | JGI IMG/M metagenome (GOLD analysis project Ga0075471, IMG submission 74787) | Aqueous microbial communities from the Delaware River and Bay under freshwater to marine salinity gradient to study organic matter... | ecosystem: Environmental > Aquatic > Marine > Coastal ... | reverse complement strand
CGCGGGGCTGCTCGACCGCCTGCGCGACGCGCCGAGCGGGTTTCCGCATCTGATCGCGGCCACGGTGCTCGAGATGCTCGCCGCCGTGCTCGCCGCGACGAGTTCGGAGCCGCACCAGCTGATCCTCCAGGGCCCGCGCGACGTCACGGCCCTTCAAGACCGCATCGTGGCCGAGGCACTGCGGCTGATCTGGAGTGGCAGCCATCTGCAGCTCACTGTCGCGGGCCTGGCCCGGCAGCTGCATGTGACCGCCCGCTCGCTCGAACGTCGCTTTCATGCTTCCCTGGGGCGGACGATCCGGGAGGAGATCATGCGTTGCCGGCTCGATCGCGTGCGCCGGCTGCTCGCCGACACCGATCTCTCGATCGCCGAGATCGTCGCCGTCTCCGGATTTTCGAGCCCTGATGCCCTCTCCCGCGCCGTGCAACGTGCCGAGGGAACCACGCCCCTCAAGCTGCGCCACACATTACGCGCCGCCCGCCGCTAGCGCCTACGCAGCGTCGCGACAGAAAACCCGAACTTTGCGACAGGTCGTAGTCCCGGCTTCCGCCTGCCCCTTCGTAGGACAGGCCTCAGCCTGTCGGCCGTCGTGACAGGCTGAAGCCTGTCCTACAATTCGCCCTTCACGGCGAGTTCGTGGAAGTAGTGGCCGACCTTCTTCTGGTTTTTGAGCAGCCAGTCGATCGAGGGCTCGTTGGCCATCGCCTTGCGGATCGCGTTGAACGTGGCCTCGCGGTGGGTCTTGAACAGCACCTCGTGGTCGATCTTCGTCTTCGCCTCGGCCGCCGAGGGATCGAGCCATACCGCCACGATGATCCCGATGTCGTTGACCTTGTTCTTGGGGATGTGCCCCTCGCGCACGCTGTCGAGCACGGCGTTGGCGATCGCCGCCTGCACGGTGCCCATGAGGATGTTCGTGTAGCGGGCGTTGGGGGCGGTGTATTTGCTCACCATCAGCGTGGCCGGCCGCACCTGCACGTCGCTGTTGAGGATCGCCCACACGCGGGTGTGCCCCTTCACCTGGTCGCCGATCAGGTTCGCGATCGCGTAGCCCACCGGGCCGTCGAGTTCGCCGATCACCACCTCCGGCTCCGCCGCGCTCCAGGCCTCGTCGGCCTCCGCGAGTGCCTCGCCCGTTCGCATCACAATCTTCTTGCCGGCCATGGGGGTTCTCCTGGGGTTGGCCCGGGAGTGTACCCGTTCCGGATATGACGCGCCTGCGGCCTCTATGAGCACGAAGCCCCTCGCAGTATGAATCGCCTCCGCCCGGTCGATGCCTTTCCGGGGGAGTGACGCGGGGGGTGCGTCGTTTGCATTCCGGAGACACCGTGCGATGAATATCCACCACGGCAGACGCCTGCTCTGTGCCGTCACGATGGCGGTCCTCGTCTGTCTCCCGCCCCCCTGCGATGCAGCCGAGGCCGACTTCTACGTGTCGGGCATCATCGGGTCGTCGTTCGCGACGCTCACCGACACATACCACGACAACTACGCCGGGAGCGACGGCAGCATCAACGGATCGCTGTTCACGGCGGGAGGCGCCGCCGGCTACGCATTCGACCGGGAAAACGGTCGCCTGCGTCTCGAAGTCGAGGGCCGCGGACGCGACGTGCTCTCCACGCATGCAGGAATCATCGATCCGGGCTTCTCGGACACCGCTGCGTGGCGGGTGAACAACGGCTGGTCGGTGCTGGCGAACGTCTGGCGCGACGTGAACATTTCCGAGAAAGTCGCCCTCTACGCCGGCGGTGGCATCGGCGGCGGCGGCTACGACTACAACCTCGCGAATCAATTGACCGCCGGCCCGTTCACGGAAACATGGACCGCGTCGGCGAGCGTGGCGACGTTTGCCTGGCAGGCCGGTGGCGGCGCGATCTATCGTATCTCGGACCGGATCGAGCTTGACGTCAGCTACCGGTTCTTCGCGACCGAGCAGGTCGACACGCCCATCTTCCTCACGCCGGTGAGCGGGCCGCCGCCCGTGCCGAGCGGGCTGTCGGTGCTGCACGCATTCTCGGCGAGCGAGATGCTCTTCAGCCTGCGGATCTACGAGCCCTTCCGCGGCATGCGCCGCTGATCATGGCGTCCCCCGAAACACCGACAGGCTGAAGCCTATCCTACGACAGGCATGACAGGCTGAAGCCGGCCTTACGGGACGCGGGCGACGATCCGCAGGGGACCGCCGCTGCCGCCGGCGATCTTCATGGGAAGGGCTGCCACGAACGCCCCGGTGTCGGGCAGGCGGTCGAGCGAGGCCACGTTTTCCAAAATCGGCACGTTGGCTCCGCAGAAGACGACATGCGCGCCAAACAGCGTCGAGGGGCCGTGGTCGATGCTTGCGGTGTCGATCCCGATCGCCTTGATCCGCCGGTGCTCCACGAGCCACTTGGCGGCCAGCGGCGACACGCCCGGAAAGCGGAGCTGGGCCACGGCGGCCGGCCCTGTCGCCGCGGTGCCGAGGTAGGCCGTGCGGTCGGCCCACTTCGCCCCCCAGCCTGTGCGCACGAGCACGATCACGTCGACGAGTTGCCGGGCGTGGGCCTTCTCCCAGGCCACGAGGTCGTCGGGCGAAACTTCATATGCCGGATCGGCCTCGCACTGCCGCGTGACGTCGATCACCACAGCGTCGCCCACGAGCCGATCGACCGGGATCGCGTCGCTCGTCTGGCCGGTCGCGGAAAAATGCCGCGGGGCGTCGAGGTGCGTGCCGCCGTGCTCGGCCGTCGTGAAGCGGTTGGCCGCGTAGTAGTAGCCCTTCGCCGTCGGGCCGTTGGAGCCGGCCTCGAACTGGAAACCTTTCTCCGTCGGCCAGTAGATCGTGGCCGCGTCGAAGGGATGGGTGAGATCGATCCACGTGCCGGGCTCGACGGCGCTGGCGATCGCACACGCCGTCGCGACGAATGTCGCTGCAACGGCTCTCACGACGCGTCACCGTCGACGTCGGTCTTCGCGTCGGTCTTTGCATCGCCCTTGCCCGCCTTGTCGTCGACGCGCACGAGCAGCATCTGCTCCACCTTGCCGTTGCCCCCCTTGCCGTCGTCGCGGTGCACGAGGATCGTCGTCTGCTGGCCGAGCAGGTTCGTGAGCCCGGCTTCGTAGACCGGCGTCTTCTTGTCGCCGATCGTCCACGCCACCTTCTGCGTCTTCTTGTCGACCTTGCCGGTGATGTTTTGCGTCGAGTCGGACACGGCATCGTAATACGTGCCGCGCACGAGGCCCGTCTTGTCGATCGCGAGGCTGAGGAACGTGCTCGGATTCGTCTCCTCGGAGCGGGCGAGGGCAAACACGCCGAGCGGCCGCCATTGGTCGTCGGCCGCGATCTTGGCGTCGGCCCCGCCCTGGGCGGCGAGAGCGGCCGCCTGCTGGGCGTATTCGGCGGCCGAGCCCACCCGCTCGCCTTGCACGTAGACGCCGTCGTCCTGGTAGCAGACGTTCGTGCCGTAGTTGTAGGCCACGGGTGCGCCGTAGCCGCCCCAGCCGGCGAGTTCGCTCCACGCGAGCCCCGTGAGCAGGCCCGCGCCCATGCCCCAGCCGAAGCCGCCCCACCACGCGCCCGGCCACCAGGCGCCGAAGTGGGCGCCATACCAGCCCCGGCCGCCGTACCAGCCGCCGCCATAGAAGTTGTTGCGCACGATGTTCCCTCGGTTCACGAGGTTGTTCATCGAATAGGGGCGCACGGCGCCGCGGGCGAGGGCGTCGCGGCCGATGCCATCGCGTCCCACACCCTCGTTCGCGATGCGCTGGAAGTCGGCCTTCGAGAGCGTGTGCTCGCCGGCGAAGTGGCCGCCATCGAGGCCGCCGAGATCGCGGGCGCCATCGAGTGCCCGGCCCCCGTCGAGGCCACGCCCACCGTCGAGGGCGCGTCCGCCATCGAAACCACGGCCACCATCGAGCGACCTGCCACCGTCGAAGTCGCGCATGCCGCCGCCATCGAACCCGCGCCCGCCGTCAAACTCATGGCCCCCGCCCGAGAATCCGCCGGGCATCGAGTGCATACCGCCTCCGCTGAAGCCGCCCATGTGGCCGCCGCCTCCACCGAATCCGCCGCCATGCCCACCGCCGCCGCCATGGGCATGGGCGACCGAGGCACCGTGATTGAGGGCGAGCGCGATGAGGGTAAGCAGCGTGGTGATCTGGCGGGCCATTGCGGTGAACTCCAAAAAGTAGGACAGGCTTCAGCCTGTCGCAAACATGACAGACTGAAGTCTGTCCTACGGCAAACATGACAGACTGAAGTCTGTCCTACGGCAAACATGACAGACTGAAGTCTGTCCTACGGCAAACATGACAGACTGAAGTCTGTCCTACGGGTTACTTTCGTTTGAAATGCAGGGGCGGGTTGTCGGGGAGGGGCTGGCCGTCGAGCGACCGGTCGATCGATTGCAGCGTAAAGCGGCCGTCGCCGCCGGGCACGATCACCTGCGTCCATTGCGTGCGGCCGGCGCCGTCGGCCGGCGTGCCCACGAGCGCGCGGTTGAACGCTGTGCCATCGGCAGAAAACACGCCCTCGGCGCGGGCACCGGTGGAATCGAAGAGCCACGACCGCACTTGGCCAGTCGCTCGGTCGGCATGAATCAGGTCGAGCGACTCGATCGTCGCGCCTTGCTTGGGCACGATCTTCGTCCGGCCGAGCAGAGCCTGGCCCCCGACAGCCTTTTCGTAGGTCAGGGTGACGGTCGTGCCCTCCTTCGCGTCGGTCGCCTGCCACGTGCCCACGAGCCAGCCCAGCTCGTCGAGCGCCGCCGCTGGGCTCGGGGCCACGATCGATTCGGCCAACCGCCATGCGCCGTCTTCCAGCACGCGCAGGCTCTCGAATGGCGTTTCGACCGGCTTCTCGCCGGGCTTCTTCGTGAAGGCGAGTGTGCCACGCACGCGCACGAGCGGCCCGGCCACCCGCTCGATGCCGCGCACGTTCACCGCGAGCTTCGCCTGCGGATGCCGCTCGAGCCAGCCGCGGATCGAGGCCACGATCGCATCGCGGCCCCCCACCCGGGCCCCGCCTTCCACGAGCTCGGCCCGCTCCGCCCACTGGGCGGCGAGCGCCTGATAGTCGCGCGTGTTGTACGCCTCGGCGTAGGCTGCCGACGCCTTCCGCACGTCGGCCTCGACATCATCGGCCGCAGCCGTGAAGCCCGTGATGCAGAGGACCATCGCCGTCAGCCAGGAAACTCGTCTCATGCTCACCTCGTCGTCGTGTCGTGCGGCGACCGCACCTCGTCGTGCGGCGTTCGCCCAGCATACGGAAACGCTCCGGCGCGTGCAGCAAATGGGTCGTGCCGAGCGTGCCGACAAACACCACTCCTTTGAGGGGTGCGGGGCGCCCACCGCGATGGTCAGCGCATGCCGATCGTGACGGCGATCGTGCCTCGTGGCCGGGCGCGAAAAAAATCCGCGTCGGCCGACGATCAAAAAAACAGGCCGGCAGTCACCCCCGCGTCACTGCCATGATCACCAGAGGCACACTGCTCCTTCTCCCCACCGTCATCGCCGCCCTTTCGGTCTCGCTCCCCGAGCCGGCGCACGCCAGAAGCCAGACCGGCTTCGACCCGCGCGTCGTCACGTTTGGTGCCGAGCGCGAGCAGATCAAGAGCATCCCGATCGAGAAGCGGCCCTATCGCCCACTGCACGTCTACGGCAACACCGTCCGCCGCCGCCAGACGCGCAAGTAGGACAGGCTGAAGCCTGTCATCGCCGCGGATTCGACAGGCTGAAGCCTGTCCTACTTTCTGTACGACAGGCTGAAGCCTGTCGTCCATCACGTGCTCGACGCGGCTCAGGCCGGGTTGACGGTCAGGCCCGTGGCGTTGTTGATCACGTTTACCACGTTGGTCGACCACGACGTCGCGAGCACCACGCTGCCCGTGCACGCGCCGCCCGCCTCGAGCCCGGCGAAGGTCGATCCGGAGATCGTGTTGCCGGCGCCCACCCGCCCAAACTCGAGTCCCGTGGCGGCGGCCAGACGCAGCCCCACCACGTTTCCGGCAAGCGTGTTTGAGATGAACGTCGTGCCCGCGCTCGCTCCGGTGGCGTAGACGCCAAACGTGGTTCCGGTCGCCCCGAAACTATTTTCTTGGAACGTGGCCCCGGTGGTGCGATAGACGCCCGCCGCCGCTCCACCGCCCGCGGCAGTGAACGCGCTCGTCAGGAATCGTGTGCCCGTCAGGCTGCCCGTGGTCACCAGGCCGTAGGAGCTGCCATTCGCCGTGGTCGCTTCGAGCGTGAGCCCGGTGGCAGTGTAAGCGTTGAGCCCGACGCTCATGCCCACGAGCGTCGAGTCAACGATCGTCGTGCCGGTCGAGGTGCCAAACACATAGGCCCCCCAGCCGTTGCCGGAGACATCGGCGTTTCGGACCGTGAGCCCCTGGGCATTCATGAGCACGGCACTCACGCCCGTTGCCACGGCGGTCGTCCGTGACGCGACGAAGCCGTCGAGCACCGTGCCCGCCAGCGTGCCCTTGGCCCACAGGGCGTGGCTTTGGGCATTCGTCACCCCCACTTGGTCGATGGTGAGCGACTGGGCCGAGTCGAGCACGAGGCCGCACGCGGCGTTCGTGATCGAGGTGCCCACGACCGACGTGCCTGCGAGGATGCCCGTCGCGTAGATGCCGTCGCGATGCTGCCCGCTGCCGGCGTTCCCACCGCCCACGATCGTATTGCCCTGGCCCGCGTCGGTGCCCCCGATCGCCAGGTTTCGGGCGCCGACCAGCGCCATCCCGAATCGATTGCCTTCGAGAGTGTTGCCCTGCACGGTCGTGCCGAAGTGGCCTGCCTCATCGGCCCGGATGCCGGCAGCCAGGTTGCTGGCGATCGTGTTGCCCGTGATCGACAAGCCCGCAACGCCGCCCGCCGCGACGATGAAGTCATAGAAAAGGAATCCGTCCTGCGGCGTCGCGGCCGGCGGGCTGGCCGGCAGCGTGCCGCTGGTCGCCGAATCGTAGACCGCGACACCAGGGAACCCGTTTGTCGGCAGCGCGGGATTCGTCTCAAAGGCGGTCTGCGCGGCGGCCTGATACGCGGCCCCAGGATTCGCGACGCCGCCGATGCCCGATCCCTGGAGCGTGGTGGGCGGCGTGCCGGCCACCGTGGCGCCGAGCGATTGCAGCGACGGCATGACCGTGGGATAGCCGGCTGCTGCGATCGCTTGGATGGTCGATGACTGCGGATTCTGCGGCAGTTGCAGCTCCGCCGCAGAGTTGCCCGTCAGCGGAGAGCCGCTCAAGCCCGGCGCGGTGATCACGAGCCGGCCGACGCTCGTGCTGCCACCGCCGCTGAGCAGATGGATTCCATGGCTTCCATTGACCCCGATCGCGTTGCCATCGATGACCGTGCCGGCGTAGTCACCGAAAGAGACTTGAATGCCGCTCAATCCGCTGGCCTGAATCGAGTTGGCTTCGTTCAGACTGCCGCCAATCGTGAGCTCGGTGATCGCGCCTCCGTTGGCGTCGAGCGAGATGCCGTTGGCGAGGTTGCCTGCCACGAGATTACCGACCGTCGTCGTCGCGTCGATCGGTGCGGAGAGCGTTACCAACGTGTTGCCACCCACGATTGTGACCGCGGTGATCCTCCGCACGACCCATGCCCCGGCAGCCGGTGCCGAAGGCTGGAGTGCCACGACCTGGCCAGTCTGGAACTCGTCCGTCTGGTCTCCCGCCAGGGTCACTTGCGGGCTGCCGCCCACCAGACTGAAGGGGGTGGGCAGGGAGCCGACTTGGTTGCCCTGGATGACCGTGCCGGTGTAGGTGCCGGCATCCACCAGGATGCCATCGCTGGTGTTGGAATAGATCCGGTTCCCCACGCTCGGAGCGGCTGTCTTGTCACCACCGATCGTCAAATTCGTGATCAATGGCGCACCAGCAGGGCGGAGAAGTATCCCGCATTGCCCGTTTCCTGTGATCGTGTTGTCTCGAATCGCGCTGCCGGTGTAGTCACCGCCCGAAATCACGTTGATCCCGTTGTCTCCATTGTTGGAGATTGTGACACCGGAGATCGTCGTGTTCTTCGAGCCGCCCGCGAAGCCCCCGAACACGATGCCGTCGCCATCAAAGTTTGTGATCGAACTGCCCGCCGTGTTCAGCGTGACATTATCGACGCCGCCAAAAATCGAGAGCCCGTAGGAGGAAGCACCTTCTACGGAGCCGACGAGGTTCAGCGTGGACGCGAACGTGGTGCTGGCTCCAGACCTGAGCAACAGGCCCGCCAGGGGCGCAGCGTTGCCCACTTTGCTGCCGAACGAAATCGTGCCCGTGCCGGCGGTGAGGTCAAGCGTCTGCGCACCGTCGAGCGTGCCCGAGAAGAGAACGTTGCCCGCTCCCACGCCGGTGTCGATCACCACCGGGCCGGAGAGCGTCGTCGTCGAGGCGAACGTCACATTGTCGTTGGTGGTGGTGACGTCACCGGCAGTCGTGATGCCGTCCGTTGCGGTCATGCTTACCGCGCTGTCGGCGAGGATTTCACCGGCGGACGCGATCGTGATCGTGCCGGATTCGTTGAACGTCACGACACCGCCGTTGGACGTCATGATCGCAGCATGAACAGCCAGATTGGTGCCCGTGAGCGAGACGCCGGCCGCGCCGCTCGCGCGGACCGCCTCGCTCCCGGCAGGGGCCGACGTGAACGTGCCGCCATTGAGCGTCGTCGTCCCGCTGCCTGCAACCTGTGTCAGGCTCGCCGCCCGGATGCCGTTGGCCGTCATATTCATCGCCGAGATGATCGTGATCGCGCCCAGAGGCGTCGTGTTGCCCACGAGGCCGCCGAACGTCACGTTGCCCGTCCCAGCAGTCAACGACAACGTCTGAGCACCGTCCACAGCGCCCTTGAAGTCAACTGTCCCAACACCGGTGCCTACCGTCGTATTCCCGGCCAACGCCGTCGCCTTGTCGACCGTGAACGCCGAGTTCGTCGTCGTGTACGCCCCGCTGAGCGTCACCGTGTCGTCGTTGTAGGTCTGCGTTCCCGTCGTCGTCACGCTCTGGAGGGTCGATGTGCCACCCGCGTCCGTCGTCAGGCTCGCAAGCGCAGCGGTGCCGCCCACCACGCCGGCGAACGTCGTCGTACCCGCGGAGTTCACCGTCAGCGCGGCGGCCGGTGTCGTCGCCAGCGTCGCGCGGAGGTTGTCGAGCAGGCCGGTGTTGACGCCCGAGGGATCGAACGACGCCAGCACATACGCGATGTTCGGTGCGGACACCGTCAGCGCCACGAACGACAGTTCGGGAATCGCCGGCGGATAGGTTGCGGAGGCGACCTTGTTTCCTACCGCGTCGTACGCGTCGAAGTAGGCATTGCGGTCGGACTCGTCGTTGGGCGCGAAGTCGAGCGATACGCTCGTCACCGTCGAACTGAACGCAGCCTTGAAAATATTGACCGGAGCGTTCCAGTCCTTGTTCAATCCAGCAAAAATGCGGCTCCCGGTCGGCGCGTAGTCGCCGGTGGTGGGTGTCGACACGCCACTGTTACCGGATTTCACCACGACGCCTGTGTCGCCCGTACCGACGGCCGACAGCGTGATGCCAGGAAAGGAGTTCGTGAGAGCAGAGCCCGCCGCGAAGGCATCGGGATCGGCGAACAGGGCCGGCGAGGCATCGACCGTGCTGCCGAACGTCACGGCGCCGGCACCGGCGGCAAGCGTGCGGGTCCCGACCAGGCCCACGTTGCCCTGATAGTCTTGCTTGCCCGTTGTGGTGACGTCGGCGGCGAGTGTGATCGCCCCCGAGCCGATCGTCACGGAGCCGGTGGTGTCGATCGCGCCGACGACCGATGTGCCCTCCACCGACGCGGCCACCGAGAGCGGGTCGGTGAGAACCGCCCCTGCGCCTGCGGCAACCGTGAACGACTGGTTGGCTGCCGCGGTACCGGCGACCGACACCGCGTTCACGGAGGCGTTCGCCGCCGCATAGCCAGACAGTCCCGTGCCACGGACGATGTAGTTCGTGCCGTCATTCGACAGATAGGCCACGTCATCCGCCGCACCGAGCGAGATCTGCAGATCGCTGCCCACGAGCGTTGCCGTCACGGCGAGCAGCGCCCGTGATTCGAGCGGTTCGACCGCCACAGGACGGCCTGTGCCGGACCGCCGGCGGGCTGGGCGGCTCTTCGGTCCGCGGACGCGGCGGCTGGGAAGGAATGGCGGGCGGATCATGGGGCGCTGGCTCCCGGGCAGGTCGAAACGATGTCGGCCGCCACGGTGCGCAGCCTGCGACACTTAAATAAAAGGCGTATTCCAGCGCGGAAAGCGGACGCACAGCGGTTTTGCGGCCGAAAACTGCGAACATGGTCCGCGTCCATGACAGGCTGAAGCCTGTCCTACTTTCTGCACGACAGGCTGAAGCCTGTCCTACATCACGCGCTCGACACGGCTCAGGCCGTGCACGCGGTATTCATGGCCGCCGGGCTGCGCGAAGCATTGGTAGCGGCTGCGGAGCCGCGGGCCCAGGCGAAACACCTGCCCCGTGTCGACGCGAAACAGGCTGCCCGGCGGCAGGTCTTCCACCCGTTGCCGCCCGGGCTCGGGGCCATCGTATTTCGCGAGTGCCAGCACGAGCCCGCGGTCGCTGCAGCTCGCCGCGGCGGGATTGCGCATGAAGGCGGCGAGCGCCGCGGTGACGTCATCCGGCAGGAGCGCCGCCTCGACGAACGGCTCCAGGATCGTGCCAAACTCGCGCTTCCACTCGCGGCCGTGCGGCGGATAGCGGCGCACGCGATGCTGCAGCCTTTCCCACGTCGTCACGTGGGCGATCTCGTGGAGCAGCGTCGTCAGAAAGGCATACGGATTGAGGTTGTCGTTGACGGTGATCCGGTGGTGCGTGCGGCCGCGCGCGGGCGGCCGATGATCGCCGAGCTTCGTGCGGCGCGGCCGCGCGAGCGTCACGACGACGCGCCGGCCGGCGAGCAATTCATGCACGCGCCGCTGCGTGCCCTCCGGCACCTTCTCGATCCACCCATCCATGGGCCTGGCTCGCATCCGAAATCACCCTAGGCCCGTTTGCGAAACAGCATGAATTCGTTGCCCTCCGGATCGACGCACATCGCCAGGTGCGGCGGCTCGCCGTTCTCCGGCTCGGGCTCCCGCGTGAGCGTGCCGCCGGCCGCCACCACGTCATGGGCCGCGGCCACCACGTCGGGCACCTGGAAGGAGATGCCGGTCCAGGTGCGCTTGCCCTCGCCGCCGGAGTGGATGGCGATCACCGATCCGAGGATCTCCACCTCGGCGATCACGGTGTTGTGCTTGAGCACGCGGCCGCCGCACAGGTCGCGATAAAACCTTACGGCCCGCTCCATGTCGGCGGCCCAGATCGTGTACTTCACGCGTTCGACGAACATGCCGCTAAGTATACGGCGGGTCGGCGAAAACAGCCCAACAAGGTTGCGTTGGGAGCCGCCGAGTAGAATGAAGCGACCATGACGACAGCCAGCAACCAACTCGCCGACGTGCCCTTCCCCGACGTCCGTGCGATCGTTGCCGCAGATGCGAAACGCTATCAGTCGCTTCCCCCGGCCGAACGCTGGCGCCAGCTCTTCGCCCTGCGTGCCTGGGGCACGCGGCAGAGAGCATCGCGCCCCGGCTCACACGTCAACACAGCCGCCGAGGTTCGCTGGCAGGAAATCCAGAAGGATTTGTTCGCGCACCATGCCCGCTGAGCCGGATCGCCCAACCGACGCGCTTGAAGCGGCGCTCACCGACGTGATCGCAGTCCTGATGGCGACGAGCACTGCCTACGCGCTGATCGGCGGGCTGGCAACTGGATTCCGATCCCGGCCTCGCTACACCCAGGACATCGACGTCCTGCTCGATGTCCCACAGATCCGCTTGCCCGACCTTCTCGAGCGGCTTCGCGCAGAAAACTTCGAGTTTGACATGCATGGCGTGATCGCCGAATTCAAGCAGCATCACCTCGCGGTGCTCTGGCGGGGTGACGTGCGGCTCGACTGGCTTGCCCCGGTGCTCCCCGCCTATCGCCATGTGCTCGAAACAGCCCGAGATGAGCCCGGCCCCACCGGACCGATCCGTGTCGCCACGACGGAGGGGCTGATCCTCATGAAACTTCTGGCGTATCGCCTGCAGGATCAGGCCGACATCGAGGCGTTGGTCGCTGCGAATGGCGGTACGATCGATCTCGACTGGATCCGTCGGGAGTGGGAAACGATCTTTTCCACCGATGACCCGCGGTGGCGATGGCTGGAGCAGCAGGTGACTGGTCAACACTGAACGACCGCTGCGGTCAGCGGATCCGAATCGACGGAATCTCGTCGACGTCGACGTCGTGGGTTTGAAACCAGGCTTCCACGGCCTCCACCTGCGCCGGCGTCGGGGGTGGCGGCGTCTCGTCGCGGAGCGTGCGGCCGTCGAGCCGCCAGCGCGGGCCGAAGTGGTAGACGGCGTAGTACATCGTCTTGGCCTTGACGATATTCACGCGGCCGCAGCGGCAGGCCTCGTAAAACATCCGGTGCACCTGCTGCCAGGGCCGGCTGCGCTCCACGCAGGCCACGTCGTGCACGACCGACGCGTTGCGAAAGCGACCCTCGAACGGACCGCCGATCACCGACCAGAACGGTCGGGGAATGCTCGCGCCGTTCACGACCGCGCCCGCGGGGGCGTCCCAGCGCGTCGTCGCGGCATCGACATACGCAAAGGGCTCGACGAGCGTCATGTCGCGCCCGTCGTCGTGCCAGCGGGCCACCACGTGGCCGATGAAGTGTCCCCAGCTGGGCATGCGGGTTTCTCTGGTGTGTAGGACAGGCTTCAGCCTGTCGGCCCCCATGGAGGCACAGACTTCAGTCTGTCGGCAAATTCGACAGGCTGAAGCCTGTCCTACTTGGCGTGGTCCTTCAGATAAGCGACGAGCGGACGTGCCTCGGGGGGCACGCAGGAATCGTCGCACACGACATGCACGGTCGTCTCGCGCTCGATCGCGATCTCATACTGAAAACGGTCGCGGCCTTCGGAAAACTTCTCCCACGATGCGGTCCAGCCGGCTGCCACCACGAGCGATTCCACGCGCGTTCGCTCGTCGGGGTCGAGCGCGGCGGTGTCGATGCGGCAGCGTTTCAGGAGCCCCGCGAACCCACCCGACTGCGTAAATGAGATCAACATCGCTTCCTGATCCTACGCCAGGCCCGGAAGGCCGGGTTCGTGCCAGCCGCCGGAGGGCGGCCAAGCGAAAACGAGCTGGAGGCTCGTGTTTCGCGTGCTCATAGCCCAACCTTTTTCCAGGCCGCCTTCACGGCCTTCTTCGCCGCGGGCCCGAGCGAATCGCCGGCGATCTGGGCCGTGATCCGGGCGAGGTCGGCGAACTGACTCGTGCGTGAGAGTTGCAGCATCGCTTCATACCACACGCGGCCCGCCTGCTCCCACGCCGGCCCGCCGAGGGCCTTCGCGGCCAGCACGAACGCCCGGTTGGGAATCCCCGAGTTGATGTGCACGCCACCGGAGTCGGAAGGCCCCGTGTAGAGCTTCTTCATGTGATCGGGCTGTGGATCGCTGCCGAGCGCCGGGTCGTCGGTGAATGCCGTGCCCGGGTGCTCCATGTCGCGGATCGCCCGCCGCGTGGGTGCCGGCACGAGCACGTTTACGCCGATCAGCCAGTTCGCCGTCTCGGCCGGTTCGGCCGCCTGCCACTGCCGCACAAGCGCGCCAAACACATCCGAGAAGTGCTCGTTGATCGCGCCCGACTGGCCGCGGTAGAGCAGGTTGCTCGTGAACGCCTGCACGCCGTGCGTGAGTTCGTGGGCCACCACGTCGAGCGAGCGCGTGAACCGGCGAAACACGGTGCCATCGCCGTCGCCGTAGGCCATCTGGGCGCCGTCCCAGAAGGCGTTGCTCATCGGCTGGTAGCCGCGGCCATCGGCCTCGCCCACGTGCACGCTCGAGATCAGCGACATCCCGGCGTCGTCGAGGGAGTTGCGGCCGAAGAGCGAGTGGAAGAAGTCGAACGTGTCGCCGGAGAAATCGTAGGCCTCGTTCACGGCCGGATCGGCCGTCTTCTTTTCGCCCTCACCGCGCACGAGCTTGCCAGGGAGTTCATCGCGGCCGCGGGCGTCATACACGAGCCGGTGGCGGCGGCCGGCGGGCGAGGGCGCCGCGAGCATCGTCGGCATCTGCTGGGCGAATGCCCGCACGGCCCGCACCGCGCTCGAGGCGGCGAGGGCCACGAGCGCCATCTCGCGCAGAGCCGGGTCAGCCGAATGGGCCATGTGCTCGAGGATGTAGGGGGGAACGATGCACTGCACGGGATCCCGATGCGGGCATGGCACGATGGAGACTCCTGGCAAGGTGGGCGGCGTGGCCCGAGATCCCCGGTCGTGACGCTTCTCATCAATCGACCGGTCCGGGCGACCGATGTGTTGGGGGAAGTCTCCCCTGAATGGGGACCGCCCGCAAGGAGGATCGCCGGTGTATCGCCCGCACTGTTCCCGGATCGCGCTGGCCAGCTGCCTGGCATGCCTGCTTTCGCTCCCCGCGCGGGCCGGCGACCTGGCCCGGCTGGCCGACGGGCTGGCCGCGCCCTTCAAGGTGTTTCACCGCGCCCGGCCCGACACCTGCTCCGACAACGAAATCGAGCGGCTCGGCAAGGAGATCACCTGGCTCGAACGGCAGATCAATCTCCACGGCTCGATCGTGGCCAAGGCGCCCGACGTCTGGGGGCACAACCGGCTCGTGCGCCACCGCATCGAATACGAAGACGAGATGCGCAAGCAGATTCCGCTCTTCGAGCAGCGCAGCCAGGCGGCGATCCGCCGCAGCGACCAATCGTTTCTGGGGATGGCGATGGCGCTGCAGTCGGCCTCGGGCCGGCGCCCGGGGCCCGAGCTCGTGCCCGCTCCCGAAGCCAGCGTCGTGAACTCCATCCAGGCGTTGCTCCCCTCCACCAACGAGGCCGTCGGCCGTGCCGACCCGGTCGTGATCGCCCGCACGGGGCCGTTTGCGGGGCCCGCGCTCCCGGCCGACATGCAGTTTTCCGACGGGCCGCTCGGCATCGAGCCGACGCTCCAGCTCGACCACCTCTCACGCTATCTGCACCATCTGCACGAGCTGCGGCGCATCAACGAGGGCGATGATTCCGCCGATGCCCCGGGCTACGCCCTCAACCTCGTGCGCATTCCCGTCTCGATCACGCCCGGCGGCAAGACGCGCAGGGGGCACGGGGCGGAGATCACGATCACGGTCGATCCGCGGCTCGACGACGACCTCCTGCCGCGCACGGCCCGCGACCTCGTGATCAACGACCTCGTCGATCTCGTGGCCCCGGCGCTCACGCACTGCGTCAACGACCCCGACTGCGTGGCCTGGAGCGAGACGATCCTCGCGCCCGTGGAGCCGGCCGCCCCGCGGGCGGGCGTGATGGCGGCGATGCGGTCGCTCTCCGAGCGGCTGCCCACGATCACGCCATCGACGGCTCCTTCGATGAAGAGCCGCCGGGCCCGGATGCCGATCCCCGTGTCGCAGCTGGCCGACGTGGCGGGCGTGCGCCAGATCGCCGTGCTCGTGCAGGGGGCCCGCCGCGCGCTGGCGTCGCACCCGGCCGCGCGGCCGTGCATCCAGTATGTCGACGTGCGCGGCTTTCTCGAGGCCGAACTGATCGCCGCCTATGATTTTCTCGCGCTCGATCACCACCGCGATCTGTGGGCCCAGCTGCCCGGCTGGCGGATCGCCGACCTTGTGCGCGGCCGTCGCAGCGAAGAGCTGGGCCTCGTGCGCTGCCACGTGCTCGCGTCGATCGGCACCGGGGCCGAGCAGCCGCTCGGCGATGGCCTGCCCGAGCCGCTGGCCCTGCCGCCTGCCGCCGGCATCTGCTGCGAAGACCGGCTCACGGGCGAGCCGCTCTGCCGCAGCGTGACGGCCGCCCTGGCGTGGGGCATCCTCGTGGAATCGGCCCTGCTCGAGCAGCGGCTCGCCGCCGACATGCGCGAGACGGCCGGCGGGGCGGCGCCCTGCGTGGGCCCGCTCGTGGGCCCCGACCCCGACCCCGCAGCCCGGGCGGCATTCAACGACTACGTGCGCAGGCGCTGGCCCGTGCGCGTGTTTGCCCTCGACCCGGCCGTCGACGAGCAGACGGTCGAAGATGCCTTCGCCCGGCGCCGCGAGCTGCAGATCGTCACGGCGGCGGCGCTGGCTTCGGGCCGGCTCAACGCCCAGGCGCTCGCCCGCTACACGCGCCGCGTGGAGGCCGACATGGCGGTGGTGGCCGTCAACCGCACGGCCATCGGCTTTGCCCACGGCGCGACGACGTTTGGCTGGCGGTTCATGCCGCGGGTGCAGACGCCGCCCACGCGCGGCCAGCTCGCGGCATTTGGCGAGACGCTCTGCGGCCCCTCGTCGGATGCCGACCTCATGCAGCGCGAGCTGGAGCCCGGCATCCGCGAGTGCGTGGCGATCGTGGTGATGCCGTCGTTCGTGCCACGGCTCACCTTCGATGTCGACACGCGTTGGTTTCCGCTCGCCCACCCCGCCGCCACCACGCCCGACATGAAAGAAACGCTCGAACTCTCGCGGGCGGTGAAGGCGATCGAGCGGTCGGTGGCCGCCTGCGGCCGCTGCGAGCACTTCTATCGCGCAGGCCAGGTGGCCCGCATGATGCGCAAGGCAGAGCAGCTCGAGGAGCGGCTCTCCCAGCAATCGCTCGAGGCGCGCATTCCTCACGAAAATGAGAGCGGCGGCTTCGAGCTGTTCGACGCCGGCATCACCGACCTCGCGCCGGAGCTCGCGGGCTGGTATGGGGCGCCCGGCATCGATCCGGCGGCGGGCACCACGCTGTTTCTCATCGGCAAGGGCTTCAGCGTGCACGACACGCGCGTGATCGCGGGCGGCCGCGCCGCGCGGTTTCGGCTGCTCTCGCGCGAGGTGATGGAGGTGGAGGTGCCCCCCGGCGTGCACACGATGGGCGGCGACGGAGGGCAGGCTTCGGCCTGTCGTGCCCTCCACGTGGGGCAGGCTTCAGCCTGTCGTCCGACAGGCCTGGAGGCCTGTCGCCACATCGCCGAGCCCCTCCCCGCGCCGGCCGAGCAGCTCGCCGCGCCCGGCGGCTGCGTGGCGGGCTGCGGCGTCGATTGCAACACCCGCGAGTTCGTCGATCTGCACCTCGCCACGCCCTACGGTGTCACGAGCCACCTGCTCGTGCCGGTCGTCCGGCGCGGCAGCGGCGATGATGCCGGCTGCATGCTCGCGTTTGCCGAGGCGAATGCGCTGCGGCTCACCTTCACGGTCGGCAAGGCGGCGGGCACGAAGGCGGAGACGGCCCGGATCGACGAGTTCTTCGCGGCCGACGGCGATCGGCTGGCGATCCGTGCGCCCGAGGTGTTCGTGCCGCCCGCAAAGGCCGCGCTGCAGTTCGTGCTGCGCGACGAGTCGACCGGGGCGACGGCGGCGGAATTCTCGTTCGACCAGCTGGCCTACGACACTCGTGCGAGCGCCTATGTGATCGCGGGGGGCGACCTGCGCAATCTGGTGGGCGACACGTCGCGGCCGGCCACCGACAAGACGATCCGCGGGGCGCTCAAGCCGTATCTCGATGCCTGCCTCGCCCAGGGCCGGATCGCCGAAGACGGCGACTCGCTGCCGTTCACGCTGTCGGCCACGCTCGTGGCCGAAGGGCTGCGCGTGCCCGTAAGCGGGGCGATTCCGCTCACTGCCACGCGCCGCGGCAAGACGGTCGTGGAGCCGAAGCCAGAAGAGTAGGACAGGCTTCAGCCTGTCACGCTCTTATGTAGGACAGACTTTAGTCTGTCACCAAACACGACAGGCTGAAGCCTGTCCTACACCAAACACGACAGGCTGAAGCCTGTCCTACACCAAACACGACAGGCTGAAGCCTGTCCTACACCAAACACGACAGGCTGAAGCCTGT
>Ga0075471_10001027_pt1 | contig 17847 bp, 10 predicted proteins | sample DEB19_08_DNA_2_FD_74787 | JGI IMG/M metagenome (GOLD analysis project Ga0075471, IMG submission 74787) | Aqueous microbial communities from the Delaware River and Bay under freshwater to marine salinity gradient to study organic matter... | ecosystem: Environmental > Aquatic > Marine > Coastal ... | reverse complement strand
AGACCGCCGCCAAGTGGATCGTCGAGTACGGCTCGCTGCAGGGCCTGGTCGACAACGTCGACACCGTGCGCGGCAAGGTCGGGGATTCGCTCCGGGAGAACCTTTCCACCGTGGTGCTCAACAGTGAGCTGACCCAACTGGTGCGCGACGTTCCGCTGGCGCAGACCCCCGACACCCTGCGGCTGCTGCCGTGGGACCGCGATCAGATCCACCGGCTGTTCGATGATCTCGAGTTCCGGGTGCTGCGGGACAGGTTGTTCGACACCCTCACCACTGTCGAACCCGAGGTCGAGGAGGGCTTCGACGTTCGCGGTGGCGCACTGGTACCGGGCACCGTCGGCGAGTGGCTCACCCGGCACGCGTCCTCGGGTGGACGGTGCGGGATGGCGGTGGTCGGCAGTCACGCCGTCTACGACGGTGACGCCACCGCGCTGGCGATCGCCACGCCCGACGGTGAGGGCGCCTACATCGACACCGCCACCGTGACACCCGAGGATGAGTCCGCGCTGGCGGCCTGGCTGGCCGACGCCACGCAGCCGAAGGCGCTGCACGAGGCCAAGATCGCCATCCATGATCTGGCAGGCCGGGGCTGGACACTGTCCGGGGTGACCTCCGACACCGCGCTGGCGGCGTACCTGGTGCGACCGGGGCAGCGCAGCTTCGCACTCGATGATCTGTCGCTGCGGTACCTGCGCCGCGAGCTTCGGGCGGAAAGCCAAGAGCAGCAACAACTCTCACTCCTGGATGACGCCGAAGGCGTCGATGATCAGGCGGTGCAGACGCTCATCCTGCGGGCCCGGGCGGTCGCCGATCTGGCCGACGCCCTGGACGAGGAGCTGGCCAAGATCGAGTCCGCGCCACTGCTCGGCGAGATGGAACTGCCGGTCCAGTCGGTGCTGGCGACCATGGAGACCACCGGCATCGCCGTCGACGTCGGCAAGCTCGAATCGCTGCAGAGCGAGTTCGGCGACCAGATCCGCGACGCTGCCGAGGCGGCTTACGCGGTGATCGGCAAGCAGATGAACCTCGGCTCACCGAAACAGTTGCAGGTGGTGCTCTTCGACGAACTCGGCATGCCGAAGACCAAGAAGACCAAAACCGGTTACACCACCGACGCCGACGCCCTGCAGTCGCTGTTCGACAAGACCGGCCATCCGTTCCTCGAGCATCTGCTGGCGCACCGCGACGCCACCCGACTGAAGGTCACCGTCGACGGCCTGCTGAAGTCGGTCGCCGCCGACGGCCGGATCCACACCACCTTCAACCAGACCATCGCCGCGACCGGACGGCTGTCGTCCACCGAGCCCAATCTGCAGAACATCCCGATCCGCACCGAGGCGGGCCGGCGAATCCGCGACGCCTTCTGCGTCGGGGACGGTTACGCCGAACTGATGACGGCGGACTACAGCCAGATCGAGATGCGGATCATGGCCCACCTCTCCAAGGACGAGGGACTCATCGAGGCCTTCCGGACCGGCGAGGATCTGCACACCTTCGTCGCCTCCCGCGCATTCGGCGTCCCGATCGGCGAGGTGAACGCCGAACTGCGCCGCCGGGTCAAGGCGATGTCCTACGGCCTGGCCTACGGATTGAGCGCCTACGGCCTGTCCCAGCAGCTCAAGATCTCCACCGAGGAGGCCAAGGAGCAGATGGACGCCTACTTCGACCGGTTCGGCGGAGTTCGCGATTATCTGCTGGCCGTGGTGGAGCAGGCCCGCAAGGACGGCTACACCTCGACGGTGCTGGCCCGTCGCCGCTATCTGCCGGAACTGGACAGCAGCAACCGTCAGCTCCGCGAGGCCGCCGAACGCGCCGCGCTCAACGCCCCGATCCAGGGCAGCGCCGCCGACATCATCAAGGTCGCGATGATCGGCGTGGACGCCGCGCTGCGTTCGGGTGGCCTGAAGTCGCGGCTGCTGCTGCAGGTGCACGACGAGTTGTTGCTCGAGGTGGCACCGGGCGAGCGCGAGGCCGTGGAGCAACTGGTGCGCGACCGGATGGGCGGGGCGTACCCGCTAGACGTCGCACTGGAGGTCTCAGTGGGGACCGGACCGACCTGGGACGCGGCGGCGCATTAGTCGCCGCCCATGCGGCTCCGGCGGCCCACTAGACCGTGGTGCCGCAGAGCGCGGCTACCTTGCCGCGTTGCGAGCGGCGGCCGGCCGGACGGGCTTCACGGCGGCAGCGCCGCCGATGCGGAAGCTGTTGATCGCCAGCCCCGGACCCACCTTGGACACTGACTGGCCGTTCTGGAAGATCGTCCCGGCCAGGGCGAAGGGGCCAGGTCCGGCGGTCACTGTGTTCCCGGAGCCGAGAATGTCGAATCCCGCGGTGTTGTTGCCGGCTGACGCGCCACCGGTCACGGTGTTGCCGGTACCGCCGAACGTGATCGCCAGGTTGTTGTTGGCGCCCACGGTTCCCGCCTGCAAGATGCTTGAACTGCCGAACACGTTCAGGGCGCCATTGCTGTTGGAGCCGGTGGCGGTCAGTTGATTGTTTGCGCCGGCGATGTTGGTGACGCTGTTCTGGAAGCCGCCGCCGGTCAGCGCGGTGTTGTTGCTGCCCAACCAGTTTCGGGCGCTGTCCAGCGTGCCGCCGACCACCGTGACGGTGTTCGTGTTGCCGAGCAGCGACGTGGCGATGTTGCCGGCGCCCGACGTGGCGGTGACAGCGTTGTCGCTGCCGAAGAAGTTGGTGGCGCTGTTGGCGTTGCCGGTGTCCGTTGTCACGGTGTTGCCGTTGCCGAAGAAGTTGCGCCCGACGTTACCGAGGCCACCATTCCCGATCACGGTGTTGCCGTTGCCGAAGAAGTTGAACGACCGGTTGAAAAAGCCGGCGCCGGAGTCCACCGTGTTGTCGTCTCCGCCCACATTGAAGGCGAGGTCCAGAGTTCCCTGTGAACTGACCTCGTGCGATCCCGCCGAACTGGCCCGTCCAAAGAGGTTCGCGGCGAGGTTGCCGATCCCCGCGGCAGTGACGGTGTTGAGCGCCGGCGACCCGAAGCCCAGGTTGAGAGCGATGTTGAGCCCGAGGTTGCCGAGTGTTCCAGAGCCCTGTGTCGTCGCGGAGCCGTTGCTGCCCACCTGAGTGGCGATGCCGAACACGCCATTCGCTGTGGCAGTCGCCGTGTCACCGAGTGCGGTCGCGAAGGTGAACGCGTCGCCGGTCTGGGAGATCGCGTTGGTTCCCAACGCGATGGCCGCCCCGAAAACTCCGTTGGCCGTGGCCGTGGCGCCGCTGCCGATGGCGATGGCGATGCTCAACGGCGAGCTGGTGCAGCCGCCCCCATTGCCGATCCCGAAGAACGACGCGCAGGTCGCGTTTGCGGCAGGCGCAACGCCGAGGCCGGTGCCGGCCATGGCGGCGGCACAGGCGCCGGCGGCCAGGAACGCGGTGACGGAGTGACGGGCGGTCAGACTGCGTGAGGTCATGTTCATCCTGTGCTTTGCTGTGATGTCCTACGGGGGCGTGGGGGTCATTGAACACCACCGCAGGAATCACAGCAAACGTTCAGCTGGTGTGGCTACCGGGGCGTGACCGAGCGGGCGGCGAGATTCGCCAGCACCGGTAGAGCCGCGGTCCGAGCCGCTACTACTCGCTGGACCTCGTCGTTCTGCAGGGCGAACACCCGCTCGTCACCGAAACCGCGGTCGATCCGGTCCCGGACGTAGGCCAGTTCGACCACCTGCAGTGCGAACCGCTTCACCGCGGTGCGGGCACCCCGGCCGCCGAGACGCGCCGCCGCCGCGATCGCCGCTTTTCGGGTGGTCATCGAAGCCAGCCAGGACGCCTCGGGTGGCGAGATCAGCCCCGACGCCACCATCCCGGGCAGCTTGTCGGCCACGATCCGCTGCTCGCGACGCCGGCTGTGCACCGCCAGGACGATTGCCAGCACGAAGATCGGCATCATCCACAGCACGTAAATGCCCAGATACGCCTTGGCGCCCAGCAGCGCCGAGCCGTTCCACAGCCCGTGCATGAAAGAGGCGCCGAGATAGCCGATCAGCACGCAGAGCGCCTTGGTCAGCGGATTGCGCTGTTTGAGGGCGTAGTAGACGCCGATTCCGGTCATCGTGGTGAACAGCGGGTGGGCGAACGGCCCGAGCACCAGACGCATGCCGGCGATGGCCAGCGATCCGCCCAGCGTCTCGCCGCTGGCGATATAGAAGATGTTCTCCAGCCAGGCGAAACCGGCGGCGGTGATCCCGGCGTAGACCAGGCAGTCGGTCAGGGTGTTGAGCTCGTTGCGGCGCCTGCCGGTCAGCATCAGCAACAGGAAGGCACCCTTGGCCGCCTCTTCGATCAGCGGGGCACCGATGGCGCCGGTGGTGAAGCTGATCTCGTCATCACCGGTGTCGAAAGCCTGCCCGAAGAGGTGTTCGGCCAGCACGGAGAGCACGACCGCCACCGAGGCGCCCCAGAGGAACGCCATGATCAGCAGCCTCGGCGGCTCGGGCTCCCAGCGGTCCAGCCACAGATAACACAGCAGGACGCAGGTCATCGCGGTACTCGACAGCGTGAATCCCAGGATGCTGCCGCCGGGGTTGGTCGCGGTCAGCAGTGTGAGGATCAGCGCGGCGAGGGTGCCCAGACCGAAGATGGCGGCGAGCGGCGCACCGACTTTGCGGGTCGGCATCGGATACGGCGGTCCGAAGCTGCTCAGGGCTGTGGCGTACGGCACCAGTGGAGAGTAGCTGGGCCCAGCACCCGGGTTTGGCCAGCTAGCACCCTGTCAAGTAAGCTCAGACGGTTCCCGAACACCGGGAACGGCATCGCTAAACACCTGTCCCTTCGATCAACCCTGTCCGGAGCAACCCAACATATGCCTTCCACCATCACCTCGCCGCAAGTAGCCATCAACGACATTGGCACTGCCGAGGACTTCCTCGCCGCTATCGACAAGACCATCAAGTACTTCAACGATGGCGACATCGTCGAGGGGACCATCGTCAAGGTGGACCGGGATGAGGTTCTGCTCGACATCGGCTACAAGACCGAAGGTGTGATCCCTTCACGCGAGCTGTCCATCAAGCACGACGTCGACCCCAACGAGGTCGTCTCCGTCGGCGATGCGATCGAAGCCCTGGTCCTCACCAAGGAGGACAAGGAAGGCCGCCTGATCCTGTCCAAGAAGCGCGCCCAGTACGAGCGCGCCTGGGGCACCATCGAGGAGCTCAAGGAGAAGGACGAGGCCGTCAAGGGCACCGTCATCGAGGTCGTCAAGGGCGGCCTGATCCTCGACATCGGCCTGCGCGGCTTCCTGCCCGCCTCCCTGGTCGAGATGCGACGCGTCCGCGATCTGCAGCCGTACATCGGCAAGGAGATCGAGGCCAAGATCATCGAGCTGGACAAGAACCGCAACAACGTCGTTCTGTCCCGCCGCGCCTGGCTCGAGCAGACCCAGTCCGAGGTCCGCAGCGAGTTCCTCAACCAGCTGGTCAAGGGTGCCGTCCGCAAGGGCGTCGTCTCCTCGATCGTCAACTTCGGCGCCTTCGTCGACCTCGGTGGGGTCGACGGCCTGGTGCACGTCTCCGAGCTGTCCTGGAAGCACATCGATCACCCGTCTGAGGTCGTGCAGGTCGGCGACGAGGTCACCGTCGAGGTCCTCGACGTCGACATGGACCGCGAGCGGGTTTCGCTGTCGCTCAAGGCGACTCAGGAAGATCCGTGGCGCCACTTCGCCCGCACCCACGCCATCGGCCAGATCGTGCCCGGCAAGGTCACCAAGCTGGTTCCGTTCGGCGCGTTCGTGCGGGTCGAGGAGGGCATCGAGGGTCTGGTGCACATCTCCGAGCTGGCTGAGCGCCACGTCGAGGTCCCGGACCAGGTGGTCGCCGTCGGTGACGACGCGATGGTCAAGGTCATCGACATCGACCTCGAGCGTCGCCGGATCTCGCTGAGCCTCAAGCAGGCCAACGAGGACTACACCGAGGAGTTCGACCCGTCGAAGTACGGCATGGCCGACAGCTACGACGAGGCCGGCAACTACATCTTCCCGGAGGGCTTCGACTCGGAGACCAACGAGTGGCTCGAGGGCTTCGACAAGCAGCGCGCCGAGTGGGAGGCCCGCTACGCCGAGGCCGAGCGTCGGCACAAGATGCACACCACGCAGATGGAGAAGTTCGCCGCTGCCGATGCTGCTGCCGCCCTCGAGGAGCGCACGTCCAGCTCCACGACGTCAAGCAGCCCGGGTGTGGAGGAGTCGGCCGGCGGTTCGCTGGCCAGCGACGCCCAGCTGGCCGCGCTGCGCGAGAAGCTGGCCGGTAACGCCTAGTCTTCTCGACTGACTGCGAGTGGAACCACGCATCGGGCCTACCGGCTCGGTGCGTGGTTTCTTTCTTGAGGGGACATCATGCTGCGCATCGGTCTGAGTGGTGGCATCGGCGCCGGGAAGTCAACGGTGTCAAGGACTTTCGCCGAATGCGGCGGCGTCGTCGTCGACGGTGACGTCATCTCCCGCGAGGTGGTGGAGCCCGGAACAGAGGGGCTGACCGCCCTCGTCGAGCACTTCGGTCAGGAGATCCTGCTTCCCGACGGTGCGCTGAACCGTCCGGCTCTGGCCTCGATCGCATTCAGTGACGAGGCGAAGCGGCAGGCGCTCAACGGCATCGTGCATCCTCTGGTGGCGCACCGCCGCTCCGAACTGATCGCCGCCGCCGCCGAGGATGCGGTGATCATCGAGGACATCCCACTGCTGGTGGAGTCGCAGATGGCACCGCTGTTCCCGTTGGTGGTGATGGTCCACGCCGACGAAGAGGTGCGGGTGCGTCGGCTGATCGAGTACCGCGGCTTCTCCGAGGACGACGCCCGGGCCCGGATCGCCGCCCAGGCGACAGCGGAACAGCGCCGCGCGGTGGCCGACGTCTGGCTGGACAACACCGGCAGCGAGGGCCAACTCGTGGAGCAGGCCCGCGACCTCTGGTACCAGCGCATCGTCCCGTTCGCCCACAACGTCGCCACCCGGAAACCGGTCGCCGACCCGACAGCCGTGGTCGCCGCCGATCCTGGCTGGGCGGATCAGGCCACCCGGATCATCGCCAGACTGAAGACCGCCTGCGGTCACCGGGCGGTGCGCATCGACCACACCGGTTCGACGGCCGTGGCCGGTCTCGACGCCCGCGACATCATCGACGTCCAGATCACCGTCGCCGCGCTGGACGTCGCCGACGAACTCGCCGACAACCTGCTGCAGGCCGGCTATCCCAGGGTCGATTCCATCACGGCGGACACTGCCCTGGCGGGGCGAGATGAGCTGTGGCACAAGAGGTTTCACGCTTCCGCCGATCCGGGACGGCCGACGCACATCCACATCAGAGTCGACGGCAGCCCCAATCAGCGCTTCGCGCTGATGTTCACCGACTGGCTCAACGCCAATCCGGCGGCCAGGTCTGAGTATCAGGAGTTCAAGCGTCGGCGGTCCGGTTCGCCGGGGGACTGGTTCGCTGCCGCCTACCCGCGGGCGCAGTCGTGGGCGCAGGGCGCCGGCTGGACTACCTGACCGCTGTGACGGGTAGCGGTTCGATCGCGGTGCCGTCCAGCACCACCGGCGGACCGCCCGGCAGATTGTCCAACGGTGCGCCGCAGTTCATCGCCCCGTAGTCCGGATCGTTGCGGACCGGGGTGAGCCGTGGGCTGATGAACTGGCTGGCCTGGGTGACGACTTCATCGTCGACCAGGATCTCGCAGGTCAGGTTGGCCGAGTACGGCCACTGAATGGAGATCCGCATGCCGGCCTGTTTGGGATCGGTCAGCACGCCGGTGGCCTCGAAGGTGCGGCCCGGCAACATCATCGGATTTGCGCTGTTGGCCTCGGTGTCACTGATCCGGTAGTAGATCTCGGCGCCGCGCGCGATTCCGTCGACCCGGGCCCGGTAGGTGATGTTGTGCTGCTGGATCTCATCGGCGGTGGCAGCCGCCGGGGCAAGACCGGCCGCCAACGTGACAATCGCGCCAACCGTCACCATGCGTCTCGCCTGTCCCACGGGGCTCGACATTACGCCTGCCGCCAGGTCAGGTCCACGCCGGTGCCGGCCAGCCAGGCGTTCAGGTCGTGGCCGTGCGCAGCCAGCCCGGAGACCGTGGAAAACGCCGTGTTCAGGGCGGATTCCGCGGTACGGCCGTCCAGCAGGCCGGCGTCGTGCGCCTCGAGGAGTTCGTCGACGTCGGTCACCTCGGTTCCGGTTCCGGTGCGCACCACCAGGTCGAGATAGTGGTCCTCGGCCTCCCAACGGTCGGCGCCGGCGGTGATCCGACCGATGTCGAGGTAGTAGTCCTGGTCCCGCTCGTAGCCCGGGTTGAAGTGGAAGACGTTCGCTCGCAGGCCCAGATCCGGGAGCAGCCAGGACTCGAGGTAGTGGAACTGGGGCCGGCCCGGGGTGGGGCGGGCCATGTACAGGCCCCACGGGGTCAGCCGGTACTCGTCGACCTCGCGGACGATGCCCTTGGGATCGGTGTTGGTGCCGGCGGTCAGATCGAAGATCTCATGCTTGGGTGGATGCATGGTCGTCTCTCTCGTCGCGGTCGACGCCCCCGTCCCCGCCGGGGTGCCGGTTGGCCCGCAGGTTCGGGAAGGCGGCGATCGCCAGCGGGATGGTGTCGAAGAACCGTGACCGGCCCAGCAGTTCGGAGAACCCGCCGCCCTTGAAGGCCCGCTCGGTCCTGCCCTTCTGCACCACCACCACGAACGGCACACCGCGTAGCGCGGCCACCTCGGCGACGTCGGACAGCGCCTCGAATCCGGTGAAGTCGACGTCGTCGATCCGTCGGGCGTCGAGCACCAGCAGATCGGGCTGGTCCTCACAGTCCTCGTCGGGGTTCTGCTCGTCGTCCTCGTCCGGTAGTGCGCCGATCAACTGCATCCGGAACCAGTTGGCGTTGCCGAACCACAGCGGCCCGTTGAGGGAGAAACCGGCGATACCGGGCACCGGCTCGGACCGGTCGTCTCCGAGCGGCAGCCAGGTGCCCTCCGCGGACCGGCCGAGTCGCAGCAACTCGGGGCGGGCGGTGCGGGACGCCTGGTAGATGAACGACACCACGACCGCGAACAGCACCCCGTAGACGATGCCGAGCAGCACCGTGCCGGACAGCGAGATGAGCATCAAAGCGAATGCGCGCCAGGAGTATTGGGCGGTGGCCCGCATCTGGTCGACCCGGAAGATCTTGATGGCGATGTAGATCAGCACCGCCGACAGCGTCGCCATCGGCAGGTTCTCGATCAGCTGGCTGAAGAACAGCACGACGACGGCGATCGCCGAGGCGATCAGCGACGCCAACTGGGACCGCCCGCGGGACTCGGCGATGATCGTCGTCGACGGCGGGCTGGCGTTGATGGTGAAGGAGCCGACCATGCTGGAGGCGATGTTGGCCAGCCCCAGCGCCCGGAAGTCGGCGTTGACGTCGGTCTCGAACCCGCCGAGGTTGGCCGCCGACCGGGTGGTGGCCGCGGTCTGCGCCAGGCAGAAGATCGCGATCACCAGAGCCGTGCTCAGCACGGCCTCGACCGCCTCGAAGGAGAACTGCGGAAGGCTGACCTCAGGAAGGCCGCGCTCCAGCGGTCCGAGGGCCTCCACGCCTCTGTCCCTCAGGTGGAACGCGATCATCGCCAGCGTCGAGAGCACCAGGACGATCAGGGCGCCCGGGATCCGCCGGCTGATCCGGGCGATGCCCAGCAGCAGCACCAGCGACGTGAGGCCGAGGATCAGCGACGGGATGTTGGCCTGCGGTATCTGGTGAATCACCTGAATGATCCGCGGGATGGTCCGGCCGTGCCCCTCCTCGACGCCGAGCAGTCCCGGGATCTGGTGGGCGATGATGATCACCGCGATCCCGCCGAAGAACCCGATCATCACCGGCCGGGACAGGAAGTCGCCGACCCAGCCGAGCCGGCCGACCCCGATGATGAGCGTGAACACCCCGACCAGGAACGCGGTGACCAGGGCCAGTCCGATGTAGTAGCGGGTCTCGAAGGTCGCGCCGACCGCCGTGAGACCGGTGGCCAGGATGGGCGCCACGGTGCTGTCCACGCCCATGGCCAGGTGCCGATTGGTGGAGACCGCGGCCGCGACGACGGTCGCCACGACGAATCCGTAGAGGCCGGTGATCGGCGGCATTCCGGCCAGATGTGCGGTCGCCAGCTGGCCCGGCATGGTGACGGCACCGAACGTCACCCCGGCCACGATGTCGCGCGGCAGCCACCGCCGGCGGTACCCGCGCAGCGTCGGGAACAGGAGGAACTCCTGACTCCACTTGTTCGCCACCGTGCGAGCCTAAAGGTGTCCGGGGTCCCGCCTACCCTGTATGCATGGCATTCGCGACGGAACAGCCCGCCTGGGACGTCTCTCCGGGTGAGCCCGTGCTGGCGCACTCCGAATACCGTGCTGTCGAGGACGTGGTGCGTGCGGGCGCCGAGTTCGAGGTCGTCAGCGAGTACCAGCCGGCCGGGGATCAGCCCGCCGCCATCGAGGAGCTGGAGCGCCGGATCCGGGCGGGGGAGCGCGACGTCGTTCTGCTCGGCGCCACCGGCACCGGCAAGTCGGCGACCACGGCCTGGCTCATCGAGCGGCTGCAGCGTCCCACCCTGGTGATGGCCCCCAACAAGACGCTGGCCGCCCAGCTGGCCAATGAACTGCGGGAGATGTTGCCGCACAACGCCGTCGAGTACTTCGTGTCGTACTACGACTACTACCAACCCGAGGCCTATATCGCCCAGACGGACACCTACATCGAGAAGGACAGCTCGATCAACGACGACGTCGAGCGGCTGCGGCACTCGGCCACCTCGGCGCTGCTGTCCCGCCGCGACGTCGTCGTTGTCGCCTCGGTGTCGTGCATCTACGGCCTGGGCACCCCGCAGTCCTACCTCGACCGTTCGGTGGAACTTCAGGTCGGCAGCGAGGTGCCCCGCGACGGACTGCTGCGATTGCTGGTCGACGTCCAGTACGACCGCAATGACGTGGCGTTCACCCGGGGCACCTTCCGGGTCCGCGGGGACACCGTCGAGATCATCCCGTCCTACGAGGAACTCGCCATCCGCATCGAGTACTTCGGGGACGAGATCGAGGCGCTGTACTACCTGCACCCGCTGACCGGTGACGTGGTCCGCAAGGTGGACTCGCTGCGGATCTTCCCGGCCACCCATTACGTCGCCGGTCCGGAGCGGATGGCGCAGGCGATCTCCTCCATCGAGTCCGAGCTCGCCGAGCGGCTGGCCGACCTGGAGAACAAGGGCAAACTGCTGGAGGCTCAACGGCTTCGGATGCGTACCAACTACGACATCGAGATGATGCGCCAGGTCGGGTTCTGCTCCGGCATCGAGAACTACTCCCGGCACATCGACGGCCGGCCGGCGGGCTCGGCGCCGGCCACCCTGCTGGACTACTTCCCGGAGGATTTCCTGCTCGTCATCGACGAGTCGCACGTCACCGTCCCGCAGATCGGCGGCATGTACGAGGGTGACATGTCCCGCAAGCGCAACCTGGTGGAGTTCGGCTTCCGGCTGCCCTCGGCCGTCGACAACCGCCCGCTGACCTGGGAGGAGTTCGCCGGTCGGATCGGCCAGACGGTGTATCTGTCGGCCACCCCCGGGCCCTACGAGCTGGCCGCCAGCGGGGGAGAATTCGTCGAGCAGGTCATCCGGCCGACCGGCCTGGTCGATCCCAAGATCGTCGTCAAACCCACCAAGGGACAGATCGACGACCTGATCGGGGAGATCCGCGCCCGCGCCGAGCGCGACGAGCGGGTGCTGGTCACCACGCTCACCAAGAAGATGGCCGAGGACCTCACCGACTACCTGCTCGAGATGGGCATCCGGGTGCGGTATCTGCACTCCGAGGTCGACACCCTGCGGCGGGTGGAACTGCTGCGTCAGCTCCGGCTCGGCGAGTACGACGTGCTGATCGGCATCAACCTGCTGCGCGAGGGCCTGGACCTGCCGGAGGTCTCGCTGGTCTCGATCCTCGACGCCGACAAGGAGGGCTTCCTGCGCTCGGCCCGCAGCCTGATCCAGACCATCGGCCGCGCCGCGCGCAACGTCTCCGGCGAGGTGCACATGTACGCCGACAAACTCACCGACTCGATGCAGCAGGCCATCGAGGAGACCGATCGTCGTCGCGCCAAACAGGTCGCCTACAACGAGGAGCGCGGCATCGACCCGCAACCGTTGCGCAAGAAGATCAACGACATCCTCGACCAGGTCTACAGCGAGGCCGAAGATACGGAGGCCACCGAATCGATCCAGGTCGGCGGGCGCAACGCCTCCCGCGGGCGCCGTGCGCAGGGGGAGGCCGGCCGTTCGGTCAGCGCGGGCATCATCGAAGGGCGCGACGTGGCGTCCATGCCGCGGGCCGAGTTGGCCGATCTCATCAAGGATCTGACCAACCAGATGATGGCGGCCGCCCGCGACCTGCAGTTCGAACTGGCCGCGCGGCTTCGTGACGAGATCCACGACCTGAAGAAGGAACTGCGCGGCATGGACGCCGCCGGCTTGAAGTGACGGGCGCCGGCAGCTGGGGTGAGTTGTTCAGCCGCCGATATCGCGGCGCTGCAACGGTTCTCGCGGGCGGGGTCGCGATCTACGCGACCAACGAGTTCATCACGATGAGCCTGCTGCCGACGGCCACCGGGGAGATCGGCGGCGCCCGGTTGTACGCCTGGGTGACCACGGTGTACCTGGTGGCCTCGGTGATCGGCGCGACGACGGTCGGGCCGGTGCTGACCCGGTTCGGGCCCCGGCTCTCCTACTTCGGCGCACTGCTGTCTTTCGCCGCCGGAAGTGCCGTCTGCGCATTGGCGCCGAGCATGCCGGTGCTGCTTGCGGGCCGGGCCGTGCAGGGCCTCGCCGGTGGTGTGCTGGCCGGCCTCGGCTACGCGGTGATCAGCGCGGTGCTGCCCGAGCGGCTGTGGACCCGGGCCGCCGCGACGGTGTCCGCGATGGGGGGAGTGGGCACTCTGCTCGGCCCGGTATCCGGCGGCCTGTTCGCCCAATTCGGTTCCTGGCGTGGCGGTTTCGCGCTCCTGCTGATCCTCGCGGTAGTGGTCGCCGGTCTCGTTCCGCTGGCGTTGCCGGCCGGCCGCGGCCATTCCGGGGCAGCCCTGGGAATCCCGGTATGGTCGCTGACGCTTCTCGGTCTGGCTGCGCTGATCGTCAGCCTCGCCGCGGTCCCGGCGGACCCGGCCGCCACCGCGGCGCTGCTGGCGCTGGCCGCCGGGCTGGTGGTGGCGTTCCTCGCCGTGGATCGGCGGGCCGGCGCGCAGAGGGAGGGGGCCGCGAGGGTGCTGCCGCGAGCGGTGTTCCGGCCGGGTCCTCTGAAGTGGATCTACCTGACGCTGGGTCTGCTGATGGCCGCCACCATGGTCGACATGTACGTGCCGCTGTTCGGTCAGCGGCTGGCCGGGCTGTCGCCGGTGATCGCCGGATTCCTCGGCGCCGCCCTGTCGGTCGGCTGGACCGTCGGCGAGGTCCGCAGCGCCTCGATCGGGCGCCGCTCGGTCGCGGCGCGGGTGGTGACGCTGGCCCCGGTGGTGATGGCGGCGGGCCTTGGTCTTGCTGCGCTGGCCCAGCAGGAGGGCGCCGGTCCACCGGCGGTCGCGCTCTGGGCCCTGGCACTGGTGGTCACCGGGGCCGGGATCGGCAGTGCCTGGCCGCACCTGTCGGTCTGGGCGATGGGATCGGCCACCCAGGAGAGGGCCGGGGAACCCGGCGAACAGGCGATCGCCTCCGCGGCGGTCAACACCGTGCAGTTGATCTGCGGGGCGTTCGGGGCCGGCCTGGCCGGCGTGGTGGTGAACCTGCGCGACTCGCCGGACGTCACCGCGGCGCGGTCGATGTTCGCCCTGTTCGCAGGGCTGGTGCTGGTCGGTGTCGTGGCATCCCGGCGGGCGTGCCGACAGCCGGAAAAGTAGTCCGTTCGGCCCCTTTCGCGGCGCTTGGTAACCGGTGCGCCACCGGTTGGCCACGGTTCGGTAAACGCCCAAGTTGTCGGGCCCTTCCGAGACTTACACGTCTGTAGTTTCGCCTTCAGATCTGAGTCTCGGCTCAGAGGCGCAAACAGAGATGGGATAGCAAATGTCACGGACCACCACTCGTGTGGCGGCGGGCACGGTAATCGCGACGGTGGGTTTCTTCTGGACAGCTCCGCTGTTCAACACCCTTGCCGCCGCTGATCCGTCCGTCACCCCGGGCGGTATCCCGTGCCTGAGCATCCTCCAGGGCGTCGCGACCAATCCGCCGGACCTGTCCCAGGGCATTCCGCCGTCGGCCGCCTCCATCCTGACCCCGCGGTCGCCGGTCGCCGGTGGCCCGATCCCGCCGGCCTCCGCCGCCGGCGGCGTGCCGATTCCGCCGGCCAGCGTTCCGGGCGCCCCGGGCGTCCCGGCCGCCGGCGGCGTCCCGATTCCCCCGGCCTCCACCCCGGGCGCTCCGGGGACCGGCGCGGTTGCCGGCGTTCCCACTCCGCCGGCCGCGCTGCCGGGCACCCCGCCCGCTGCGGGTGGTGGCGGTGTGGTCAACCCGCCGGCCGGCCTTCCCCCGACCCCGCCCGCCGGTGCCGGTGGCGGTCTTCCCGGTGTTCCGGCAGCCGTCCCCGGCACCCCGCCCGCAGCGGCGGCCGGTGGCGTCCCCGCGCCCGGTGCGGCGATTCCCGGTCCGGCTGCGGCCGCCGGGGCGCCGATCGCCGAGGCATCCGGGATTCCCGGCGCCGAGGCTGCCGCCGGTGTGGTCGGTGGCGGCGAGCTGGGCGCCGGTGGTGCCGGAGCAGGTGCCGGAGCAGGTGCCGGAGAAGGTGTTGGTGCCGGTGCCGGTGTTGGTGCCGGTGGCGAGGCGATCACCGATGCCGCGGGTGTCGCCGGTGACAGCGGTGCCGCCATCGGTCAGGCTGCCGGCGCCGCGCTGGGAGCGGGAGTCCCCGGTCCCGACGCACTGGTCCCCGCCGCGCCGATCGCTGACGCCGCCGCCGTTCCGCCGTCCGGACCCGTCGGAGTTCCCGGCGCCCCGGTCAGCGGCGGTGCCGCACTTCCGCCCGGAGCCCCTGCCGGCGTCGGCGGTGTTCCGTCCGGCGGCGAGATCATCGCGCCCGCCACTCCGCCTGCCGTCGTTCCCGGCGGCGTTGCTCCTGCGGCCGCCGGCCTTCCTCCGGTTCCGCCGGCGGCGACGCCCGGCGTTCCGGCCGCCGGCGCCGTCGATCTGCCGCCGATCATCGGCGGTGACACCCCGGGTGCTCTCGCGCCTGCGGCCGTCGTCACTCCCGGTGCGCCGGGATTCGAGGTGCCCGCGGTTCCGGATGCCGCCTCGGTGGTCACCCCGGGAGTGCCCGCGGTCCCCAGTCCTGCTGGGGCCGTTGAGAATTCGGTTCCGGTTCCCGGGACCGTGATCGACATCCCCGGCACCGAGATCCCCCTCGGCAGCTTCACGGAATTCCCGGGCACACCCGACATCACCATCCCCGGCCTGCCCCTTGCCGATGTGCTGCCGGGTGCGGCCACACCGGGTGGCGGACTGCCCGGCGGGATTGCCGGTGGCCCGATCTCCGGAGCAGGCGACCCCCCGCTGTCCATTCCGGGCATCCCGACCGCTGCGGCGATCGAGGGTCCTGTTCTGCCGGGCGCGGCTCTGCCCCCAACGCCCGGCGCTCCCATCGCGGACGCGGCGGCCCTTCCCGGCGCCGCGGTGCCGGGAACTCCGGGCGGGCTCCTCGGTGACGTGGTCCCCGGGCCGGCTGCCGCGGTTCCGGGTGGCGGTGGCGCGGGTGGGCTCGCCACGCCGCCCGCCGAGATTCCGGGTGTTCCCGCCGCGGGTGCCGGTGGCGTCCCGGTCGCCGGTGACATCGCCGGCGCCACGCCGCCGGGTGCCGGCGGCACCGGAGCCGGAGTTCCGGCCGCGGTCATCGAGGACAATGCCGGCCGGCACGGGGACCAGGACTCCGGCCAGCCAGGCGCGGGCATCGGTCAGGGCAACGGATCCGGCGCCGGCGCCGGCGGGGGTGCGGGCGACTACTCGCAGGACATCGACCACAAGGCTTCCCAGCTGGCAGCGCTGCCGGCCGAGGCTATCGCCTCGCTGGCGGCAGGGTTCCCGCCAGCGGCTGCCGGTGTTCCGGCCGCCGCGGCTGTTCCGGCCGCCGGTGCCGTCGCCACGCCGCCGGCTGCGGTCCCCGGTATTCCGCTCGGTGGCGCTGCTGCCGTCCCGCCGGCCGTCCTGCCGGGCGCTCCGGCCGGTGCCGGGATCCTCGTCCCGCCGGCCCCCGGCGCCGTCATCCCCGGCGTGCCGGTCGGCGGTGCGGCCGCCGTCCCGCCGGGGCCGGGCGCCTTCGTCCCCGGCATTCCGACACCGAGCGCTGCCGTGATCAACCCGGGTCTGAGCGGGCTGATCCCCGCCGCGCCGATCGCCGACGCGGCGGCCGCACTGCCGACTCCGCCGGTCAGCGTGCTGCCGAACCTCGCGCAGGGGGTGGCCACGCTGCTGTCGCCGCCGCAGATCACCATCCCGGGCATCCCGGGCTTCGGGATCCCGCTGCCGAAGACCATCTCGACGCCGCACAGCCTGCTGTGCATCGGCACCGAGTGGTCGGCCCAGGTTCCCGGTGGATCCCAGCCTTCTGGCGATCAGGGCGCACCGGTGCCGCCGGTGACCGAAGCCGGTACCCCGGCCGGCCGCTGGTCCGGAAACTAGGCCCCGCGAACTAACCCTTCCGACTTGGTGACTTGGGCGAAGCTGAACTGCCAGCGCTCCACGACGTGGAAGCCGAACCGGCTCGGCACCTGGTAGGCCATCGCCCGCCCGAGGCGCGGGCCCGGTGGCAGGGACGGTCCGCTCTCATGGTCGGGCCGGCTCGGATCCCGTTCGGTGATCGTCCACAGCGCGGGACAGTCGGGCATCTTGTCCGCCCATGCCCAGATCGCGATATGGCTGTCCCACAGCATGTTTCGCTGGATCGCCGTTCGCCCCCGGCCATAATCGTGCAGTCTCTGGTACGCGGCGGGGCGGGCGGCGAGCAGTGGGCGGATCGGACCAGGCTTCCACGTCGTCGAGTTGTCCAGCACCAGGCAGTCCCCGGGGGCCGCGTAGCGCTCGATGACGTCGGCAACCTGGCTGTAGTCCATGTGCTCCTTCGCATACGGACCGCGCTGAGCCAGGTAATTGGGCGCCGCCGCGACCGTCAACGCGGCCAGGATCGCCGTGACGCCCACCCGGCCGCGACCGACCGCGACGACGCACTGCCCGAGCAGCAGCGCGATGGCCGGCGCGGTGAACGACAGATAGCGCGGGTAGTAGACCGGGTGCCGCACCGCCGAATAGAGCAGCAGCGCCGCGGTCGGGGCGGCCATCCAGGTGATCGCGATCACGGCGAGCCGGGCCGGTCGGACGCTTGCCGGAGTGCCTCGCCGCCACAGTTCGACGCCGCCGGCCAGCAGGATGGCGCCGGCGAGCGCCGCGAACGGCACCGCGCGGTCGAAGTACTGGTCCTGGACGATCTTGACGGCCGTGCCCGCCTGCAGTGGCGAGATCCACCGGACCTGGAACAGTTGGGTCTGGGTGAACATCAGAAACGGCGTCACCGCGCCGACGGCCGCGACCGCGGCCACTGCCCAATCTCTGAGCGCCCGTCGCCCGGCGCACACACCGACCACCACCGCATGGACCGGAATGATCAGCACCAGGAAGACATTGAGCAGCGTCGCGGCCACCAGTAGTGCGAAGTAGCCGCACCACAACACTTTTCGATTGCGGCGTGCAGCCAGCACGCAGAACACCGTCAGCCACACCGCGGCCGCCATCGTCAGCGCATAGGACCGGGTCTCCATGCCCGCCCAGGTGACCCGGGGCAGGATCGCGAACACCAGTCCGGCGGTCAC
>Ga0075471_10001024_pt1 | contig 17882 bp, 16 predicted proteins | sample DEB19_08_DNA_2_FD_74787 | JGI IMG/M metagenome (GOLD analysis project Ga0075471, IMG submission 74787) | Aqueous microbial communities from the Delaware River and Bay under freshwater to marine salinity gradient to study organic matter... | ecosystem: Environmental > Aquatic > Marine > Coastal ... | reverse complement strand
ATGGAGTTACAACAAGTATGACTCTACTTTCAAATGGACAAACTTTAACATTTGATAAATCATTCCCTGTTTTAGGTCCTGATGATTGGTATGCTTTAGTAATTAATCATATGAATGATTATTCACAAGCTTCAGTTCATATTTGGAAAATGAAACATAACCCTAACTTACCACAAGTTAATCAACCTAAAACAACTGATCTACAATTGATATTCACTCAAGTTGTTGATATGACACCTACTGAATTAATGCCTACTAATACAACATTTACATTAAGAGCAGGAACTACAAATATCACTAACGTTAGAGTTTGGAAAGAATCAATGGAAGAAGAAAAACAACCAGTTACTCTTAATCAATATGTTGTTCGTGATAATGATATCGCTCTTCTAATAGACAACGCTATACCACCACTTAGAATGGTTAAAGAGTATGTTCGATAATTTCACACCGCTGTAAAACAAACGTATAATTTTTACTACTTTCGTCGAATAAATAATAAAAACACGTTCGACAAATGTTTAAACTCTTTAAAGTGTGCTTGTTGGCTATGCTCTTAGCGATGCCATCTTTGATCTTTGCACAATCAGGACCTCCTGCCCCTGGAACTGGGGTTTATGCCATCATTGATACAACATATCAAGTTGGTACTCACACACAAGGCAATTCAAAAGCTAAAATAACTCTTAAAAACACAACAGGAACTCTTATAACAGGGGTTCAATTTCGTGTTTTCTACGACAAAAATGCCTTCTCTTCGGCAACTCCTGCTTTATTAGGAAGTACAACAAACTTAGATCTTCAGTATGTAGATAATAACACTAACGGTTATTTGACTATTACTTTAGTTTATACTGGATCTTCAGCTTCTTATACATTAGCTAATGCTGAAACTTTTGAAGTAACTTTCAACCACGTTGGAGCTGCAACTTTTTACGGCCTAACAACCATAACCGATTTGACTTGGACTGGTGTTAATACATTTTCTCAAGTAGCTGCAACTAACCCTGGTTTCGATACCACTTTAACTTTACATAGCTATGGTGGTCAATGGATAAAACCTGAACTTAATTTTCATGGAACTTTTACAAACGTAACTGGATCTCCTGCTAAAAACCTTCCTTTAGCTTTAGAGAAAAAAGTTAAAGTTGGTGGAACTTGGGCTACTCATGATACTTATACAACTGATATCAATGGTGATTTCGCTTTTACAGAAATTATTGATACCACTTACTATGATGTTCGTTTAGCTATTAAAGGTGACACTATGACAGTAGGAAACGTTATCTCATCTGCCGATGCTCAATTAATTAATCAATGGGTTCTTGGATCCACAACGCCTTCAGGGTGGGACTACTACACTGGAGATGTCAATGGATCTAATGGTTTATCAATCACTGATGCTTATGGAGTATTTGGAAGAATTGCAGGTAGATTTTCCGTTTGGCCAAACAGTGTAAAAGATGTTAAATTCTTTACCGTTTCTGAGTACAATACAATTACAGGAACTCCTGCTACTAACTACACATCTTCAATTCCAGGTTCAACAAACTTCTATTATAACATCCTACCAGGACAACCTGATTCAGTTCAATTCTATGTTCTTGTACCAGGCGATGCTAACGGAACTGGATATCATATGGCTCGTACAACACCAATTGATGTTATAATCAATCCACTTCCAGGAACTCCTGCACAACAAGAAAACGTTATTGATACTCGAGTAGAATATGATTTTCCTACTTCTGCTATAGAAATTAACGTTCCTCACCTTTCAGTTAATGAAGGTAATTTAGTAGAAGTTCCAGTTACAGTTAAATCTAATGGATTGGATATTTCATCTTTACAAATGGGACTTTTATACGACGAAGATATCTTAGAATTTAAAGATGTTTATAATTCTCCAAAATCTATGTTTTGGTTATCTTCAGTAAATCCAACTGATGGTATAGTTGAATGGGTTGGATTTGATCCTTCAGCTAGTAAATCTTACTCGATTCCCGATGGATATAACATTTTCACACTAAGATTCGTTGCTAAATCTCCCCAAACTACATGGGCACAATCACCTCTTTATACAACTCGTAAATTTTCAGGTGATATGAATTCAAAAGATCTTACAATCACTCCAGCTAATGGAATTTTGATTGTTGCTAAAATGGCATTTGGATCTTCTAATACCGAAGAGGAAATGAGAGTTTATCCAAATCCCACAACCGGAGAATTCACTGTAGATTTTAACGTAAAAGAATCAGGAATGGTTAAGCTTTATATTATGGATCTAAACGGAAATGTTCTTTCTAAAGTTTTAGATAAAAATATGCCGGCTGGAAAATATACATACAATTCAAATATAAATAATGTTTCTAGTGGAATTTACTTCACTACACTACAAACTGAGGGTGATGTATCTTCATTTAAAATAATCAAAAAATAAATAAAAACATGTCAGAAGAAACAAACGTTCCAGAAAACGACGGAACATGGTCAGGTCTTAAGAAGACTTTAATAGGTACAATATCTACCGTTATTTTAGGTGGTGGTACCTGGTTAACAACAACACTTTTCAATGGTGGAAGTGAAGACAAAGAAGAAACAAAAACTGAACAAGTTGCTCCAGCACCGGTTGTAGTTAATGTTCAACAAAATCAAGAAAACACTCAACAACAAAAATCAGGAGGTACTAACACTATCATTAGAGAAAAGGTTGTGGAGAAACCTGTTGAAAAGAAAGAAGAAAAGAAATCAGAATCTGAGGATGCTCCTTGGTAAAATAAAATAAAACAAACAAAAATGGCTAAATTAAAAGATTCAAAACCAAATTTCTTTAAACGTATGTTTATGGATGACAACGACATTAATGAAAAATCAATCGTTGGATTTGGGGCTTTCGTCGTAATGGTAGCAGCTTTCATAGTAGACATATACACCGGATTCAAAGGAATGCCTTTTGAAATCAACGAATTTATTTTTGATGGTTTCATGGTTATTACTTTAGGATCTTTCGGTATTGCATCAGTCGATAAATATCTAACTGGTAGAAAACCTGGAAGTTCATCAGATGAGGAAACTCCAACAGAATAAAAATTAAATCATGAAAGCACTTATAACTTTTATAATGCTCTTATTTTTTGCTCAAATTAGTATTGCTCAGCCTGGTTCTATCAAGACTGAGCAATACCAAGCTGAGTTTGAGAAGAAGCAATCGATAGACGCTCTCCCTGAGTATACTGATACAATTAAGATTCCTATTCAAATATTGAAAATTGGAATCAATGAAGAATTGTATGAAATGTACCCTGAATTGAAAGATAAAAGAGTTGGTCTTGGTGTAACAAATATCGTTTTAGAATACTTAGAGTATACTAATCGATTCGTTTTCACTGAAGATAAACTTGAAATAAAAGAGAGAATGGTTCAACAATTCAAAGCTTCAGATAAAGGGTTTACTGAAAATAAAGTTGATGGTAGAGGAAAAATTAAATTAGCAAAATACTTCGTTTATATAGAAGTGTATGATTTTTCAGTATCCGAAGACGAAGTTGTTCGAATAAATGGAGAATCAAAAACAACTCAAGTAACAAGGCTTGGACTTCAAGTAAAATTTGTAGATGCCGAAACTGGAGAAATTATTATGGGCTCTGGTTTAGGTGAGGCTACAACAATAAAGACTGTTTCTATCTTAGATGGTGTTGATGATTCAGAAATTAAATTCAATCAATCTACTATAGGTATTACCACAAAAAAATCCCTAGAAACGGCAGCATCTAGAATAGTTTCTAGAATGATTAAAAAGGGAATCTTTAAATCGTAAATGCATGTTAAAAAGATCACACTTCTTTTTATTTTTTGGTTGGTTTCGTTATCTGCTTTTTCACAAACTTTTAGCTATTCATATACCGACCCTTGTACAGGAGCTGTAAAAACTTTACAAGTTCCTCAAAATGGTGTGACTGTTACGTATTACGGACAAGTAAATACTTTTCAACCTACCGATTTTTATAATGGGAATTTTGAAAATTGGGCTCAGGGGGTTTACGGATCTTTTGGGAACAATAACCCTTGTGCTAGTGTTGTTGGTCTTCCTGCTGCAGTAACCGTTGCACAAAATTCAGCTATTAATTTTTTAGGTACAATTAATTCACTTTCGGCTTTATCTGATATGGCTAATATAGGTGGAGGATCTTCGAATATGTTATCTGGAACTGTTCAAAGTACACAAAATTCAACATCTAATAATAACAAAAAAGATAAATCCAATTCCCAAACAAACACAGGAACTAATGGAAGTACATCAAACGGAAGCACTAGTACAAATAGCCAAGGTACTAATACAAATGGGAACTCCAACGGAAGTAGCAATGGAACGAGCCAATCAAATCCTTCAAGCTCAAATCAAACTTCAACAGGGACAAATAGCGGTTCCAACGGAACCCAAGGGAATCCAGGGTCTACAACAAGTGGAAATACAAGCGGATCTACAACAGGTTCAGGGACTACAACGAATACAGGAAATACTTCTGGTTCAGGGACTACAACCAATTCAGGAAATACCAGTGGTGGATCATCTACAGGGAGTGGAACACCTACCCAAGAAAATACAACTCCAACTCAAACCGAAGAAGGTGGAAAAACCAACTTAGTAGGTTCATCAGTTGGATCTGTACAAAATTCTACTTCTTCTGGAAGTAGTGCAAGTAATAAGAATGGAAATAATAAGCCTTCTATTTTAGCTAGTTCAGATTTTGTCGGATTCAATTTTAAAAATTCTGATGTTACTAGAGGAGGTAAATTTACTGCAGGTTATGCTTCTATGCGTTGGGATGGTGCTAGATCTTGGGGTATAAATATGGATTATACAACTGCTTTAAAGGGCCCTAATGTCACTGCATATTATGCATTTATGAAGCCAAAGAGGATTGATCTAATTTCACTCACTGGAACTATAGGATTTGAAGCTAAACCGACAGCTTACGCAACTTTAGCTTTAGGTCAAATGTGGACAATACCTAAACTTAAAAATACTAAAGTCGTTTATATGTTGACCGGATCATTCGGTCAAGTTTATGGAGCTCCTTTTATAGGGACTGCAGCAATTGCAGGAGGTATGCATGATTTTAAAATAACAAAAAGATTTGATGTTAAAGTTCTTATGTTATATGTCTATGCTCCTTATGTTAGCTACTACAACGACATATTACTTAAATCTCCTCACGTGGTTCTGCCAATCGTCGGGACAAATGTTAATATAACAAAAAGGTTCAAATTAAACATAAATGCTGGAGGTGCTTGGGCTCTTAAAGAATCAGCACTTAATTACACAGTTATGTTAGGAACTAGGATGCTATTATGATAAAAAGAATTTTAATCATAGCATTGGTTTTTGTTAGTACAATAATCAATGCACAAACATTTACTCATTCAGGTTACATTCGTAATGCTGATGGTACTGGTGCAGTGAATGTTCCCATTAAGTTGTATAAAAGAACTACTCCAACTTTAACAGGATTCACTTCACAAACAAATTATAACGGACATTCATATTACAGATCAACTGGAAGTATGACATGGACAAGTGCAAAAGCTGCATGTGAAAATATGGGTGGTCACTTAGCTACCGTATCGAATACAGCCGAGAATAACTTCTTATTTAATACATGGCCTTCTGGTTGGATTGGTTATTATCAAGATCGAGTTTCAGGATATACTTATTCTGAACCTGCTGGAGGATATAGATGGACAGAAACTAAAGTAACTGATGGTTTATCTGCTGATTATGATGTTTCATCTTACACATCAGGATCTACATTAACAGATATTACTTCAGGGATCAATGCCACTCTTTATAATACACCTTCATATTCTAGTACAGGAGGAAAATATCTAACTTTCAACGGAGTAAATCAATATGCTATCACAAGTAACTTAGCTTCTAAATTTACAGATAATAAAATTACTATTTTAGCTTGGATCTATCCTACGGGAAATGGTGTTATCGCCTCAGAATTAGGAATTCAAAGTCCATCTTCAGGTTGGCATGAATCGATAATGGAAATTACAGGAAGCAATACATTAAGAGTTGGATTTTGGAATGGTACTGGAATTACTCAATTAAGTACCTCTATAACGCTAAATGCTTGGCACCTTGTTTGTATTACTTATGACGGTACTACAATGAAAGGCTATTTGAATAACGTAAATTTTGGAAGTACTACATTTACGAGAGATGTTCCTTTCTCATATTCAGGAAATGGAGAACATTTTGCATTTGGGTTAAGTGATGCAACCAATATGGGATCTGGTGCTTACGGTTCTTTCCGATTAGGTGATTTTCAAATATTCAATCGAGCTATTACTGCCGATGAAATCGATAGAACTTACAACCTTTACGCTTATCGATATAAATTAAACCAATATACGAATTGGAATCCAGGAGAACCTAATAACTCATCTAATGAAGATTATACTCAATTTGTTGGAGGAGGAAAATGGAATGACTTAGCAAATACATCACTCCCTTATGTGATCGAATTTGATTATGTAGTAACATTTACAGCTTGGGTTCTACATCAAACGGTTTACACGAATTCATTAGGTTATTATTCATTTAGTCAACCTACGAATCCTGCTACTGAATGGTATATTCAAATTGATTCACCTACCCCAGTAACGGTATTACAAAATTCAGATATGATTGGAGTTACTGACGTAATTTTAGGAAAAACTGCTAGAAAATCTATTCATTGGAATCAATATGATGTAAATGGAGATGGTCTAATTTCTATATCCGATGCATATCATATCAACTACCGAAGAAGAGGATTCACATCAACTTGGTTTGGTGCTCCAGAATCTCGTCTATACACTTCTGCTCAATATCTTTCACTTACATCTGGAGTTACAGATCTAAGAGCTACGATACCAGGAGTAACATCAATAACCATAAATTCTCCAATAAGTGGAGGAACCTCAAGCTACTATTTAATAGCTCCAGGTTATAAATCACAAGTCACATACTAATGAAAAAATTATTACTTCTATTGCTTCTAATGCCGATAATGGCATTCTCACAAACTGATGTTTGTGTAAAAGTTGATTCTGTTTATTCAACTGCTAAATTAAGAGAATTAGGAAATCGAGACATTCGTTTTGGTATCAAACAAATGACAGAGGATATGCTTTCTAATAAATATTGTCTTTCTGATAAAGGTGAAGATTTAGATGTTGAAGTTTTTTACTTCGGAATTCCTAAAACCACTATTCGTATAGTTGGTGTAGAAAAAACAAATCAAGTAACTCAAGTAGGAGTTAGAATTTATTATAGAGGGCAAAAATTTGAAGGATATGGAGAATCCGAAACCGAGGTTAGAGCTGTTATGATTGAATTAGTGGATGGTAAAGTTCCATTTTCTAAAATGACGGTATCTAATGCTTTAAAAAAAGCTATTGAAGAATGTGTATCAAAAATGCCTTAATAACACTCTTATTATTTCCTATCGTTTCATATTCCCAAATAAGGGTCGATGATGTAGGTGATGGATGGAAGCCAAAAGTTGATTCAGCTATATCTCTAATCAAAAAAGTTGATTATGCAAGATACGAAGTTTTAGTTAAAAATTGTGATAAAATTGAATTCATAATTGGAGATTTTTCAACTACAAAACCTCCTAATGTGATTGCAATTACTACAAAGGATATTAATAAAGGATCGATCAATAATATTGCTGCCGTATTAGTTCATGAATCTTATCATCTAATGTTATGGAATCAAGGAATTAAAATGGATCCAAAGAAAGAAGAAAAGGAAGCTTACACATGGGAATATGAATTTCTTTGTAAGTTACCCGATGTTGAAGATTGGTTATTCTTGTATACCGTCAATCAAATTATTAAGTACAGTCATTAGGATATCATTATCTATAATTAATATGAAGGATGAAAGTTTTTGATTTTCATCCTTTCTTTTTTGCTAAAAATGAAACACGGTCCATAAAAAGTACATATAACCTTTACAGGTGATCAGGTAAAAATGATATAGTGTTTACTGTTTAAGGCCACGACAAGGCCCACGACTAGGTCTTTACAACATCACTGTGATAGATAGAATATAAAGAGATTATTATAATATGGAAGATAACAACGACTCGATAAAGAAAAGCATAGATGATCTATTGAATGATGATTCTACGGATCTTCCTGCACCTAGTGGTAGTGGATTGCCTTCTTTTCAGATGAATGAACCTGTTGATTATGATGAGATGAAAAGTGAGGCTTCGAATGAATCTAAAAAATTGATGAATTCTTTGCTTAAATTTTATCTCTCTAATGAGCTTATCGAGAAAAATGATTATATCAAAGCGAAAGCTAAGATTGATATGATGACTCAAGCAGGACTTATTAAACAGCTTCAAATATCAGAAAGATCGATAGATACTTTAATGAGACTTATTGATACAGGTGAAATGACGCCTCGTATGTTTGAGGTTCTTGGTGGACTTCAAAAAACCATGTTAGATATTATGAAGCACCAAACTCTTCATATGATGGCTGCTGAAGAAAATATGAAGAAATTGAAACGAGATATTGATGTCTATCAAGATTCTCCTGCTAAAACTTTAGAGGTTCAAGCAGGTAAAACTACTACAAGAGGAACTCGAAATTTAATGAGAGAAATTCAAGCCGAATTAAATCCAGACGAAGTAGAAGAAACCGACTTTGACTCAGAAAATCAGACAGAAATGTAAATGAACAGACCTATTAAAGGATCATTCAAAACCTTTAGAGAATACATCAAAATTACTGGACATAACGATAAAGAGTTAGATCCAAAACAATTCACTAGAATAAAATCCAGTGAAAAGGTTTTGTATTTGACTTTTGATACTTGTCCTACAGATGAAGTCGATTATCAAATAGTTAATTGGTTAATTGACAATAAAATTCCAGCTACAATATTTCTAAACATCAAATGGATGTTGAAAAATGAAGGCAAAGATCTTTCATTTTTAAGTAATGATCTATTTGAAATTGGTGGACATGGATACGACCACCGAAGACCTACAACTCAAAATATAGGTGAACAACGTCGAGATATTAATCGATGCATCAAAACAATAAAAGAAAAATTAGGTAAAGATGTTAAGTGGTATAGAGCCCCTTACGGAAAACCTAACGAAGATACGATAAACGTTTTAGACTCTAAAGATATTTCTTATGCGTCTTGGGCAGGTCATATCTTCGATAAAGCTGCACCTGAAGTGCCTAATCCAAACGAAATAGCTCTAGATTATATGGAAAAGAATACGATATCTGGTGATATTTGGATTTTCCATATCAATAAAGAAGGAGAAAATTCTTTTGAAACACTTAAAAAAGCTTACAATTGGGCTATTGAAAATGGGTACAGCTTCAAAAAGCTAAGCTAATTTATGTTTAAAGTACAAGAATACAAAGAAGAAAATAAGGATGATGGTAAGATAGTTTGGACTACTGAAAAGGTTGCTAATCTTCTTGCAGCAATGGAAGAAGGATATTCTACATCCGATCATCCATTCTATGAAGGAGATCCAAATTACAAAAAAGGAAATGTTGTATTTGAATATAGCGACGCAGAATATGCCGAACTAAAAAAGTGTGCAGGAGATATTGTTCACTTTGCAAATAATTACTGTCAAGTAATGACGGATGAAGGTTATATGAAAATTAAACTTCGTCCATATCAAGAGAAAGTTCTTGTTTCATATCAAACTAATAGATGGAATATATTCTTAGCTCCACGTCAGATTGGTAAAACAATTACATCTTCAATATTCCTAACCTGGTATCTCCTATTCCACTTCGATAAAAACGTTCTTTTGATGGCCAATAAAGGAGCCACAACAAAAGAGATTATGGATAAGATCAAAGCCATTATGGAAGGTCTACCATTCTTCTTAAAACCAGGAGTTCTTAAGAAAGACGTTATGACGATGATATTTGATAACAAATGTCGTATCATTGGACAAAACACTACAAAAACCGGTGGTATTGGTTTTACGATCCACTTGCTATTCCTTGATGAGTTTGCTCATATTCAAGAAGGAATTAAAAAGCCATTCTATGAAAACGTATACCCAACTCTTTCATCATCTAAAATTTCTCGTGTAATTATTACAAGTACACCAAATGGATATGATCTATTCCATGACTTGTATCAAGGTGCAGTAGATGGTGCTAATGAATATACACCTATCCGAGTCGATTGGTGGGAAGTTCCTGGAAGAGATGAAGCTTGGAAAGCTCGAGAGATAGGTAACCTTGGATCCGAAGAAGCATTCAATCAACAATATGGTTGTCAATTCTTATCGGCTTCATCATTACTTCTTTCTTCTGAGGAGCTAATGAGATTAGAGAAAAATGAAAGAGATTTTGAATTCAGAGAAATCGATCCTTTAGATGATCTTTGTATAGATTATTCGCAACTAAAATGGGATCCTGAATTCGATCTAGAAGAGTTAGAAGATGATAAAAATTTCTTCTTACAAACCATCGATTTAGCCGAAGGAGTAGGTCGAGATTATACGGTAATCAACATATTTAAAGTTGAACCTTTAGATGACTTGGATATAGACCGACTCAATTCTCCAGGATCTATGGGAGATTTTTTCAGATTAACTCAAATCGGTCTTTTCCGATCTAATCTACACAACATTGAAGATTTTTCGAAGATCTTATACACATTAAACGTTAAAGTTTTCGATCAAGAAAACCTTCGAGTTATTATTGAATACAACACTTATGGTTCTGAGCTAATCAAGAACCTAGTAACCTTATATCCTTCAAACAACGATTTTGATGAAGAGACTATTGTCAGATTCCATCACAGAGCCGGTGCAAAAACGAAGAATCCAGGAATCCGAATGAACAAAGACACAAAAGTTATTTATTGTGAAAGATTCAAAAAAGTCGTTTCTAGTGGACAACTTATTTTGAAAGAAAAACAAACAATACAAGAAGGTCGTATGTTCTCTAGAAATGCGAATGGTTCTTATTCTGCACAATCGGGTAATGACGATATTATCATGACTTCCGTTACCGCTTCGGCATTCTTCGACACTCTCGATTATTTTGAAATTATCGAAGAATACTATGACTACATGGAAGAAACGAAACAGAAGAAAATAGATGGTATTTTAGACTCTTCTGATGATGATTCTGACAACTTATATGACATGATGTTCTAAAACTCGTAGTTATCCTAGGATATATAATTAAAAAATTAGAGTCAAATGGCACTATCACCAAGTTTACAACAATTCAAATCTTCAGGTGTTTATCGTCTAGAGTTTGATAAGAGCCAAATTACAAACATTCCTTCTGAGACTATCCGTTTAATCATCGGATTCTCTAAGAAAGGGCCTTTCAACACTCCTGTATTCGTTCAAGATTCAGTTTTCTTTAAAACTGTTTTCGGAGATATCGATACTACATTGGAGCGTAAAGGTTCATTCTTCCACAGAACTGTTCTAACATGTTTAGACAGAGGTCCTGTAATCGTTCTTAATCTACTTAATTTAGATGACACTTTAGATCAAAGCGAATTCGCTTCGATATCTACTGCGGCAGATATGGACAATTCCCCAGAAGTTTTTGCTCCAGTATCAAGCTACTTCAATAAAGACAAATTCTGGTTCACAGATGCAACTGCTTTAGTTGACACTGCAAACGATACAGCTAATCAGTCTGTATTAAATCAAAGACTACTTAACGTTGCTAACGTAAGTAGAAAAACCGTATCGGTTATTACTAAAAAATCTGATATCTTAGGATTCGATATTTTAGCAAAAGATTGGTTCGGTGTAGGTAAGGTTCCTGCATACATCAGAGAAAATGATTATATTTCTGATTATATGGTGGACGTAATCATCGTAGAAGGTGACTTCTCAAATTACAACTTACTTTCAATAGATCCTATCTTCGGAGCTTACTTCGATGCAACAGGTCTTAAAAAGACTTATATCGATCCTTACGGATTCACAAGAGACGGTCTTACTGCATTCTTGAACTTAGATCAAGTAAATGTTCTAGGTGTTTATTCAGGTGCTTTACTTCCTGAATTCCAAGATAAAAATGGTAACAATATGTTTATCGAAGATCTAGTTAACCTAGAAACTTCTAAAACTGGTTTACTTTTAGGAATTAATAAAGACACTTTCGATGACAATGCTGATACAATCAGTGGTGATGTTATTGATTTAGTTGGTCACACTTTAGAGTCTGAGCAACCAGGTGTTCTTGAATTCTTATCATACTACGGTGCTATCACTGATCTTTTAGATTATGATGCTGCTACAATCACTCCAAGAACTATCGTTGCTGGAGCGACAACTGCTGCAGGTGTAACTGCTAATGCATTACTTACTGCTTCTGCTTCATTAACAGGTGGAACTAACTGGTCTGGTTCAGGTGCTACAGGATACTGGGATACTTTAACTATCTACGGTCCTTCTGCTACTATGCCATCTTCAGGTTATTCTGCTTATGCAACCGGTGCTGCTTGGACTGCTGCTAAAGCTGCATTAACAACTTCATCTTACGCTAAAGTTGATAAAAAAGTTACTGCTGGTCCTACAGGAACAGTTAACTATTCAAAAATTATTTCATCAGTTTATAACTCTACTTTAGATACAATTACTTTACGTATTGGTCTTACTGCAGGAACTAATGTAACTGGACCTACAACAACTGCTAATGGTTGGTATTACTTCGGTTCAGGTGCTACTGCAAACGGTGGAACTGCTACTATCACAATCCTTGATAATTTAGCATTCGTTGCTCCTGATACTGCAGGAGGTAGTACTTCGGTTGTTGCAGGTGTAAATAGTACAATTTATGCAAATAACCTTTCAGGTTTAATCACCGATGGTGATGGAATCTTATTAGGTGCTGCAGGAACTACATTCCCTTATGGTTATGCATCTTTCAATAGATTGACTGTAAGTGATTTAGGTTCTGCTACTGGTATTGCAGGTAACTCTATCTTCGGTTCTGAATCTCCGGTTCTTAACCAAGAGGTTAACTACTTAATGATTGATGCTTATGAATATGCTGGATTGACTGGTTCTACTACAATCGCTGGAACTACAGGATTCACAATCAGAACTTACACTGGTGATCTTAACGAATCATTCGGTCTAACAGGTTCTTACACTAACCCAGTTACAACTGTTTATGTTGATAACAGTGCTAATGGTCCTTTAGGTCTTAATGGTTTCAATGGTCAAATTCAAAAAGGTCAATATCTTGTAATGAATCATGGTGGTACAGGATCTGCTACTAACATCGATCCTATTACTGGTAAATCAAGATTAACTAGAATTATCTCTGTAGTTGAAGATACTAATCCACTTTCTGCTACTTATAAGAGAATTTCGATCACTACTAACGATCCTATTTTCATCACTACATCAAACGAAATTGAAAGATACAAAGCATTAACTGATTTTGTTGACCACTATCGTTTCGCAACCCTTGAAGGTTATACTTTAAGAAATGCTCAAATGCCTGATGGAACTTCAACTCGTCAAAATGAAATTCTTGATGTAATGACAGATACTAATATCTCTCAAGCTCTTTCTGATAGAGAGGTAATTACTTTCCGTTACATCGTAGATACATTCCAAGGACAAATCGAACCAGCTTCTAAAATCAGATTGACACAACTTGCTAAAGATCAACAATCATCATTAGCTATCGTTAACATGCCATCTGTTAAACAATTTAAAAATAGTACTAACCCACTATTCAAATTTGATTCAAGCTCTTCGTTTGATACACAATACATCCCAAGTGGAGGTAACTTAAGTCTTAACCCTTCTAATATATTCAGTTTACCTGGAATTGCTGATGGGGCTAACTACTCTGCATTCTACGGTCCTAACTTGATTATCCGTGAAAATGGTTCAAATATTTCAGTTCCACCTGCAGGACATGTATCTAACTTGTATATCGACAAATACAATTTAGCTCTTCCTTACTCAATCGTTGCAGGACCTCGTAGAGGAGTTGTAACAGGAGCTGGATTAGTTGGTGCTGAATATGCATTTGATAGAACTGATCTTGATTGGATCGAACCATTTGGTTATAATGCAATCGTAAATAAGAGAGGTTTCGGATTAACAATCAATGCTAACCAAACTGCACAACAAACAGTTAAATCTGCACTTTCTCAAATCCACGTAAGAGAGTTGTTAATTTATATCCAAGACGGAATCGAGGCTATCCTTAAAAATTACCGTTGGGAATTCAATACTGCTCAAAACCGTTTAGAGATCAAGACTTTGGCTGATAACTTCTTATCACAAATTCTTTCAGATGGTGGAGTTTACGACTTCCAAAACATTATGGATTCAACAAACAACACAGCTGAGGTGATTGATAACAATATCGGTATCCTTGATACTTATATCGAACCGGTAAGAGGTATGGGAATCTTAGTTCACAGAACTACAATTCTTAAAACTGGATCTATCGCAACAGGTAACTTCCTATAAAAACTTAATAATGGCCGACTTTAATCGGTCGGCCATTTTTTAAAGGACTAAAGATAAATATAAAAAAACAACTATACACAAATGGCAGGTTTACCACATTTCTTAAATAGTAAAGCAGCTACTAAATGGTACGAACCATTTTATCAAAACTTGTTCGAAGTAACCATTTTGCCTCCAGCAACAGTTACTGGTGGAAGTATTTTGATTGAGCATGTAAATAAAATTGCAGGTTTAACTCAAGATAAAGGTGCAGAAACTATTGAACAAAAATATAAATTCGCTACTCGTTCATATGCTTCAGGAACTCCTACAGGTACGACTAATGATCTTACTGTAAGTTTCTCTTTGAACTTGAATGATGCTAACGAACTTTATGTTTACAAAACAATACGTGACTGGTTCCGTTTAGTTTACAATCCACTTACAGGTGAGCAAGGTCTTAAAAAAGACTACATTGGTACATTGATCGTAACTAACTTCAACCGTAAAGGTGACATCTTCTGGCAAAGAACATTCCATGATTGTATCCCTAAAGGAGACATTCCTGAATTAGGTCTTGACTACGGTGGTGGTGATAAAGTTGATATGGATGTAGCATTCAGATCAGACTGGTGGGAAGAAAACATCGTTTAATTCACAAAACTATTTAATACAAAATATTAAAGGATTCGAGGAAACTTGGATCCTTTTTTTGTGTTTATACATATAACAAAAAACATTAGTATAACAATGGAAGCACCTTATATTTGGGATTCTAATCCAGAAGCCGAACAAAGCATAGTAGTAACCAACGCTTTTAAAATTAAACCAAAAAGTGACAAAAGATTTTTTGTTGTAGATAATTTTTTCGAAGATCCTTATGCCGTTAGAGAATTTGCATTACAGCAAAAGTATTGGGATGGTGAAGGAGCGGTTGGATGTAGAACTAGAAAACAATTTCTTTGGGAAGGTCTTAAAGAGAAATTCGAAGAGATTATAGGTGAGAAAATTTCAAGTCATACCGAAAGTGGTTATGGCTGGGATGATATAGGTATCAATGGTAGATTCCAAAGCTGTAAAGCAGGAACTCCTATGGTATTTCATTGTGATGCTCAAAAATGGGCAGCAGTTATATTCTTAACTCCTGATGCACCACCACAAAGCGGAACGAGTTTCTACCGACATAAAGAAACAAAAATACACCACTCAAGCCAAATCAATTGGGAAAGTGGACAAGGGGATATTGTATTCAATCAAAAAACATTTTTAGATCCAACTCCATACGAACGAGTAGATACGGTAGGAAACGTATTTAATCGATTAGTTATATTCGATGGAGGTTTAATTCATTCAGGGAATGATTATTTTGGATGGGACATGGAAACGAGTAGATTGTTTCAAATATTCTTTTTTGAATAAAAAAATAAAGTCTTAATGGCTAAAATTAACCCAAAACCAGTAACAGGATATCGACTTCTAGTATCGGAACCTTCAATGAATGACGAAACAACTAAATTCATTGAAAACATTTCCGAAGTTTGGAATTCAAGATGGTTAACAAACGGAGGACCAAAAATTCTTGAATTAGAAGATCGAATCAAAGAAAAGTACAACATCCCTAATATATCGATAGTTGTAAATGGTACAGTAGCATTACAAATGGCTATTCGTGCTTTAAATCTCCCTAAAGGTGGAAATATCATCACCACTCCATTTACTTGGATATCATCAACTTCTTCAATTCTATGGGAAGGTTATAAACCTCGGTTTGTAGATATTGATCCAAACACATTAAACATAGATCCAAAGAAAATAGAAGAAGCTATAGATGAAGACACCGTTGCAATCTTAGCAGTTCACGTTTTCTCAAATCCTTGTGCAGTAGAAGAAATCAAAGCAATTGCAAATAAACACGACTTAAAAGTTATTTATGATGCAGCTCATGCATTTGGGGTTTCTTACAAAGGAAAAGACGTTTCAACATACGGAGATGTTTCTATTCATTCATATCATGCAACTAAAGTATTTAATACGGGTGAAGGTGGTTCAATAATTTCGACTGATAAAAGGTTAATGGAAAGAATCGAACATATCCGAACTTGCGGCCTTAATGATAAAAAAGAAATTGTAAGAATCGGAACTAACGCCAAGGTTCATGAAGTAACGGCATGTATCGGTCTAACAAATCTCGAAATTGTTGATAAATCTATTGCTTATCGTAAAGAACTATATGCAAAATATGTTGAAAATCTGAAAACTTTAATTGATTCAGGAAAAATACGTCTTCAAAAATTCAAAGAAGATGCATACAATTATTCATATTTCCCTGTAATTTTCGAATCCGAAGAAACAGTTCTTAAGGTAAATGAACTACTTAAAGATGAGCTCATAATGGCTCGTAGATATTTCTATCCATCTCTAAATAAGCTGAAATGGGGTCATGGTCAATCATGTCCAATCAGTGAAGATATTTCAAAAAGGATTCTTTGTCTTCCTTCTCATGATCGAGTTACCGATGAAGATGTTAAAATAATTTGTTCTAAAGTCTATGAAATTGTTTCGTAATTTTATCATAATCATTGGTATATTCTTATCATCGAATGCATATTCACAAGTAAAAACCTCTATAGGATTAGGAGGTAATATAGCCACAGGTAATTCAGAGATCTATGGGGTGAATGCTAAAGCATCTCTTGGTTCACTAGATAACTCTAAACACCAATGGGGTATATCTCCTAATTTTGTTTATACGATGGTTCGTAATGACAATAATGAATATCAAACCAAGCAAAGAGAAGGTTATATGGCTGGTAGTTATTCAACTAAGGTTGGTAAATCTAAAGTTATTGGTTATGGTGAATTGGAAAATTCATTCAATAAGAAAATTGATCTTCGATCTTCTTTTGGTTTAGGTTGGGGTTATGATCTAATCAGAAACGATAAAGTAACTCTTCTTTTTTCAGAAGCTGTTATGGGTGAATCATATCAATCAAGTATTAATGTCTCTAAAAATCTACAATCAATTCGACTTTCTACGAGAATTAAACTTGAGATAAAAAAGCCAATCAAATTTACTTCAATCACATTTTTTCAACCTGGAATATTATCCGATGCTAATGTTTCTTTTCGTGATAACATCAATCTTAGATCCAACAATACAATAGAAATCCCGATCAATAAAAGAATGTCATTCAATATTAATTGTGATGTTAATGGATCAACTTACTCAAGGTTTGTAGATCCAACGGTAAAATCATACGATGTCATATCATCCTTCATGATAACCTACAAAAACTTTTAAAATTGTTAATAACTTTTTGACCCGAAATTTTTTAGTTTCGGGTTTTTGTTTTATATTTGTATATCACATTA
>Ga0075471_10001023_pt1 | contig 17887 bp, 16 predicted proteins | sample DEB19_08_DNA_2_FD_74787 | JGI IMG/M metagenome (GOLD analysis project Ga0075471, IMG submission 74787) | Aqueous microbial communities from the Delaware River and Bay under freshwater to marine salinity gradient to study organic matter... | ecosystem: Environmental > Aquatic > Marine > Coastal ... | reverse complement strand
GTCGCGATGAGCACGAGCCAGGCCATGCCAATCGCAAAGTTGACCGTGAGCGGCGGTGCCAGTCCGTCTCCGGCGATTGTCGCCGAGAGGCCAAAGAAGACCGCCCCCGTCAGCGTCTGGATGCAGAGGCTTTGGTGAACCGGCATGTGAAGCGATTGGCGCCCCTTGAACACGACCGACGCGGAGGCAAAGGCCAGCATCGAGCCGACGGTCAGGCCGTAGGCCCATAGAGGCGCGGCGCCAAAACTGAGACTGTCGAACGACACGATCAGCACCCCGCTCACGGCGATGAAAGTACCGAGCCACTGTCGGCCGCTCAGCCTCTCACCCAGGACCGGTTGCGAGAGCGCCGCAATGGCAAGTGGCAGCAAATCCGAGATCAGGGCAACCAAGCCGGTCGGCACCCGCTGCTCGATCGCCAGGGCGAAGCCGCCAAGATAGAGGAACACCGACACGACGCCGAACGCCGCTTGCGACAAGATCGAGCGCAGGGTCATGCGCGGGCCGAAGGCCAGGGCGAAGGGAAGCAGGATCACCCCTGACAGCAACGTGCGCCAGAAGAGCAGCAGGAAAACGCTTGCCTCTTCATTGGCAAAGCGGATCCCGACGAAACCCGAACTCCACCCAGTCATTCAACACCACCACGTCAATGGGGCGGCTGACCCTCAATATCCTGCTGTCCTTCGCTCAGTTCGAGCGGGAGGTCACGGCGGAGCGTATCCGGGACAAGGTCAAGGCCAGCCGGATGAAGGGCATTTTCATGGGCGGCACGCCGCCCTACGGCTACAAGCCCAAGTACAGGAAGCTGGTGATCGACGACGAAGAAGCCCGGAACGTCCGGTGGATCTTCTCTCGGTTCCTTGAGATAGGATCGGCTACGGAACTCGCCCGGGAGGCAGCCAAGCGCGGTATCCGAACCCCGCGCGGAAACGCGGTGAGCAAGAACTTCCTCTACCGAATGCTGAACAACCGCGCCTACATCGGGGAAGCGGTTCACAAGGGAACTGGGTACGCCGGCGAGCATCAGCGGCTCATCGATCAGAAGACCTGGGACCGCGTCCACGCCATCCTGCAGGAAAGCCCCCGGGTCCGCGCCAACAATACCCGCACCGAGACACCTGCGCTGCTCAAGGGCCTTCTCTACGGTGAGGACAGTGTAGCTTTCTCGCCCACCCACACCCGCAAGCGCGACCGCCTCTACCGTTACTATGTGAGCCAGACGGTCCTGAAGCACGGTGCAGGCGCCTGCGCGGTGTCGCGGGTCCCAGCGGCGGAAATCGAGGCCGCTGTGATCAGCCAGGTCCGCGCCATGTTGCGAGCCCCCGAAGTTGTCATCTCCACCTGGAAGGCCGCGCAGTCCGAATTGGAGGACATCGATGAGAATGAGATCCGCGAGGCGCTCACCACACTGGATCCATTATGGTCGGAGCTCTTCCCGGCTGAGCAGGGCCGGATCATCCAACTCCTCGTGGACCGCGTGGAAGTCGGCACAGCCGGCCTGAAGATTCGGTTCCGGGACAAGGGGCTGGCACAGATGGTGGCCGAGGTCGGTAGTGTCGCCGGCAAGAGCCGGAGGGTGGCGGCGTGACCGAGCAGTCGACGACCATCACGGTACCATTCACGATCCGCAAGCGCGGCGGACGAAAGCTGATCCTGACCCCCGATGGAACGGTCACGGCACCCATGGAGCGCTCAAGGCCGGACAGCGCCCTTCTGAAGGCTTTGGCACGCGGCTTCCGCTGGAAGAAGATGCTGCAGGAGGGTAACTACCAGACCCTTGAGGAGGTCGCCGACGCGGAGAATATCAATCCATCTTATGTCAGCCGACTTCTGAGGATGACACTGCTGTCACCTGAGATCGTGGAAGCGATATTGGGGGGTCGCCAACCGCCGGGGCTGACGATGGCTCGGGCAATGCAGCCGTTTCCATGGGAATGGGAGCGTCAAGTATTTCCGTAGTGTCGCGAACCGTTCCGAATTGCCTGAGCGCGTGATAGGAAATTGGCATGAACATCAACCGCATGCCTGTCCTGACTGCGTGGATCGCCTTGGTGGTCTCTCTCTTCGTCGGCGTAACGGATTCCGAGAGCGCCTCTCCGATCCTGGGCACTGCAAGCGTCATCGACGGTGACACCATCGAGATTCACGGCGAACGGATCCGATTTGACGCCATCGACGCGCCGGAAAGCGCTCAGCTTTGCCTGGATCCTGCCGGCAAGAGATATCGCTGCGGCCAGAAATCGGCCTTCGCTCTTGCCGACATGATTGGGCGAACACCCGTAACGTGCCAGCCCAAGGGCCGTGACCGCTACAAGCGCGTCATTGCCGTCTGCTTCAAGGGTGCGACCAATCTCAACGCCTGGATGGTAGCGCAAGGCTGGGCGGTGGCGTTTCGGAAATATGGAATCGATTACATCAGCCAGGAAGACGAAGCGCGCCTTGCCCGTCGCGGAATGTGGGCCGGTTTCTTCGAGATGCCGTGGGACTGGCGGGCGCGGAACAAATGAGCCGCAGCCCCGCCGCACAGGCCCAGCAGGCGCCGCAGGACGTGCTGGCGGGCATCGTCGAGCGCGTTACCTATCACAATGAGGAGAATGGCTTCTGCGTGCTGCGCGTCAAGGCGCGGGGGCACCGGGACCTTGTCACGGTGGTCGGACATTCCGCCGCGATTTCTGCAGGCGAGTGGATCACCGCGACGGGCGAGTGGTTCAACGACCGCACCCACGGGCTGCAATTCAAGGCGCGGTTTCTCAAGACCACGCCGCCCACCACGGCGGAGGGGATCGAGAAGTACCTCTCCTCCGGCATGATCCGTGGCATCGGCCCGGTCTATGCGAGGAAGATGGTGAAGGCTTTCGGCGAGCAGGTCTTCGACATCATCGAGGCCAATCCGGAGCGATTGCGTGAGGTCGATGGTATCGGCGCGGTGCGCGCGCAGCGGATCGTTTCCGCCTGGGCCGAGCAGAAGGCAGTGCGGGAGATAATGGTGTTCCTGCACAGCCATGGTGTGGGCACGGCGCGCGCGGTGCGGATCTACAAGACCTATGGCGCCGACGCCATCGAGGTGATGACGGACAACCCCTATCGGCTTGCACGCGATATTCGCGGCATCGGCTTCCGCACGGCGGATGCCATTGCCATGAAGCTGGGGATCGAGAAGACCGCCATGATCCGGGTCAGGGCGGGGATTTCCTATGCGCTGACGGAAGCCATGGACCAGGGTCACTGCGGCCTGCCGGTCGAAGAACTGGCGCCGCTGGCAGTTGAACTGCTTGATGTGCCGAAGGAACTCATCCAGACGGCGCTGGATCTCGAACTTTCTGAGGGCACTGTGATCGCTGATGCGGTGGGCGATACACGATGTGTATTCCTCGCGGGCCTCTACAGATCCGAGCAAGCCATTGCCGAGCGCTTGCGGACACTCGCCAGCGGGAAGCTCCCCTGGGCTTGGATCGACCCGGACAGGGCGCTGCCTTGGATCGAGCAGAAGACGGGCCTGACCCTCGCCCCAACACAGATGGAGGCCATCAAGCTGGCGCTCGTGGCAAAGGTGCTGGTCGTCACCGGCGGGCCCGGCGTGGGAAAGACCACCATCGTCAATTCAATCCTGCGCATCCTCGCCGCCAAGGGCGTCAACCTCCTGCTCTGTGCCCCTACGGGCCGCGCCGCCAAGCGCATGACGGAGGCCACCGGCTTCGAGGCGAAGACCATTCACCGGCTGCTGGAAGTGGATCCCAAGGGCGGCGGCTTCAAGCGCAACACCGAGAATCCGCTCGACTGCGAGTTGCTGGTGATCGACGAGACCTCCATGGTGGATGTGCCGCTCATGCACGCCCTCCTGAAGGCACTGCCCGACACCACCGCCCTTCTAATCGTCGGCGACATCGACCAGCTGCCCTCAGTGGGCCCGGGCCAGGTACTGGCCGACATCATCCAGTCGGAAGCCATCCCGGTGGTGCGCCTCACCGAGGTGTTCCGCCAGGCCGCCGAGAGCCGCATCATCACCGCCGCCCACCGCATCAACAAGGGCCAGATGCCCGACCTTGCGCGGCCTGAGGGTGAAAGCGATTTCTACTTCATCAACGCGGCAGAGCCTGAGGCCGCGGTTCCACTGATCGTGGACCTCGTCAAGAATCGTATCCCCAACCGCTTCGGCTTCGACCCGATCCGTGATGTGCAGGTCCTCTGCCCCATGAATCGGGGCGGCGTCGGCGCCCGCTCGCTCAACATCGAGCTCCAGGCCGCGCTCAACCCGGCCACGGAGCAGAAGGTCGAGCGCTTCGGCTGGACTTTCGCCCCCGGCGACAAGGTGATGCAGATTGAGAACGATTACGAGAAGGAGGTCTATAACGGCGATGTCGGCTACATCGATGCGGTCGACCTCGACACCGGGGAACTGATCGCCAGCTTCGACGGGCGCGCGGTCACCTACGGCTTCGGTGAACTCGACACGCTCGTTCCCGCCTATGCCGCAACGATTCACAAGTCGCAAGGCTCGGAATATCCCGCCGTGGTCATCCCGGTCATGATCCAGCACTATGCAATGCTGCAGCGGAACCTGATCTACACCGGCATCACCCGCGGCAAGAAACTGGTCGTGATCGTCGGGCAGGCCAAGGCCGTGGCCATTGCCGTGAAGAACGTCTCCGGCCGCCGGCGCTGGACGAAGCTCAGGGAATGGCTCGTGACACAATCAACAGGCACCCCGGATGATACCACCGCTCGATAAGAACGACATCGCCCGCTGGCTGGGCGGCATCGTTCCGGCCTGGACGCTGCTCGACAGTGACAGCTTCGCCGCGCTGCATCGGCCACCGTCTATGGGTCGCTCCGCCATCCGACTCGCAACCGACCTTTCGGCGGAAGAGGCCGCCCGTTCGGTCATGTTGCGCAATGCACTCGTCGTCCTCGCAGCCGCCGCGAAGCCCCCGGGCCTGAAGCTCACCTCCACCGGGAACCTTTCCCGGAAAGTGGTCGCCGCAATGTTCGGCCGGCTTGACTGGCCGGGTCTGGATAGAAACGTCATTCTCCAAATGCACAAGGTCATCAACGAGCCTGACTTCCCGCCACTGTATTTCGTGCGGAACCTCCTGGAGGCCGCGCGTTTGGTACGGAAACACAATGACCATCTCGTGCCCTCGCCGGCAGGGCGGAAGGTGCTCGACGGGTCCACCCTGCTCACGTTGCAGGCGTCATTATTCGAGGCGGCATTCTGGCGAATTGATCTCGGCTACTTCAGCCGCGGGTTTCTCGGCAGCTGGCCCCAGGACCACATCGGACTTGTTCTGTGGTCACTCAGTGTCGCGGCGAACGATTGGACGGAACCGGCACAACTGGTTCGTCTCTGCACCATACCGATCGAGGAAATGTTGCGGCGCCCACACGACATCGCTCAATATGCGCTCGAAGGCATGATCCTCAGGCCGCTCGTCGCCTTCGGCCTTGTCGAACACCGCGAGGACCCAATACCGGGACAGCGCTTCGGCACCAGGGACTTCTACCGGAAGAGCCCGCTATTCGATCACTTCCTGAAGTTCGATGTCAACCTGCAGACCGATGGCGTAGTCCGGCACTGACAATAGCAGCCACGCCCCAACAGCCGGACAGTCGAGTACTCAAGCGCCCTGCATGCGCTCGGCTTCGCTCAGAAGCTGCCGCTCCGCGCGCCGAAAGGCGTCGGCCAGCGCGAATACAAAGTCAGCATGCCGCTCGTCGGCCTCCGGCGTGCGCGACACGTCAACCTCCCGCCCTGCGGGAAGCGTCAGATGAATCGAGACCTGAAAGGCAGCACCATGGCGGTGATGTTTGTCTGGCGCTCTGACGGATATGGCGGCCCTTACAGACCGTCTTCCCCTTCGTGTGGCATCCCCCGCAGCTGTAGTATTCGAAGTCGACTAAAGAGTTAAAAGGGCCGCCTGCAGCTCGGCTGAAAGGGGGACAGGAGTTTTCGTGCCACGATCCACCGCAACGTGTACGAAATGGCCGCAGGCCAAGGCAAGATTTGATTCTCTGCGAAACACTCCAATTGAATAAGTGACCGAAGTTCGCCCAACTCGACCCGCTTTGAGACCAATTTCCAATACAGCTGGATGCGAAACACTCTCGAAATAGGTGCATCCGCTATCGACCACGAGGTAAATCACTTGAGAAGTCAGGGGATCGAACAGGCCTCTACTCATCAACCAATCAGCAACTGCAGTGTCAAACATAGCGTAGTAGACGACATTGTTGATGTGACCATAGATGTCATTGTCGATCCAGCGCGTCTCAATTGCGCTGAAGTGTCTCCAATCACTGCGAATTGGCCGCTCTGGCTTCACTCCAAGGCTCCGCGATTGCTTTCAGAATATCTTCCTGCCGCCATCCACAGGAAGAATAGCGCCAGTTGTAAAGGTGAAATGCTCAGCCGCAGAGAGTACTGCAACAGCGACTTCTCGCGGCTCTGCCAAACGACCGAGGGGAGTTCGGCCAGCCTGCAACTCTCTCCAGTTTTGATCGAGGCCTTGTACAAATTCCGTGGCCACGAGACCCGGGGATACGGATAAAACGCGAATCGCGGGCGCGAAAGCACGGGCCATGGAGATCGTGAGATTGTCGACGGCCGCCTTCGAGGCGCAGTAGGCGATGTTGCTCCCCATCCCGGTGACTGCGGCGATTGACGAAATATTGACGATCACCGCCTTGCCCGCCGCTCGGAGCAAGGGCAGGAATGCTCTCACGCTAACGATGACGCCGCGCACATTCACATCAAGGATACTTGAAATTAGCGCGTCGTCTAATGCATCAAGATCGCCATGCGGAACGAAGCGGGTGACGCCCGCCGCATTCACCAGCAGCTCAACACTACTGCAGGCCTCAGCAACCCTTTCCGCGGCAACGGCCATAGCCCCAGTATCCGTCACCGGCATCGCCACCGCCAGATGGCCGGTGCCAGGGAGGCCATCGGCGAGGATTGCTGCCGCATCGGCAGAAGAATTGTAGCCGACGACGACACGATATCCAGCCTCTGCCAGGGCAAGGCAGATGGCGGAACCGATGCCGCCCGCGCCACCGGTCACAACAGCCGTTTTCCGCATGTCCCCGGCCATGCCCTCCTGGCTCACCTATCCGACTGCGTGTTCTTGTGCCGCAGCAATGCCATAAGCCGCCGGTCGCGCCACGCGGAACGCTCCGGAAGTTCATCGAGCGCCAGCTTCTCCCGGCGCTGAGCTTCAACGCGCCCCAAAAGGTCCTCATTCCAGGGCTTCGGATTGCTCCGAGCCTTCGCAATGCCGTGATAGAGCGGACCGAGGCGTCGCGCATAGTCAGCAACGCCACCGGGAGCATTGAGGTCGATGGTCTCGAAGGGGCCCATGAAGGACCATCTGAAGCCCAGCCCATGGGACACCGTCAGGTCGATGTCCTCGACGCTGGCATACCCCTCCTCGAACAGCGCCCATGCCTCGTTCAAAAGTGCGCCCTGCAGCCGGTTCAGAATGAAACCCTCGACTTCCCGGTTGACAACGATGGGCACCTGCCCGACCGCGTTCATGAACCTACGGACAGCTGGGACGATAGCCGGATCGGTCCACGGCGCTGGAACGAGTTCGACGAGGGGAATGAGATGCGGCGGATTAACCGGATGCACGATCAGGAACCGGTCGCGGTTCGTCGCATGCTCGGTGAAGGCGGAGGCGGGAATCCCAGAACTCGAACTTCCCACCACCGCGCCCGTCTTCAGCAAGGGGCCGATAGCATTGGCGATCTCCGTCTTGACATTCACCCGCTCGAAAACCGACTCCTGCACGTAGTCGGCATCGGCCACGGCGTCGGCCAGCGTCTCAACGACCCGCATGCGGCCCAGCAGTTCCGCGGCATTTTCGAGCAGCCCTGCTGCCTTCAAGTCATAAAGGTTCGCCTTGAGGCGGCTGAGTGCGGCCGCCCGTGCTTCCGCACTGGCGTCATAAATCTTCACCGGCAGACCGGCCCGGGAAAAGACGATGGCCCAGCCAAGGCCTACCAGCCCGGCACCCACCACCGCGACGCTGCGGACGCTGTTCTCCGCCATCACTTGACCCGCGACTTCTCGTTATCGGCCAGGCAGATCTCGGTGATGCGCAGTCCATCCCCGGTGATGCGCGAAGGAAAGCGATCCTTCAGGCGTTCCTCATGGATCGGAATGACGCGCTTCGAATCATACTGCACCGCCTTCATCATTTCCTCGGTCGCCATCACAAGGTTCTGCTGGCTGCCGACGGCGAGACCGACGGGCACATACATCTGGTCGACGTCGACGACGCCGCCCGGCCCGTCGATGTTCTCGAAGACATAGACGAGGTCGCCGGCCAGCACCCAGCCATCCTTCGAGTCCGACTTGCCGTCATTGCGCACATGCACCCACTGCGATGCGAAGGTGTGGCTGTCGAGGGCCACATGAAGGTCGATCCCCGGCAGGACGTCGCTGACGCCGCCATTGATGCATTTCAGGCGCTTGTCCCTTGCCAGTTCGACGCCGCGGATGATGTCGCCGGGATCGACGGCCACCATCATCCAGCGCAACCTGTCTGGCAGCGACATGGCCCAGACCCACTTGGCGAGTTCCTGCTCCTGGATGTGGAAGGTGGCATTGGGAAAGTCTTCGACATTGCCGAAATGGTCGAAGTGGGCGTGGGTGATAAAGACGTTCTGCACGTCTTCCGGCGTCAGGCCGATACCCTGAAGCACGGTCCGGGGATTGCGCCAGTTCTCGACGCCGAACTTGTCACCGAGGTGCTTGCCATAGGCCTTGTCATTGTAGCCGACGTCGACCATGGCGACCTGGCCCTTGCCCTTGATCACTGCATAGCAGTAGGGGAGCTTCAGATAGCCCTGATTGTGTGCGCCATAGAGCACGCCGCTCTTGTGGTACTTGCTGACATAGCAATATTCTAGAACCCAGATCGAATAGTCGGACATCGTTACCTCCCTCTGTTCATTGTCGTGATGGGACCTTGAGCGCCATTGCAGTTGCAGCAGGCCTGGCTGAAGTCCACCATGCTGCGGCCGCGGCCTGGTTCGGCCATTCTCTGCAGCAGGCCGTAGGCCGTCTTGATGCGCATCAGCGCCGGGTCGATCTCGAGCGTGGCCGGTGCGTCGGCCGCAGAGCGGAGAGCAGTGATCGCCTGGCCGATGTGCTCCGCGATCCCCGGGAAGGCCGCCACCGCCGCCGGATTGCGGAGCTTCGGCTTCACCTCTTCGATGGCAGCGGAGACTTCGCGGAGCTTTTCGACCGCGGTCAGAAGCGTGGGCGCTTCAACGATTTCGCGCCTCCCGCTCACTTCCGCCAGCAGCAGCAGTCCGGCGACCTGTCCGATCAGCCGTTTCAGCTCATCGAACGGCCGGCGAAGCCTCGCATCATCCTCCTCGCAGAGCGGAGGGAGGTCGTCAGCAGGCGGTGCCATGGCCTCCGGGCGAATCGCCTCGCAGTCCGGGCGATGCAGCGTGATGAACCGGTCCAGCAATTTCAGTCCTGGTTCCTTCATGCCTTCACCCCTCTCGTCGTCGTCTCACGCTCGATGAGCTCACCCGGGATGCGCTCGATCCGCGGCTTCAATGCCTTGCCCTGACAGAGCTTTCTCACGACATCGATGGTGAAGGTGCACATCTTCTCGACCGGCTGCCTCACGGTTGTTAGGGCGTGAGAGGGCCAGGAGGCCATCGAAATTCCGTCGAACCCCACGACCGATATGTCGCCGGGGATCGCGATGCCGTACTCCCGGCGCAGGCAATCCATCAGGCCGATCGCCAGGATGTCGTTGGCGCAGAATATCGCCTCCGGCGGTTGCTGGTCATTCATCAGGACATGTGCCGCCCGATAGCCGCCGTCATAGGAGAAGCTGCCGGCATCGAACTTGCGGGGCGACGGAATTCCCCGCTCCACGCAACGCGAGGAGAAGCCCTCCCAGCGGTCGATGTTGGTTGAGGTGTCGGCGCGGCCAGCGACGAAGGCGAGCTTGCTGTGGCCAAGGTCGATCAGATGGTCTGCAACGAGAATTCCGCCACCGACATTGTCGCATGTGACGCCCAACGCACGGGCATCTGCTGGGCGGCGGTTGAAGAACACGACGGGCGTTCCCGCATTCCGGCAGGCCTCGATCGCCTCCGACGACAGGACGGCGGCGAGCACGAGAACCACGTCCGGCTGGTAAGACAGCAGCAGCCGCAGCTGATCGTCTGCGTCCTCGGAGGAGTCCGCAACCGTCAGCATCACCTTGAGGTCAATTGACTGCAGGCCGGCCGTTAGCTTGGTGAGGACTTCCGGATAGAACGGATTGGTGATGTCCGTGACGAAGATGCCGACGATCCCGGTGCTCTTCGTGATCAGGCTCCGGGCCATCGGGTTCGGCGCATATCCTAGCTCCGAAGCCCGCTTCAGGATCGCGTCCCGCGTCGCGGGTGCGATAACAGCATCCTTGTCGAAGGCGCGCGACACCGTCGAGGTGGACAGGCCGAGGTCCTCCGCCAGGTCCAGCAGGGTCACGCGCCTCTTTCTTTGCCGCCGTTCGGTCAGTGTCGCCATGTCACCAAGTTGCCCCGAGAATCCGATGCCAGCCCATGGTAGTGGAGCGCTGCACCGTTCTCAATCCTGTGCCGGCCTACTCGGCGGCCGTCGCATAGGGAATATTCCTCCTGCCATAGCGCCTGACCCGTATGTTGGCCTGCTCGGCATGCCCCGCAAAGCCTTCCAGCATGCAGAGCCTCGAGCAGTAGGCACCGATCATCGCCGAGGCCTCGTCCGTGAGCACGCGCTGGTAGGTGCAGGTCTTCAGGAACTTGCCCACCCAGAGACCGCCGGTGTAGCGGGCCGCCTTTTTGGTCGGTAGCGTGTGGTTGGTGCCGATCACTTTGTCACCAAAGCTCACATTGGTGCGGGGACCCAGGAACAGCGCGCCATAATTCGTCATGTTGTTTAGGAAATAGTCCGGATCTGACGTCATGACCTGGACGTGCTCGGAGGCGATCTCGTCTGCTACCTTCACCATCTCCTCGACGGAGTCGCAGACGATCACCTCGCCGTAGTCGCGCCACGCCTGGGCAGCGATGCCCGCGGTCGGCAGGATCTTCAGGAGCCGCTCGATCTCCATCATGGTGCTCTGTGCCAACTTCTCCGAAGTGGTGAGCAGGATGGCGGGCGAGTTGGGTCCGTGCTCGGCCTGTCCCAATAGGTCGGTGGCACAGATCTCGCCATCGACGGTATCGTCGGCAATCACCAGCGTCTCCGTTGGTCCTGCAAACAGGTCGATACCGACGCGGCCATAAAGCTGTCGCTTGGCTTCCGCGACATAGGCATTGCCTGGGCCGACGAGCATGTCGACCGCGCGGATGGACTGGGTGCCAATGCCCATCGCTGCAATCGCCTGGACGCCGCCCAGCGCGTAGATGACATCCGCGCCAGCGAGATGTTGGGCCGCCACGATGGCCGGTGCGGGCCTGCCCTCGAAGGGCGGCGCACAGGTGGCGACGAAAGGAACGCCAGCCACCTTGGCAGTCACCACTGACATGTGCGCAGAGGCCAAAAGCGGATATTTTCCGCCGGGCACGTAGCAGCCGACTGAGTTCACGGGAATGTTCTTGTGTCCGAGGATGACGCCGGGCAGCGTCTCCACCTCGATGTCCTTCAGCGCATCCTTCTGGTGCTGCGCGAAGTTCCGCACCTGGGCCTGCGCAAACTTGATGTCCTCGATATCACGTGCGGAGAGTTGCGCGAGGCAGTCGCTGATCTCCTTGTCGGTGAGGCGGTAGTCGATCCTGTCCCATTTATCGAACCTGATCGACATCTCACGAACGGCCTCGTCGCCCCTGGCCTTAACGTCTGCGAGCAGGTTCTCGACGACGCCACGCACCTTGACGTCGGCATCTTCCTTATCAGCAAGGGCGATAGATTTCTTGAGCCAGCGGGCCATATCAAGTCCTCTCCAACGGATCAATGAGGGGACGGCGACTGCCGTCCCCCGTTGCTACGGTTACGGCTGGACGGTCGCCTGCACCTTCGTGAGGTGATAGAGATCGGCCGGGGCTTGGCAATCCTCGCAGTTGATGCCGGGCTCATTCTCACCCTGCTTCACATCTGCGGGAAGCGGCTGGATCGTGGCGCCGGGCGTCGGCTTTCCGTCGAGCGCGGAGGCGAGGCTGAGCTCAGGCAGGAGCTCGGGGTTGAACACTTCGGTCACGAAAGAACTCGGGACCTTGCCATCGGGGAACACGTTGCAGCCGTTCTCGATCTTGTCGCCGGCGCAGACCTTGACCTGGTCAGCCGGCACCCACGGCAGCGGATACTCGATGTTCATCGGCTTCAGCTCGCGCTTCTTCTGGAGGATTTCCATGAGGAGCTTGAATGCATAACCCGCCTGGGCAGGCGGGGAACCGGCCGATACGCCCTTCAGACCATCCTTGAGGGCAAGGCGGAACCCGTTCGAGTTCTCACCCGTCATCGGAACCAGCGGCTTGCCGGCATCCTTGAGGGCCTGGATCGCTCCATATTCGCCAGCCTGAGCCCAGATTCCGTTCACATCCGGGTGGGCAGCAAGCGCCTTCGCAGTTTCCTGCTGCGTGGTGCGATCATCCCAGTAGGAGTAATATTCCGCGACGACCTCAATACCGGGATATTTCTTGAACACGCTCATCGCGCCGTCGGTGTGGCGCTGGTCGACGGAGTTGCCGGGAACGCCACGGCTCAGGAAGATCTTGCCCTTGCCGCCCAGTTCATTGACCAGAGCCTGCGCTGAGTTCTCGCCGAAGCCTGATGTCAGGTAGCTCACGTTGTAGGCGCAGGGCTCCGTCACCGTCGCGTCATACATGAAGAACAGCACACCGGCCTCGCAGCCCTTCTTGATGGTGCGGTTCAGAGCGGTCGAGGAGATCGGGAAGCTGACGATCCCGTCTGCGCCGTCCTCGATCATGCTCTCATAGGCGGCGATCTGGGCCTGCGGATCGGTTCCCGAAATCACTTCCTTGAGTTCGACCATCTTGTCATAGGGCGCGGTCTGAGCGAGTGCCTTGACGATGTTTGCCGCTTCGGACTGCCAGGCGTTGCCGCTGTAGCTCATCGCCAGGTAAATCTTGAACTTCTTGTCCTCTGCGGACGCCGTTCCGGCAGCGAGGCCGGCCAGCGTGGCCGCCCCGAGGAGCGCGGCTGCTGCACCCCTTACCAGTGACTTCATGTTCGTCATTTCCGTTTCCTCCGTTACAGGACCACATTTCCAGTGGGAACGTTCCCATTTGAGGGTCACATTCCCGTGCACGCAGCGTTTGTGGTTTAACGCCGTGCTGGACCTCCCAACAAACTCATGAATGTCTCGTTCAGCAGAAGCAGCGCGGCGATGATGATGCTTCCCTCGATCACTGTGCGCCAACCCTGTTCGATTCCGAGTGCCGATATTACGGTTCCAAGAGTGGTCAGCAGAACCGCGCCGCCCACCGTGCCGATGTAGCTGCCACGTCCACCGAGGATTGAAGAACCACCGATGACGACGGCCGCGATGCTCGGCAGCAGGTAAGAATCACCCATGCGCAGCGTAGCGCCATTGGCATAGCCGACCAGCATCATACCTGCGAAGCCGGCGCACACACTGCTGATGACGTAGGCCGCGACCACGGGAAGGCTGACCGAAAGGCCTGCCACCCGCGCGGCACTGATATTGGTTCCGACTGCCTGCAGCCGCCTCCCGAAGCTCGTCCAGCCCTGCAGCATGGCGCCGCAGAACACGAACAACCCTACGAAGATCAGAATGGTGGGTATGCCCGCCACTTCGGACTTCATCAGCCATGTGAACAATTCCGGCGTGACGCCACGCGGGGTGCCGCTGGTATAGCCCAGCGCGGAGGACGCAACGATGATGCCGGTCGCCATCGTCATGATGAAGGGCGGCACCTTGAGCCACAGCGTGCCGAGCGCATTGACGAGGCCGACACCCGCGCACAATGCCAGCACGGCGGCGATCATCAGGATCTGCGGATAGCCCGACCCACTCCACGCGGTCACCATCACGCCCCCCAGCATGATCACCGATGCGATCGAAAGGTCGAGCCCGCCGATCAGGATCACCAGGCCTTGACCGAAGGCCACGACCACCAGGAAGGAGGCAAGGGTGAGGATCGTGTAGACTTGGCTCCACGACCCCAGCGCCGGGCTGATGAATCCAGAGGCAATGACCAGGATGATCGATATTACGAAGGTCATGGCGACGGCGAGTGTCTCGCTCCGGAACCGCGCCGAAGAGCGGGTGTCGGCAGGGACGGCCAAGCGGCTTGCGGAGGTCTTTGTCATGTCATGCCCCGTCGCGAACCCAACTTCGAGATGAGACCGCTGAACACGATCGCTGCGATCAGAACGGCACCCTGGAAAATGCCCGTATAGAAGGACGATACGCCGCCCGAGAACAACACCTTCTGCAGCAGCATCAGCGTCGCCGCGCCGATGATGGCGCCCACCGGGCTGCCGCGCCCGCCCGAGAAGGATACGCCGCCGAGTGACACTGCGGCGAAGCTGAGCATCAGGAAGGGCGTGCCGGCATTTGGATTTCCCGTGGCCGTTTGAGCGCTCAGCATGAAGCCGGCAAGGCCATAGAGCAGTCCTGCGGCAACGAAGGTCTTCATGCGTACCGCCTGGACGGGAACCCCTGACAGTGAAGCAGCGCCCTCGTCCTCGCCCACCGCATAAAGCCCGACCACGCTGTCGGTGCGCCGCGCGATGAGCCAGAGCACCACGACGGCCAGAACCACCAGCCCGGCAACCGGAACATATCCGAATACGCGGTCCGTCATTTCATCGGCGAGCCAATCAGCGACGCTCCCCTTCGGAGCATCGAGGATGACCAGCGCCAGGCCTTGCGTGATGATCATGGTTCCGAGCGTTGCCGCGATCGACTGCATCCTCAGCTTGACGACAAGGAAGCCATTCACGAGGCCAACGAGTCCGCCCACCGAAAGCGCCATTGCCAGCGCGGCGAGTGCCCCGAGGGGGCCTTTGATGGGATAGGCTGCGATCAGGACGTTTGTCAGTGACACCACGCCCGCCACCGAAAGATCGAAGCCCCTGGAAATGACGATGAGCGCCTGCCCCGCCGAGGCGATGGCCAGAGGAGCTGCGTTGTTCACCAGGTTGGTGACGCTGTTGATGTTGAGTGCCTTGGACTGAAGCGCCGCGTTGACGACGAAGAGGATGACGTAGAGCACGGCGACGATGAAGGTGCCATTTCGCAGCAGGTCTGCAACAGCTCCGCCGCCCTTGCGGCCCACAGGAACGGCGCGCGACCCGCCTGTCTCTTTGGCCGCGGAAAAGGTCATGCGACCCTGCTCTTGTATTCGGCATTGCCGCTGCCGTGCCCGGTCATCGCCGCAACGATCCTACGCTCCACGAGGTTCTCGCCGGAGAATTCGGCCTGCACCCGGCCGCCATAGAGGACGAGGCAGCGGCTAGCCATGTGGGTTATCTCGGGAAGTTCGGAGGAATAGAACAGCACCGAGCCGCCCTTGGCCGCGAAATCGCGAATGGCACCATAGATCGCTTCCTTGGTGCCAACATCGACGCCGCGCGTGGGATCATAGAGAAGGAGCGTTCGGGCGCCGCTGTCAATCGCCCGCAGCAGCAAGGCCTTCTGCTGGTTGCCGCCGGACAGTTCACCGATCCGGAAGCCAAGATAGCGCGGATTGAGGTCGACGAAGCCCGCATTCGCAGCCGCCGCGCGGCGCTCCAGCGCGTCCCACACGCCGCCGAGCACGCTGATGCGGCTGAGCATCGGAAGGGAGATGTTCGCTGCCGTCGAGAGCGTTGTGAAGATCCCCTCCGTCTTGCGCTCCTCCGGCACGAAGGCAATACCGCTACCCGTCTTCAGGGCGCGATGCGGACTTGAGATGGTGCGCGGCGTCCCATCGACGCTAATCTGGCCGGATGAGGACTTCTGCAAACCCACGATGGCACGGAACAGGTCTCGCTGCCCCTGCCCCTCGAGACCGGCGATCCCCAGGATCTCGCCTTTGCGCAATTCGAGACTGACGTCCCTGACGCCGCCGGCCACCAGCCTGTCGAGCTTCAGCACCATCGGACTGGAGAGATCGACCGCCTCACGAGGAGCCGATGAGCCGCTTTCGCGGCTGTGCCCCACCATCATGGCAAAGATGTCGTCGTCCGTCGCCTCGTTCAGCGACACAGTTCCAATGCTGCTGCCATTGCGCAACACCGTCGCCCGTTGGCACAGCATCCGCACTTCCGCCAAGCGGTGAGAAATATAGAGAATGGAAGTCCCGCGCCGCGCGATGTCCCGGAGCAGCCCGAAGAGCCAGTCGACTTCGGCCAGCGCAGCGGTCGGCTCATCGAGGATGAGCACCTTGGGATTACAGGACATGGCGCGTACGATTTCGAGCCGCTGCTTTTCGGCAAGCGTCAGGTCGGAGACCAGCCGCGCTGGATCGAGCGCGAGCCCAAACGTGTGGAGTGTATCTGACGCCTTCGCCTCGGTCCGGGCACTGGACACCAGGCCCAGGGCCCCTCGCTCCTGCCGTGGCAGCGCCAGGTTCTGGGCAACGGTCAGGTTGGGAACGAGGCTCAGTTCTTGAAAGGCCGTTGCAATCCCCTGCCGCCGCGCATCGACGATCCCGTCGGGCTGGTAGGCTATGCCGTGGATGGCCATGCGACCCGTGTTCGGCCGGACGACACCACTCAGCAGCTTGACGAGAGTGGACTTGCCAGCACCATTTTCGCCCAGCAGGGCGTGTACCTCACCCGGAAGGATGGTGATCGATACATCCTGCAGTGCAACCGTAGCTCCATATGATTTGGAGACGGACACCGCTTCAAGCGCTGGCACAGCTTGAACCAAACATTTTCTCCCATCGACGCCGCGCCCTCTTATGGGAACGCTTGCTGGGAACGTTCCCATAATGCCCATGGACTGTCAAGCCGCTTCACAAAATAGGCAAACTCGGTCTGGACACAGGCTCCGGAACGGGAGCGGTGAGAATGCTAGCCCATTGTTCTAGCAACCAGACTGAGGCTGCTCACTTGCCGGGTAAGCAATGGTCTTGTGCCGACTAAGTCCAGTCTAAGCCGTGAGGGGCGCGCCACTCTTCAATAATACCTTCGAACACTTAGGATGGATGGCCGTCTGGCCAAATTGCGACTACTTGATGATGGGGTCCGAGCACTCCATATCTTTTCTAGGCGATTTAAACCTATTTGCGGCCTGCACATCGTGGCGAACAGCTAAACAGGTGTCATCTCCAAGATGGAACTCACAGAAGTGCATATATCCGGTGATCCAGCCCTCCCCGAGAGCCTTGAGCACAGCGCTAATGTTCTGGTGCTTGAACTCGATTGAGCCTTCACTCCGACTAGCCAGAGAAAGCGCCAGCAGGCGCCTGTGTTGGGCCTTGCTGTAGGGGCGGCCGGAAATGTCTTCCGCCAGCATCGCGAAGTAATCCGCGACAATCATATCGTTTTCGGCGTCCGACCAATCCTGCCTCGACATCGCCCCAGGCTAACGGAAAGGCGGGCGCCGCATCAAGCCTTACCGGTTGGATCTGTACCCCGTTCGGTAGCCGCATGACAGCATGAAAGTACGGAGGCGCTCTACTGATAATTCCCCATCTTTCCATACACTTAAAAGTTCCGTACTGAATTCGCAAAGTCATGAGCTTCGGAGAGTATCGGGCTAAGAGAGGCGATTTCCGGGCTGGCAATCCATTGGGCAGTCAACAGCCTCACGCCAAAACACCCGCGAATACTGGGGATTTCCGGCGTCCGATTATGGGTGAGAGAGGGTCTGTCTAGGAATAAATGGCGGAGGAGAAAGCGCTGGCAGCCAACTCTCTTCGTGCTTAAGTCATTGTTTTTGTTACGTTCGTATTTTGAAGGGGTTCGAATCCCGCGCCG
>Ga0075471_10001022_pt1 | contig 17890 bp, 15 predicted proteins | sample DEB19_08_DNA_2_FD_74787 | JGI IMG/M metagenome (GOLD analysis project Ga0075471, IMG submission 74787) | Aqueous microbial communities from the Delaware River and Bay under freshwater to marine salinity gradient to study organic matter... | ecosystem: Environmental > Aquatic > Marine > Coastal ... | reverse complement strand
CTTTTCCGGGCGCCGGCAGCCCGCGAGACCAACCCCACCCAAGGCGAACGAAGCCGCCATGAGCTTCATGAAGTTGCGACGATCGACTTCGTTGAGCTCAGAGGCCCCCTCGGGAAACTCACGCTCGAGTTGCGCGCGGAAACCCGGGGTGGCGGACAGCTCATCCAAGCTCCGCCAGTAACGCGGACCGGTCAGCTCTTCGCCCGCGGCGGGGGCGGGATGATCAAATTTGCGTTTCATCGATGGCAGCCCGAGCAGCTTTGCGGGGGCATCAGTTTCCAGTCGTGCTTGAACTTATCGGCCGCCTTAGCGCCCGCCTCACCCTGCTCGGCGAGGCGCGTGGAGTTGAGATTGAAAACATCGCCCGGATTACGGATGCGCGAAGCAGGATCTCGATGGCATTCGAGACAGAACGCCATGCTCAACGGCTGCGTGTGCGTCACGGTATCCATCTCGTTGACCTTGCCGTGGCACTCCACGCAGGACACGCCTCGGTTAACGTGAGCGGCGTGGTTGAAGTAGGCGTAGTCGGGAGTCTGGTGGATCCAGACCCACGGGACTGGAGTGTTGTTGGCGTAGCTTTCGCGCACCGGGGCCAGCAGCGGGCTGTTCGCCTTGATGATGCTGTGGCAGTTCATGCACGTCTGCGAAGACGGGACGTTGGAGTGCCCGGACTTATCGACGTTTGAATGGCAATACCGGCAATCGAGGCCAACCTCCTGAACATGCTTCGCGTGACTGAAGGGCACCGGTTGCAGCGGCGCATAGCCCACGCGGGAGTACTTGGGCGTCATGTAATAAGTGACGCCCGCCGTGGCGATTCCGGCCAGCACCACCAAATAGACCACTATCTGGAGGGGCAGCCGGTTGGCTGATTTCGGAAACAGCTTCGACATGGGCTGAAGGAGGCTCCCGGTTACTCGCCGTTAGGCGCCGACACCATGGCCCTCGCGGGTGGCGAAAGCGGACCAAAACTGTTTTCGCGGCGAAGGATGCGTCACGGGTCGGAAAGTGAAAATCGCGGCCGAAACAAGGGAGGGGCATTTCCCTTGTAAACTCTATTTTCCGTCGCGAACGCACAGACGACGGGAATTAGGAAAAGCGCGCGGAGACGGCGTTCTCGCTAATCCGCTTAGTCCTTTCCGCCGCGACGAAACCAACCCGAAAAACTAGACGAAAACCCCGTCCCGCATCGGACGGGTGACGTCGCAGCGCTGCGCAATCTCCGGATTATGGGTCACGAGCACGACTGCCTGGCCATTTTCCTTCGCGAGTCGCGTCAGCAGGTCGAAAACGAGGTTGGAGTTGCGGACATCGAGGTTACCGGTCGGCTCATCAGCCAAAAGAATGGTGGGCTGATTGGCGAGCGCCCGGGCGACCGCCACCCGCTGCTGCTCGCCTCCTGACAGCTGGGTGCCCAAGCGGTGCGTCTTGGCGCCGAGTCCAACCGCCTCCAGCAGTCCGTGGGCGCGGTCGCGCATCGCGGCCGGGGTAAGCTTCCCCAGTTTCCGCATGGGCATCATGACGTTTTCCAACGCCGTGAATTCCAGCATCAGGAAGTGAAACTGAAACACAAAGCCGATGTGTTCACCTCGCGCAGCGGTACGCGCCAGATCGTCGTGGTTGGACATGACGCGCCCGTTGATCTCGATCTCTCCCCCATCGGGGCGATCCAGCAAACCGAGGAGATAGAGCAGCGTGCTCTTCCCGCAGCCCGAGGGGCCGACGATGGCGTAAACTTGGCCACGTCTTGCCTCAAAGGAAACCCCCTTGAGCACATGCACGCGACCCTCCCCCTGACCGAGGTGACGGTGCAGATCGCGGCAACGGATGGCGAGATCGCGGGAAACTGCGCTCGAACCTTCCATACTCACTGTGCGGTGCCACGCACGATGTCGCCAGGCTCGAGGCGGGCGGCGCGGCGCGCGGGGATCAAGCTGGCGATCATGACCATGACCACGGCGGTGGCGATCGCGCCGAGGTAGTGGTAGATGTCCCAGGTCACGATGAAGCGATCGGTCTTGAAGATGCCGTTAACCGGCAACGGAACCTGGCTGACGAGCCACGTAACCACCGCACCCAGGATCGCTCCAGCGCCGGCTCCGATGCCGAGCACTATGCCGGCCTGCCAAAGGAAAATCCGAGTCACATCCCTGCGCTCATAACCCATGGAACGCAGGATCGCGATGTCCTTGGTCTTCTCCAGCACGATCATGGCGAGCGTGTTGAACATCGCCAGACTGGCGATGAGCGTGAAGACTGAAACCGTGATCATGGTCGAGATCCGGAGGGCGCGGAAAACCGCCAGCCAGGTCTTCTCCCGCTCCTGCCAGGGCTTAACGCTGTGCCTTAGCACCTGCTCCATGCGCGAGGCATCCGCAGGTGCACGATCCGGATCGTGGAGCCCGATCTGGAGGAACGTCGCCCCGGAAGGCCGCTTCAGCAGCGATCGAGCCTCGGCCTGATGCAGGTAAACGTTCGTCTTATCCACCTCACGGTACCCCGTCTCGTAGATGGCGGCGACCCGCAGGCGGCGGGAGGCACCTCGGGTTGAAAGCACGAAAGAGTCACCAACGACCAGCTGGAGCCGGTCGGCCAGCACGCGGCCGACGAGCGCACCGGTCGGGGTCTGGCGGAAATCATCCAGCTGGCCGGAGGTGATCTGCTCGGCCAGGTCAGAAACGCGCACATGGTCCTCCAACCGGATGCCGAACACCTGCGCATCCTCGGTCTTGAAGGCGCTTGTGACCTGCACTCCGCCCCGCACGACAGCGGAAACACCCCTGATGTTCGGAAATCCCCGCAACGCCTCGATCAAGGCCTGCGGCTCCTCGATGCCCTCGATGTACTTCACGCCTTCACGCCGGGCAAAATGCGAGTCTCCCCCTCCCGCCGCGGCCATGCTCCGCATGGTGTCCTGGATCTTGTCCTCGATCCGGATCGCCCCGTTGATGCCTAGGATCGTCTTAGTGAAGAAACGCTCGAAACCGCTGGTGGTGGCCTGGGTGACGATGAACAGACCAACGCCCAGGATCGTGCACGCCAGGCTCATCACCATCGCCCGCTTCTTCGCCGTGAGAAAGCGGAAGGCGATGCGGAGATTAGGTGAAATCACGGGGACAAGACGCGGCCAGCGAGCCACTCAGAATACCACCTCGGTCCTCACCCGCTGACCCTCGCGGAAATCCTCCAGTCGGTCGACGATGACGAGTTCGCCCACCTCAAGCCCCTTGCGGACCTGAGCGTTGTTCAGCGAAACGATGCCCAGCTCGAGCTTTCTGCGCTCCACGCGTCCGTCCTTCACGACGTAGACCTTGTCGGAATCGAAGATCGAGCGACGCAACACCATGACCTGATCGGCGACCCGATCGACCGTGATGGTGACCTCACCGGTACTCAGGGGACGCAACTGATCGGGATCGGCCTTTACATCCAGATGCACCGTGAAGCGCTGTGCGTCATCGGCTGAAGGCAACAGCTCCACCACCGTGGCATCGAACGCCTGCGTGCCGTAGGTTAGCAGACGGATTCGCGCGGGCTGACCCAGCTTAACGCGGCCAAAGCTCTCCTCGCTGATCTTGGCCTCCACGATCCGGCGACGAGCGAAGACCTTCGTGACCGGTTGGCCAGCGTTGATGAGCGCTCCCTCCCACGTCATCGCGCCGTCATTGTGGATCGTGCCGTCAAATGGCGCCACGACCTGCATCTTTTCGCGAAGTAGTTCGAGCCCCTCCATGGCGAACTTAAAATCAACCTCCGCCTTCTGGTCGTCGAACTCCGTCAGCTTCAGTCGTGTGATGATACCATCGAGCGCGCGCTGCGCCCCCTTGACGTCCTCCTCCGAGGCGTTGCCCAGCTCAAACAAACGTTTCGCCGTCGCCACGCGCTCCTCCGCCACCTTGCGCTCGGGATTGTTTTCCAGCGCGATCCGCGCGCGGGTTTTGTCGGACTCGAACTTTCGCCGCGTCTCGGCGATCTGCCGGTCCAGCTCCGTCGTGTCCAGCTGCACCAAAACGTCTCCTTTCACGAAATGACTTCCGGGCTTGATGTTCGCCACCTTCACCTTTCCCGCCGCCTCCGACTTGAGCTCCTTGAAACCACCGTCGGCCTGCACGAGCACGCTACCCGTGACCGCGTCGATCGCGGTGTCGCGATTGACCGCCTTGACCTTGGCGGTGTCCCGCAGGTTGTGGACGACCGCGAAACCCGCGGCGGCAAGCAGGGCGAGAGCCACCGCTATGCGGGTGAGAAGGCTGCCTTTACTTGGGTTCGCTTGCATGGCGTGTGGTGGTCTTGGACAAAAGCGGCTCGCCCGCGGTGAGGACGACGAATTCGCCCCAGCGGCCAAGGAACTGAGCGCGGGCCTCCAAACTGCGCGTCTCGGCCTGGAGAATCGCGGTACCGGCACGGGACAACTCGCCCTGCGGTACATTGCCGAAACCGGCCTCGCGCGCCGCCGCTTTGCGGGCCTCGATGGCGAGCGCGTGGCGAATACCGGCAAGTTCAACCTGCTCCGCGTCGTCCCGCAAAATCCTCTCCAGGATTTGAATGTTCTGGAGCAAACCCTCGATCTCCGCCTGCTGCAGGCGTTCCTGGGTGCGCTTCGACACCTGAGCCTCCCGGATGGCTGCACGAGTGGCGAAACCATCGAAAATGTTCCACTGGGCGTAAACATTCACCGTCCGACGCTGGATACCCTGCTGGCTGACGGTGTTGCCGTTGACGTTGGTGGAGTTCTCAAGGCTAAGACCGGCCCCGGCGAAGAACTTCGGATAGAGACGCACTTTCTCGGAGTTGATCCGCAACTGGGCGTCGCGGATTCGAAGATCGTGAATCTCGTATTCGAGCGTGCTGCGGGCGTTGTCACGCAGCACGGTCGCGGAAAGCACGTTGGCGAGATCAGCCGAGAATCGCGGCAGCGGAATGTCATCAGGAACGTCCGCCTCGGCGAGGGACCCCGCGACGCCGGCCAAACGGGCGAAACGCCTGCGGTTCGCCTCGAACTCCGACTCCAGCCGCGCGACCTCCAACCGGACCTCCCGTTCGCGCAAGCGGTCGCCCTCCAGCACCGCGGCGGCGACGAGACCACGATCGCGTTTCTCCAACGTGATCGTCAGCTCCTCGCGCAGCACCTTCAGCCCGTCACGGGCCGCGCGCAGACGGGACTTCTCCACGATGAGCGCCAAGTAGGCCTTTCGTACAAGCACGGCGACGTCACGCGCCGCACGGTCGAAGCTGCGGTCGGCGACCAGACGGTTAAGCCGGGCCGAAAGGCTCTGGTTTTGCAGCGCCCGCCAATGGAAGAGCGGCTGGTTCACGCTGATGTTGTAGAAGAAACCGCTGTCCCTCGTCTGGGAGTTGGTGTTGCTCGAGATGGCTGTCTGGTTACTCGCCAGGTTGAGGTTACCTCCCACTCCGGGCAGCCGCGCCGCGTCGGCTGATGTCACTCTGATCTCGGCCAAAATGCGGTCGAGCTCCGCTGCGATCAGCTGTGGCGATTGCCGCACCGCCTGCTCAAGAATCGGTCGCAGGGCCGGCAGCTGATCCTCGGGCAAAGTTCCCGCCACTGCTTCTGCCGAGGCACCGCGCATTTCTCCTGAAAAAGCCGCAAAAAGCGCCGCGCCGCACCCGGCGATTTGGAGAAGAGGACGGAGCTTTACCATCGTGGTGCCGGAGCGAGATGTGAGCGGGTTACCGGCGGGATTTCGAGGGTGATTGCAACCCATAAGTCTTGAGCCGGCACGAGACGCGCGACCAGCTTACACGCACCTCCCGGCTCCACGCCCTCCTCCATGCCAGCATCTTCAATTTCAAACCTATCCGCAAAGCACCTGGAGGAAGTGCGCGCGCATTACGACGGGGCGGCGGATGGCCTGCAGGCCGGCGCCCGTGCCTACCGCCGCCGCCTCGCCCATTACTACAATCTGCTCATCCCCGCCGACGCCCGGGTCTTGGAAGTGGGCTGCGGCGCGGGTGATCTTCTCGCGTTGCTTCACGCGCACGACGTCAGCGGGATCGACCTTTCCGCACGTCGTGTCGCCCGCGCCCGAAGCCAGGTGCCACACGGACATTTCTTCGTTATGGCGGGCGAAACGCTCGATTCAGAAGCGCTGGGGGGGGCCTTCGACGTCATCGTCATTTCTGACACGCTCAACCTCGCCGCCGACGTGCAAGCGATGCTCGAGCGCCTTCATGCCGTTTCGCACCCAGGAACGCGGTTGGTGGTGAACTTCCAGAACTCACTCTGGCGCCCGCTCCTTTCGCTCGCGGCATTGATCGGCCTCAAGTCACAGCAGCCGGAGAACAGCTGGTTGGCTTCGTCGGATGTTCTCAACCTTTTGCGGCTGGCCGGCTGGCGCGCGGTCACACGGGAGGGTCGCATCCTGGCACCGTTCTCAGCCCTTGGCCTAGGCACGTTCGCCAACCGCTGGCTAGCACCGTTGCTGCAGTGGTTCTGCCTGACCGTGTTCATCACCGCCAGGCGGGAAGGGAATCGCGCGACCGCCGGAGCGCCCACCGTCTCCGTCATCATTCCCGCACGCAACGAGGCAGGGAACATCGCCGCCGCCGTGGAGCGCGTTCCCAAGATGGGCGCGGGCCTGGAACTTATCTTCGTCGAGGGGCACTCGCGGGACAATACCTGGGCGGAGATCCAACGCGTGGCCGCCGCGCATCCGGAGAAGCGGATCATCTGTCTTCGTCAAACGGGTCGGGGCAAGGGCGATGCCGTACGCGCCGGGTTCGCGGCCGCCAAAGGTGACGTGCTCATGATCCTCGACGCCGACCTCACGATGCCGCCCGAGGAGCTGCCAAAGTTTCTCGACGTGATCGCGCGTGACCGCGCCGACTTCGCCAACGGCGTGCGGCTCGTTTACCCGATGGAGCGGCGGGCGATGCAGTTTTTGAACCTCTGCGCGAACAAGGCCTTCGGCCTCATCTTCAGCTGGCTGCTCGGCCAGCCGGTGAAAGACACGCTTTGCGGCACGAAGGTGCTGCGCCGCACGGATTACGAACGCATCGCGGCGAACCGTTCTTACTTCGGGGACTTCGACCCCTTCGGTGATTTCGACCTGTTGTTCGGCGCGGCCAAACAATCCCTGCGAATCGCCGACGTCCCCATCCGCTACCGGGAACGCACCTACGGAACCACCAACATCCAGCGCTGGCGGCACGGCTGGCTTTTGCTTCGCATGGTGATCTTTGCGGCCCGTAAGCTGAAGTTTGTCTGAGCCGACTCGGTTACCGGAAGGCTGCGTCCGTTCAGTGCCGGCGAGCAGATAGCGTACGAGAAAACCGGGGACAAACCCGCGGGGCGGTTGAAACTACCTGCGCCGCCTCGACGAATCCACCCGACGAACCTCGGACGTGCCGATCAACGCCATGCGTGACCGGGCAAGAAGCTCAAAGGCCATTGACCTGCCATCCGTCGCGATAGCGGCGCCGGATAAACTGATCCGCTTCCGGAGATCCCTCGAACCGCAGCGCGGCGGAGTTCCACCGCAGCGTCCGCCGGGGAAACCGAATCGCGATACAACCGAGCAAAACCGCCTCGGACAGGGGTCCGGAGTAATCAAAGTTGGCGCCCGGCTTCCCTCCGGTCACGCAGGCCTCGGCCCACTCCGACCAATGGTGTCCCTGTTCAGCCGGAGGCAAAGGGAGGCCGGAAAAGCGCGCCGTGGGGAAGAGTCGCGGCACACCGGGGTGGGGCAGGTACATCAATCCCTCCGTACCTACAAAAATGGACCCCTGCTCAACGGAACTCCGAACCTCCTCCAGCGTTCGTTGGGGCGGTAAGCCCACCTGAGACCGTAATTCAGCGGGGGCATTCGAAACGCCGTTGTACCAAAAAACCTCAACCTGGTCCGCGGCCGTGAACGGGGTGCCGGGAAAAACGAATCGCACCTCCGAGTCATGAGGCCAGTTCCAGTCATCCGGCGCCTCGCCTTCGGATCGCACGGAAACCGGAGAGGAAATTCCCAAGGCCCCGAAAACAGGATCAAGGATGTGACAGGCCATGTCCCCGAGGGCGCCCGTGCCGAAGTCCAGTCGGCGGCGCCAATTCGCCGGGTGGTAATGCCCCGAAACAAAAGGCCGCTCCGGCGCCACTCCCAACCAAAGGTCCCAATCGAATCCCTCCGGCACCGGATCCGAAAGCCGGGGCGGCGGCCCGCGATCGCCCCAAAGCTTGCTGCTCCAGCTATGCACCTCCCGGATGCGGCCGATCACCCCGGAGCGGATCAAGGCGACCGACTGACGATAGGATTTGAACGCGTGGAACTGGATGCCCATCTGCGTCACCAAACCTTTTTCGCGGGCGATCCGGGTGAGCGCGCGCGTCTCGAAGACATCATGCGCGAGCGGCTTCTGGCAGTAGCAGTGTTTGCCCAATCCCATCGCGGAGTACGCGATGGGGCCGTGCATGTGGTCGGGCACGGACACATTGACGGAATCAATCTCCCCGGCCTCCCGCTCAAGCAATTGCCTCCAGTCGCGATAGACACGCGCGCCCGGAAAAGCGGCCCGCAGTTCCCCGATGCGACCGAGATCCACTTCCGCTACCGCCACGAGCTTAACCCAGGGGTTGCTCGCCAAGGCCTGGATATCACTCCACGCCATGCCTCCCCCACCGATGCTGGCATGGCGCAACACCCGCGGTTCCCCTGCGGCGAGAGACGGCGTCAGGACCGCCGACATTCCACCTAGGCCGGCGGCCTTGAGAAAGTCACGCCGGCCGAGGATTGGCCGCGCCGCGTAGGCTGATCCGGCTATTTCCCGATGCACCAAAGGAATTCCTCCCGAGGCTCGCCCTGCTTCGCGTGACGCAGGAAGATGCGATCTTCCGCGATGGCCGGTGAAGCAAATGCCTCGTCGCCGAGCTGGTTCCGCGCGACCACCGACCACGCTGAACCGACACGCTTGATAACGTGGGTCACTCCGGAAAGAGCGGTGGCGTACAGGATCTCTCCCGCCATCACTGGCGAAGCGAAAAATTCGCGATCCAGCTTTTCCCGCCAGAGCTCCTCACCGTCCTGCGCGCGCCATACCACGATCCGGCCCGTATCCTGCAATCCGACCACCGAATCCCCGGCCACCAACATCGAGGGCACATAGATGCCGGATCCACTCTGCCAAATCACTCCGCCCTTTCCGTCCGCCGCGATCGCAGAGACGTGGCTGCGGGGAAATCCACCGGAAACAAACACGGCGCGGCCGTCGGTCACCGGGGTGGTCACGGTCGTCTCGGTCGGTCCTTCAACCTCCCAAAGGACGCGCCCGCTGGCTGGATCGACGCTAGTCAGCTTGCTCCCCCCCGCGGTGATCAGCTGAGGAATCCCGTTCAGCTGAAAAACGACGGGCGACGGGTAGTTTTGGAACTTACCCCTCTCCAGCACCCAGCGCTCACGTCCGGAGGACTTCTCCAGCGCCACGATTCGGCCCCCCTCCTTGTGGTCGGCGTTGATGATAACCAGATCGCCGTGGATCAAAGGCGAACCTCCATAGGCGCGCACGGTGACGTAATCGGAGACGCGCTTCTGCCAGAGGATCCTGCCTTCCGTATCTAGGGCGGAAACATGAATGGCCTTCTGGTTGAGGAATGCCGCATAGAGACGCCCTTCATCCCACGTGACCGACGCCGAGGCGTGGGAGGCCTGCCGACTGAGACTCGGTTCCAACCCTCCGCGGTGAAGTACCGTCTCCCACAATACCCGTCCCGATTGCGCATCAAATGCCAGCACACTCTGGCGCTGATCCAGATCGTAAGCCGTGGACAAGAAGACCTTTCCCGCAGCGACCGTGGGTGAACTGTGTCCCCTGCCAGGAACCGGAGTTCGCCAGCGCACCTGGCTCTGCTCAGACCAAGTCTGCGGCGGAGCTTCCCCAACCGACACTCCGTCGCGCGCCGGACCCCGCCAGCCCGGCCAATCCCGGGACGGCGCGACCGACGCAAAACCAAGCGCGACGACGCCCAGCCGCCAAACGACGCACGATTTCATCGCCAAGGCGCCTGCTGACAATTAGGCCGAACAGAAGAAATGACGGTGCGATCCCTTACACCAACGTTGCCAAACACGACCATAGCACCCGTTGCCATCACATCGGCGACCTTGAGGCAAGATCCGCGGGCTTGGCCGGCTCCACGCAAGGAGGGGACCTCCCGGTCAAGGCGACGTCGCAAGTGAAGGTTCCCATCCTAGATCTGAAGCCCGCCTGCGACGAGCTGCGCGAAGAACTCGACGCCGCTTACCGGCGGGTCATGGACTCCGGCTGGCTGCTGCTGGGCCGCGAACTCGAGGCATTCGAGTCGGAATACGCGGCGAGCGTGGGCGCCGCGCATTGCGTCGGGGTGGCCAACGGACTTGAGGCGATGCAGCTTGTGCTCATGGCGCTCGGGGTCGGCCCCGGCGACGAGGTGATCGTACCTTCCCACGGCTACATCGCCACGTGGCTCGCCGTCACGCACGCGGGCGCCCACCCGGTGCCGTGCGAGCCTGACCCGCATACCTACAACCTCGACCCAGACCGGCTGGCCGCGTGCAGGTCCCCGCGCACCCGGGCGATTCTGCCGATCCATCTCTACGGCCAGACGGCGGACATGGAGCGGATCAACGCGTTCGCGGCGCAGCACGGTCTTTTTGTGCTCGAGGACGCCGCGCAATCGCACGGCGCGCGCTGCCGCGGCCGCGCCGCGGGTTCGCTGGGCGACGCCGCCGGGGTGAGCTTTTACCCTAGCAAGAACCTCGGGGCTCTGGCTGACGCCGGCGCCGTGACGACTTCCGACGCGGCGTTGGCTGAAAAGATCCGTCACCTGCGCAATTACGGATCAAAAGTCCGGTACCAAAACGAATTCCTCGGGATGAACTCCCGCCTCAGCGAATTGCAGGCGGCGTTCCTGCGCGCAAAACTCCCGCAACTGGAGGAGTGGAACGCCCGGCGCGTCGCGTTGGCGGGCCGATACCTCAAGCGGTTGCGCGGTGTCGGCGATCTTGTGCTGCCCGCCGTTCCCGACTGGGCCACGCCCGTCTGGCACCTGTTTGTTGTCCGGACTTCACGGCGAGAGGAACTGCAGCGGCACCTCGCGGCGCGGGAAATCGGCACTCAGGTTCACTACCCGGTGCCGCCGCACCTTTCCAAAGCCTACGCCGGAGCTGGCTGGAAACGGGGCGACTTCCCTCTGGCCGAGCGCCTCGCCGATGAGGTCCTGAGCCTGCCGATCGGGCCTCACGTTACGCCCGAGCAGGTCGACTTCGTCTGCGAACACGTGCGCGGTTTCTTTGGAGCCGCATGAACGGACTGATCGGTCGGCAGATCCTTTTCGAACCACAGGAACTCCTGCCGGAAGCCTGGAGCAAACTCGCAGCCGGTCCGCTTCACACCTTCAACCCGGGACTGGAGCGCTCGGCCGACGGCAACTGGATCCTCGCTTACCGCGTCGTCGCAGCGGATGGGAGACGCCGGATCGGGATCTGCCGGCTGGATCATGATTTCCGGATCATCCCGGGCAGTGCTTCGCCGCTGAGCGACACGCTCGTTTTCCATCAGCCCAACACCTACCCGGCGGTGGCGCTCGAGTGGTTCGCCGATCCCCGCCTCCTCCGCCTGAGGGGCAGGCTCTTCATTTATTGGAACTCTGGCTGGCACGAACCGCGCAACCACCAGTTTCTCGAGGAAATCGACGAAACGACCCTTCACCCGATCGGAAAAGCGCGCGAGTTGGTGCTCGCGGGCGCGGAGCGACGGAAACTGGAGAAAAACTGGATGCTGTTCGAGCACGCCGGCCGCACGCTGGCGGTTTACTCGGTGCAACCGCACCGCGTGCTGGAATGCGACCTCGAGGGCGCAGGTGATATTGTTTGCCGCGAAATCGCCGCGGTCGAATGGAGTCTGCCGGGGTACCCGACCTGCCACGGCGGGCTGCGCGGCGGCGCGCCTCCTCGTCCCGCCGACGGCCTGCTCTGGTCGTTTTGCCACACCGTGCACGATGGCCCCGAAGGCTACGACTACCGCGCCGCGGTGTACGCCTTCCGGCCGGAGTCGCCGTTTGCGCCGGCATGGGTACCGGTACGACCGATCCAGCTTTGGAACGATACCCTGCCCGCGCGGCGCCATCCGCGGCTCAACCCCGCGGTGGGGGAAGTCATTTACCCCTGCGGGGTGCAACGGGACGGGGAGAACTGGGTGGTCACCTGGGGACTGAACGATGAACGCTGCGCCCTCACCGAGCTACCGCACGCGGCGCTCGCCGCGGCCGTGGCAGCGGTTGATGCCCCGCCATGAAAACCGCGTGGACCAAGCCGGCGAGCGCCGTTGTTGACCTGCCCGTCACACCGGAGCGAGCTTCGCGATGATGCCGGCGACCAAGCCCAGTCTCGTGCAAGCGCTGATCCTCGATCCGGCGCGGATGGTGGGCGGACTCTGGCGCCACCGTGAACTCATCTGGCAGTTCACACACCGCGCGATCGAGTTGCGGCACCGCGGCAGCCGGCTCGGCCCCCTGTGGGCGCTGGTGAACCCGCTTTCGATGCTGGTGTTGTACTTCTTCGTGTTCGGACGGCTTTACGGCACGCGGTTCGGGACGCTGCCCGGGGAAACGGAGTTCGACTTCTCTCTAGCGCTGTTTCTGGGACTGAGCCTGTTCCACGTATTCACGGAGACGCTCTCGGCCTCACCGGCGATGATCACGGGCAATCCCAACTTTGTGAAAAAAGTGGTGTTCCCGCTGGAGATCCTCCCGGTCGCGCAGGTCGGAGCCGCCCTGTTCCACTTTCTGGCGGGACTCACGCTGATTGTGACCGGCAGCTTTTTCAGCAGCGCGGGGCTGGGATGGGGTCTGGCCTGGATGCCGGCGATCGTCCTGCCGCTGGCCTTGCTCTCGCTGGGAATCGGGTGGGCGCTTGCCGCGATCGGCGTGTTCCTCCGCGATATCGGACAGATAACGGGCTTCGTCGCGACCGCGCTCCTCTTCGCCAGCGCCGTCATGTACCCGCCTTCCAAAATTCCCGAAGGCCTCGATTGGCTGCGCTTCAATCCCTTGCTGCAAATCGTGGATCTCGCGCGACGAACCGTGCTCTGGCACGAACCGATGCCTTGGGCGACCCTCGGGCAGGTTTACGCGGTCGCGATGCTCATTTTCGCCGCAGGAGCGGTGCTCTTTTCCCTGCTGAGACGGTCCTTCGCGGAAGTTGTCTGACGACGACCTTCAGGCGGGGCGACCGATTGAGATTTCGTACGGTAGCCGGACCAGGCCGTGGACAACCTCCTGTTCAGGAGTCGTCGACAACTCCACCACAGCGGCGTTGAGCACCCGGTCCCACGTGTTGTCGGAGTCCCCGCCCGCGCCGCATCCGAGATCGAGCGTGTACTGCCCGGGCTGGAGCTCGAGGCGGAACCTTATGGCAACCAGCGCGGAACCGCCCGCCGAAAGCGACGTGATCAAACGGCGCGCCACGCGCAGTCCAGTCGCGAAGACGACCTGACCGTGACGATTCCTGAGCTCACAACCGGCGCTGACTCCGTTTACGTCGCGCGAAGCGCGGACCAAAACGACCGCCTGCGCCCAATCCCCCACCCTGAAACCACCCGCCGCTGTACCGTCGGCGTGCAGCAGCCACGCCTTTTCAACGCGTACCCCGCCATCCCCGAGCCTTTCACAGCCCGCCATCCCGAGGGGCGCCGCCTCCGGCAGTTTCGCCAATTCCAGCGCAGAGGCTTCCGTCGTAGAAGCGGGTGCATTGCCGGCTAGGGCCGACATCGCGGTCACGTACTCACGCACGCAGGCACCCGCCTCACCGATGAAACGCACCCGGCCTCGATCGAGCCACATCGCGCGCCGGCACATGCTGAGCACGAACGAAAGGTCATGTGTCACCACGAGGAGCGTGACGCCGCGCTGGATAAGCTCATGCAGGCGGCGGCTGCATTTCTGCTGGAAGACGATATCCCCCACGCTGAGCGCCTCATCGATGATCAGGATGTCGGGCTCGACGGAGATCGCGACGGCGAACGCGACGCGCATCATCATGCCGGTCGAGTAGGTCTTCACCGGCTGCTCGAGGAAATCACCGATGTCGGCGAACGCCACGATGGAGGCAAATCGTTGCTCCATCTCCTTGCGGGAGATGCCGAGAATCGCACCGCTGAGCAGGATATTTTCCCGACCCGAGAACTCCGGGTTAAAGCCGGATCCAAGCTCCAACAGCGCCGTCACGCGCCCGCGGACCGAGAACTCCCCGGCGGTCGGCTGCAACGTTCCGGCAAGGATCTGGAGGAGCGTGCTCTTACCCGCTCCATTTCGACCGATGACACCAAAGGCCTCTCCCCGCGCGACCTCAAATGACACGTCACGGAGCGCACGGACTTCGCCCGCGCCCGAGGACTGCACGGCCAACCCAAGCGCCGATCGCAGATGGCGGCCAAATCCAGCGCCGGACAAGTACGTCTTGCCTAACAAGGCGGCCCGCATCGCCACTGGCTGCGGGTTGTAGGCGCCTCGGGAATCGGCCTTGGAGGGTGACATCTCCATGATAGCAGCGGGCCTACCCTCGTCGGAGCAAGGCGCAAGGCGGACTTTGAACGGCCCGTTTTCGGCAGCTATGCATGATAGAGCTATTTTCTCCGAAAGATTCCACCTAGTTTCGACGGGCTCTTGTTGAAGCTGTCTCTTGAACGAGTCGCTTGGCTTCAACTAATTCCTCCTGCGAAAGCATTTGTGAGATCTCGTCCAAGCGCTGCTGAGCATCCGTGATCCCACCCTCCGCAGCCGATGCCATCCACCGGTACCCTTCAAGCAAGCTCTTGGGTACTCCTGAACCGAGGGTATACATCACCCCGAGATTGAACTGTGCAGGAGCGTAGCCCTGCTCGGCAGCAAGCCGATACCACTTTACCGCAGCAACGGGATCAGGAGGCCGGAGCTTTCCGCCAGTATACATTGAACCGAGGTCATTCTGGGCCTGAGGGAGGCCTTGCGAAGCGCTGCGAACATACCAAGTCGAGGCTTCATCCACGTTTTTATCAACGCCTGTTCCTTCCATCAGGATGGTCGCCAATCGGTGTTGTGCGTAGGCATTTCCCCGCAGAGCCGATAGCCGGACCCAACGCGCGGAAGCTTCCAGATCCTGTGACACGCCTTCTCCTTTAGCCAACATCATGCCTAGATTAAACTGCGCCACCGGATCACCGCCCTCGGCCGCCAAGAGATACCACCTTACAGCCTCGACGCTATCACGCGAAACTCCTACGCCGGTAGCATAAGCCACACCGAGCTCGTTTTGGGCCGAAGTTAATCCCAGTTCTGCCGCCCGCTTGCGCCAAGTCATAGCCGCCACGGCGTCCTTACGTACACCATGACCGATATCATACAAGCGACCGAGGTCAGCATGCGCCTGCGCATTCCCGCCAGCCGCAGCGCGATGATACCAATACGCGGCCCGTTCAGGTATTTTCGGCACGCCTATCCCATGCTCGTGGAGGTACCCGAGATTTCGCTGTGCATCCGCACTTCCCGCTTCGGCTGCCTGGGTCAGCCACTTTACGCCCAACTCAGGGTTCGCCCGAACGCCGTTCCCCGAGGCGTACATGACTCCCAGATTGTTTTGAACCGCGAGGAGGGGACTCGGGAAGCTCCAGAAGGTATCGACCGGAATACGCTTCTGCCCAATCACATGAGTGGCTGGCAAGAGCAGTGCGCAGGCTGCCACGAGGTGAATTCCCCACCGTATCGGACGCGCCGAAGCTTTCGACACGAAGCTGTAGCCCAACGGCAGAGTCGGTAGCAGTAGAATCATGGATCGGCTGATATCCAGGGCCGAGAATACGCCAACCGCTGCAGTGCAGATGATAATCGCCGTGAGAATCGCCGACCGAGCTGTAGCTCCGGGTGTAGTCGAACGGAGCGAGCCCAGAACCGCAGCTAGTACCAAAACCCAGCCAAGGCGAAGTCCAGCCCAAGCACCGTAAAGTCTCTGGCTGATCGGAATTCTCACGGATAATACGAAGGCGTTCAGGTACTCTCCGATAGTCTGGGATCCTCCAGTTCCACCCAAACCCAAGCGGAGCAACGCGTAACCAAGAGTCAGGATAATTGGCCAAAAAGCTTCCAGCCGGAACCATTCGCGAAAGTTGATTATACCGTTTTCGGTAGTAAGCCAGCGCGTCCAAAGAGCCAAGGGCAGACCAAGCACAAATCGCTCATCAACCCACGGAGCAAGAACGCAAGCGAGCAGGACAATGCCGCGCCTGCGGGCAAAAGCGGAGGCGAGAAGGGAAACGCCGAGCCACGAGTCGTAATAACCAAGAAGCCCCATCGATGTGATAAACGGAGCGGTTGAACCGGCGATTAGACCGAGCAAAATTCCCCTCCGGCCCATATCGCCTGATGCCAAAGCCTCGCGCCGACCTAGGCTAACCAGAAACAAAACAAGGAAAAAGGACCCCAAATGCGCAAGGCCGAGAGTGGCCCAGGGCGGGAGTTCCACGAGTCGACTGAAGGCCGGAATCAACAGACGCCACCTTACAATCTGATGATTTGGATCATCAATGGGAGCAGCAAAGTCAGCGACTTGTCGGGTTACGTAAAATCCTCTAGCCCAGTATGCACTCATGATGGCCCGATCCACCTGAGCTTGATCAACTGGAGTTGAAACCTCCGCATTCGCATAGCTCAGCTGTTCGCACAGCACCCACCAGTTCGGAGAAAACTGGATGGTCAGCAGGGAGAAGGTTACTACTCCAAAAGTTAGCGCCGCTATGGACTCCCGGAGCGAGAGAGGAAGCCGAGTAATCCAAGAGATCCGCTTCAAAGAACTATACCATTTGCTTAACGGCATGGCACTTTATTCTTAACCTCCAGATTCTCCTTGATTCGAAAACCGGTCGTTTTTGATCGATTGCCCGACTCGTGCACTGCTTGCGTGCAGTGGTTTCGATTCGGCTGGAATCGCGTCCTCCAAGGGACGCAAAGCGGTGAAGAGCCGCTTGCAGGTGGCGTCCTTCAACACGTCGCCGAGCCTCTCGACTGGGTTGAGTTTTGGGCTGTAGGGCGGCAGTGGCACCAAGCGCACATTGGCCGGCCGTCGCGAGTCGGCGGCCTGTATATGAAAACCGGCTTGGCCCTGGATTACGTTGTGCCGACCGGTGGGCTTGGTCTCGCTGATCTGGCGCAGGAACGCCGCGTTAAAGTCCTGGTCGATGACCTGGGTGAGAAGCAGTTCCAATCGGTTGACGCAGTCGACTTCAAGCGCCTCATGCAGGTAGCCCCATTGATAGCGGGTGGCGTAGGGCGCGCGCACGCGCACCCCGCGCAGTCCCCGACAACGTCTGATTGCCGGCAACAAACCGTAGCGGTGCCCGTCGCGCATCCAAAGCCGCACGGGCCCTTCAGGGCAGGCGCTGGCCTCGGACAGTTTTTTCGCCTGCGTGACCCTCAAGGCCTCCGCCTGCGCCGCGTCTTTCTTGCCATCGGTTTTCGCATCAGCGAATAGACGCCTGGCAACGATAACCTGTGCTTGGTACGCGCCTCGGTCCACGCCTGCGCATCTTTCGCGCGGCGAAACTTCCCGTCGTGCAGCTGCACCACCATCGCTTCGCGATCGGCACCGGCTAAAGTCGGCTGCCTGCCGCGCTTGCGCTTCAGCCGCGCCGGGCCACCGACGATGAGGAAAGCGTCGAGGCAACAGAACACCGAGCGCCGGCTCACAACCGCCGCCACTGCGATCTGCTCGGCAATGAGCACGTGTTGCGCGACCAACCAGATCACCATCAGGCGCTACCGGGGCCACCCACTGGTTGCCTCCTTCCACGCCGCCTCTAGCCCCACCACTTTGGTCACCCCTAGCCGGGGAAGTATTCGAAAAATGGAACCCCGATAACAATATAGCGCCAGAGCGATACA
>Ga0075471_10001020_pt1 | contig 17898 bp, 20 predicted proteins | sample DEB19_08_DNA_2_FD_74787 | JGI IMG/M metagenome (GOLD analysis project Ga0075471, IMG submission 74787) | Aqueous microbial communities from the Delaware River and Bay under freshwater to marine salinity gradient to study organic matter... | ecosystem: Environmental > Aquatic > Marine > Coastal ... | reverse complement strand
CCGCGGCCAGTGTACCTGTGATAACCGCCATCATGCGTATTGCAGGTTGAACATCACCTCGTTTGCGGCGAGGCTGGTCGCGTCGTTGTCGGCCACGGCGCCCGAGACCCGGATCCCGATGCCGGTTCCGCAGGCGAGGCCCACGGACCCGAACGAGATCGCGAAACCGGCTCCGGCTGCGTTCCCCGGGATCATGCCGCGCCAGACGATGTTGGCGGCGTCACCGGTCCCGGGCGAGGTCGCCATGTTGTAGATCCTGCAGAACACCTCGTTGGCGCCGTTGTTGAACGCCTGCACGGAGAGCACCTTACCGGCCGACGCCTTGACGCTGGCTGCGAGAACGGCGGCCGTGGACAGTGCCGCGTAAGCGGTCCCACCTCCGGCAGCGTGGGCGTATTCCGTGGTGATGAGTTTCCGGTCCGCCGTGATCCGGAGCGCACCCGCGTCACCTTCGTCCACGCTGTCGGTCGCGGTTTCGTCGCACTGGCCGGCAATGGCGAGAACCTTGGACGTGCCCGGGGTGAAGGCCGCATCGTCCGTGTAAACGGTATCGTCGATGAGTTGAAGCGACGTGAGTGAGTTGGCGGCACTGGGCTCGATGACGTGGAGACGGCCGTTAGTGTCCGTGATGAGCGGCTGATAGTCGCTGTCGGTCCCAGAGAGCGCAGCAGCGGTGTTCTGGCGCACGGTCAGCGCCATCACGCCCTTGTCACCGGAAGCGTGCGCCGCGTCTTCTGCCAGCACCACATCGTCGATCAATTGGAGCGCGGTGAGTGCGGACCCGTCCACCTGGACCGCGAAGGTCCCAGCATTGGTGACAGCCACTGAACCGTCAACCGTGAGCGAACTCCCGCCGTCGTCAACCGTGAGTGAACCGGAGTTGTCCGTGACCGCCACCGTTCCGGTGATCGACACCGTTCCGTCCACGGTCAACGACCCGGCTCCGTCGTCCACCGAGATCGTGGTTCCGTTGTCCGCTATCTGGACCGGGGTCATGCTGGCGATGCCCTGGATCGTCACCACCCCCGCGTTGGCAGTCCCGGCAGTGCCAGAACCTGCCACGGTAACGGACCCGTCTACGGTCAGAGAACTTCCACCGTCGTCCACGGTCAACGATCCGGAGTTGTCCGTGACTGCCACGGTGCCGGATACCGCCACCGTCCCGTCCACTGTGAGCGATCCGCCGCCGTCGTCAACCGTGAGCGACCCGGAGTTATCGGTAACCGCGACGGTGCCGGAGACTGCCACGGTCCCGTCCACGGTGATCGACCCGGATCCGTCGTCGATCGAGATGGTGCCGCCGTTGTCAGCTACCTGGATCGGCGTCATGGACGCGATGCCCTGGACCGTCACGACCCCCGCGTTCGCGGTCCCCGCCGTTCCCGTGCCCTTGACCGGGAGCGGGTTGGTGGCGGATACGTCGCCGTCATTGGTGCCGTCCGCGCCAATGACGATCTTCCCTCGCGGATACTTAACTCCCGAGATGTCGTCCGCCGCGAGTGAGTCGCCGCCTGATCCGGAGTTCAGTGTTACGTTGTCGGCCATCTAGCACCCCACTCCCAAAAGCATCAACTGCGGCTGCACGGCGGCCGCCGCCAGGTCCGCGATGGATATGCTCGATATCGAAGTCCTGGTGGCAAATGAACTGGCTTGGTAAAAATGGAGGCCCATTCGAGTTCCAGATGTCACCGAAGTATCAGTTACGGACGTAACGGACGATCCGTCCCAATAGAGCGAAATGGTGCTTCCATTACACCGAACCCCCAAATTGTGATCTCCAGAGGTTGGGCTGTAGTTTTCTCCATACAAAACCGTTCCAGCACTTGCTACATACTTGACGAGCAATCGCCGAGGATTAGCCCCGTTGTGGCCGTAGAAAGACGAATAACACGTAAGCGCGCTTGACGAGAACCTCGCAAACACTCCGCAGTTATGATCTCCTGAAGTGAGCGTGGATGCGTTCTCGGCCACGCCGACCGTTTCGTGATCACTGCTTGATACGTCGTGCTCTGCTCTTTCACGCGATTCTCCGCCGCTATTGGTCAATTTTGCCGTGTTGCTGAAGACCTGGATCGTCTGACCCGACGAACTATAGATATCGCCCGACCACGTGAGATCCGGGCCCAACGTGTCACTGTCGGCTTTGTCGAAGCTCTCCGAGTAACTTGTGTCGTGCGGGAGCGGACCCGGGTGCCCTGCCCGTCGCGCAGGCGGAAGAAACATCTCCCACTCCGCCCTCCGGGTCTTCGACAGGCCATACTTCTCACACTGCCAGTCCAGCACCCTGCGCGCGTGCTCCCGCACCCGCCCTCGCAGTGTGGCGTTAGCGGCACCGAGCGCCCTCGCTTCGATTTCATCCTGCTCCATCCACAGGATCCGCTGCACCTGCCCGAAGTGCGGGTGGCCCGCGTCCATCTTCTCGGCGTGGACCCGGGAGTGACCCGGCATCCAGACCGTGAGCGTCGGGTTCGGTCCCGGGCATTCGGGCATCAAGGGGCGCGGCGCAGTCAGTCCTGCCGGGTCGGCCTTGGTGGTCAGCACGTCTACGAGCGCCGCGACCAGGGTCCCGCCAGCGGGGCGCACCCCGTATCGCGCCTCCCAGGCATTCGCGAACGCGGTCGCGCCCATCTCCCGGCAGTCACCGCGGCCGCAGTCGATGCCGCCGACCATCGGGGCCATGTCCGGGTGACCCCAGAAGAGGCCGTAGCCGGCCATGTCTAGGGTCCGCAGGTCAAGCCACCCAACGGCGTCATCTGGTGCTCCGTATGCCTGTTGCCCCCACCGCGTGAACATCGGCACCGGGGCCAGGATGTAGCGGTAATCAGCCGGGTTCGACATCTACCGCGACCTCACCGCCTGCACGCCAAAGCCAACGCCACTCTTCACCCGCTCACGCAGTTGCGAGAGAGTAAGCCCTGGCGGGTCAGTCCTGCACTCAATGTGGGACGCATCCGGGAAACTCTTCCATCGACCACCCCAGATCAGGCCCATCCCCTCCGCGATGATCCCTGCCCGAGTGTAGTGTTCGGCTCCGGTCAGGTAATCCCCATCATCGTCGAAGATCCCGATGTCCCACGCGATCCCGAAGTTGTGATTGCTGTAGCCACCTCGGGCTTTGGTGACGATGCTTCCCGGAACCGTCCTGCCCTGCGCGTAAAGGCGGTCCTGTTCAGCGTAGGAACGTGACCCGGAGATGATCTTGGCGACAATCCCTTCACCGTGCAACTCCTGGAGGTAGGCGCGTGCGTTGGCTTCCGCCACGTTCGTGAGCGTCTTCAGGAGTTGTTCTTCGCGGGAAGTGAACTGTCTCATCAGGTAGATTTCGTCATCTGGACGTGATACCAACTCGCGTCGGATGTCATTACCAGCCAGAACGTGGTATCGCCGTCGTTGTCATCCACCGTTGCCACGAACCCGCGCCCGAGCGTGGCAGGCTCGCCGAAAGCCGCATCCAACTCCGCATCCGTGGGAGGGCTGGAGACGTTCGCGACCGATTGCGGAAGAACCGCGCCAGTGCTAACCACATCCGGTGACACGCGTTCAACGTTGGTCCCGTCTTCGCGGACCATGGCCGCGCACCCCTGACGGATCGCGATGCCGGTTCCGCCAGAAACCTTCACGGTGACGGTGTAGGCCCCACTGGTCGAATTCACGATGGTCCAGGTTCTGCCGCCATCGCCGGGGACGATCACGTTCCTGTTCCCGGTCAACGCACCCGTGAGGATCAAGGTCCGGCAACGGTAGTCCACGGCCGGCAGCACGTAGTCTCCCGTTCCGGCAATGGAAACCGAACGTCTGGAAACGGTGATGCAAGCCATCTCGTTGAACCAGTCCGTGTTAAGGTTCCCGTCCGTCTCAAACGTGGTCTTCGGTGCTGCCATCAACGTTTCCTTTTAGTACTCGGTCGTCCAGGCCGTGGCACGGATCTCTCCGGCCACGGAAGCGCGAACATAAAGGGCGAGATCCACTGTTCCGATACTCCCCAAAGGGATGATGACAGGGGTGTTCGCCAGAACGTAGATCACAAGCAAAGTGGTCCCACCACTGCCTGCCTTGAACGTCAAGTTCATCGTGGTGTTGGTGGAGATAATCAGCCTCTGGACCACCAGGACCTTGCCCGATGATGGCACAGCGGTCACCGCCGCATCAGCGCCGGAAGCATCCGCACTGCTGAACGCCGTCTGTCGCGTGTAATGCTGGCCTGCGACATCTGCCTGCACCACCTGACGCCCCTGCGGGTCCAACCACGCATCAGCGCGGTCGGCAGCTGCCACGGCCGTAGGCGGCGTGATCGAGACCTTGCCGCCAATCTTGATCGGGGCGCCGCTGTCCGCAGCATCGTGTGCCACGGCCCCAATCACCGGAAGCGGCGCCGAAGAGTCCGCCGTCACGAACTGGCGTCCATTCAGGTCGAAGTAGGCATCCACCCGGTCCGCTGCCGTGACGGCCGTTGGCGCGGACGAGGACGCCTTCCCCCCGATCTTGATGGGGTTGCCGCTGTCCGCAGCATCGTGAGCCACGTTCCCGGATGCTGCGTGTTGCGTGGTGTGAACCCCGCCACTCTCCAGGGTCGCAACGGTAACGCTTGCGCCGGAACCGTCTTTGATCGAGATGTTGTTAGCCATTAGAACACCACCGGGTGGTACATCGAGTTGTCTGCAGAGTTGAACTGCAGAGCGTAAGTGCCGTCATTCAGGAAAGGCACATGACCCTCCCCGTTCCAAAGAAAGTTGCCGTTCTGGGTCCGCGTGAACAACGCAATCCCCTCTCCAGGGATGTCCAGCGGGAAACCTTCATCGCCCGTCCGCCGTGTGATCGTGCCGCCGCGCAGCATGAGTACACCAGACCGATCAATGGCAGTGATGACGCCGCCAGATGTTGTAACACGACCAAGATAACACGATCTGTTTGAAGGCGCGGTAACCGTTCCAACCTGCACGGAAAGCGTCCCGGCTTGCAGAAGCCAGATGTAGTTCTCGGAGTTGTTGGTCAGCGCCGCGTTCGTGGCGACCGTGATCGAAACCGGTCCCACGATGTTCGCCATGCCGGTTCCAACCGTGGCTGTCAGTCCAGTCCCAGGATCGGAAATGGCAAGGGAATTACCCACACCAGCGATGATCGAGTGAGCACCACCTCCGTGAGCGAAAGCGAGTTCAAGAGCCACACCATTGAGATTGAACTTTCCGCTGAGTGCCGCCGCCAGCATCCCGGAAGTGAGTTTCCCGAGATACTCCGGAACAGGCGTTGTGAGACTGGGCTGATTGGTGGCGTACGCAACCGAAGGACAGTCGGCGGCGTCAATGCCGTAGGAAATCGTGGTGACCGGCATTAGGACACCAACTCCCAGGTGTCGGCTTCGTCAAACGATCTCCAGGTTGTGATGGCCGTGGCATTGGGAGCGCGGCCAACCAGCAGCCACTCGTTGTCCACGCCGGTTCCGAACACCAGGTGGAAGGACCCGTCAATCGCCAACGGAGTTCCGTCGCTCAGTTCGAAGTTGAACTCATCGGACCAGTCCGACTCGCCGGAGAACTTGCGTTTCGCCACGACGATGCCGTTCCGCGTCCCGGCAATAATCGCCATGCCGGTCGTGCGGTCAACCTGAATGGTGGGACTCTTGGCGTTGGAGATCATCGTTTCGGCTTCAGTCCAGGTCTCGCCTTCATCCTGGGAGGTTTGCATCCGGATCTCGGACACCGCGCCCACCCGGTAAGAGTATACCAGCAAGATCGAGTGGTCCATCGACAACGCGTGGCGTGGCTGCCCAAGCACCTCTTCGTCAGTGGGGGTCGCCACGGTGTAGGTGGTCCATGGCGGCCCATGGGCATCGCCAACCAGGAACTTCACGTCTCCGGATCGCAGGACAGAAACCGCTGCGAACCCGTTGTTTATTCTCGCAATCCATGGGCCAGCAAGAGAATCATCGTCGTCTTCTTCGACAGGGGAAACGCCATTGCACGAACACCAGCCTCTATACATATCCCACAGAGAAGAGCCGTCATTCGAGCAGGCTGGTATCCAGTCGGGATCAAACGCATAGTCCAAGCAACACACCCAATTCTGGTATGAAAGGTTCTGGCTGCTTACAACAGTCCTTGGCATCAAGACATCCACGCACCATTCAGAGTTGTAAAAGTGGGAAAGGCTTCCGCACGGCCTAAACTGATACGCCTGTGGTTTTGGATAAATCACAGTAGAGCCACACTGAATGAGGCTGTCTCCGCATCTGAAGTAAGAGTCGTACCTTGTGCCTGGTGGGTTCTGTCCTTCATATGAGGCGGAAATCGATGCCGACGCGATGCCGAAACTAGACCAAACGCAAATGTTATTAGCTCCCTGCGAGTATGTGTCGCACAATACGAAATCGTCGTATGTGTCTCCGAGGAACTCCACAGGATCCGGGGGAGGGCAGTAGAATCCATCATCCTCCGAGTATGTTTCTATCGTAGTTATTGGAAACCCTATCGGGGATGCCCAGCAGTATCCGTAGATTGGATATGTGAACCACGCCCATTCTATTTCGCATGGTCCGATCACGGTACTAGCAACATCCTCCTCGCATCTGCACGAAATTTCACTCCACGTGTATCCGGGAGGGCAGGGGCAGGGATCGCCAACCTCGACCTCGCACGTAGTCTTGTTGAATGTATATGGCAATTGCCAGCATGTCCCAGGACCAGGAACAGAAACAACACACTGCTGCGTCGATTCGCACCATTCCTGCCCATCGACACAACGCGGCCTACAGAGGCAGAGATCAGTATCGTATATCTCTCCGTCAGGGCAGGTAACTGTGTCGCAGTCGAAATCGCAGGTGTCGTAATTCCAAACACAATTCAATTCTTGCCAGCACGGGGGGAGAACGTACGGCCAGCAAATAGCACCACAGTAGGTGTAATTGGTGGGGCAATACTCACATTCGCATGTGTCCAGGTTCATCTTCCCTGGGAAACATGGGTCTACGTAGAGCCACTGGCAGGAGTCATAGTCCCAGAATGCGTTCAGCCCCGCGCATGGTGGTTCACCTGGATCTTCGATACAGGAATTGCTGCGTTCACACCATTGTTCGCCGGGATCGCAGTCCGGGATGCAGCCACATTCACCAGGGTCAGAAATGAAACCGTCCCTGCACCGTTCCACCGGAGGCGTTGGTCCGGTGCAAGGAGAAAGTTCGTCCCACCGATGTTCGCCGGGTGGACATGGATTGCTGGCCGTTTCCTCGCAGTAACAACCACCAGAGTTCCATGTCCACCCCTGCGGACACGATGGAGTTTCCGGGACGGTCACCGATGAACCAGGAAGAACCCTGCGGATGTGGGGATGATCCGGTTCTTGCGCTGGTCAAAGAATTCGCACTTGTCCGTGGACACCTTCACGACAACGTGAAGCACCCCTTCCTGGAAGAACAGCCCACCCAGAAACGGCTTCAGGTCCGCTCCGGCGATGGGGTGTGGCACTGCCTGCCACCCGAGCCGCATCAGGTGCCGGCAGAAAGTGAGTGAATCACACTCGTTGTCTGCCGGGAACGAAGGTGCCCCGGAACGAAACAGGAGCACGGACAGCGACACCGGTGTGTGGCCGAAGTCAGCGTAGGTCTCCCAGTTCTTCCCGGCTTCTTCGCGGATCCAGTTCATCGCGCAGGGCTTGCAACCCTGACGCTTTACGGCATCACTATGTGGTTGTCCGCTTCCCCCAGGAAGTCCGACACGTCCACCACGAAGTACTGGGTTCCGGTTGTCATGTCCAGGAGCGCCTGCGGCGCCGGGACCACCGGCAGCGCCAAGAACGTCTCCGCTGAAAGTTCCCCAGTCGTGGGGGAACCGAAGAGCGGGACCCGCAGCGTGCTGGTCCCCAGAAGTTCGGCCGAGATCCGGCGCTGGTCCCGCCGGAAGAGTTCCAGTTCCCTGCTCATTCATTGTTGCTCCTCACACGAACCTGGCTTCGTACCAGGCCATCTGTAGATTGTCCTTCTCGGTGATCTCCGGATCACACGATCTAATGATAGCCGTTGCCCCGGCGATGGTCACCACGTCATTGATGCGTAGCGGCCGCGCCAACGTCTGCAAGATATCGCCTACCACGGTCACCAGAAGCAGTGGTCCGCGGAACCGAACCCACTTCTGCGCGTGCATGGCAAACATATAGGTCCGCGCCGTCACCCAATTCACCGCTTCCTGCGTGTGCAGGTGCGGGTCCACGATGTAGGCAGGCACCAGACGGCCCAGGTAATCCGGATGCGTGCTGTCGGCCGCGATAGGCTGGCCCGTGTAGAACTCATGGCTCACCCAGTTCCAGACTTCTTGCTCACACCGGTGCGACGGCTTGCCATCGGGGCCGGAGATCCCGGTGCCCGTCACGTAAAGGTAATTGAACTCGGGCGGTTCCACCCAGGTCTCGAAGGTGTCTGCCTCGATCCAACCGGTATTCGATCCAAACGAACCAAGGTGAGTGCCCTTGTAGCCGCTGGCCGGGTTCGTCGCCACGAACGATGCAATCGCGGTGTAGGGGTATTGTGGATTGGGCAGCAGCCGCCACATGCCCCCGGATCCAGCATTGGCGTCACGGATCAGGATGGCGCCGAGGTAGTCCGTGCAAAGACGTTGGATCATCCGCAGGTAGGCTTGTTCGCCACCAGGGCGCAGGTAAAGATCGTCGGGCGATACCCCGGTTTGGACAGGCAGCCGCGCCCAACCGTAATAGGTTTCGTTCAGGTCGATCTGGGTGTCCGGGAAACCCGAGGAGTTCAGCAGGTAGCGGATGATGTCGATGATCCGCCAACCCATCTGGATCTGGTTGCCGTCCGGACCGTCAGGGGCGTTGTAGGCTTGGCCGAAGTTCGGTCCCATGCCTCCCCACGGAACCTGTTCGGCGATCCTGGACCAGAGCCCGGTCATGTCGATGTCATACTCACGCCACGCCGCGGCACGCAGGTCTGTCCCAGTGCCCCGCTTTCGCGCCCTGGTGGACGCTGCGACGCCTTCGAACAGTCGGCTGACCAATGTGCCGGAACCGTTGTAGACGCAGATGTCGGCCTTCAGAGAGGCCCTGGTGCGCAAGATCGGGTAAAGGTCTCGAATGGCCGTTAGGGAGACCGTCGCCGACTCCTCCTCGATCTGGGTTCCCGGTCCCTTGATGGAAACAGACTCAACAGTTTTGGCGGTAGAGATCTGATTGGTCCCGGTCCGGCTGACCGTGGATCCGTCAATCACAACTTCATAACCAAGCAGAACCGGCGTGGAAGTCCGGGTCTCGTTGGCGGTAAAGCCGAATTTCACGTAGTACTGCGTCTGTCCCACGTTGGGGATGAACCTGCCCTGGGAGTCCACAGTGCAGGCGACATGCGTGGATGCGTCGTAAACGACCGTCGTGATGCCGGTGCCATCCAGCGTGAAATAGGTTCCGTTGATGGTCATGGGCGTCTGGTTCTTCGCCGACAGCAACGGGATGGAAAACGGTTCATCGACCAGGACACCGGTCTCCGCCGTGATGCCTTTCGCAATCATGAACGGCAGGCGGTAATGGCGTGCAATGTCCAACCGCAGTGGGCCGGCTCCGGTCATCGTGCCGGTATGAACGTGGCGCGAGATGTGTTCGGCGTCCACGAACAGCGCCGTGTGGTATCCGGCCTTTCCGGTCTTCCACGCGGAACGGATCTGGTCCGGATCACGCACGATGAAAGCGATCCGGTTCCTGGCGTAGGGGCGGACCCCAATGACATGCAAACCGCCTGCTGCCTTGGACGGCTCCGCCCACTGGAACCGCATGACCTCGGTCCAGTCCGAAGAGAACATGGCGGAATTCAGCGTGTTCCGCTCGTGGAGGATGGCTTCGCCGTCACCGATCAGTGAGAGGCAGAACTGTCCGCCGACCTTGGATGTGGTTCCGGTTACCGGCGTCACGCCACCAAAGTAGGCCCGCATCAGGATGTCGTCCACGCCAAAGTCACCTGGAGCGGTGACCATGAGCAGGAAGCCCTGGTTAGCGTCGAGCGTTACCTTGGAAGACAGGAACCGGTCCAACGGGTAACCCTGACCCGGCGCCAGTGGACCAGGGAACGCTTCCTCGTCAGCGTCGAGTTTCGGGATGGACCAGTCACCGCCAGCAGGGACTTTCTTCCGCCACATGTAGAGGGCGGTTTCCCGGATGGCTTCGGCTGGGTCAAGTGCAAGGTGCGCCAGTTTCAGAAACGTCTCAACGCCGGACTGAGCATAGATCCCGTCAGAGTAGACATCCCAATCCTCTTCCGGGATTTCCATGTCGGAGTAGTCTTCGTAACCGGCTTCACGCACGCCACCCGTCTTCAACGCCCACGCTCCGCCAGGGAGAAGGACCACGTTGGAGTTCTGGTTCGCTTCCGGGGCGCCGACTACCGGGTTGCGTGAGATCTGGTCACCGGCACGACGGTAGATCCACGCCCCGCGCTGAAGAACAGGTTCGGTGAGATCCAGGCGGACCCGGGTGTAACGGTCAACGGTTACGCTCACAGTTTGAACGCACCAAGACGCAACCGTTCCATCCGCAGACCGTCTTCCATCAACTGACCATGAAGACGCGCCGGGTAGGCGCCGCGCAGCCTGGAACCGCCACCATGGAAGCCAGACAATGCCTGGTAAGCACGGGTCTGACGGTCAATTGCTTCCGTGTTTTCTCGTACCGCACGGGTGTTTGGGTCAACGTGCGTCGTTGCCTTGCCACCCGCGGGACCAGGGAAGAACGCACTGCCATTCCTGAATGACTTGGTATAGGCCCCACTGATAGCGTTGAACGTCTTGATGAACCCCATCCCGATGCCATCCCAGAAGTCCATGAGAGATGATTTCACTTCCTCGATGGTGGCGTTGAACTTCTTCACGTCTTCTGCGGCCTGCTGGGTCCGCTTGCTGATCTGGTCAGATCGCCTTTCGCGGAACTCACGCAGGCCAGGAGACTCCCGGAGCGCCTTCTCGATCTCTTCGAACGCAGGAACCACGTCCTTCACTCGTTGGCGTTCTTCTTCGGACAACCGGATGTAAGCCTGGATCGCTTTGTCCGCCACCTTGGCAGAGTCCGTGGGACCACCCATGGCCGGCGAAAGAACCGGACCCTGGCCGAGACGGCCCAATGCTTTCCAAACCAGCGGATCCTGGGTCTTCATGGGGTCCATGGCATCGCGCAGGCTCTTTACCGTCTGCGCGTAGGTTTCAGGTTCCATGCCGAACTTCGCAGCGCCGCCTGCGACCTTGGCTTCCGCAGTCCCGATCGTGGCGGCAGCCGCCTGATACTCCTTCATCCGTTCCGACACACGCCCCACGGCCTCGCGGAGTTTCTGCGCCGCCCACATCAGGAGTTTGCCGATGACCACGATGGCCGCCACGATAGCCATGGGACCAACGCGCATCTTCGACAGGAAGCCTGGAACGCCGCCTGAAGCAGCGGCCGCCGCAGTCCCGCCTCCGGGCGTGGGTGGCGGCGCCCCACCGGCGCTCTTGGCGTGGCGGTTGTAGTAGCCTGCCATCTGATTGATCGCCACGGCGGCACGCGAAGAGCCCGTGGCCCGCATGACGGCAGTAAGTTGCTGAACCAGGAAGTTCGTCTGCGGAGACAGGCCAGGGAACGCCTGTCCGTTGTTCCCAATCGACTTTCGCAGCGAGTCAATGGCTTCGGTCAGATCGTCAATTCGTTCCTGTGGGGCACCGGTTGACTTCGCATCATCCAGACGCGCCTGGAGTTTCGCCATCCGCTCACGCGGACCGGTGAACGCGGCGCCGAACTTCAGCCGTTCCTGGAGTTTCCGGTCACGCTCCGCATCACGCTGTGCCCGAGCCGCATCCTGTTGCTGCTTCCTGGCGGCCATGGCCTGGTCGGACTGCGCCTTCCGGCCCGCTGCCTGCGACTGCTTCGCCGCCCTCTCCGCGTCTGTCTTCGCCTTCTTCTCGGCGGCCAACTGTGGTCGGTCGATCTGTGCCTGGAGCGCAGACATCCGATCCTTGATGTCCTGAACCCGTTCCGGATCAACGCGACGGAATCGGCCTATCTTGTCCCTTCTGGAAGTCTCCTGTCGCAGCAGTTCCTCATACTGCTTCAGTTTCTCCCTCGGTCCCGTGAAGTTTGGCGCGGTTGGGATCCGAACTGCCTTCTTGCTGGCAGCGGTGACCCTCTCAAGCGACTTTGCCGCTGCCTGGATCGACCGCAGTGACTTCGAAACGGCATTGAACGAATCGGACAGTTTCGAAAGGCGATTGATGACCCGATCAAGTGCAACGACTGCACTCTGAACGTCTGTTTCAACCTTGATCGGGTCTGCCATGGGTCACTCCCGGGAATTGACATCCTCCAGGTAAGAGATGTTGTCAATCATGAACTCTGGATCAAGTCGCCCGAGTGATCTCGCTACGTCCCGACCACACACCTTCTCCATGATCGCATAGACCGCATTGGCGAACCAGAGCAGGACCTCGGGATGAGGCTGTCCGGCTGCCAACGCGGCGGAGATCAGGCTTCGGGCGGTGTCTGGTCGGGAGAGGCTTCCCCCTCGTCGTTAACCCATTCCAGGATGGTTCTGACCGCTTCCCCGAAGACTTCGGGCCGGAGATGCGCGATCCCGGCCCAATCCATGATGCTGAACCGGTCTTCCTCGTTCTCGACCACCTGCGACTCGGACAGGAGTGCGAACACCTGCACCAGAGCCGCGGTGACCGGGATCTTGCCTGCCTGGGTAAGCAGGCAACCATCCGTGAGTGCCACCAGTTCCATCGTGGACTTCACAGCATCCCCAATCCGCAAGAAGTCCATGACGTTCATGCGGCGATGGGTGTGGGTGATAGTCGCCTCGCCGTCCCCCACAACGAGAGTGAACTCTCGCTGCGGGGTTGGGCGCGGGGTAAGTTGCCAGATTGCTCCTCTTGTAAGCTCCATGCCTGCTCCTTAGGTCAGGGCGGGGTTGGATCCGCCGTTGTCGATGTTGACCAAAGACAACCGTTCGATGACCGGTCCCTGATCGTCAATGGCGATGTCGCACCGGGTCACCATGCAGTCAAAGGTGTAGGTGGACGAACCGGAGATCCCACCAATGTTGGATGCCACCACCTGAAGGTAGGTGCCGGCGATGAACTTGGTGCTCATAACAGCGCCGCCTGCCGCAGTGTGGCGGCGGAAACCTTCGATCTCGATAGTGAAAGCCTGTCCGACTTCCACGTTGTCCGTCATGGTCTGGTCCAGGGCCAGAACCTCGGCGTTGCGCCGTTCCATGCTGGCCGAGAACGACCGGCAGATGCCGGTCATGGCCGCGGCAGTCCCTACGGTGATTGCTCCAGTGCTAGCGTTGATGGTAATGACACCCAGCGTTACGGCTACGTTCTTACCAACTGCCTTGGGCGTGTTAGCCATTTGCCTTTACCTCTCTCCAGTCGTAAACCGGAGTCTTGTCGTCAACGACCTGATCGTTGGGATCAGGCACGTCTACTTCCACCACACGCTCCACTGTGATTGTTTTGCCGCCGAGTGGCTGCTGATATCCGACCTGTCTGACCTTCTTAGCCACGCAGCGCCTTTCTGTAGGCTGCCTTGATGCCGGCAACCACCGATTTGTCTTGGCCGGGCTTTACCCTGGCTGCCACCCATTCAGGCACTGGGCGGCGGAACATCTTGGACCTTGGGCGATGCTTTCCGTGCAAGAACTCCGCATGTGGCGCGACGTTCTGCAAGGTAGAACCCCCCTCAAGTGTAACAGGATCGAAGGTTACGGTGGCTTCCCAACTATCGCGGTATTCTCCACTTTGCATGTTCACGTAGTCGGCTTTTAACTTCGGACTCCCGTGCCGGATGGCATAGGGGTGATCCATGCGACGAAGTTCGGCAAGTGACTTCCGGCCCGAGGAACGAACTCTCGCCCATCGAACCATTCTCTCTCCGGTCTGTTCGTAAACCTTCCGAAGTTTCCTGGCGAGTTCGTAGCGAAAAACCTCTGATCGCGTCATGTGGTCCACTCCTCGCACCACAGAGAAACTGCGATGCCACCGGCGCGGACATTATGCCTTCTGTCGGCCAGCATTTCGTTGAATGGGAGCGAACTGGATGTAGCCAGCATCTCAACACGTTCGATCTGACCGATGGTCACGTCTGTCAGCCGGGTAATGTCGTCCAGGTAGACCTGCATATCGCGCAGTTTGTCCCGGATCGACGTGGACTTCCCTTCTTGCTTGGCTACGTAGATCAACTGGACCACGCAGCGGAAATCATCCATGTCCAAGGCAGAAGCTGCTCGGCGCCATTCGGAGACCGTGATGACCGCATAGGGAAGATCGAGCGTCTCGATCGAGGTGCGTTCGACGTGTTCTCCGTCCCAAACGTGGACGTTCCCGGAGTGGACCACATCGGTCCACACGGTGGAGCAGATGGTTCGGAACGTGGTGAAGATGTCACTGGGGGTGGTAGGCATCAGGAAACCCCAGTCGGAAGCTCGACCATCCGGTTCACGAAGCAAATCACCTCGTCAGCGGTTCGAAGATCCGTCCCGCGCACCATCTTGGGTGAACCCATGACGATCCACCCGGCGCCATACTCCGGCATGTTGGTGCCGCTGGTGTAAGTGGACTTGTTGACCAGAACCCAATCCGCTTCAATGGCGCGAACGTCGGCATCGTCGGCCATGAACCGGATCCTGTCCATGGTCATCGCCGCAATGTCTTCCTGGGAACCGACATCGGAAGGTGACATGATGGCAGCTGCCGGCTGGAAATAGCAGGCAGTCGAAGCCTGGCGCAGTGAGTAGGTGCGCGTGGTCGGTCCGGAAGCCCCGATGGTGTCTGTAGGCTCCCAGATGTCGAAGGTGTGAATGTAGGTCCGGGTCTGCCGGATGTTCACACGATGACTCGCTTGTAAGCCGCCACCACGTCGTCCGCGGCACGCATCAGGCCGGTCAGGTAGGCGTTCAACTGGCCTGCCTCACCATACCGTTCGGAAACGTCACCATGCTGCCACATGGTCAACCCGCCGCTGATCGACTGCTGAATGCTCGGACCCAGACCAGCAGCCGCCATCTGGATGATCGCCAACCACGCATCTTCCGGGATGGTAGTGGCGAAGCCCCAGTATCCAACCACGGATACCGACTTGATCTGGCTGGCTGCCAGGGGCTTGTACCAGACTTTGTAGGGGAACCGCAGTCCATGCCACGGCATCCCGCGGTCAGGATTGCCGTCCGGTTCCATCACGAAATCGGTGTTCAGGGTCTGCGCCGTGCCGCTGATGCTTACCGAAGTCAGGGTGGCGAGATCGTCCTTGAAGTCCACGAACCCCTGCCGGTTGATCGGGGGGTTGAAGGTTCGGGTGCCGGAAGTCGCCAGCATGGTCCGGGAGACACGGCGCTCGAAGAGTTTCTTCGCCGACTCCACGGCCAGGGCATTGTTCCACTGATGCGGATTGCTGAAACCCGCATCAGCAAGGAACGCTGTGAGGTCCGCCGCAACCGGATAGGCTGCGTAACCCATTAGTCAGCCCACACTCCAGTGACCTGCACCACCAGTCCAGGCTGCCAGATCCCGTCGTTGGAAGTCTCGCGACGAGCCAGGGCGGCGTCCCGGGTGCCGGCGTTAACCAGCACCAAGTTGGTCCACGGCCGGTGAATGATGGTGTTCTCGTCCTTGGGAATCTCGCGGGTCTCCTGGACCGGGATCTCTACCAGGTGGCCGTATTCGCCTCCGGTGGATACCGACTTGACCTCCTTGAGGCCAGGAACCGGCAAAAGGGTGACCCCCAAGCCATCCTTGGGCACGGAAAAGACCCGCGTGTTCTTCGGATCAACCGTTCGGGTGTTCTGTTGAAGTCCTGGAAAAGCCATGGTTGCTCCTTGCTCCTCTGAAAGAGTTGACAGGGGCGGGGAGAGGAGCGCAACCCACCCCTGCCAACCTTTAGGTTAGACCGCGGTCAAACCAGTGCTCTTGGCGAAGACGGTAGCCGCCTTCATGCGAAGCACTTCGTATACCGTCACGATGAACGGGTAGACCTGCGGCGCAGACGTGGTAGGAGCAAGTTCCTGGGCCACGTAACCCTGGATCTGAGCGTTCGGAGCCAACTGGGGAAGCTGAACCTGCGGAAGCACGTTCACGTCCAACGCTGGCTGGCCGCTCGGCAGCCGGTCGGCGCAGAACAGCATGGTCCCGGGAGGAACGAACCGGCTCACGATGACGGGCACAACCTCTCCGGAGACCGGACAGACGTAGCCGCGCACCTGACGGCCGGCGATCAGATCAGCAGGGTTCCCGCTGAACATGACCCGGTTGGTGCTGCCGGAAGCATCGAACAGGTGAGCGATCGACAGTGCTTCCTGTGCCGAGCAGAGGATCCAGCGACCCTGGGCACCCTGCGTCCACTGGCGTCGCAGTTGCGCGTCCATGTGAGCGAAGGTAAGCGCCCCCACGCTGGTCTGCACCTGCGGGGTCGGAACGCCGTTGGCGGTGGTGATCAGGTTGCGAAGACCGTTGAAGGCCATCGCCGTCGAACCATCACCCCAGGGAGATGCCGTATCGGTCAGCGAACCGTTGATGAGCGCGTTTTCCTCGTTCAGCATCAGGTTGTAGATGGCATTCGTCATCTCCGTCCCACGCTGGTCCTGGAAGTTCGCTCCGGCCGCCATCGCGAAGCCGGTGATGCTCCCGTAGGTGCCAAGCAACTTGTAGGAAAGCGACTTGGCCGCGTAGGTCGTGGTGTGGTCTGCCGGGGCTCCCGACTCCGTGAAGAACGACCGCGCCGTGGCGCCGCTTCCCGGCTGTCCCTGGGCGAACGTCACGACTTCGCTGGTGGTCGTGCTGATCGTGGCAGTCAACACTACCGTGGTGGCGTTGGTGACCGAAGAGACGATCCGCTCGGCGTTGGTGGTCTCGAAGTAGAGCACATCACCGGCCTGCATCCCCGCGGTAGACCCGACAGTCTGCGTGGCACTGGAAGCTCCGGAAGTGACCGTGGTGCTGATCCCGTATCCCCCACCAAGGGAAGTGATCTGCCTCCACGCAGTGGCGGAACCGGAACCGATGGTTCTCGGGATGCGGTTGCGAACCGGCGTGTCCAACGGGATCAGCAAGGAAGCCGGAGCCTCCAGGTTCTCCCGGATCGGAAGGTTGGAAGTGGCGGAAGTGATACCGCGCTCCATCAGGTTCTGGCGAGCCACGATGTCCGCAATCAGTCGCCCCAGATCTTCGCCGCTCTGCACCCGGGCCAGGAGTTCCTCACCCGGTTTCTCGTCGAAGTTGATGCCACGGTAAATGGGGACGGAGCGCGGAAGCGATCCCATCGACCAACCCGTTAGGTCCCCTGCCATGAAGCCGCCGTTCCCGACAAACGGCGGAGCCCAATTGCTGCTATTCACAGCGTGCCTCCATGCGCGAAGATCGCGCCTCGCTGCCTACCACTAGCGGTGAGCAGTTCTGCCACAAGGGCAGCCCTCTTTTGCGGGTCTGGCTCGTTCCTGGCAGCCTCTTCAAGCCGCTTGATCTCGCCATCCTGGTCGTCTTCCCGCCATCGTTCCACCGCTCCGCGGACGATGCCCATTGGAACCGGTTGAAGCGCCGGTTTGTCGGCCAAACGCTTGATTTCCGCTTCCAATTCCGCCTTTTCAGTCGCCCAGGCTTCCCTTTCGGTCTCCAAACGGGAAACCCGGGTCATCAAACCGTCGATTTCCGCCCGGTAAGGCGCCTTCGAGCAACTTCGTGCCTCTTCCGCCGACTCATGACCGCAGCATTCGGCGGAACCGCACATGTAGTGCGTTTTTGGCTCCAAATTCTCGCGAATCGGCAGGTCAGGGGTCTCGGAGTCGATCCCTCGCTCCAATTCCTCGACCCGAAACACCGAAAACTTGGCTCCAGGGTCCTTGGGACGGTCCACCAGGCTCGTTTCGATCCAATCCGCCTCGGTCACGACGTTTCC
>Ga0075471_10001018_pt1 | contig 17905 bp, 12 predicted proteins | sample DEB19_08_DNA_2_FD_74787 | JGI IMG/M metagenome (GOLD analysis project Ga0075471, IMG submission 74787) | Aqueous microbial communities from the Delaware River and Bay under freshwater to marine salinity gradient to study organic matter... | ecosystem: Environmental > Aquatic > Marine > Coastal ... | reverse complement strand
GCGGTGGAACTGGCTCAGCTGACCCAGGCCCAGGGACGACGTACCATCCTGTTTGTCGATGAGGTGCATCGATTTAACAAAAGTCAGCAGGATGCCTTCTTGCCTCATGTGGAAAGTGGCTTGTTCACTTTCATTGGCGCCACGACTGAAAACCCGTCATTCGAGGTGAATTCTGCGCTGTTGTCGCGAGCCGCCGTGTATGTGCTGCAGCCCCTCAATGAGCTGGACCTTCAGCAGATTATCCAACGCGCTTTCGAGAGCAAGGCCGTCCCAGAACTTGAGCCCAAGGCCAGCGAGCGGCTGGTTGCCTACGCCGATGGTGACGCACGACGCTTGCTCAACACGCTCGAGACACTGGCGGTAGTGGCTGACAAAGAGCAGGTCAGTCTGATCACCGATGCGTGGTTGCTGCAAGTCCTGGGTGAGCGTATGCGTCGCTACGACAAGGGTGGCGAACAGTTTTATGACACGATCAGTGCCCTGCACAAGTCGGTGCGTGGCTCTGATCCGGACGCCGCGCTGTACTGGCTGGTGCGCATGCTCGATGGTGGGGTCGACCCGCACTATGTGGCGCGACGCATGATACGAATGGCCAGTGAGGATATTGGGTTGGCCGATCCCCGCGCCTTGCGCATGGCACTGGACGCCAGCGAAGTCTATGAGCGTCTTGGTTCTCCCGAGGGCGAGCTGGCACTGGCCGAGTGCATTGTTTATCTGGCCGTGGCGCCCAAAAGCAATGCTGTCTATCTGGCGTACAACCAGGCCCGGGCTTTTATCAAAAAGGATGGCACCCGGCCCGTGCCCCTGCATTTGCGCAATGCACCGACCCGGCTGATGAAGGATCTGGATTACGGCAAAGGCTACCGTTACGCCCATGACGAAGCCGGTGGTTTTGCGGCGGGTGAGCGTTATCTGCCAGACGGCATGGAAGACCCGGGTTTTTACCAACCCGTAGAACGTGGCCTGGAGATCAAGATTGCCGATAAGCTACGCTCTTTGCGAGCGCTGAATGCGCAAGCCCACAGAAAACCCCCCTGATGGACATCCTTCTTCAGCAAATCATCAATGGCCTGGTGTTGGGCAGCATGTATGCCCTGGTGGCCCTGGGGTACACCATGGTGTACGGCATCATCGGCCTGATCAACTTTGCGCACGGTGAAGTGTTGATGGTGGGCGCCCTGGTCAGCTGGTCGGTGATCGGGATATTGCAGGGGCTGGGCTTGCCCGGCTGGCTGGTGCTGCTTTTGTCGATGCTGGTGGCCTGCGCCGTAGCGGCGCTACTCAACTACAGCATCGAGAAGGTGGCGTATCGACCGCTGCGCAATGCCCCCCGGCTGGCGCCGCTGATCACAGCCATTGGCATGTCGATTCTCCTGCAGACCCTGGCGATGATCATCTGGAAGCCTAACTACAAGGCTTTCCCTACCTTGTTGCCAAGCACGCCCATTGCCGTGGGGGGTGCCACGATTACCCCGACCCAGGTCATGATTCTGGTGCTGACGGGCCTGTCTCTGTCCTTGCTGATGTGGCTGGTCCATGCCACCCGACTGGGACGCGCCATGCGAGCGACTGCCGAAAATCCGAAGGTGGCTGCGCTGATGGGGGTGCAGCCTGACAAGGTCATATCGGCCACCTTTATCATCGGGGCGGTTCTGGCAGCCATTGCCGGTGTGATGTGGGCTGCCAACTATGGCACGGCCCAGCACACGATGGGGTTCTTGCCAGGACTCAAGGCCTTCACAGCGGCTGTCTTTGGCGGCATTGGCAATCTCGCCGGTGCGGTGGTCGGCGGCATTCTTCTTGGCCTGATCGAGTCGATCGGCGCAGGCTATATAGGGCAGCTTACGGGTGGTATTTTGGGCAGCCACTATGCCGATATCTTTGCCTTTGTGGTGCTGATTGCGGTCTTAACCCTGCGACCCTCAGGCTTGCTGGGTGAGCGGGTTGCAGACCGTGCCTGAAGGGTTAGCGGCATGACATCTCGTCAACGACTGATTGCCATCCTCTTTGCCAGCGCTGGGTTGCTGGTCCTGCCTTTGATCTTGCAAGGCTTTGGCAACGCCTGGGTACGCATTGCCGATATGGCGCTACTGTTTGTGCTGCTGGCCTTGGGCCTGAATATTGTGGTGGGTTATGCCGGCCTGCTCGATCTGGGCTTTGTGGCCTTTTTTGCAATTGGCGCCTATATGTTTGGCCTGATGGCCTCACCCCATCTGAGCGAAAACTTTCCGCTGTTCGCAGCCATGTTTCCACAGGGGCTGCACACACCGCTGTGGCTGGTCATTCCCTTGGCCGCACTGTTGGCTGGTGCGCTGGGCATCTTGCTGGGGGCGCCTACATTGCGCTTGCGTGGCGACTACCTGGCCATTGTGACCCTGGGGTTTGGCGAAATCATTCGGGTGTTTCTGAACAATCTGGACCATCCGATCAACCTGACGAATGGTCCCAAGGGCATCGGGCAGATTGACTCCCTCAAGTTGTTCGGTCTGGATTTGGGAAAAAAACTTAGTCTGGGTGACTTTGAGCTGGCCTCGGTCTCGCTTTATTACTACCTCTTTCTCCTGCTGGTGGTGCTGAGTGTGCTGATCTGCCATCGTCTGGAGCGGTCGCGTATTGGCCGCGCCTGGATGGCAATACGTGAAGACGAGATTGCTGCCAAGGCCATGGGGATCAACACCCGAAATATGAAATTGCTGGCCTTCGGCATGGGGGCGACCTTCGGTGGTGTCTCAGGTGCCATGTTTGCCTCGTTCCAGAGCTTTATCTCGCCCGAATCGTTCAGCCTGATGGAGTCGGTCATGATTGTCGCCATGGTGGTGCTGGGTGGTCTGGGTCACTTGCCTGGCGTCATACTCGGTGCGGTGATGCTGGCAGCCCTGCCTGAGGTCTTGCGCTATGTGGCAGGCCCTCTGCAGGCCATGACCGATGGACGGCTTGACGCCTCGATCCTGCGTCAGTTGCTGATTGCCCTGGCCATGATTTCCATCATGCTGTTGCGACCGCGTGGTCTGTGGCCGGCTCCCGAGTTGACAAGCACTCAAAATGGCAAAGGCTAAGACTTCCATGGGTAGCCAGGTCATTCTTGAGGTTCGAGATGCGTCCAAACGCTTCGGCGGGTTGTTGGCGCTCAGCGAGGTGGGCTTGCGAATTGAGCGTGGTCAGGTCTATGGCCTGATTGGGCCGAATGGTGCAGGTAAAACCACTTTCTTCAATGTGATCACGGGCCTGTACACGCCCGATAGCGGAAGCTTTGTGTTATCGGGCCAAGCCTATGAGCCGACCGCGGTACACGAGGTGGCCCGTGCAGGCATTGCCCGTACCTTCCAGAATATCCGGCTGTTTGCCGATATGAGCGCCCTGGAAAATGTCATGGTGGGTCGTCATATCCGCTCTTCCTCCGGTGTCTTGGGGGCAATTTTCCGTACCGCCTCATTTCGGGCGGAAGAGTCCGTCATTGCCAATCGTGCGCAAGAGTTGCTTGACTATGTTGGTATTGGCGCCATGGCCGACTATCGGGCTCGCACGCTCAGTTATGGTGACCAGCGTCGCCTTGAAATTGCCCGCGCCCTGGCGACCGATCCGCAGTTGATTGCACTGGACGAGCCAGCAGCCGGCATGAATGCCACAGAAAAAATCCAGTTGCGTGAGCTGATCGACCGCATTCGTGACGATGGCAAAACGGTGTTGTTGATCGAGCACGACGTCAAGCTGGTCATGGGCGTTTGTGACCGGGTGACGGTGCTGGATTACGGCCGGGTGATTGCCGAGGGTACGCCCAGGGAAGTGCAGGGTAATGAGAAAGTGATTGAGGCTTACCTCGGAACCGGTCAGGCGGACAAGGCAGGTCTGTCAACGTGAACTCCTTTAACCGGAACGCCACTGACTTGGAAGAAATGTTGTTGCCAGGAACGCTGAGACCATGAGCACAGAAATCCTGCTGCAGGTACGAGGTCTTAAGGTCGCCTATGGAGGCATTCAGGCGGTCAAGGGCATTGATCTGGAAGTTCGTGAGGGTGAACTGGTCTGCCTGATTGGCTCCAATGGCGCGGGCAAGACCAGCACTATGAAAGCCGTGACTGGCATCCTGCCCAGCGTTGGCGATCTGAGCTATCTGGGCCGCAATATTCAGGGCCAGGGGGCCTGGGACCTGGTGCAGCAGGGCTTGGCTATGGTGCCCGAGGGTCGGGGCGTATTCACCCGCATGAGCATTCAGGAAAACCTGTTGATGGGTGCCTTTGTACGGACCGACAAAAGCGTGATCCATGACGATATGGAGCGTATTTTTACGCTGTTTCCAAGACTGAAGGAGCGGCGCGATCAACTGGCGGGCACCCTCAGCGGAGGCGAGCAGCAGATGTTGGCCATGGGACGCGCCCTGATGAGCCGCCCCAGATTGCTGTTGCTCGATGAACCTTCGATGGGGCTGAGCCCCCTCATGGTCGACAAAATTTTCGAAGTGGTGCGCGAGGTGGCTGCTCAGGGGGTCACGATATTGCTGGTCGAGCAAAATGCCAGCCGGGCCCTGGCCCTTGCCCACCGGGGCTATGTCATGGAGTCAGGCTTGATTACCTTGAGCGCACCGGCGCAGACCTTGCTGCACGATCCGGCGGTTCGGTCGGCCTACTTAGGTCACGGATGACCGTGCTGGCTCCCAGCGCGACTTGTCCCCTAAGATAAGCATTTGAGACTCAGCATCAGGAGCATCCATGAAAAACAGGTTCAGTTTCGTTCTGGCTTTGTCCTTGGCCGGTACCGCCCTGGCACAGAACGCCACATTCCAGACCAAGTCCCTCACACCAGAGGCAGCCCTGAAGGCGGCCAGCACAGCCCTGGAGAGTTGCCGCAAGCAGGGCTACCAGGTGGCGGTGGCCGTGGTGGATCGAGGTGGGATTGTGCAGGTCTTGCTGCGCGACCGATATGCGGGCCCACACACCCCACGGGTCGCCACCGATAAAGCCTGGACTGCCAACAGCTTCAAGACCTCAACCCTACAACTCGCCAGCGAGACACAAGCCGGCAAACCCATGAGCGGCATCCGCGGCGTGCCGCGCTTTCTGGCAGTGGGGGGCGGTGTGATGATTGAAGGCGGCGGCAGCCAGTTTGGTGCCATCGGCGTTTCTGGCGCTCCCGGCGGTGAGGCCGATGAGGTATGCGCCAAGGCTGGCCTGAAAGCGATTGCCGAGGATCTCGAGTTTTAAGCTGCTCTCTGTATTGACTCAGTCCACCCTGGCCCCGCTGGCCTTGACCAGCGGCTGGTACTTGGCCAATTCATTGCTGATAAAGGCGGCAAAGCCCTCGGGCGAACCGGGTGCCGGCTCAGCCATCAGGCTGGCAAAGCGGGCCCGGATCTCTGGGCTGTTCAAGGCGGTCACAAAGGCCTGGTTGAGCCGCGTTACGGTGTCTCGCGGCGTGGCTGCAGGAGCGACCAGACCCCACCAGGTGTCGATGGCAAAGCCGGCATAGGTCTGGGCCACGGGCGGTATGCCAGGCAGGGCGGTTGAGGGCGCCAGTGTGGTGACAGCCAAGGCTTTCAACTTGCCTGCCCGAATGTTGGGGGCGGCAGTGGCCAGATTGTCAAAGTTGAAGTCGACCTGCCCTGACAACAGGGCCAGCTGGGCCGGATTGCCGCCGTTGTAGGGGATGTGTACCGCAAATATTCCAGCGCGCTGCTTGAACAATTCTCCCGCCAGATGACCGGCACTGCCATTGCCGCCACTGCCGTAATTGAGCTTGGCCGGGTTGGCCTTGGCATAGGCCACCAGGTCGGACAGGGTGTGGATGTTCAACCGTTGGGCGGTCTGGGCGTTCATCACCAGCACATTGGGCACCCGCAGCATTTGGGTGATGGGTGTGAAATCACGCTGCGCGTCATAGGGCATCTTGCTGTACAGCCAGGGATTGACGGCGTGGGTCGCGGTGGCGGCAATACCTATCGTGAAACCATCAGGCGTAGCCTTGGCCACCGCATCAGCCCCAATGTTGCCGCCCGCGCCCGGACGGTTTTCAATCACAACCAGCCCCAGACTGTCTTTCACCCGCTCGGCCAGTGCACGTGCCGTGGTATCGATGGGGCCACCCGCCGCATAGGGCACGATCAGTCGGATTGGACGCGCTTGTGCGCGCACCGTGAACCAGGGCAATGCCAGCGAAGCGCTGGCTGAAAATGCAAGCAGGTGTCGTCGTTTCATGAGGCGAGCCTTGACAGTTGGATGTTCAGAAATTGTGTGTACATGCAGCGGATCATTCGGCCGTGGCAGGTTTGGACTTGATTCTTGGTAGTGGCTGCCCCGAGGCTGCACTGGCGGTGATCAGCTGAAGGCCAGGAACAAGCCGCTCAAATTGATCCGCGGGAGCCACCGTGACAGCCACACTAAGCTCGTGCGATCCACCCCCTTGGATCACGCCGCGCAGCGGCGACACATCGCCAAAATCGCGCCCAATGGCAACCGTTACATAGTCTTCGCCTGGGCTGGGATAGCCACATCGTTGGTTGGTGGGATCAAAGTCATACCACTTGCCTTCGCAGGCGACCGATACCCAGGCATGCGAAGCATCAGCCCCTACCAATCGCTCCTTGCCGGGAGGTGGTTGGGTGAGCAGGTAGCCGCTCACATAGCGCGCCGCTAACCCCAACGAACGCAGACACCCCAGCATGATGTGGGCAAAGTCCTGACACACGCCCTTGCGCTGAGCCAGGGCCTGCAAGGCCGGGGTATGTATTTCCGTGCTTTGGCTCTCATAGCGCAACTCCATGTGGATTCTGTTCATCAAGGCTTCGCAGGCGGCGAGAAGAGGGCGTCTTGGCGTGAAATCCGGGCGGGCGAATTCAGTGAAGGTATCGTCGATCACCACAAAAGGCGATGCAAAGCGAAACTCCGAGCTGGGTTCATAGGGCTGACCGGCATGGTATTGGTAGGCTTGCTGCACGTCTTCCCAAGCCGGTGAGGCTGGCAACGGGGCGCTTTTTCGGGTTTGCAACAGGCTATCGGAAATCACATCGAGCTGTTCATGGGGGCTTTGCAGGGCAAAAAATGTTCGCTGATTGCCAAAGGCGTCGCTCGTGTCCTGTCGCTGGGCGGGCACTGGCAGGATGGCCGTTTGATGACGCAGCAGCTGTTGGCCATCTGTCTGAAGCGGTTGCAGGTGGGCCAGATGCTGGGCCAGCATGACAGGTACCTGATAGATGTATTGGGTATGGTGAATGACACGAAGCAGCATGGCGTTCAACTGAACAGGCTTTGCTTGATGCGCTCAGCGTGGCTGAAATAACGCTGTGTCATCTTGTCCGACAAATCAGCGGCTGCCTGCTCCAGACTGTTTAAAAGTGCCATCAACTCGGCCGGGGCCGGTAGGGCTTCGCGGGTCAGGTTCTGCGCCGCTGATTCGTTGGAGGCGACGGCGCCGCTGAGGGTGGCTAGGTCCCATGATTGGGGATCGGGCAGGAGGTCCAGCAGTTCGGGGGCGTCCGAATTTTGCTGGGGCAGCTTGATCACACGTGCGCGCAGGGATTTGAGCACCCAGCCCAGAGAGCGCGGGTTGTCTTGGTTGATGACCAGCATGTCCAACAACGCAACGAGATCGCGCCGCTGTTGGTATTGCGCATGAAATGTGATGCTGCTGTCAAACAGACTGAGCAGGGTTTCATAACCCTGGTCATCGAAAACACTGCCAGTTTCCAGTGCCAGTCGTAGCGCCTGGGCCAGGGTTTGCAGTCGTTCAAGATGCCGGCCGATGCTCAGCATTCGCCAGCCGTTATCCCGCACCATGCGGTCAGTCTGGGCGCCAGTGATGGCAGCCAGGGATTCGCTCGCCGCGGCCAGTGACTCTAGTGCTTCCTGAGTGGCGTATTCAGAGTCCTCGCCAAGTCGGGCCTGTTGGGCTGTGAAATTTTCGTCCACTCGGCCAATCAGATTGCGTAATTCCTGAGACAGTCTTTCCCTGACCTGGTTGGCAGATTGATGCAGGGCGCGCAGGTTGTAGCCAACACTGTGCGCGCCGGAATCGGCGTCCAGCATGGCCACCAGGCTGCGCTCAAAGACCCGGCTAGACTGGCTTGGCGGTGGGGTTTGCGGCATTACCAACCCCTGAGCCAGCGCCAGTTGACCCAGCCAGGCCGACAGCCGTGCGTCATTTGCGTCATCGCTGAGGAGGGTCCGCAAGGTCAGTCGAGCCTGACGAACCGTATTTTCAGCGCGTTCGGTGTAGCGTCCGAGCCAGAAAAGATTTTCAGCAGAACGGCTGGTGACCACACGTTTCTGCTGGGCCAGCGTGAGGGTACTGCTGGCCTGACGCAGCAGACTGGTATCGTCCGGTTCGCCATCGGAGAGGACCCAGCAATCGGCACTGCTGCCGCCACGCTGCATTGAGGCAATCATCTGGCCTTGCGGGGCCAGTCGAACAATGCCGCCGGGCAAAACACGCCAGGAGTCGGGGCCATCGGCCAGGGCAAATACCCGCAACATGGTGGCACGCGGGGCAATGTTTCCATCGTGCCAGGTCGGGTTGTGTGACAGGGGCAGGTAGGCCTGCAAGGTATGTTCGTCGGGTCGGTGGACAATGCGACGCGCAAGTTTCTCAAGTGAAACCGCGTCCAGCGTGGGGCCAATCAGGGTTTGACTGAATTTGCCGCTGTAGTTGTTCTTGATCACGCTCTTATGCAACATGGGGAGCGCGTTTTCCAGGGTGGCTGCCTCGCCGCACCACCAGGTGTCCAGGGACGGCAGCTTCAATGGCTCACTCAGCAGGTGCTCACAAATGGCGGGCAGAAAGCCCAGCATGGCGCTGGACTCCAAGGGGGCTGAGCCAGGGGCGTTGGCCAGCAACACATTGCCAGCCTGGACAGCCTGCATCAATCCGGGCACACCCAGTGCCGAGTCGGGACGAAGTTCCAGCGGGTCCAGCCATTGGTCATCCAGGCGCTTGATCAGCACGTCCACCGGCTCCAGACCATCCATGGTTTTCAGGTAAACATGCTGATCACGCACGGTCAGGTCATGGCCTTCCACCAGGCTCAGACCAAGATAGCGAGCCAGGTAGGCATGTTCGAAATAGGTCTCGTTGTAGGGTCCAGGTGTCAGCAGGGCAATCCGCGCGTTAGCGCCCTTGGGCGAAAGGGTCTGCAAGCCTCGCATCAGCGCCTTGTAGCTGCCGGCCAGTCGCTGGACTTTCATGGCATTGAAGGCGGCTGGAAATTCGCGAGAGATGGTGATCCGGTTTTCAAGCAGGTAACCCAAGCCCGAAGGCGCCTGCGTGCGGTGCGACACGATCCACCAGCGTCCATCCGGCCCATGTGCCAGGTCAAAGGCAGCGATATGCAGCCAGGTGCCTCCGGCCGGCTGAGCCCCTTGCATGGCTCTCAGGTAGCCAGGATGCCCCTGCACCAGCGCAGCAGGTAACAAGGCTTGTTCCAGCAGCTGCCGCGGCCCGTAGATGTCAGCCAGAATCCTGTTGAGCAGACGCGCCCGCTGCGTGACCCCCGCTTCAATGGTGGCCCAATCCTGCGCCGGAATGATCAGCGGAAAAAGATCGAGCGACCAGGGACGCGGTGTGCCTTCAGCATCGGCATAGACGTTGTAGGTGACCCCGTTGTCATGCAGTTGACGCACCATGCCCTGCTGGCGCCGGTTCAGGTCGGCAATTCCCTCGGGGCCGAGCAAGTCGAAAAAACGAGCCCAGTACTCTGTCAGCGCCGGGTCTTTGCCGCGCAGTTCATCAAGATGACCCTTGGGGGTGGGTCGGGCGATGGAGGCAGCCAGCGCTGAGCCGCTCAGGGACAGGTCGTTTTGAAAAAGGGATTGCAGGGCCAATGTCTTCGCGATCAGATCAGATTCAGCCCTGAAGTATGCCTGTTTCTCACGGTCGTCCTAGCGCCGCAGGTCCAGGGTGAAGGGGAACTCGCGACTGGGTTGAGCGGGCTGGACCACAATTTGTCCCGGTGTATGGCCCATCTGGAAAAATCTTGCCAGACGACGACTCTCGGCTTCGTAGGCATTGATCGGGAAGGTGTTGTAGTTACGCCCACCCGGATGGGCCACATGGTACTGGCATCCGCCCAATGAACGCTTCATCCAGGTGTCGACAATGTCAAAGGTCAGTGGGGCATGCACGCCGATCGAGGGGTGTAGGCTGGAGGGCGGATTCCAGGCCTTGTAGCGAACCCCGGCCACATAGTCCCCTGCCGTGCCAGTGGGCTGCAAGGGCAGGGCGCGGCCGTTGACCGTCATCACATAGCGACTGTCGTTATAGCCGCTGACCCGGACTTCGAGCCGCTCCAGGGAGGAGTCGACGTACCGAACTGTCCCGCCCACCGCGCCTTCTTCGCCCATGACATGCCAGGGTTCCAGGGCATTACGCAACGTCATTTCGATGCCACGGGTCGCCAGTTGACCAATCAAGGGAAAGCGAAATTCGAAGTGGGGATCGAACCAGCTCCTCTCGAAGTGATAACCGAATTGGCCCATGTCTTCGAGGACATCATCAAAGTCCATGCGAACGAACGTGGGGAGCAGAAATCGGTCGTGCAGTTCGGTCCCCCAGCGGGTTAGCTTGCCATGCCAAGGGTGTGACCAGAAACGGGCAACCAGAGCGCGCAACAGCAGTTGCTGTGCCACACTCATGCGGGCGTGGGGGGGCATTTCAAAGGCTCGCAACTCCAGCAGGCCCAGTCGACCGCTGGCGCTGTCAGGGCTGTAGAGTTTGTCGATACAAAACTCGCTGCGGTGGGTGTTGCCCGTCACATCGATCAGAATGTTGCGCAGCGCCCGATCTACCAGCCAGGGTGGCATATCCTGACCATGTTTATGCCGGTTTGCTGCCATCTGGTTGAGCGCAATTTCAAGCTCATAGAGCTGATCGTTGCGGGCTTCATCCACGCGGGGCGCCTGACTGGTCGGGCCAATGAACAGGCCGCTGAAGAGGTAGCTCAGGGACGGGTGGTTGTGCCAATAGGCAATCAGGCTGCCCAGCAGCTCGGGTCGGCGCAGAAAGGGACTATCGGCGGGTGTGGCGCCCCCGAGCACAAAGTGGTTGCCGCCCCCGGTCCCAGTATGTCGGCCATCGGTCATGAACTTCTCTGCGCATAGATGGGTCTGGTGGGCCGCCTCATACAGAAATTCGGTGCGTTCAACCAGTTCGCCCCAATGATGGGCAGGGTGGATATTGACTTCGATGACTCCAGGGTCTGGCGTGATCTGGAGCATTTTCAGACGTGGATCGCGGGGGGGCGGGTAACCTTCGAGCACGATCTTGACGGCCAGTTGCTCAGCGGTTGCTTCGACAGCCGCCAACAGGTCGAGGTAGTCTTCCAGGCGCTGCAAGGGCGGCATGAAGACATACAGATGCTGACAGTTGCCGCCATGGTGTTTCTCTGAGTTGGGACCATTGGCACGTTGCGGATCCCGGGCCTCAACACACAGTGCGGTACGGATCTGGCCTGAGGCAGATTCGCCACGCCGGGGCCAGGGGGCTTGCGCGCCTGTTGCCGTGGTGGAGCCCCAGCCAGACATTTGCGCACCGGGTTGGCCATTGGAGTCACCTACAGGATGCGCCGAATCGGCGCCAGAACCTGATACGGCTCGGCTGCTTGCAAACTGAGTGTTTGACGGGTCTTGCGCTCTGCTGAGGAACACGTTTTGGCCCAGCCTGAGCTCGGTGTACTGATGCACCAGTGTTGCGGCGCTGGGCAAGGCGCCGCGTGGTGCGAACGGGTCTAGCGGCATGGGGTAATCGGTGTCACCCGCGGCCGCCCAGGGCAGAGAGTCCAGGGGCAGTCGGTAGCCCATCGGTGAATCGCCAGGGATCAGGTACATGCGCTCATCACGCAAAAACCACGGACCGGTTCGCCAGCGCGCACTGCCCGTCGTGTCATCATGATGGGCCTGCAGTGGGAGCACGTAGCCCACGGCGGTCTTGAGGCCCTGGCTGAAGACCCGAAACAAGCGCTGACGTTCCAGGGCATCGTCAAGCTTGGCATCAAAAGGGTCCACATTGACCGGCAGCCGGCGTTCACGCCATAGAAAGTACCAGGCATCTTCAAAACCGGTACAGACATGTTGGTCGGTCAGGCCCAATTTGCTGGCCAGCAGCCGGATGAAATTCTGGGCGTCCTGCGAGGTGTATTGGGCAGACTGTCGCTCGTCAGCAAATAGATCCGGGTTTTGCCAGATGGTTTGGGCATCGTCTCGCCAGAACAGTGACAAGGCCCATCGGGGCAGTTGTTCGCCCGGGTACCACTTGCCCTGACCCAGATGCACAAAGCCACCAGCACCGTACTGATGGCGCAAGCGATGCAGCAGCTCAGTGGCGTAATTTCGTTTGCTGGGGCCCAGGGCATCGGTGTTCCACTCAGCAGCGTCCCGGTTGCTGGTGGCCACAAAAGTAGGCTCGCCCCCCATGGTCAGACGGACATCGCCTTTTTGCAGGTCTAGGTCCACCCGCTGGCCCAGCGATTGAATCTCTTGCCACTCCTCGTCGGTATAGGGTTTGGTCACCCGAGGCGACTCATAGATCCGAGAGACTTGCATGTGATGGCTGAAGGACACCTCGCACTCGTCCAGGGCGCCATCGATTGGCGCCGCACTGGAGGGCTGAGGGGTGCAGGCCAGCGGAATATGGCCCTCGCCAGCCAGCAGGCCTGATGTCGGATCCAGACCGATCCATCCTGCCCCAGGAAGGAATACTTCACACCAGGCATGCAGGTCGGTGAAGTCGTTTTCAGGCCCGTTGGGGCCGTCCACCGATTTCACATCGGGTGTGAGTTGGATCAGATAACCAGAAACAAAGCGTGCCGCCAGGCCGAGGTGACGCAGCAGTTGAACCAGCAGCCAACCGGTATCCCGACAGGACCCAATGCGTTTTTCAAGTGTTTCTTCAGGCGTCTGTACACCCGGTTCCATACGGACGGTGTAGTCAATGTCCTGTTGCAGCTGCTGGTTGATCTGAACCAGAAAGTCAATCGTGCGCTGTTTCTCGGTATTAACCTGGCCCAGATAAGCCTTCAGCAAGGGCGTCAGTTTGTCCTTCACGAGGTAAGGCGCCAGTTCTGCCTGCAGTTCGGCTTCATAGCTAAATGGAAAATGCTCGGCCGTTGGCTCCAGGAAAAAGTCGAAGGGGTTGTGAACAGCCATTTCAACCACCAGGTCCACGGTCACCTTGAATTGGCGCATGGGCTCGGGAAATACCAGACGGGCCTGGTAGTTGGCAAATGGATCCTGTTGCCAGTTGATGAAGTGCTGGGCGGGCTCGATTTTTTGTGAATAGGACAGCACCTTGCTGCGGCAATGCGGTGCAGGACGCAGGCGCACAACCTGCGGCCCGAGATTGACGAGCCGGTCGTACTGGTAGTGGGTGACGTGATTAAGGGCGACGTGGATGGCCATGCGCAACTTTCAGAAGGAAGGTTTTGGCTTCTTGAGGGCGGACTTCATGAAGCCATGGGGCCTGAAAAGGCCTTCCAGTCTCAATTTTCCATGATTACGGACGGGCATGAAAAAAGGCCGTATAGCGGGGTGGACCCCAGTATTAGCCAAATTGCTATCATGGGTGGACGAAACCCTTCCCCCACCAGGCCCATGTCATGACCCGCCACAGCTTTGATGAGATGTACGCAGCCCCAGAGCAGGTCAGGGAGCACTACAAAAAATATGCGGCCTGGCTTGCCCAGCAGCCGCCCGACATCATGGCCGCGCGCAAGGAAGAGGCTGAGATGATATTCAGGCGGGTGGGCATCACCTTTGCGGTGTATGGTGACAAGGACGAAGAGGGCGCTGGAACCGAGCGGCTCATTCCGTTTGACCTGATACCCCGGGTAATACCGGCTGACGAGTGGACGGTCATGGAGCAAGGTCTGGCTCAGCGGGTGACGGCGCTGAACAGATTTCTGCATGACATCTACCACGACCAGGAAATTCTCAACGCCGGTCTGGTGCCACGGGAGCAGATTGAGGGCAATGTCCAGTTTCGCAAGGAAATGCTGGGCGTGGATGTGCCCGGCGGTGTCTATTCCCATATTGCTGGCGTCGATATCGTGCGTGCGCCCGTGCCTGGTGGGCAAGGCGAGGCACAGTACTACGTGCTGGAAGACAATTTGCGGGTTCCCAGTGGGGTGAGCTACATGCTGGAAGACCGCAAAATGATGATGCGTCTCTTCCCAAGTCTGTTCACCCAGAACCGGGTGGCGCCTGTCGCCCATTACCCTGACCTGCTACTTGAAACCCTGCGCGCCGTTAGCCCCGCGCACACGGCTTCTCCCACAGTGGTCGTGCTGACCCCGGGCATGTACAACAGCGCCTATTTCGAGCATGCATTTCTGGCCCAGCAAATGGGCGTCGAACTGGTCGAAGGCCAGGACCTGTTTGTCAAAGACGGCTTTGTCTATATGCGAACCACCCGTGGGCCCCAACGGGTGGATGTGATCTACCGACGGGTGGACGATGATTTTCTGGACCCCTCGGTATTCCGTTCAGACTCTGCGCTGGGCTGCGCTGGCCTGCTGGATGTCTACCGCAAGGGCAATGTGACTCTGTGCAATGCGATTGGAACAGGCGTTGCAGATGACAAGTCGATCTACCCCTATGTGCCAAAAATGATCGAGTTCTACCTGGGGGAAAAACCTATCCTTCACAATGTCCCTACCTTTATGGGGAGAAATCCGCAGGACCTGAAGTACATCCTGGCTAATCTCAGGGATCTGGTGGTCAAGGAGGTACATGGTGCCGGAGGCTACGGCATGTTGGTTGGGCCAGCTTCGACGCAGGCGCAAATCGAAGACTTTCGTCAGGCGGTGCTGGCCAAACCCGACGGCTACATCGCTCAGCCCACCTTGAGCCTGTCAACCTGCCCTACTTACGTCAAGAACGGGATTGCCCCGCGCCATATCGACCTGCGCCCCTTTGTGCTGTCGGGCAAGACGGTACAAACAGTACCTGGCGGCCTGACCCGGGTGGCTTTGAAAGAGGGGTCGCTGGTGGTGAACTCGTCTCAGGGCGGTGGCACCAAGGACACCTGGGTCCTGGAACCCTGATTCGGAAGGCAAATCATGTTGTCAAGAACCGCCGATCATTTGTTCTGGATGTCGCGTTACACCGAACGTGCCGAGAACACGGCTCGCATGCTCGATGTGAATTACCAGACTTCCTTGCTACCCCAATCTGTGGCTGTGGACCAGTTGGGCTGGGAGGGCATGCTGCGCATCAGTGAACTGATGACGCCTTACCGGGATCTGCACGATCAATTGAACGCATCGGATGTCATGCACTTCATGGTGCGTGAGGAAACCAACCCATCCAGCATTGTCTGTTGCCTGAAGGCGGCCCGCGAAAATGCGCGTGCTGTGCGTGGCGCCCTGACCACCGAGGTCTGGGAAACCATCAACGACACCTGGCTGGACCTGCAACGAAAGCTCAAAGGCAAGGAGTTTGAACGCGATCCGGGAAAATTTTTCGAATGGGTCAAATTCCGCTCTCATCTATCCCGGGGCGTGGCTATCGGCACCATGCTGCAGGATGAAGCTTTCAGGTTCTACCGCATGGCCACCTTCTTGGAAAGGGCTGACAACACGGCCAGGCTGCTAGATGTGAAATTTCACGCCGTACACAGCGACTTTTATGGTGCCGCCAGCCAACTCGACCAGGAGTACGACATCTACCATTGGATCGCGATATTGCGAAGTGTCAGTGCGTTCGAGGTGTACCGCAAGGTTTACCGCGATGTGATCGCCCCTGAGCGGGTCGCCGAATTGCTGATCCTGCGCGCCGACATGCCGCGCAGCCTGCACGCCAGCCTCAAGGGCGTAGTGGGCAACCTGGAGCAGTTGGCCAATCAGGCGTCTGGGGAAACCGAAAGATTTGCCGGCAAGTTGTTGTCTGAACTTCAGTACGGCCAGATCGACGAGATCATGTCGTTCGGCTTGCATACCTTTCTGACGCAGTTTCTCACCCGTATCAACCAGCTCGGTACGCGCATCAGCCAGGACTTTCTGCTTCCAGCCTGATCGGCCTGAAAAAACAGGATCCGGCAAACCTGGCAGGTGGCCAGGTCAAGTTGTCTTAAGACCTTCGCGTTTCAGGCCCCGTGCTTGTCTGCCTCGCTGGTGAAGGAATCGGCAAAGAACTCTTCTTCGGGCAAGCCAGCCAGGCTGACATAGTCGCGCCGGGCCGAATCGACCACGATGGGCGCCCCACAGGCATACACCTGGTGGCCCGACAGGTCAGGCAGGTCCTGCAAGACCGCTTGATGGACAAAACCGGTGCGACCTTGCCAGCCATCTTGAGGCAGCGCATCTGAAATCACAGGGATGTACTTCAGGTTGGTCATCTCCCTGGTTTTTTGCAGCACCCAGTCGTTCAAGTAAAGGTCGGTGGGTCGTCGGCCGCCCCAGTAAAGGACCAGGGATCGGTCAATCGCTTTGTGCTGAATGTGTTCGATGATGGCCTTGATCGGGGCAAACCCAGTCCCTGATGCCAGCAGCACGATCGGTTTGTCGGAATCTTCGCGCAGGTAGAAGCTGCCAAGCGGCCCTTCGATGCGCAGGATGTCCTTCTCTTTCAAGGCGCCAAAGACATGGTCGGTGAATTTGCCGCCTGGCATGTGACGGATATGCAGTTCAATGGCGGGGCCCACGGGTGGGGTGGCATCTTTTTGTCCGATGCCCAAGTGGGGAGCTGTGGCCATCGAGTAACTGCGCCGGGCGCCGTCGCGCAACAGAAAATCGACATATTGCCCGGCATGAAAGGCAAAATTGTCGTTGGCGGGCAACTGCAGCCGCAGCAGCATCACATCAACAGATTTTTTATCCAGCTGACTGACTCGAACTGGCAGCTTGCGTACCGGATAGGACCGCTCATCGGTGACCTGCCGCGATTCCAGCACCACATCGCTTTGCGGGACGCCACAACAGGCCAGCACCATGCCCTGGGCCTCTTCATCCTGACTGAGGGCCTTGGTCTGATGCTGACCATGGGTCACCCTACCTTCTAGTTTTTTGCATTTGCAAGAGCCGCAGGCGCCATCCTTGCATCCGTAGGGCAGTCCGATGCCTTGGCGAATGGCAGCAGCCAGCAGGGTTTCGCCCGGCTGCACGACAAAACTGCGGCCACTGGGTTGAACGGTGACCTTGAATTCGGCCTGGGGCAGTGATTCATTGGCTGACATTTTTTTTGTATCCTTCAGGGGTTCCAACACGCAAAGCCTGAGATTGTGCCTTCAAATCAAACTCCACTAGGCGCCCTGCCGGCCCGTTTCCGTCGCCCCCGACTGTTGATCATTGGTTGTGGTGATGTAGGCCTTCGGGTCGTCCGCGAGCTGGCTGGCCGGGGCAGGGCGCTGGCTCTGACATCATCGCCTGAGCGACTGCCCCAACTGCGCAAGCATGGACTGGTGCCGCTGGTGGGTAACCTGGATCAGCCCGCTACCTTGCGTCGGCTGGCGGGGCTGGCTACACAAGTGCTTCATCTGGCGCCGCCGCCGGCGCAGGGCTGGACCGATCCCCGTACCAAAGCGCTGGTTCAGGCCCTGAGTCGGCGCTGCCCGCCGGCAGAATTCGTTTATGCATCGACCAGTGGTGTCTACGGCGACTGTGAGGGAGCGCTGATCGGGGAGTCAAGGCCCGTCAAGCCGCATACCCAGCGTGCAGTTCGAAGGGTTGATGCTGAGCGTACGGTTCGCTTCTTTGGCCGGTCAGCAGCACTTCGCACCAGCATTCTGCGTGTGCCAGGAATTTATGCACCAGATCGGGAGGGGGGAACGCCGCGCAATCGCTTGCTCAAGGGTACGCCGGTATTGCAGGCCAGTGATGATGTTTTCACCAACCATATTCACGCAGACGATCTGGCGCGTGCCTGCATTGCTGCGCTTTGGCGGGGACGACCCCAGCGCGTGTATCACGTCAATGATAAGACTGATCTCAAGA
>Ga0075471_10001017_pt1 | contig 17906 bp, 12 predicted proteins | sample DEB19_08_DNA_2_FD_74787 | JGI IMG/M metagenome (GOLD analysis project Ga0075471, IMG submission 74787) | Aqueous microbial communities from the Delaware River and Bay under freshwater to marine salinity gradient to study organic matter... | ecosystem: Environmental > Aquatic > Marine > Coastal ... | reverse complement strand
GTGTTCGACTGCAAGGCGATCGCATAGAGCTCGCCACCTTCCGGCAAACGCCAGATTCCGGCGTCGTGGGTGGCGGTTTTCTGCATGTCCTCGAACAGCGCAATCAGGGATTTGTAGCCTGGAATGACCTCGCGCTGCACGATGTCCTTCGCGTCCGACAACATCTTGCGTCGGTCTGCATCGCGAAGCTCGGTGACCTTTGCCAGCTTCTCGGGGAGCGTGGTCACCAATGCGTTCTTCTCCGCACCGCCATCGATGAACGCGCGCATCCCCACGAGCGTCTGTGCAATCACGAAATCGGGCGGCACCACGCCATGCGCCCGATCGTCGACCACCCGCGCCTCGCTCTCGCGCAGTACACGGCCGAATTCGGTCAGCCGTGACAGATATCGCTCGGCACTACGCCGACTTTTGATGACATGGGCATCCGTCAAAAATTGCGGGATGTCCACCGTCGATCCGGAAATCTGATTGATGCGATAGCGGGAGTATTCTTTCTCGCCCTGCCGGATCGCATCGTCCAGAAACCATGCCGTGATTTTCCAGGTCAGCAATTCCTGACCCTGCAGACCCTTCGGGCCATAGCGGTCGAGCCCGGCGCGCGCCTCGCGTGCGCGCTGCAACATTTTTTTCTCGAATGCCGCGGTCTGATCGTCAAGTTTGCCGCTGTGAAAGTCGAGCAGCGTGTCGTCGATGATGCCGATTTGCGTGAGCGTCTGTGGCGAATCGAGTGCAAGCTGGATCGTGATCTTGTTGACGTAGTTGTTGAGGCCCACCGGGGTGAACCAGAACCACATTGATGCTCCCGCCAAAGCGATCGCCAGAACGCCCAGCGTCCACGCCAAAACTTTCTTCAAAGTGTTCATTCAACTTCTCCTCGAGTCGTCATTTCGTCCGTGCCGGCCACCGGGTGCAACGCAGCGATCGCGGCGCCACGCAGCGCCGCCGCATCGTCCGCAACGAGGTGCAGTGGAATGTTTTTGATCCAGGAAGACATGCGTCCCTTGGCATCGAAGCGCGCGTGCAAATCGCTCTCCGCAAGCAGCGACGACAGGCGCGGCACGATGCCGCCGGCGAAATACACGCCGCCGCGCGCACCATACAACAAGGCACAATCCCCGGCGAAGCTGCCGAGGATGGCGAGAAATCGCATCACCGCCTCGCGTGCCGTAGCCTCGCCGGACTGCGCCTCGCGGGTGATTTCGGCGGCGGTAGCGGGTCGCAATCGGGTTGCACCGGACCTTGCCAGCAAAAATGCGTACAAGGTGACGAGTCCCTCGCCGCAGAGCACCCGCTCGGCCGACACCCGACCATGTTTGTCACGCAGATGGCGCAGCAAATCCGTTTCGAACTCATCCACCGGCGCGAACGAGGCATGACCCCCCTCGCCCGCAATCGGGTGCCATGCCCGACCGGCACCGGTTCCCGTGGCGATGACGGCGGCCACCCCGAGCCCCGTCCCCGGGCCCACGATGACGCGCGGGGCATCAGCATTTGCCGTACCGCGTCGCAACGGCCGCACCTCGCCCGGCTTCATATGCGGCGTGCGCAACGCCAGCGCCTCGAAATCGTTGACGAGCACGAGCTGCCTCAATCGCAAGTCATCCGACAGCTCGCGACGGCTGAAGCGCCAAGGCGAATTGGTGAAGCAAATCTCGTCGTCGGTCACCGGTGATGCAATCGCGAAGCTCGCGCCCCGCAACGCACCCGGCTCCACACCGGCATCGGCCAGATAGCGGGAAATTGCCGCGGCAAACTCGCCATGGTCAGCCGCCAGCAGGGTCGATCGCACCGACAGCGCCCCGTCGCCGGGCGCAACATCCCCCGATTCGTAGATCGCGAAGCGCGCGTGGGTACCACCGATGTCGCCGACCAGCCAAAGATCACCCGCAGCGCCGGGACGTCTTCCGATTCGGGGGGGTTCGGGCGTGTGGATCGTCATGGAGGTTCGAAGAATAACAACTTGTCGCGCGCCGGGTGCGGCACTCCCTAGGACGATACGAACCTCACCTCGGTTGCATCGCCGCCATCGCACGGCAGGACGCGCGCCCTTTGATACCCTTTGCTTTGAAACTTTGTCTTGAACGGAACCGTGCAGATGAAGCGCACCACCTTGATCGTCACCACCCTGCTGGTCGCCGGCGCGGCCGGAGGATATTGGGCGCTGCGGTGGCAACCGCTACGGGTGGTCGCCGAGCCCCCGTCGCGCAACACGGCCCTCGATGCCGTCTATGCAACCGGCATAGTCGAATCGACGCTCGAGATCAAACTGACCCCGCGTACCGCCGGACGACTCGTCGCCCTCGAAGTAGACGAAGGCTCGGTCGTCAAACGGGGGCAGGTGCTCGCGCGACTCGAAGACGCCGATCTGAAATCGACCGTGGACGAGGCGACTGCCAAGGCGCTCTATGCCGACGCGCAAGCGCAGCGTCTCGCGCGTCTGCGCGAAGCAGGACTCGTGTCACTCGATGCGCTCGAGCGCGCCCGCGCGGATGCCGACGCGGCGCGCGCATCGTTGCGGCGTAGCCGCGAGCAACTGTCGTTCATGACCTTGCGCGCGCCTGCCGACGGCGTGATCACCCGACGTGAAGGTGAAGTCGGTGATTTCATCGCGGCCAATCAGGCGTTGCTGTATCTCTCCGGAACCCAGCCGCTGCGCATCACGGCCGATGTCGACGAAGAAGATCTGCCGCGCATCGTGATCGGACAGCGCGCGCTGGTCCGGATCGATGCCTATCCGGGGCGAATCTTCGAAGCGCGCGTAGCCGAGATCACGCCGCGCGGTGATCCGATTTCGCGTTCCTATCGCGTGCGGCTGGCGCTCGACAAATCCGAATCGCTCAGCATCGGCATGACTGCCGAGATCAACGTGGTGATCGCGGAGCGCAAGAATGCGCTGCTGATCCCGACGACCGCGCTGCGCGACGATACCGTCTGGGTGATGAACGGCGAGAAGGCCGCCAAGCGCAGCTTGCGGCTCGGCGTCAAAAGTCCGGACAAAACCGAAGTCCTGTCGGGTTTATCCGACACCGATGTCGTCATCTCGCAGCCCCCTGCGGATCTGAGCGAACGCTCACGCCTGCAGCGCATCGTGAAACCGTGAGACTTGCGCTCGACATCGCATGGTCGCACCTTCGGGGGCGCCGACGGCAAAGTATCGTCTCGTTGCTCGGAGTCACCCTGGGTGTCGCGTTTTTTTTGGCGGTGTCGGCACTGATGCGGGGATCGGAGCAAGATCTCGTGCGACGCCTCGTCGACACCTCGCCGCACATCACGATCCGCGATCAGTATCGCAACATCCCGAAGCAGGCTGCAGAGCAACTCTACCCGCAGGGTGCGATCGCCCTGCGCGGCGTCAAACCCAAAACCGAGTTGCGCGGCATACGTCAATACCGCAAGCACCTGAGCGCAATCGAGGCGCTCGGAGGCATACGTGCGGCACCGATACTCGCCGGGCAAGCCATCTTCAGTTTCGCCGGCCGCAACGAAGCCGTCAGCCTGTCGGGCATCGTCCCTTCGAAAATGCGCGACGTGAGTGCGATCGACGAGGATATGGTCGCCGGAAGTCTCGACGCGCTCGATGTCGACACCAACGGCATCGTGATCGGCCGTGCACTCGCGAAAAAGCTGAGTCTGCGCATGGGCGAGAACATCATCGTGGTCTCGCCGAGCGGCAACGTTCGCCCGATGCGCATCGTAGGGCTGTTCGAGACCGGCAATTCGAACTATGACGAAACCCAAACCTTCGCGAATCTCACGCGAGTACAAGCCCTTCTGAATCGGCCCAACGTCGCCAACACCATCGTCGTCAAACTCGACGATGCGACGCGCGCGCGCGAAGTGGCTGCCACCATCGAGGCGACGATCGGCTACAAGTCCGTGTCCTGGCAGGAAGCAAGCAAGGATTTGCTCGACACGCTCGTCGTACGCAACGTCATCATGTACAGCGTCGTCGGAGCGATCCTGCTCGTGGCGTGCTTCGGCATTTACAACATCATCTCGACGGTCGTGCTCGAGAAAACCCGCGACATCGCGATCCTGAAGTCGATGGGCTTCCACTCTGCCGATATCCGCCGCATTTTCGTGACCGAAGGCGCGATCATGGGAATCTCCGGCAGCCTGCTCGGACTCGGGCTGGGATTGTTGATGATGCGTGCGATTGCCGCCGTGGAGATTCGTCCTCCGGGATATACCGGTGTCGTGCACCTGCCCGTCTATTGGGGCTTCGATCAATTCTTGATCGCGGCAGGCTTCGCGGTCGGCTCGGCGGTCATCGCCGCGTGGCTGCCGGCACGCAAAGGCAGCCGCGTACAGCCCGTCGACATCCTGCGCGGAGCCACTTGAGCGTGAGCGTGCTGGTCGCCGAAAAGCTCGGTCGCACGCTCGACGGCGAGGTCCCCGTGACGCTGGTGCAGGATGCCGACGTGACGATCGAACGGGGTGAATTCGTCGTCATCCGCGGTCCATCGGGTTCGGGCAAGTCGTCCCTGCTCTATCTGCTCGGCTTGCTAGACAAGCCGACGTCCGGTCGCCTGCTCATCGACGGCAAAGACACCGTCGGCTTCGATGACGATGAACGTGCCGATGTCCGCTTGCGGAAGATCGGCTTCGTCTTTCAATTCCATTTCCTGCTCGGCGAATTTTCGGCGCTCGACAACGTCCGTATGCCGATGCGCAAGCTCGGTCAACTCGGCGAGTCGGCACAAGTGGAACGAGCGCAGGCGTTGCTGGACTCGCTCGGACTCGCCGATCAAGCGCACAAACGCCCGTCGCAATTGTCGGGGGGTCAGCGACAGCGCGTGGCGATTGCCCGCGCACTCGCCAACGACCCGCTACTGATTCTCGCGGACGAGCCGACCGGGGCACTCGATACCAAATCGAGCGAGAACGTGCGCTTGATCCTGCGCGAACTGGCAAGCCGGGAGGGGCGCAGCATCGTCGCGGTGACCCATGATCCGGGGTTTGCGAGCGCGGCCGATCGTCAGGTACAAATCGTCGACGGCAAAATCGTCGCGTAAAAAAAAGCCGGGGCGACCTCGCGGCCGCCCCGGCAACTCGGTTCTTCGTCAGAACTTGTAGCCGACGCGCACACCATAGGTGCGCAGCTCAGGTAGTCCGAGGTTCAGATACGCATTGCCGACGACTGCAAAGGTCGGCACCAGCAACGAGTTCTGCGCGATGGAAACGTAGTTGTCGTCGTTGAAGACGTTCAACACGTACGCGTCGATCGACAAGGGACCACGCTTCACGCCGGCGCGCACGTTGGCGACGGTACGCGCACGAATCCAGGTCAGATTCGCAGCATCGACGTACTGCTTGTCTTTCCAGGACAGGTCACCCCGCGCGAACCATTCGGCATCGCCCCAGGTTGCGAGCGGCGCCGTGTACTGCGCGCCAAGATTGGCGGACATGCGCGAGGTTTGGGGCAATTGCTTGCCCTTGAAACCGTCGCCGATCACGCCGGTCACCTGCGACACCGAAGGCGTCGCATAGGATTTCACGCTCGAGTCGTTGAGCGCCGCGGCGAAGCTGAGATCGATGCGATCACCCACCTTCGCGGCAATATCCACTTCGAAGCCTTTGAGATCCGTACCGCCGGTGTTCGCATAACCGACGACCTGACCCGTGCCACCCGGACCGCCCTGAGAAATGGGTAGTTCGGCGTAGATGCGCTGACGATAGTTCAGCTGATCGTCCCAAACGGCGTAGTACGCCGCAGCCTGGGCCACCACCCGACCTTCGAGGAACTTGCCCTTCAAGCCGACTTCGTAGTTCTTCAGACGTTCCGGCTTCTGCACGACCGAGATTCCGAGCTCGTTCGCATATTGCAGACCGAGTGCGGAGAGTGACAGAAAGCTGGTGTTGAAGGTGTTGACGCCGACGCTGACGCCCTTCGAATACGACGCGTAGCCCATGAGATCCGGATTGAAGTCGTATTGAGCGATGACGCGGGGCAGGAAGTTGTTGTACTCACGCTCGATCAACTTTTGCAACGGGCCGTATTTGCCGGCATTGATGCCGTACTGCGCCGCAGCAACCGTGCCGACCGTCACACCCGCGGGATTCGACCCGGTGAAGCCGGCGACTTTATCCCTCTGATATCGACCTTCGGCCGTGATCTTGAGTGCGTCGTTCAGCTTGTAGGTGGCGCCGAAGAACACGCCTTTGGTGTCCACGGGGTTTTTGCCGACCTGCGGTACGCGGGCCGTACCGCTGACGATTTCGTTGGTGATGGCGATCAGGTCGTTCCAGACCAGCGTTTTCAGATAGCTCGCACCGAACGTACCGGAGAGCGCGCCGCCTGCGTCGTAAGACAAACGCAATTCCTGCGAGAAGTCGCGCGTCTCGCGCTCGACGCCGTACACGTAATCCCAATAGGCGTTGAGATTCGCGTTGGCACCGGTCGGATTCAACGGATTGATGAAAGCGCTCGTGTTGTAATTGTCGAGATCTTCGACTTCGCTGTAAAACTCGTCGTTGATCGACGTCAACGAAGTGAGCGTGAACGCATCGTTGAGTTTCCAATCGAGGTTCAGGTGCGAGTGCCAGTATTCACGTACCAGCCCGTACCCTTTTACGCCGTCGCTCGGCGACACGACGCGCTGCGCGCCGTTGTCGAGCGCACGCGCGAGCAGCGCTGCAGGAACGATGTTCTGCGCGGGGCTGTAGCCTTTCGGCAGCTTCGGCGCCGCACCGCAGATGAACGGACGTGACACGCGAGCCTCGGTCGCTTCGCGTCCCGCGGCGAATCCGAGCAACGTGCAGTTGGCCATGCTCGGCAGCACGAGCGTGCCCGCGCTGCTTCCCGACAGCAGCGGGACGTTGGTGATGCCGTTGTTCGAGCGGACCTCATACGCGGACAACTGGCCCTGAGTACTCGGACCGTCGTCGTCCTTCGAAAACATGGTGAACAATTTCGCGGTGAAGTTGTCCGTCGGCTCGGCGGTCAACATCAAGGTGACGGTCTTCGTTTCCTGATCGCCGAGCGTTTGACTGAGATTCGCCTGGTTCTTGTATGAACCATCCTTGTTCATGTAGTGCACGCCGAGCCGGAAGCCTGCGTTGCCGGAGAACAGCGGGCCGTCGACCGAACCCGTGAAGTCCATGTTGTTGCGTGTCCCGCCCATCAAGGTCACCGAACCACCAAGGTCCTTGCCCGGCATTTTGTTGACGACGTTCACGGCGCCGGCGAACGTGTTGCGACCGAAGTACGCGGACTGCGGTCCTTTGAGGATTTCGATACGTGCAGGATCGGTGACTACGGCGACTGCGGACGGCGAAGCGACCGGCGCGCCGTCGATGAAGGTCGCGGTGAGGGTCGACAACGTGGTCGACGGCACGAAACCGCGCAGCGTGATCTGCTGGAAGGAGCGATCGCTACGACCGGAGCTGATATTGCTGATCGTGATGCCGGGCGTGTTGTCGGCCAGCTGGTTGAAGGACACGATGCCCTTCGCGGAGATGGCTTCGCTCGAGATCGCGGTGATCGCGATCGGCGTATCGAGGATGCTCTCCTCGCGCTTGCGCGCGGTGACCACGACTTCTTCGATGAGCGATGCCGAGCTCGTGCTTTGAGCGAGCGCCGGTGCCGTTGCACCGGCGAGGCTCGCGATGATGGCGGCCGTGAGCGCGGCTGAAGCCGGCACGGGCGTCGACTTTTTCATACCGTTTTCTGAACGTTGCATTGTGTAGTGTCCCCGGGGAGGTATTCGTTATGGAGAAATGCGTAACCAGCGCTAAATATGGTTCAGCACGCGCCGGGGTACCACCTGCAGACCGTACCTGCATTTCATTATTGAAATTATTACGTGCGATACGCATGCCTGCGGCCGGCATGCGAACGCATCGGCCGCGTCGACGCCTGCGTGCACCGAATGGGTCGGATGGGGCGAACGTCAGAGATTCTTCAGAGGCTGCGCGCGACCTTTGCAGCCTTTGCGTACTGCAATGCCAACTCGTTCGCCGTCGCAGCCGCCTTCAGAGCCAGCGTTTTCAAAAGTTCCGGACTGGCCGAACCTCCACCGGCGCGGACTTGTTCAACGTGTTCCTGCACTGCTATCAGTGGTTTCGCGAGCAACGCGGTGACTTCCGGAAGTTGCTCTGCCGACGCGATCACCTTCTCGTAGACGCCGATATCCGCGCTCACCCTGCCGCAAGTCGCTTCGAAGGCGCGCAACTTCGATGCACGGGCGAGCAGTCGCTCGGGCAAGGATTTGAGATTGGTCTTCGTGACTCCGGTCGCCTTGTCGATTCGCGCCCGCAGATCGAAGTCCACCGCTTTGCCCCGGAATTCCGCGATATCGATCCACGGTGCCCCTTGAATGATCGCTCCTTGGCGGGCCACGTTGTAGAACCTGAGGGATGCGGAATCCGCGCTTGCGCCTGCGATGAATCGCTCGGTCCATTGTCGAAACTCGATCATCTCGACACTCGCACCGATCGACGTTCCATCGTTTGCGGGTACGGACAGCAGCGATCCCGCGCGAAAATGCGAATCAAGCGGCTGTCGCGCGTAGGACTTTCCGTCAGCCGCCACTTTGAATTGATCACCCGTGCCGGCACCGCTGGCGTACAAACGATTTTCAGGGAAACCGAAGTCGGCACCGGCGAGTGCGATATCGGTACAACCGAACAGCACGGCCAGTTGCAACGCCACATGCACGGCGCTGCCGCCCGTCCCGACGATTGGCAGATTTGCCACGTCGACAGCGCGTGACAATTCGACCGTCACGTCTGATCCCAAAAAAGGCAGCAGCGGACAATCGACGATCGCCTCGACCAACGCCGCGTTTGCGGCCATCTCGACGGCAAACGCCGCGACGCCGCGCAAATTCGCCGCACCCAGATGACGCAGCGTCTGCTTGGGATCCATGCACACGACGATGTCGGGAGTCACGCCCGCAACCGTCAGCGCGTTCAAGGCCTTGAAGGCGCAAATCACCAACGGGCGCTCGCGTCGGCCCTTCAGCCACTCGAGCGCAGGCTCCAAAGATGGCCCGGCGCCGAGCACGAGGGCGGAATATCCGGCAAACGCATTGCGTAGCGCGAACAACGACTTCCCGCGTGCCAAGGTTGCTGGCAAGTTGTCGATGAATTGCCGCGTCCAGAGCTCCCCGAGTATCTCTCGGTTGTTTCGGTTCAGATAAAGCAAATTGATTTGAACGGACAGCTGCTCGATGATCGTGCGCGCAGACTCGGGCCGATCGATATCGAGATACCAAATGGTTTGCGGCTTGACGGCAAAAATCCCAGGGAGCTCCGACAACATGTTTTTCAGACGCTCTTCATCGAGCTTGGGCGGATGCGCGGCATGAAGGAGCGCCGAGTGGTCGAGAACTCTTTGATAGCCGCGCACGCGCAGATCTTGTTTCAGCGCCGCAGCGCTCGATCCACCCAGAACGAAAATGTCGTGCTCGGGATCAGCCTTGAGCCGCAACTGCGATTCGACGTAGCGGAACAGCGGATCCACCGCTTTCTCATCGAGCGAGCGCAGCCAATCGTCGAGTAGCTGTTCGTTTTTTTTGATTTTGATCGTCAACTCGACGTAGTCGATCGCCTTCTGGAGATTGTCAGGCGAGGCATTGACCTGCCGTTCCATTTCGAATGGCGGAAGTGAGACATACGCGACCCGCGTGCGTCGCACGCGATCCAGTCCGTTCGGGATTGCAGGGTCGGTTTCGTCGGCGACGATGCGCTGCATCACGCCGTATTGCGCTTCCATGTAGCGTTCTGCCGCCGCGAATCGATCGCGCCACTCGGCACGCATGTCTTCGGCTTCGTTGCTCTTTGCCATGGACCCGTCACTCGACCCGGAGTTCGTGGTGTAGTCTATCGGGCAAATGATCTCGGTAGCGATCATAAAAGGTGCGCGAGTCGATCGCGTGGAAGTACGTCGGGCGAACGGTCACTGCGCAACGTTCGATGTGCCGAAAAAAGGCCCGTTGCCGCACGATGGTGTTCACCATGCCGTCGAATCCGTCATGGGTTTGCGACATGCGTTCTGGGGACGAATCACCGCCGGCGAGAATCCGGATCGTATCCAGGAAATCGCCGCCGCGGGCGGCCATCCGAGCGCGACGCGAGCGGGGCGTCCGGACGACGACATCCGCGAAATGCTGCAGGCTGAACGTCTGGTCGAGTGTATCGAGGCGGAGGTTTGGGGCGGGGTCGGCGACTTGCAAACCTTCCTCTCCGTGTATGCCGCCGCGTGCGCGCAGAGCGGTGTCGCGCCGCTCGACCTCACCGACCGGCAGTTGCAACTCATTCGGTCGCGCATCGCCATCTTGAAAGCGGCGTGGAGTAGCGGGCGTTACGAATTCGATTTCGGGTGAGCGCCCCCGGTCGAACTTGAGGCCAGGCCCGACGTCAGCGGACATGCCGCTCCATGTGCAGACCCATGCGTGCAGCGTACGGATTCTCGATCAATGCCGGACTCGCCTGCACCTGCATCATCTGCGGCGCCTGAGGTTCGTTCGGTGCCCACACGGGCACGCCAGGCGCTGACGGCTGCCCCGACTTCGCAAAGTTCACCCAAAATCGACGCAGCGTGTCGCCCATGCGTCGGTCTTCAAGGCTTGCCACCTCGCCGCGCCACGTCGTGCCGAAGATGCGCGGTGTCTCAGAACAGTGATACGCGCCGCTGGCCTTGCCTCGCTGCGCCTCGTTCACGTAACGATACTCGTAGAGATACCCGCGCTGATTCACTTTGCGCATTTCGCGAGTCAGAAAATAGGCCGATGACATGAACAGGCTGTCTTTGAAGTACTCGTCTTTCAAAGCGGGGGCATCAATATTGCCGTACGCGAGTCGCGCGCGATCGAGCGGCATTCCGTTCAACACCAAGGGCAGCGGCAAGTTGAACGGCTTGATCAAACTCGCTTCGTAGGTCGAGGCGCCCGACATGAACGGCACGCGCATCTGCTCGCCGCGCGCGAACACTCTGGCCGGATCATCGACGATGACCTTGCCGTCGACGATCGGTTGCATGGAAAAATCTTTTTGCGGATAGGAGATCACCTGCTCCGCCGTCAAGGCGCGCAATCGAACGGCCGTATCAGCCCCTTCGGCGATGTCGAAGTGTGCTGCAAACCGACGGCCGTCCTCGTCCAGGGACACCGTCTGGCCCACTTTTTCGCTGAGTCGACGCTCGCCCTCCGGAACGATAGAGCCGCTTTGGGCGATGGCGCCTGCAAACAGTCCGCGCGATTGCGGAGCGCTCATCAAAAAGTCGACGGACACTCCGCCCGCCGAACAACCGAAAATCGTGATCCGTCGCGGATCACCGCCGAAGCGACCGATGTTGCGCTGCACCCACTGCAACGCGGCGAGCTGATCCATGAGTGCATAGTTGCCTTGCGGCTCGTCGGCATGTTGTTCACGCAGCGAAGGGTGCGCAAATCGTCCGAATCGATCCAGCCGATAGTTGATGGTGACGAGAATCACGCCCTCGGCCGTCAGCGCCCGCCCATCGAACGCCGGATCCATCGCGCTCCCCCACCGGAAGCTGCCGCCATGTATCCACAGCATGACCGGCAGGGCCGTCGAAGGACGCTTCTGCGCCGGCTTGAAGACGTTCAAATAAAGACAGTCCTCGGACATGCCTTTCGGAAATCGCTCGAAGTCCGCGACCTTTTCTTGCGCGCAGGCATGACCGAACTGCGTCGCATCGCGCACGCCGCTCCAGGGCTGCGGCGCTTGGGGCGGGCGCCATCGCAAGGGGCCGACCGGTGGCGAGGCAAACGGGAGGTTGTAGTAGACGACCATGCCGTCCCGCACGAGGCCGCGCACGTCGCCCTGCTCGGTGCGAACCACGGGCAACTCGGCGGCAGTCGCCGCCCCGAGCGGGAGGACCGCCAGAAGCCCGAGCAGGACCGGAAACCGCTGGGATGTGCGCTGACGCATGACGTTCAAATACTAGCATCGACTCGGGCGATCACGCGGCAGGGCTCCTGCATCAATACCGACCTGCGGTACTATCGGACCCATGCCGCTCGACGCTCGCTCCACCGACAAAGAAACGGACATCGTGCCTCGCGATCTGCATTTCGATCTCGAGGGCGTCCGCGGTAACTGGTGGCTCGGCGGGGATCCCGTCGGCACCGCAGTGCTCAATGCATTGTCTTTGACATTCCCCGACGGCGAGCGCCTGTTCGTCGACGCCGTGCGGCATTTTCGCGATGCAACGGACGGTTCCTTGCGCGAAGACGTCAGAAAATTCATCGCGCAAGAGGCGGCACACTCCCGCGAGCATCACGTGCTCAACGAATTGATCGACGCGGCGAAATACCCGGTTGATCGAATACGTGCGCACGTGCGCGAACGCATCGGCATCACGCGCGCACGCGGCCCTCATGCGATGTTGCTCGCGACCATCGCGCTCGAGCATTTCACCGCGATGATGGCCGATCTGCACATGTCGAACCGCGGCCTGTTTGCGTCGGTCGACCCCGAGATCACCAAAATGTGGCGCTGGCACGCACTCGAGGAAACCGAGCACAAAGCCGTGGCTTTCGACGTATTCTTGGCCGCCACGCGCCATTGGTCGCCGCTGAAGCGTTACCTCGTGCGCTGCTGGGCGATGGCCTACATCACCTGGCAGTTCACCCGCAACATCGCGAAGCACGCTGCGACGCTGCTCGAAGCCGATGGATACCCGGAGCAAGAAGCACGCCGCGCCGTGCGGCGATTTCTTTGGCGAGATCCCGGTCTGTTTCGCAGCGGATGGCGATTGTATGTCGCCTGGTATCGACCGGGCTTCCACCCTTGGGATCACGACAACCGTGCGGGCGTCGCCGCCTGGCGCGCCGAATTCGACGCCATGCGGCGCTGAGCGTCAGCGCTTCTCCAGACTTTTCAGATATTCCGAGTCTTCGAACTGGAATTGCGTCCAGTTCGCCGTGTCGAACACTTCCGGCACGAAGCGTTTCGCACCGGCGCGCACCGAGGCGGGCAGCGCATCGAGACTCGCAACCTTGCCGCCGAAGCCTCGCGCGACCGTACCACCCGGCCGATCTCCCATGCCCATCCACGGTGCCCAGCGATTTTTGTTGTGCAGCTGCAGATGCACCGGCGCCGACAGCACCGCCGGATTCGCAATATCGGCGAGCGGTGCCGACATCGTCATGAACGAGTTCGTGTAACTCGTCTGACCCGGGTGCAACATGTCGGGCCGACTTTCGATCGACTCGGTCGCGAGGAATACCCGATCACCGATCACCTCGATAGGCAACAACTTCGGCGTATATCCCATGGCGATCACGCCCGACGGCGTATACATGCGGGGCACCGGCCCCAAGCGAAAGTGATGGATCGGCAGCGTTTTCCCCGTGATCGGATTCGCGAATTCTTCGAGCGGTTCGTGACTGTCATAACGGGTGTAGAAGCCGACCTCGTATTTGCGCATCTCGTGCTGGTGATCTTCCTTGGGCTCCCAGTAATCGACCAGAATGTTGTTCATGGTGAAAAAGGGCACGAAGTTGCCCTCGCCGAGATCGGCATAGATATTGAGGCGCATGAACGAAACCACCTGCCCCTTGCCGAGCGTACCCACCATCTTCACGTGAGTGCGCAACAAGGTCAGCGGATCACTGAAATCCGGAACCGCTTTTACCCGCCCGGCAGCCGCCGCGGCATCCACCGATTCCGACACGACGAGGCCTGCACCACCCAGTGCAGCCGCACCTTTCAAAGCTGAACGACGAGAAATCTTCATACGACCCCCAAAGACGACGAATGGCGACAGTGTAGCGTCAACGATGCGACGACCTCGACACTCTCAAGGCACGGCTGTCGGCGGCATGCGTCGCTTCGTCGTCTGTTCGAAGGCGAATGCGATTTCCAGCAGCTTCGGTTCGCTGCACGCCATACCCGTGAAACTGATGCCGAAGGGCGCAGGCTTGCCCGCGAATCCCGGTTGAATCGGCGCCGTATCGATCAGACCGAACGGCACCATCACCGTCGGGTAGCCGGCCTTTGCCGCAATCGATGCGCCGAACGGCCCGGGGAACAATATCGCATCAAGGCGGTGCCGCTGCATTGCGGCATCGATGCCCTCGGTGGCCGCGAGGCGTATGTCTTTGGCTCGGTCGGCGCGATACCGCTCGGCATCCAGTCGAACGTCCATCTCGTCCGAAATGTCGAGTTGGGCCTGGCCGTACTTGATGGCGCCGCCTTTTTGGTGCACCACGTTCCATTGACGCAATTCGGTCAGCGACTTGACCGGCGCCGCATCACCCAAAGATTTGAGCCACGCATTGAAATCCCGCTTCATGCCGTACTTCAGCACGACCGAGCACTCGGCATCCTTGCCCTTGGCATTGTCGAGTCCGGCGCAGGTGCCCCAGGCGAGAAAGTTGTCCGCCGTCGCGGGCGCCACGACGCTAGGTATGTCGGCCGGATCCACGATCACCGCGCCCTGCATCTTCAATACTTCGATCGCCTCGGCCATCACTTTGGCTTGCGCCGCATTCAACCCCCCTTGCGGCTCTTTTTCGCCAGGCACGTTGACGCGATCGAAATAGAACGCACGCGGAATGCCGATACGCGCGCCCTTCAAACCGTCCCGTTTCAAAAAGCGGGTGTAGTCGCGTCCCGGCGGGGCGGCGCAGGCACTTGTCGCCGAGTCGTGGGGATCGGGTTGCGCGCCTTCGAGAGCGCCCAACAGCACGGCAGCATCGGTCACGGTACGGGCCATCGGCCCCGCGGTATCCTGGTCAGCGGTGATCGGAATGACCCCGTAACGGCTGATACGCCCGACGGTGGGTTTGATCCCGGCGAGCATGTTCTGATTCGTCGGACTCAAGATCGACCCTGATGTTTCCGTGCCGACGTTGGCCGCCCAAAAATTGGCGGCCGTACCGATCCCCGAACTCGACCCGCCGGTGGCCAGCACGGGTCGTCCGTCCGCATACGCCTCGCGCGGGTCGCGACGCGGGTCATAAGGGTTCATGCCATAGCCTTGGATCGCGTTGTAGTTGGTCGGCATTCCGGATGCGACCCAGTTCGCAAGTTCGGTCATGCCCGTCTTGGCGATGATGATGGCGCCCGCGTCCCGCAGGTTTTTGGTGATCGTCGCCTCGTAACTCGGCGTGAAATCGGCAAACGCCAAAGCACCGCCGGTGGTCGGCATGTTCAGGGTATGTATGTTGTCCTTGAGTGCGATCGGAATGCCGTGCAAGGGTCCGCGCAACTTGCCCGCCGCACGCTCGCGATCAAGCTGCTCGGCCTCTTTGAGCGCATCTTTGTTGATCACGATCGCCGCATTCAGACGATCTTCGTAAAGCGCGATCCGCGTCAGATACTGCAGGACGAGATCACGCGACGTCGTCCGCCGCTGCTGCATCGCCCGCTGCATATCCGGAATCGTCGCCTCGACGACTTCGAAGGACTGCTTTTTCGGATCCGGCAAATCACGCGCGCCCAGCATGCCACTCGCCGCGAAAGCCGCGAATGCAATGCACCATGGAATGCAACGATTCGACACGTCGAGGCTCCGAGTGCTCAATATCGCCAACTGCGCACGTCGGCGCCCTGCGGCGCCGTTGCGAGCATGCGCTCGACGGCCCAGGGCAATACCATCTGCGGGTAACGCAATCTCGAATACGCGTTGGCTCGACTATGATCGCCGTTCCAGCAATGCTCGTCCCGGTCACCGTAGTCGATCACCGCATCGGCCGCCGGCTGCGCAGTACGCAAGAACTCTTCGACGGCGTAGACCGCATTGTTCAAATAGTAGTTGTCCATGTCACCGACATAGATGCGCAATTTCCCGCGGAGCTTGGGGGCGAGGGTTTGCCAGTCGCGGCGCAGGATGAACCCCAGATCATAGTTGTCGCGCCAATACGCAGCCGTGATGGGATCGATTTCGCCGGTCAGACGATCCCAGATGCGCCGCGGATAGCCATCTTTTCCGACCGGTGAATATACCGACTCCCAGACGTCCCATTGATCGCCGCTGCGCCCTTTCGTGCCGAGGGCGTATTCCCAAAGATTGTTCTCCTCCACGGTCGTGTCGACATGCCCCAGCCAGTTTCGATGCGCGGGTCGCGGCGTGCGCTTGAACCGATTCGGCATGAAGTAGGCATTTTTATCGGCGTAGATGTCGACCGTCATGTAATGACGGAAGTCGATCGGATCCGGGCAGGCGATCCAGGCACCGTTGTAATCCTCCGGATAGAACATTTGAGTCGCCATCGCGATCCAGCCGCCCGTGCTCCCGCCGAACACGAATCGAGCCCAGCCCTGGCCGATGCCGCGAAATCGCTTTTCGATTTCCGGGATGAGTTCGTACTGGATCGCATCGCCGTACGGGCCGTTGTTGGCCGAATTGACACCGTAGGAGTCGTCGTAGAACGGCGTGGGATGCTGTATCTCGACCAGCAGGACGCGCGGAAACCCTTTGCCGGTCCACGCTTGAAAGAACTCCCATTCGAGTTGTTGCTGAATTTTGTTGTAACCGTCGAGTCTGAATCGCTTGCTGTACTCGGATTTCAGATTCGGATCAGGCGGCGTTTCGCGCCAACCCGACGGGCGGGACGGGAAATGTCCGTGATTGATGACGAGTGGATAACGCGCACCCGGATGCGCATCGAATCCGAGCGGCAACGTGACGAACGCCCCAAGGTGCACGTCGCGCCCCCAGAACTTCGACAGTCGTTCGCTGCGAATGCGTACGTACTTGACCCAAGGCGTATCCTTGATTTCGGGAACGGGCGGGATTCGTTCGGATAAAACGAAGGTCGGCAAGGCGCCGCCCCGGCCTGCCCCCTGCCAACGTATGGACACGGGCTTGGAGTACAGATTGCCCGACTTGTCACGCCACTGCTGACCTTCGCCACGATCGGGCGGCAACTTCAGGACGCGCCCATCACCCATGGTGAAGGTTTCATATCGATTGAGAAACGCCTGCACCCGATAGTCGCCGGGCGGCAGATCCGCGAGCTTGCGTACCGGAAATCCGAACGCCTCGTCGGCGACTTTTCTGACGGTACCCGGTTTCCAGTTTTCGACGTCGACTCCGAAAAACGGAATCGCCTCGCCATCCCAGTTGACCAGCGCGCGAGGCTCTTTTTCGGGCGACTGCGAAGCCGGCGCGAAAATCAGCAACAGGCGACCGTCTTGCGCGCTCTTCTCGACCGACGCCGGCAGCCGCACTTCGACAACCGCCGCGGTGCAGATCAGCGATCCGCAGCCGAAAACCATGGCAACCAGGGCCGTGACCAAAATTTTGAAATGATGCATGCGAACCATCCTAGCGCGTATCGGCACCGCGCACATCTTGACCATCGCCGATCGAGAACTCACCTGCGAGACAACTCGTAGGCACAAATATTGACCGCCGAGGCGAGATTGAGCGAATCGATCCCTCGCCCGCCCGGGATGGAAAATCGGTGGATGCCGGCGCTCACCAACAAGTCTTTGGGCAAACCGCGCGATTCGCTGCCGAAGGCGTAGACACCGAAGTCACGAAAGTCCGGGTTGCTCAAGGGTTCGCCTTGCACATCGAGCAGCGCAATCGTCGGATGGCGCGCGAGCAACTGCTCGACGGTGACCTCGCATTCGATCGGTACGTGGAAAATCGCGCCCATGCTCGCGCGTACGACTTTTGGGTTGTAGGGGTCGACGCTTTGCGGCGACAACAGACAACGAAAACCACCGAACCATGCGAGCGTGCGCAGGATGGTGCCGAGATTTCCCGGGTCCTGGATGCCATGCAGATAGATCGTACGTTCGTCGGCTTGCAGCGGAGAAACAGGCGGCATGGGCACGACGGCCAGCACACCCTGCGGATTGCGCGTATCGCTCACCGCGGCGATTTGGCGACTTGCCAAGCGGTGCACGCCGAGCCCGCGCCATCGATCTCCCATGGCATGCTCGGCGGCATATTCGTGGCTTACGTACACCTGTGC
>Ga0075471_10001015_pt1 | contig 17917 bp, 15 predicted proteins | sample DEB19_08_DNA_2_FD_74787 | JGI IMG/M metagenome (GOLD analysis project Ga0075471, IMG submission 74787) | Aqueous microbial communities from the Delaware River and Bay under freshwater to marine salinity gradient to study organic matter... | ecosystem: Environmental > Aquatic > Marine > Coastal ... | reverse complement strand
CCCGCCGAGCTGTCCGGCGGCATGCGCAAGCGGGTCGGCCTCGCTCGCGCCATCATCTACCGGCCCGAAGTGGTGTTCTACGACGAGCCGACCACCGGCCTGGACCCGGTGGTGGCGGACAGCATCGACAAGCTGATCCTGCGGGTGTGCAACCGCCTCCGAGTCACGTCCATCGTGGTCACGCACGACATGCGGAGCATGCAGACTGTGGGGCGGCGCGTCGCGATGCTGCATGAAGGCCGCATCTACACCACCGGCACGCCGCAGGAAATGATGAGTTCGGCCGACCCGGTGGTGAGCCGGTTCGTGCGGGGCATCTCGGACGAAAAGGAGCACACGTTTTGATATGAGCCAGTCGCGCGTTGAATGGAAAGTGGGCGGGTTTGTCGCCGTGGGCCTCGTGCTCATGGCGCTGCTGGTCCTGAACTTCTCGAAGGGTTTGTCGCTGATCAAGCCGACCTATGTCGTGCGGCTCAAGACCACCAACGTTGGCGGCATCAAGGAGAAGGCGGCCGTGCTGCTGGCGGGCGTGACCATTGGCAACGTGAGCCACGTCGAGCTCTCCCCGGATAGCAAGTCCGTCGTCATTTTCCTCCGCATCGAGAAGCAGCGGAGCATTCCCGGCGACGCCATCTTCAACATTGAGGCGCAGGGCTTTCTGGGCGACCAGTTCGTCTCGATTGCGCCGACGCAGAATGTGCTGCCGCCTTTGCCCAAGGACGGTTCAGCCCTGCGCGAGTGCCGGGCGCCCTTCAACATCCAGGACGCCGCCCGCGACGCGCTCGGGCTGATCCAGCGGCTCGATCAGGCGGCGCAGAAAGTGGACCTCGCCGTGGACCGCGTGAACAAGACCGTGCTCACCGAGCAAACCCTCACTAATTTCGCGGCGATGGTGGGCAGCCTGCGCGTGGTGGCGGACCAGACGAGAGCCGTCACCGAGCGCGCGCTGGTGCTGGAGAACAAGGCCATCGGGGCGCTGGACCGTGTGGATGCCCTGCTGGCTACGAATGTCGCCCCCATCCAGGTGGCGGTGAGCAATGTGTTGCGGTTCTCGGAGCAGCTGAATAGGGTCGGCGCAGATCTGCAGGACACCTTGGGAAGCAACCGCCCAGCCATTCAAGCCGCCGTGCGTAACCTCGAAACTGCTTCCGCCCAGGTGACGAACCTCCTCGGGGAAGTCCATTCCGGCCGCGGCTTGGTGGGAGCGTTGATCCGCGATGAAGCGCTGGCCCGCAACTTCAAGCAGCTCTCCGCCGACCTGCCGGCCATCAGCGGGCATGTCAACAACACGCTCTCCAACGTCAACTCCCTCGCCGTGGATGCGCATCTGGTGATGACCAACCTGAACAGCTTCCTCGGGGATGGCCGCGTGCTTGCAGGCAACGGCGCGCTGCTCTTGAGCAACCTCAACGCCCACGGCCTGTTCTACAAACCCAAGCCGCCCAAGCCGACGAACAGCCCGCCGCCGCAGCCGCTGCTCAGTCCGCGCCAGAAGTCCCAGACCCGCTGACCGTTTCGCCACCATGTCCATCTGGGCCATCCGCATCGTATTCCTGATCCTGTGCACGCTGGGGGGCTTCGCCGTGAGCCAGGTCCGCCCGGAACTGCTGGATGCCGGCCGGTTCTGGACGCTGCTGGGCTTTGGGCTGGGGGGCGTGCTCATCGCGCTGGACGAGATGCTCAAGGGCTTCTCCCTCCGTGCCTTCTCGGCCGCCACCTTCGGGCTGCTGCTGGGCACGGGCGTGGCCTGGATGTTCGACAACTCCGGGATCTTCATGTGGGTGGACAAGGAGGACGAGGTCACGCGCGCGCTGGTGCGCATGAGCTTGTTCATCAGCTTTGGCTACATCGGCATGATCATGGCAATGCGCAGCAACAAGGAGGACTTCTCCCTCATCATTCCGTATGTCCGCTTTACCCGGGAAAACCGGGCGGACAACCTCCTCCTGCTCGACACCAGCATCATCATCGACGGGCGCATCGCGGATCTCATTGAGGCGCGGTTCGTGGAGGGCGTCGTTGTCGTCCCCCGGTTTGTGCTCAAGGAGCTCCAGCAGATCGCCGATTCCGCCGATCCCCTGCGCCGGGCGCGGGGCCGTCGCGGCCTGGACATGCTCGCCCGCCTCCAGCGCAACAAGGTGAACGAGGTGAAGATTCACGACGCCGATTTCCCCGACGAAAAGGAGACGGACACCAAGCTGCTCCGGCTGGCCGAAATGCTCCAGGCCTGCCTCTACACCAACGACCACAACCTGGGCAAAATCGCCGACCTGCAGTCCATCAAACACGTCAACTTGAACGAGCTGGCCGACGCCTTGAAGCCGGCGATCCTGCCGGGCGAAGTCTTCAGCCTGAGGATTGCCCGCGAGGGCAAGGACAAGGGCCAGGGCATCGGCTACCTTAGCGACGGCACGATGGTGGTCGTGAACAACGCCCAGAAGTTCGTCGGCCAGCAAATCGAGGTGCAGGTCATCAGCCTGTTGCAGAGCACCACGGGCACACTGGTCTTTGCCGATCCGAAGAATGTGCCCGTCAGCCATCCCGCTCCGGTCGCCTGACTTGTGCAACTGGTCACCGTCTTCACCGCCTTCAATCCGGCCGAGGCCCAGCTCATCCGCTCGCGTTTGGAAGCCGGCGGGATACTCGCATTTGTTGCCGACGAGCTCGCGGCCCTGAGCATGGACGGCTATGCGTTGGCAGCCGGCGGCATCCGTGTGCAGGTGCCGGAGGTGGACGCGGCGGCGGCCTTGGACTTGATTCGCGACGATGGCGGGGAGGAGTGAACGCGGGAGTGCGGGATGGCTGACCGCCTCGCTTGCACTTCCGGCCGATTCTAATCTTAATCTTCCCGCGTGAATGATCGTCTTCGCCAAGCCCTTGTTCGGCTCCGCCGTGAGCTCGCCACCGATGAACTGCGGGTGGATGCCGCCACCCTTCAGGCCCATGCCGGTGACAAATGGTTTGCCGCGCATCCACCGGATCTCGTCGCCCTGCCCAAGTCTCCCGAGGCCGTTGCCACCGTCTTGCGCATCGCGCACGAGCACCGAGTGCCGGTGACCCCGCGTGGCGCTGGCCATGGATACGTGGGAGGGTGTGTGCCAGTGCGTGGCGGCATCGCCTTGTCCGTCGCGAGGATGAACCGGATCAAGGAAATCAATCCGCGCGACTTTGTGGCGGTTGTCGAGCCGGGCGTCATCACCGCAAAACTGCAGGCCGCCGCCGAGAAACGCGGGCTCTACTACCCGCCCGATCCGGCCAGCCGCGCTGATTGCTCGCTCGGCGGCAACATCGCCACCAATGCCGGCGGGCCGCGCTGCCTCAAATACGGCGTCACCCGCGACTACGTGCTCGGACTGCAAGTGGCGCTCGCCGATGGCCGCCTCGTGCGCCTGGGCAGCCGCTGCCACAAGAACAAGACGGGCTTCGATCTGCACCGCATGTTTGTGGGTTCCGAGGGGCTCCTGGGCATTGTGACCGAGGCCACGCTCAAGCTTCTGCCCTTGCCGCCATATCGCGCCCTGATCGGGGTTGGTTTTGACTCCACGCGTGGCGCGGCGCGGTCCTTGGCTGCCATCTTCAAGGCCGGCTTCCTGCCGTGTGCGCTGGAGATTGCGGATGAGTTCACACTCGCCGCCGCCTACAAGCGAACGAAGAGCGAGCAACTGGCCGGCTGCCGGGCGATGCTCTTCGTTGAACTTGATGGACAAGAGCAGTCCGTGCGCGCCGAGCTGGCCGAGGTCGAGCGACTGGTCACCACGCAGCGGCCGGTCTTCATCAATCGCGCGTTTGGCGGTGCGGCGGTCGAGTCGTTGTGGGGCTTGCGCCGTGAGTTCAGCTACAGCTTGCGCGACACCGGGCTGACCAAACTGAACGAGGATGTCACCGTCCCGCGCGGCCGGCTGGAAGAGTTGTTCCGCTTCGCCGCGCGTTTGCAAAAACAGCACGGGCTGCCGGTGGCCTGCTTTGGCCACGCGGGCGATGGCAACATCCATGTCAACGTGATGGTGGACTACGCGCAGCCCGGCAACCGCGCGCGGGCCGACGCGGCGTTGGATGACCTCTTCAAGCAGATCCTCGCCTGGGGTGGGGTCATCACGGGCGAGCACGGCATTGGCTTGGCGAAGAAGCCGTGGTGGCCGCTCGCGGCGAACGAGGATGTCCGCCAATTGCACCGCGCCGTGAAGCGGGCTTTGGACCCGCGCGGGATTCTGAATCCTGGGAAATTTGTCTGAGCAGAGGTCCGTTCCGACGCGATTTCGCCGTGGACGTTTCACCGCGACCTAGTGCGGGCGGTAATTGGCCTTGGCTTCCGGCATCCATTGCTGGAGCTGCTGGACGCGCACGGTGTCCAGCGGATGGGTGCGGAGAAATTCCGGGGTGCCGGCACCGCCTTGCTGGCGATTGTGCTCCCCGAAGCGCTGCCAGAAGGCGACGGCGGCCTCGGGATCGTAGCCGGCGCGAGCCATGTAAATCAGGCCGATGCGGTCCGCCTCGGATTCCTGCGCCCGGCTGTGCGGCAGCTCCCGGCCCACCTTGGCCCCGAGTCCGTAAGCCGTCAGCACCAGCACGCGAGTGCGCGGATCGGAGTTGGCGAGTCCTGCGCCCAGCAGGCCGCCCCCGGTTTGCAGCAGCAGCCCTTCGCTCATCCGCTCCGCGCCGTGCCGCGCCACGGCGTGCGCGATTTCGTGGCCGATGACCGTGGCCAGCCCGGCCTCGTCCTTGGTGATGGGCAGGATGCCGGTGTAGATGCCGACCTTGCCGCCGGGCAGGCAGAAGGCGTTGGCCTCCTTGCTGTCGAAGACCACAAATTCCCACTGGGCGCCGGGTAGTTCAGCCACGGCGGCGATGCGCCGGCCGACGCGCTGGACCATGGCGGTGATGGCGGGATCCCGGCTGGCGGGCGTCTCCTTCTTCACCTGCTGGAAGGCGCTGAAACCAAGCTGCATTTCCTGCTGGGAGGAGATGAGCATGACCTGCCGGCGGCCCGTCTCGGGCACGGTGAGGCAGCCGGCGGAGAGCAGCGACAACAGGACAAATGCGAGATGCCTTTTCATGATAGGGGACGAATCGCTCATTTGTTCTCTGTGAGGCCAAGCCGAAATCGCTCTCGGGCCGCAGTCAAACTCAAGTTGCCGTTTGGACCACCGCGAACAACATCCGCGTCGTGGTCATCCTGGCCATCATCCTCCCATTCACACACGCCGCATATTTCAAAACCTCCCCGTTCTCGCAGGGTTATCTGTGCACAGCACGGACACGCATATGCGCTTCCATCTGCTGCGGGCAATTTGATGACACTGGTGAAGGGCATCTTCCAAACGCGGCCCTCCCCGCACTTTAGGGGGCCTTCAAATTCTTCAGCGCATCGCGCACGCGCGCGGCCTGCTCGTAGTCCTCGCGCGACACGGCGTCCTGCAACGCGCGTTCCAGCTTCTGCCGCTCGGTGAGCACCAGCGGCGGCTCGCCTTCGGGCTTGTCGGAGCGCTTCTCGCTGTTGTTGCGAAGGTTTTCCAGCCACTGCTCCAGCGAGTGGATTTCCCCCGACTGCTCGGCCAGGTCGGGCCGCTCGAAGGCGGTGTAAAACTCGCGCAGGGTGGCGATGCCGGTCTCCACCTCGCGGGCGGCGGCAGCGAATTCCTTCTTCTCCAGCGCGATCATGCCCTTGGCCCGGGTGATCATGAGCAGCAGTTGCGGGCGGAACTGCTGGAGCGCCCAGGACAGCTCGTCGGTCTCGGCGAACTCATCCACGAAGTCGAATACCTCAAGGTTCCGGGTCGCATCACGGATGACCGCCGCGTAGTCGCCCAACTGGTAGAAGCAGATGTAGCGGTGATGATACTGGATGGCCTCCTGCTGGAGCCGCGCGCAATCCTCGGCGTTCAGGACGAACTCCTCATCGCTGCCCTCATGCGCCGCCCGGTGTTTCTCCAACTGGCTGACAAAGTGGTGGAAGAGCGACTCGTGGGCCAGGGGGCGCTTGCCGTCGGGCCGGCCCTCGGCGTTCATTTGCAGGATGCCGAGATCGAGGCGGAGCTGGATTTTGTGAACCCCATCCCGGCCCTTGAGCCGTCGGACCTGCACCTGCCCGGGTTTGTATTCCCAAGTTTCCAGCAAGCGCGATATGTCGAACTTCACGAAGCGAATATAGCGGCTGGGCGGCGAGGCGTCAATGCGGGGAGCAGGGGAGGCAGCCGCTGGCTCAGGGATCCACCGGGAAGCCCAGTTCGCGCAGGCGCTGCAGCTTGTAAGTCAGCGCGCGGCGGCTGATGCCCAGCGTCCGGGCGGTTTCCGTGCGGTTGAAGCGCAGGCGCCTGAGGGTCTGCAAGATGGCCTCGCGTTCGATTTCCTCCATGCGCTGGAGTTCAGTGTGGGACAGGACCGGGCCGGGCTCCTCGCTGCCGCGCACCCGGGCGGGCAGGTGCTCCGGCAGGATCACCCCGCCGCGGGAAAGCAGCGCCGCCCGCTCCATGGCATTGCGAAACTCCCGGATGTTGCCGGGCCAGGCGTAGCGTTGCAGGCAGGCCGTCACGGTGGGGGTGAACCGGGCCTTGTCACCGCCGAACAGCGCAAAGAAATGCGCCGCCAGCGCAGGGATGTCCTCGCGCCGTTCGCGCAGGGCCGGGATGTTCAACTCCACGACTGCCAGCCGGTAGAAGAGATCCTCGCGGAAACGCCCTTCCTTGATGAGCCCCTCCAGGTTGCGGTTCGTGGCTGCCAGGATACGGGCATCGGTCTGCTGTTCCCGGGTTGAGCCGACGCGTCGGAACCGGCCTTCCTGGGTCACGCGCAGCAGCTTGGCCTGAAGCTGGGGGGTCATTTCGCTGATCTCGTCCAGAAAGATGGTGCCGCCATGGGCCTGCTCGAAGCAGCCGGCCCGCTGTTGGTGGGCACCGGTGAAGGATCCCTTCTCGTGCCCGAACAACTCACTCTCCAGCAGTGATTCCGGAATCGCCGCGCAGTTGACCTTCACCAATGGGCCGTTGGTGCGGGGGCTCCAGGCATGCATCAGGTCGGCGAGCACCTCCTTCCCCACGCCGCTCTCGCCGGTGATCAGCACGCGGCTTTCCGAGCGGGCGATCAACGCCACGTCCCGGAGCAGCGCGCGCATCAATGGACTGTGAGCCACCACGCTCTCCGGCAGCGGGGGCAGCGGCTCTTCGGCAATCAAGGTTCCCGTCTCCGGCTGGCCCGTGGCATGGCGGATCGTGTGCAGGAGCTCGTCGAGGTCGATGGGCTTGGCCAGGTAATTGAGCGCGCCGTCCTGCATGGCCCCGACGGCTTCGCGGATGTCCGCGTAGGCGGTGACCAGCAATACGGGCAGATGCGGATGGGATTGCCGGGCCTGCCGCAGCGCCTCCAAGCCGGACATGCCGGGCATGCGCACATCGGAGATCATCATGCTCACCGGCGTGCTCCGCAGGATTTGCAGCGCCGCTGGCCCGGAGTCCGCCACCAGCGGCTTGAACCCGCTGCGCACCAGAAAGGTCTGCAACAGGCTGCGCTGGCCCTCGTCATCGTCCACCAGGAGGATGCGCGGAACCGTGGCCTCAGTTGGTAATGGAATCATGGGCAGGTGGCGGAATGGTCCGGCAAAAAGATGTCGGTCGGGCTGCTCGCCCGCCTCGGTTCAGGCTGGCGGTTTCGGCACCACTTTCAGATGGCGCAGGCGGAAGCGCGCGCCGCGCGGTTCGTTGGGGACGCACTCGATTTCCCAGCCGTGGGCCAGCACGATTTGGGACACGATCGCCAGGCCCAGACCGGTGCCTTTCTGATGCGTGGTGAAGTAGGGCTTGAAGATTTCCTTCCGGTGCTCGGGCGCGACGCCGGGACCGTTGTCATGGATGTCGAGCAGGGCGGTGCCGTTCTCGGCCAGCGTGGCCGTCACCCAGATCTCCCCGCCGTGCGCGACGGCCTGGGTGGCGTTGAAGAGCAGGTTGAACAAGGCTTGCCGCAGGAGCTGCTCGTCGGCCTCAATCCACGGCAGCTCGGGCTGCACATGGAGTTGCGCGGCCTTTTCCTCCAGGTCGTGGCTCAAGGCCCGCGCCACCTCGCCGACGGCGATGTTGAGACTGAGCGGGGCGCGGCGCACTTCCCGCGGGCGCGAATAGTTGATGAACTCGTTCAACTGCGCGGTCACGCGATCCACCTCGTCCACGATGCCGCGCGACTTCTCCCGGATGGCGGGCGGGGCGTCGTCCTGCTTGCCGATGAGTTGGGCTAGGCCGCGGATGATGTTGAGCGGGTTTTTGGTTTCGTGCGCGAGGCCGGCGGCGGCGAGGTTCATCTCGCGGAGATGCGTGTTCAACTCGCTGGCGCGGAGCAGGCGGAGCTGGAGGTCGGCGGCGCGCTGGAGGTTGCGCAGGGCCAGGCCCGCGCCCGCCGCCGCCACGCCGGCAAAGCTGGCGATCATCACGCGCATCCAAAGGTCTGCTTCCGTGGTGCGCAGCATGGGGGCGATGGAGAGGGCGATGACAAACCCATGCAAGCCGCGCTTCTCCAGCATGGCCTTGAACTCCGGCTCGCTCATCCACGGCGGGCGGCCGAACCAGGAGCCCAGGGGACGACGCGGCGGCTCCCGGCGCTCGGTGCGGTTGGTGGAGACCAGGTTTGTCGTGCCCGGCGTCGGGGTTGCCAGCGTGGCAGACACGGCGTTGGTGTCGCTCGAACGAGGTTCACGCGGCTCACCCGGCGGGCGGGGCGGGAAGCGGAAATCCTCACGCGGCGGGGCGTTGGTGTCGCGGCGGGGCAGCACGATGGTGGGAGAGCGGTTGGTTTCACCCAGCTCGGAAACAAGATTCGTTCCGAGGTCCACGGAGTTGACCACCGTCAGCGTCCGCATGCCCCAGCGCACGCTGCTGTGCGTCAGGCCCGAGGCATCGAAGTCCACGGGCGCGCCCGCCGAGGCGACGACTTCGCCGAGCCGGTTCAACAGCGCCAGCGACTGCAGCTCACCGGACGTGACCAGGGCTTCCAGCGCGACCTCCATCCGCTCTTGTGAAACCACGCCAAAGCGACGCTGAGACTCGACGAATTTGGCCAGCGTGCCGGTGATGTCCCGCGAGCGGCGGATCAGCGAATCCCGGGCGGCGGCCTCCACCCGCTGGTGCTCCCCGATCTGCCAGACCACCACCAGCGCCCAGACGGCCGCCAGCAGGCCTGCAACGAGTCGGGGGTGACGGACCATGGGTGGGGCTGGATCGGACTATTTGGGAGTAGGCTTGCCGGGAGCCGGTTGGACCGGCGGGGCCTGCTTCGTCGGCAGGCTGTCGAGGAAGCGGTTCATGTCCTCCTGCGGGAAGGCCCCGGGCGCAATCTTCTGGTTCGCCTTCTCGCCATCGGTCAGCCCGGCCAGTTGTCCGGGGCTGGTGACCACGGTGGGGGTGAGGAAGATCATCAGCTCCCGCTTCACATTTTCCTTCTGCTTCCGCTTGAAGAGTCCGCCAATTAAGGGAATGTCGCCTAAGCCGGGGATTTTGCTCTCCGAATCGGTCTGGGTGTTCTCCATCAATCCGCCGATGACCACGGTCTGCCCGCCGGGCACGACGACGGTGGTGGTGGCGGTGCGGGAGTTGATCACGGGAGCGGAGATGGAGTTGGTGCCGCCGGAGATGGCCACCCATTGGGAACGGTCCGCCAGCGAGGAAATCTCCGGCGTGACTGTCATCTCGACGTTGCCGTCGGAGGAGATGAACGGCGTGACGGTGAGGTTGATGCCCACGTTCTGGTAGCTGACGGAGTTGATCTGGTTGCCGAAGTTGTCGAAGCGCGTGTTCGTAATCAACGGCACCTGCTGGCCCAGGCTGATGCTGGCGGATTGGTTGTTGCGCGCGAGGATGGACGGCCGGGAGAGCACCTCGGTCTTGCCCGCGGTGGCGATGGCCCGAAGCGTGGCCTGGAAGTCATTGCCGAGAATGGAGTAAATCCCCGCGCCCGGTGAAGCCTGGGAGACGATGCCAGGCAGCGTAGTAATCGGCGCATTGCCAAAGCCCTGGCCCATCACGCCGCTCACGCCTTGCAGCTTGGTGTCATGGTTGTAGCCGCCGGAGAAGCCGATGTCCGAGTCCTTGCGGTAGGTGGCCTCCAAGAAGACGACCTTGATGAGCACCTGCGGCGAGGGCCGGTCCAGCCCGTTGACCACGGTTTTGATTTGCTCGGCGGTCTTGTCATCAGTGACCACGATCAGCCGGCGGGTTTCGGGATCAAAGGAGATGTCCGCGCCGCCGACCGGCTGGCCGCCGCCGGTGTTGCTGGTGGAACTGCGTCCGCCCGTGCCGCCGCCCGTGCCACCACCGCCAAAGCCGCCGAAGGGGGTGAACTGCGCGTGCGCCGAAAGTGCGGTGGCACAGGCTGCCAGCCCGGCCAGACCCAACCGCCGCCAAATGTGAAGTTTCATCATGAAGTTTTTTGGGTGTGTCGTCGTGGACTGAGGAATCACTGGCGGGAAGTGCCGAAGCCGCCGCCGCTGGTGCCAAACCCGGTGCCGCCGGTGCTGTTGCGCCCCGTGCCCGTGCTGCTCCGCCCGTTGCCGGTGCTGGCCCCGCCATTGTTGCGCGTGGTCGTGCCCGTGCCAAAGCCGCTGCGCCCGGCGCTGCTGCTGTTCTGGGCGGAGCGTCCGTTCTGCGTGGGGAAGAGGCTTTGCAGGATCTGCTGCATCTGGGCCGGGTCGGCGTTCTCCACGGGGATTACGAAGACCTTCTGTTGCTTCGAGGGATCGGCATCGAGCTGTGTGATCATGCCAGTGATTTGCTCCATGAGTGTGGGCGACGCGGTGACGATGACGGACATCGTGCGGTTGTCGGCCACGGCCACGACCCGGTTCTGCTTGAGCAGCCGCTCGCTGGAACCGCTGGTGCCGCCACCGCTGGTGCCGCCCGTTCCCGGCGGGCGGAAGCCGAAGAATCCGCCGGTCCGGCCGCTGGTGTTGCGATTGCCCTGGGTGCTGGTGTCGGGGAACAGGTTCTTGATCAAGGTGGCCGTCTCATCGGCGTTGGCGTGCTTGAGCCGGAAGACCTTCACCTCAGTGACGTCCTCGACCGGCACGTCCACCTGCTTGACCAGATCCTCGATGATCGGCATCTGCGACTCGGGCGCGCTGACCACGAGCGAGTTGCTCAACTCGTCCGCGCTGGCGACGACCTTGGGCGTGTTGACGCGGCCGCCGCTGGCGCTGCTGGCACCGCCGCCTTGCGTCGAACCACCACCACCGAAGCGGCTGAACATCTGCTGCATTGGGTTGACGCCGCCCTGCTGAGCGCGGCCGCCGCCGGTGCTGGAAGTGTCGGGGGCGAAGAGCTCCTTCAGCACCGTGGTGAGGGCCTTGGCGTCGGCATACTTGAGCGGGAACACCTTGATGGCGGAAACGCTGGCCACGGGTGTGTCCAGCGCCTTGAGGATCTCGGCAACGCGCCGGATGTTCACCTGCGTGTCCGTCATGATGAGCGCATTGGCACCGGCATTGGCGGTGAGCGAGGCCGAGGTGGGCAGGAGCATCTCGAGATTCTTGATGAGCTGCTCGGCGCTGATGAACTTCACCGGGAGGATCTGGGTGACGACGTTTTCCGTGGCGGGGATCTTGTCCGGCTCGGTCCCGGAGTTGGTGGGCACGGGGCGCTGGCGGATTTCATCCTTGTTGATGATCTGCAAGGTGCGGTCGGAGCGGAAGGCCGCGTAGCCGCTGCGCGAGAGCACGTTGTTGAGCACATCCACGGCCTCGTTCTTGGTGAGCGGGTCGTTACTCCACACGTCCACGCGGCCCCGGATGTCCACCTTGGGCACAATGATGAAGCCGGCGGCCTCGGCGAAGTAGTCGAGCACCATCTCCAGCGGCACGCCACGGAAGTTCAGGCGCAGGCCCTTTTCTGTTTCGGTGGTCACGCGCTTCACCGGCTCCTTGGGCACCGGCGGACGCGCTGCTTCAGCGGCCCGCGCGGCGGCTTCGGCGGCGAGGGCGGCGGCAAGGACCGGCGGACGCGGCTCTTCGCCGGCCTTGGTGGCGGGCACGGTGGTGGTGGGAGCCGGTGCCGGAGCGGGAGCCGGAGTGGGTTGGTTCTGCGCCAGCGCGGTGCCCGCGAGACTGGCGGTGAGGATGAGGGTCAAGGTGGTTTTCATTATCGGTTCTCCCGTGCGCGTTGTTCCATGAGTCTTCGCAAAATATCACTTTCCCCTCCGCCCGTGCTGGGCGCGGACGGGGTGCCAGCGGTGCCGGGTGGGGTGGGCGTGCTGGCTGGCGGTGCGTTGAAACTGCCAGCACTGCTGCTGCCCGTGCCCGTGCTGAAGGTGCCCGGGCCGCTTCCGCCGGTTCCGCCGTTCAACCGTGCCGCGTAATACGCGGTGTATTCCTCCGCATCCACGATGCCGTCGCGGTTGCGGTCCATCAGGTCGAAGTTCGGGCGCAGCCGGCTGTCCGCCTCGTCGCGTGAGATTTTGCCGTCCCCATTGCGATCCTGATCGCGGATGCGGCGCTGCGCCGACTCGGCCGGGCTTTCATTGCTGCCGGAGGAACCCGAACTGGAGCGTGAGTCCCGGCTCGAACTGCCGTAGCGGGAGTCGCGGTCCCGGCTGGAGCTGTAACGGGAATCGCGGCTGTAGCTGCTGCTGGAGCCGGTGAACGCACCCATGCCGCTGCTGCTTCCGCTGGAGCTGTAACTGGAGCTGTAGTCGGAAGGCCGGTCGGCCTCCTGCATCCGCCACTCGCCCTCGTTCTGCCGGTGCAGCATGTAGCCGACGCGCAGCTCCAAGGGCTTGCCATTGGCCTCAAGCTGGACGCGGCTGGGCTCGATGCCGGTGATTTTGCAGCCGGCGATGCTCTCGTCCAACTTCGCCGCCTTCCGATGGCTGGGGCTGGAGCCCTCGAAGAAGGCCACCGGGCCCTTGGCCGATTCCAGCGTGCCGAGCAGGGAGAACGATTCCACGATGACCGGTGCCCGCGTTGCCCGTGTCGGTTCCTCAACCCGCCGGACCACGACGAAGCGGTTGGCGTTGAAAATGTTGCGGTCGGAGATCTTGCCGAACGACTCCAGGCTCGTGGCGGCGGGCGGTGCCGTCGGTGCCGTGGTCGCGGGGCGGGGCGGAACCGGCGCGGCGGAAGCCACGGAAAGACACAGCCACCCGACCAGCACGAGCGCGCGCTGGGGCCCCTGCTTTGGGCTTGGCGAAGGCGAACCAGCGGGACTATTTCGCGGCGTTTTCATTGCGTTTCGGGGTGAGCACTAGGCCGCTGAGTTGCAGGGCCATGGTGAGGTTTCGGCCTTCGGTGTCACGGGTGGTAAGGTCCACCACATCCACCTTCATGGCGAGCGGGTCCTTTTCCACCTGATAGAGGAAGCGGGTGAGGCTGGCCAGGCTGCCCGTGGCGTCCGCGCGGCATTCGAGGGTCTGGTAATCGTCGTTGATGCGCTTCCACTGCGGCTTGAGGCCGCTGATGTTCACGCCCGCCTCGCGTCCCCAGCGCTCGAAGGCCCGCAGGGCCTGGCTCTCCGCTTGGCTGACCTCGTTGGTGAGGGCCGTGGCGCGCATGGCATTCCATTTGTCGCGCACAGCGCGGTCGCGTTCGAGCAGCTTCCCGCCGGCGGTCACCTTCTTCTGCAGGTCCTCGATGCGGGCGGTGCGGGCCTTCCAGCCGTCAACCAGGGGCTGGAGGACGAACTTGTCGCCGACCATGAGCAGCACGGCGCTGATGGCGATCAGGCCCAGCAATTGTTCGCGGCTTTTGTTCATCGGTTGAGCGAGGTCGGGTCGCCCCAGTTGAAGTGGAAGGTGAATTCGAGCGGCTGTCCGTTGGCACCGCCCTTGATGTGTTCTACTTTCACGGCGGAGATTTCCTTCACGCCCCGGAGCTGGTCGAGCATCTTGAGCCAGGCGCTGTTGCTGCGGGCGATGCCGCTGCACGTCACGCCTGAGCGGGCGTTGATCTCCACGGACTTGGCGGCGACGGTGCCGTCCTCGGGGAACGCCTCGGTCAGCCGCTTGAGGATGCTCAACGCACGGAAGGACTCGTCATACCACGGGCGGAACTTGCGGATGCGCACCTGCAAGTCGTCAATCTGGCCGACGCGCGTCTTCATCGCGTTCCACTGGGATTCAAGCTGGGCGAGCTGCCACTGCTGCCAGCCAAACATCCCGCCCACGACCAGCACGGCCAGCGCGAGCAGGGCCAGCGCGTAAAAGAGCTTCTTCGAGGACTGCTGCGCGGCGAACTGCTTCCACCGGCTGACGTGCGGCGGGAGGAACTCGAAACCGATCCCGCGACCCGTCAGATGCCGGGCCGCCAATGCCAGTGCGGGGGAAGCCGCCGTGCCCGCCGGCAGCGCCACGCCCAGCTCCAAGGGGCCGAACTCCTTCACCCACTGCGGGCGCAGCCCCAGCGCCTCGGCCCGGCGGCTGATCTGCTCGTGGGTTTCCCTGGCCAGCCGGTCCACTCCAAACACCCGGAGCTGCCGCACGCGCGCCCGCACGGCCTCCGGCAACTGGCCCATCGTGATGCGCAGTTCGCGGCCCAGGTTCTCCGGCTTCACGCGGCGTTCCGTGCCTTCCTGCTCCCAGGCTCCCTCCAGCAGCCGCAGCGCGGCCACTCCGCCCGCCGCCGTGACTTGCAGGGCGATGCCCTTTTCCCCCGGCAACAAAGCGACACAGCCATCCGCGCTCGGCGATTCCGCGACGGGCTGCAAGGCCGCAATGCCCAGCGAAAGGCTCATCGGCCGCAGGCCTATGGATTCCAAAGCCCGCTGCAATCGCACCACATGATCGCGCGGCACGGCCACGAGCAGCGCGGTCCGGTCACCCTTGGGATCCCCCATCAGCGAGTGCGACAGCATCAAGGCCTCCGGTGGATACGGAAAGCCCCGCTCCGCCTCCATCTGAAGGAGACTTTGCAGATCTTCATCGGCCAGCCCGGCCGGCACCGGCACGGACAGGGTCAACGCCCAGTTCAACGGCACGCCCATCACGCAGCGACGGTCGCGCACACCGGCGGCCTCGAGGTGCGCGCGGATCTCCGCGCCCACCAGTTCCGGTTCGTTGGTCAGCGGGTCCAGCTTGAGGAGCACGCTCACGGACTGGCGGACTTCGAGCGAGCCGTTGGCGCGCTTGACGCTGACCAGCTCAAGCCGGCTGCCGTCGAGCGCCAGGCCGAGAATGGAGTTCGCGGTTGTTTTTGGGGAACTGGTCATGAGGAATAATTCCGGGCGATGCCAAGTGGTGCAACGGATGCGGCTGGCCCCGCGGGCAAAGGGGTTTGTGCCACGAGGCGGTTCATCGTTCCTCCCTCCGCGCTTCCAAGTCGCGCCGCACGTCCGGCCCCAGCGCCCAGCCCAGATGGGTCAGGTCCTGCCGCTGCCGGATTTTGGCACCGCCCTCGCTGGTGTCGAAAATGAACTGCACCCGCTGATATCCGCGCCCGAGCCGGCCGACGGCGGCGATGTCCGCCGAGTAAACGTAGCTATGCCCGGTGATGAAGGGCCCGGCTTGGATGGCGTTGCTGCGGGCCAGCACCTGGGTGACCCACGCCATTGAGGCCGTAGTGGTGGCGGTGTTCTGCGCGCGATGGGCCACTAAAGCCCCGGCGTTCTCCGCCCCGATGCCGGGGATGCAGGTCAGCACGGTTTCCGTGGCGGTGTTCACGTTCACGAGCCCTTCGACAAACGTGTTGGTGGACACGGTCAGGTCCGCCTCGACGAGGGCGAACTCCTGCTCGGTCATGCCGCTGTTCAGGAAAAATTCCAGCACGCTGCCGTTGGTGAGCCCGCCGGCGTTGGTAACACCCGGGAGGCCGCCGGGCGGGAGGTTTGTGGTTCCGCCGGGCGTGGGCGGAGTAGGCAACCCGCCTGCCGCTTGGAAGGGGCGGAGGATTTCCTGCGCCCGCGCGGTTTCGATGCCCGCCGTTGACAACAACTGCTGCAAGGCCTGCGTGTCCACCGTGGCGACGTTCACCTTGGGGTCCCCGTTGGTGCGTGTGTTGGGTTCGCGGCTGTGGACGGTCACATAGGCCAGCACCCCACGGTTGAGCACACCATCGTGATTGTCCGCAGGCAGCGTGGCGTCCTCGTCGTTTTCATTCTGGTCCAGCACGGCGTTCAGGTTGGCATCCTCATCGAAGAGGATGTCGTGCGTGAACCCGTAAACCAGGCGTAGCTCGGTGATGCTCTCGAACGGCGCGTTTTTGCAGCGGTAAGGCGGGTTGAGGCGCGCGTAAGTCTCATCCTCGGCGCCGCCTTCGCGGACGTCGCTGTTGCTGTCGCGCCAGTCCAGCACGGCAGCGGCCAGCTCCGGGGTCATGCGGGGAATTTTTTCGAGCATCGCGGCGGTGGCGGTGTTCAAGTTGAGCTTGGAGCTTTCATCCACGAGGCCAAAGGTCACGGCCAGGTCGTTTTCCTCATCCGGCGACTGGCCGATCAGCCAGAAGGTGGCATCGCCGACCGACACGTTCTCCACCACGAACGTTTGAGGATTGGGCGGCATCCCGGGGCTGGTGGTGGTGGCCAGCACGTTGCTGACATAACGCGCAGCTCCTGCGATGGCCTGCTCCGCCTCGATGCTGGCGAGCCGGTTGTCCGCCGCGCGCAGCTCCAACGAGGAGGAGTTCGCGAAGTAAATCGCCAGGCTCACTAGGCCGAACGCGACCCAGAGGACGATGATCAGGACGGAACCGCGCTCTGCCCCCCCGTGCCGGCAACTTGCAGTCGCCGTCCGCGATGCCGGCTCGCTCGAAACGGCTCCGCCAACGCGGCGATTGCAAATCGCCGGCACGAGGGCGGACGCGCAACCGCGCAGCCATGCCGAGTTGAAAGGCATCCTCATCGGTCCCCTCCCGTGCTTGCGGTGTCCGTGATATTCGTGCTGGCCTCAACGACAATGGGCACGATGAGTTCGATGGGGGATTGCTGGGCGGCGCGGTCGGCCGTGGCCATCAGCAACTGCACCTTGATGGCCCGTGGCAGCTTCTTGGTTTCGTCTGCCGTCGAGTCCCACGATTCCTGCCAATCAGTCCCGTTGTGGTAGAAGAATAGAACCTCCTCCACCCCTTGCAGGAGGAGCTGCTCCTGTGGAGCAGCCTCCACAAGCGTGGGCAGCAAATTGCGCGTGACCGCACGCACGAGATCCTTGCCGACGGCGGTAAGGTTGGTGGAATCCGCCAACCGGTAGGAAACCCGCTGCATGCTGGGCCATGGAGTGTCGGCGTCCACGAGGCCGGACAGGGTGTGGAAATCCGGGCTAACCGGCATGGACGAATCGCTCACTCCCCCAATCGAGGAGGAACCGCCGCTGATCAGCGAAGTCTGCAACTCCCCACTGAGCGTGCCGCCGGGAGCCGCCAGGTTGGAAAGATCGCGCTTCAAGATCGCCAGCGCCTGCGTGAGCGGGAGAGATTTTTCGAGCGAGGCGGCGGCGCGGTTGCGCAACTTCAGAGCGCTGTAGAAAACGCTGTTGATGGCCGCCAGCACGATGGCAAAGGCGGCGATGGCGATGAGTATTTCGAGCAGGGTGAAGGCGCGCGGAGCGGAGGCCAGCGTCCAACGCTTAACGCTCAAGCTTGAACGTTCCACGCACCCGCCTTGAGCGTTGATTTTCACAACGCCGCCGCCTCCGTCAGCGTGCTCACCGTCACTTCGTATTCGCGGCCCTGCACTTGATACGTCACCCGCACGGTTGCGAGCTGCATGGCACCCTCGGGCCACGCGCCCAGCTCGACCGCCCAGCGGAATTCATGCACCCCTTCCGTCACCGTGCCGGTTTCCCCGCCGGGAAGTTGCCCGACGATGGCCAGCTCGTTGAGGACGCGCTCGGCGATCCGGGCGGCCACGGCCTTTCGCTCGCCAACCTGTCCGGCCAGATTCGCGATGCGCAAGCCCTCCACGGCCACCGGGATCACGATGGCCATGAACAGCAGCGCCGCCAGCACCTCGGCCAGCGTGAACGCGGC
>Ga0075471_10001014_pt1 | contig 17926 bp, 15 predicted proteins | sample DEB19_08_DNA_2_FD_74787 | JGI IMG/M metagenome (GOLD analysis project Ga0075471, IMG submission 74787) | Aqueous microbial communities from the Delaware River and Bay under freshwater to marine salinity gradient to study organic matter... | ecosystem: Environmental > Aquatic > Marine > Coastal ... | reverse complement strand
GCTCCAAACTTGGGGCAGGTTTGATTCTTCACAGGTGCCGTCGCCTTGAGCGCCACGCCACATGGGCCAATTCGCGGCAGAGGCGCAGAGCAGGGGGGGCAGGAGGGCGAGGAATGTTATGATACGGCACATGTATCTTGAACGCCACAGACGTTGCTCACTTGTCATACGCTGAGTGAATCGAAAGAAACGATGGAGACGCGGGGTTGTGTTTTGTTCCCTGTGGTTCACCATCTTCGTTGCATGTCATCCAGCGTTTATCTTGTCATACCTTGCTATCAGGAGAGTGGGCGCATCAGTCGCTTCTTAGGGGAACTCTGTGATGAGACTCAAAAGCTTGGTGGCGTCAGCATTCGCGTGGTTGAGGATGGTTCTGGAGACGCGGAGGCGCGCCGTCTGCGCGATATTGTCGCTGCGCAGCAAAATCGAAGCCCTCATCTGTTACCACCGCTGATGTTGCCTGAAAATCTGGGTAAAGGTGGTGCTGTTTATGCCGCGTGGAGAGAGGAAAAAAACGCGGAATGGTTGGCCTTTGTCGATGCGGATGGTTCATGCTCCGCTTTAGAGGTGGCGCGGCTGATTCGGATCGCCCGCGAAGACGCACCGCGCAGCGCCTTTTTCGCATCACGAATCAAAATGCTTGGCAAAACAGTTGAACGAGACTTTTGCCGTCATCTGCTCGGTCGTGTGTATGCTTCGCTGGTGTCCGAACTGCTCGACATTCCTGTTTATGATAGCCAATGCGGACTGAAACTGGTTCCACGTTTGTGTTTTCAGGCTGTTCAGGCACGTTTAAAGATCCATGGTTTTGCCTTTGATGTGGAACTCCTCGTCGCCCTGCTCGATAGCGGCTGCGCCGTGCATGAAGTGCCTATTTCGTGGCATGAGATCCCAGGAGGTAAAGTCCACCTCCTGCGTGATCCCGTCCGCATGGCGCGTGATGTGCTGAAAATCAAGGCTGCCCGCGCCCAAGGGGGCTCAGCCGCGTCTCTTCCATGAGCGTTTGCCGCGCTGGTGTCGCTTGAGGGACTTCTGAGGTCTGCCGGGTTCTCTTTCCGCAGGCTTTTCGAGCTTTATGGAGGAACTTTTTGTCAGGGCGAAATCAACCTGCTTTTTGTATCGATCCACGGAGCGCACCTGCACCTCCACGCGGTCACCGAGCTGAATGACACGACCGGTTCGTCGCCCATGCAATTTGCCCGTGGAAGGCTCGAACACGTAAAAGTCGTCCATCATGGCCGAGAGCGGCACTGCACCGCTAAGGCCCAAATCCGAGACGTCGACAAAGAAGCCGAAGTTACGAACATCGGTGATCAGCGCGGCATACGGTTGCGGACGTTTGGATTTGAGCTGGGCCTCCAAGAACGCGTAAAGTTTCACATCTTTGCTGTCGCGTTCCGCGTCGGCGCTGTTTCGCTCCGTCGTGGTGATGTGATCAGCAATCTGGCGTGTCTCAGAAGGTGTGGAAGGTTTTTCGAACAGGGCCCGATGCACAACGAGGTCGGCATAACGACGAATCGGCGAAGTGAAATGCGCATATTGAGTCTTGGCTAGACCGTAGTGACCGAGCGGTTCAACAGCGTAGCGGGCTCGCATCAGCGATCTCAGGAATCCGATCTTCAAGGCGGCACCAATTGGTAGTTCCTGCAGCCGAACGAGCAGCTTCTGCACCTCAGGGCGGTGCATGAGATTTCCACACGGCACGCGATGGCTTAGCACGTCGTCACGAAAGTCTTTGAGACGTTTTTCCTTAGGCGATTCATGCACCCGATAGACTGCTGGTCGATCAAGTTTCATTAGGTGGCCGGCAACCGCCTCGTTTGCGAGAAGCATGTACTCTTCGATAAGTTTGTGGCTCTCATCGTTTTCGATGCGCTCGATGCGCAATACTCGTCCCTTTTCGTCAAGGCGGATCTTGTTCTCGGGGAAATCGAGGTCAAGCGAGCCATCGCGAAAGCGGTGCATGCGGATGCGCTGTGCCATTTGATGTGCGTCATGCAGCATCTGCTCGATCTCCCCCTGTGGTGAGCGACTGATGACCTCAAAAGCCTGCTTGTATGTGAAGCGCTGCTTGGAGTGAATCACCGCAGCGTAAAACTTCGAGCTGAGGATCTTGCCGTCCTTCGATAACACAAACTCTACACACTTCGTTAAGCGGTCCACGCTTGGCTTCAGCGAACACAGTTCATTGCTCAGAGCTTCCGGAAGCATGGGAATCACACGATCCACGAGGTAAGTGGAGTTTCCACGCTTCTTGGCCTCGATATCGAGGTGGCTACCGGGCTTCACATAGTGCGAGACATCAGCGATGTGAACCCATAGCCGCCACTGATCCGTGCCGTGACGCTGAATGCAGATGGCATCGTCAAAGTCTTTCGCATCATCCGGGTCGATCGTGATGACGTTGTGCGGGCGACAGTCGACTCGCCCCAGGCACTCGGCGGGGCTAGGCTGATTATCCGGACGTGAGCGTGCAATACTGTTTGCTTCGTGTAGCACGTTTTTGGGAAAGTGCAGCGGCAGTTCGTAATGGCGGATCACGCTTAGCATGTCCACTCCCTCCTCATCTGGCGGACCGAGCACCTCGATGACTTCACCTTCCGGTGGAGTCTCGGGGGATTCCCAAGCGGTAAACTCCACCACCACCTTGTCGCCAGGATGAGCTCGGCGCCCCACATCCTTTGGTGGCGGAACGATGACCACTCCGGGCAGTCGCGGATCATCGGGTTTCACAAAAAGCGCCTCTTGAGTTCGCATGAGTGTGCCTACAAACTGGGAACGTTTCCGCTCCAGGATGCGCACGACTTTACCTGTGTTTTCGTCAGGAGAAATGGGTTTGCGTAAGCCCTGAGGCATCACATCACGACGCACCAGAACGCGGTCCCCATGCATCGCAGTCGCTTGGTGGCGCTCTGCGATCACGATCTCGCCCAAACCCGGTTCATTCGGTTGCACGAAACCTTTTCCTGCACGGTTGATTGAAATCACACCTGGGACCAAGTCTGCTTCAGCCGCTTGGATGTAGCGGTTGCCTTTGGTGCGTAGGATAAGCCCTCGCGTTACCAAATCCTTGAGTGTGGTTTGAAGTTCTTGCTGCTGCCCAGCGCGTAAATGCAAGGCCTTGATGAGCTGCGGAACGTTTGAAGGCGTGTAAGCCGGGTCTCCGAGCAGCTTCAGTAGTCGGTTTTCCATTTAATACTATGACACAGAATGAGATGCACTGCCTCAACTATTCTTGCATTCCATTTCTGACATCGCGCGCAGCTTGAGAAAATTCATATATGTAAGTCATTTCACAAGAGTCCTAGGTGTGACGATGGATATGGAAATCGGCACGAGAAAGCCGGATGCCTTAGTTTTAATTGCTAATTGCACAGAGGAAGTCGGGTTGGCTCGACCTTGCTAATCAGAGCATGCAAGGTTCAGCTATTTTATAAATAGCGGTTTTGCTGCGGCGAAGCCTTTACTGGTATGCTAGGAAGCTGAAGAGGTTTTTCGCTGTAAAACTCATAGTCATGAAGTCTTTGGCATTTAGATAAATGTCATCCGCATTGTTTAAGATGGTTGTCCATTCTTCCGCCACAGAAAATGTCTTTTGTGAGGATTTGAAGCGAAAATCATAATGAAAAAATGAAGCCGATACCTCATTCGATTTTCCCCGAATTTGTCGTTGAAGATCAGCGGTGTCGCCATGATGCGCTGATGTCGGCTGTGAACAGGGTTTTGCAAAGCGGACTCTTTATTCTTGGCGAGGAGGGCAGGGCTTTTGAGAGAGAATATGCGGAATCTCTAGGCGGTGGGTATGTGGTAGGTGTCGCAAGTGGCACTGATGCTATCGAGTTGCTGTTACGGGCTCTGGACATCGGGATAGGTGACGGTGTTGTGGTTCCAACATTGGCTCCTTCCGCAGTGGCGGCCGCGGTTAGGCGTGCCGGTGTTCGACTCGTTCTCTGCGATGTTGAGCAGGAGACGCTGACGCTTTGCTCACAAGCGGTTCGAGAGTGTTTGAAATGCAATCCCGACATCAAGGCAGTGCTCGCGGTGCATTTATACGGACATCCTTGTGACTGGCAATCTCTCCAAAACATTTGTGAGGAGCATGGCGTTGAGTTGATTGAAGACGCTTCGCAAGCTCATGGCTCTTTTTGGGAGCAAAAACGCATTGGCACTCTTGGAAAGGCTTCGGTGTGGAGCTTTTATCCTACGAAGAATCTGGGTGCTCTGGGTGATGCGGGGGCGATCTGGACTTCGGAGGTTGTTTTGGCGGAGACGCTGCGATGTCTACGAGAGTATGGTTGGAGGCAACGTCATGTGAGTGAAACTTTCGGGATTAACAGCCGCCTCGATGAAATTCAGGCAGCAATCCTTCGTGTTAAGCTGCCTTCGTTGGTGGAGCAGGTGAAACGGCGGCGCGAGCTAGCTTCGTTGTATTTACGATATTTGAGTGGTGTACAGTTACCGTCGGTGCGTGAGAACTGCGCGCATGCTTTTCACCAATTTGTTATCCGCGCTGTGCATCGGAATGCGTTGAAGGAGCATTTGAGGGTGCGTGGTGTTCCTTCGATGGCGCTTTACCCGGTAGCATTGCATCAGCAGCCGGCTTTTCAATGCGCAGGGTATTTTCCGGTGGCGGAGAAAGCGGTTGAAGAAGTTCTATCTCTACCGCTGCATCCTTATCTTACTGAAGTGGCCTTGAAGGCAGTTTGCGAGGCTGTGGGAGAATTCTACTCATGAAGCATGAGCAGTATGCGCTCATGCACGACGTGGAAGATGTGCATTGGTGGTATCAGGTGCTGCGTGGACTCGTGCTGAACGCATTGAATGTAATGGTTCCACGAGGTAAACGCGTTCTTGACGCTGGATGTGGCACTGGGGGCATGTTGCGCAGCCTTGGTGAATGGGAGACTTATGGATGTGATGTCAGCGAGGAGGCCGTCGAGCTCTGTCGGTCCCACCATCTATCACGCATTACATCCTGCGATTTGCAGGCCATGCCCTATACCGTTGGCATGTTTGATGCCGTTCTTAGCCTTGATGTGCTCTATCACTCTCGAGTTGAGGAACGAGTGGCACTTCGTGAGATGCGACGTGTGCTGAAACCCGGAGGGCTGCTCGTGGTGAATGTGCCCGCTTTTGAGTGCCTGAGTGGTATGCATGACCGGGCAGTCGATGGAGCCAGGCGGTATCGGAAGGAAGCTCTCTGCGCGTTATTGCACGGACAGGGATTTGAAGTTGTGGAAGTGTATTATTGGAATGCATGGCTTTTCTTACCCTTACTGCTGCGGCGTAAAATTTCACAGGATGATCAAGGGGACTTGGTCATGCCACCGCGCTGGTTGAATTTTTTTTTGAGTGCTGCCGGTAAACTCGATGCACGTTTATGCCGTCGGCTGCGCCTACCCCTAGGCACTTCTCTTTTTGCCATCGCACGCCGCTGTTCGGAATCCGTAGTGAGTTCTTGTGGTGTTCAGCTTCACAAGGTTGTGGCGATAATTTCTATGCTAGTTTTGATTATGTCAGTTTAGCTGTCCTCATGAAGGCGACGAGGCTTGTCTTTTGACGCTCGTTTCGAGCGTGTGGCAGTTTAAAAGGGTAATGAAAAAAGAAAAGTCTCATGCCAAGCCAATACTCACCACGACTCTTTGTGTGGCTACAAGTCAGGCTCCTCGCAGGTGGCTGATTTTCGCTTGGCTAAGAAGGGGAATGGTGCGGATGGCGATTCTCTGTCTCCTAATTACCGGAGTTCTTTACGGTTGGACGGCTGATTTCCCGATGGTATTCGACGATCTATTTTATCTGGTCGAGAACCCGTTTTTCCAGAGCAACTCCCCATTTGTTTATTGGGGTAATTTTACAGATTTTGCCCGTTTGCCGTTCGAGTGCGGTGCGGAACCAGATCTTACTGTAAATATGCTTCTGAGGCCTTTGGCTTATGCAACTTTTTATCTGAACCACACGCTGGATGGTTTTGAGCCACGCTGGTTTCGGGTTTTTAACATGCTACTCCATGCTTTGAATGGGTGGCTATTTTATTGTCTGATCCGCAGACTTGGACGCGTTCTTGAGTCGCAAGGTAAGATGACCGCCTCCTCAGCGCGATTCATCGCTACAGGTGCCTCGCTCCTTTTCATCGTTCATCCGCTGGCAACGGAGTCAGTCACTTACATCATCCAGAGGTTTACCACGATGGGGGCGTCTTTTGTGCTAACCTGCCTCTTGCTTCATTTTACTGCTATGGAAAGCGCGGATAGGCGGCGTTTTTGGCTAGCTACTGGATCAGTGATCGCTCTGCTGCTGGGTATGCTAACCAAAGAGAGCGTGTTCATGGCACCTGCACTGGCGCTGGGACTGGACTGGTTGGTTATCGGCACACGCTTCTGGGCGGCGACGAAGCGCACGCTATATCTATTGCTCTGTATGCCGTTGGTGCCGTTGATGATCATTGCGGTCTCTGCCGCACAGAATGAAGGTCAGCTAAATTTCGTGGAAGCCTTAAACATCACCAACGTCCGAGGAAAGCCATGGAGTCACTGGGAATATGCTGCCACCCAAAGCATGGTGTTGTTGGAATATCTACGTTTGATTGTGTGGCCCTCCGGGCAGAATGTATACCCAGACCCGACAGTTTATCATTCGTTTAAGGAAGGTCCGGTGTGGCTAGCTATGTTGCTGTTGGGATCTATTCTTGGATGCACGTGGTGCTTGCGCAATCGCACATGGATGTCTGGAGCTGGAAGACTTATGTTTGCTTTTATTGCTTGGTTTTTTGTCAGCATATCCGTTTCATCAAGTTTCATTCCGCTGCCTGACATGATGGCGGAGCACCGTACTTATCTACCTTCGATCGGCGTATTGGTCATGCTAATGTGCATAGCGGATCGCTTGTCGGCGATTTCCGGTATTGTGCCATGGCGCCTGCTCGTGATTGGTGTGTTCTGCAACCTTTCCGTGGCCACGTGCCTACGAAACAAGACATGGAGAACAAATGTCTCTCTTTGGCAGGATGCCGTTACCAAAAGCCCCAATAAACCGGCAGCATGGAACAACCTAGGCTGCGCCCTCATCGAAGAGAAAGGCGATCTGGAAAAAGCCGAGATTGCATTCCGGCGCGCCCTAGAGCTTGAGCCTTTTTTCTTTGGTGCACTCAACAACCTTTCCAAAACATTGCTGATGCAGCAGCGCTGGCGTGAATGTCACGACAGCTTAGTGACACTTTTCGAAAGACATCCCTCGGCGCTGAATAACCGCCAGATTGTGTATTGGGCAGGTGTGGCTCTAGTTGGAATGGGACGTCATCAAGAAGGAGCCATCATCCTTGAGCGAATTTTGAATGATGATCCCAGCCATTTCCTTGCTGCAAAATTTCTAGGGCTGGCCTGTTTTTATCAGAAGCACTTTGCGCGGGCACGTGAATGTCTCCTGCTTGCGGAGAAGTTGCAACCCGGCGATCCGGACGTGATGCAAGCTCTTGCCATGCTAAAAAGACAGGGTGTGTCATTATGAACCAAGCGCTCTTTCATCGATTTCATGGCTTGTTTTTGATATCCGGTATCTCGGCACTAATTGACCAGATGGCATGGCAGAGGCTGCTGGTGCTTTTTGCTGGGGGTGACGTGGCAGCGATGACGATCATTGTAACAACGTTCATGGCTGGGCTGGGGCTTGGTAGCTTGTTGGGTGGAAGTTTGGCAGATCATTTCTCAATTCGCGCTAATATGATGATCTTCATTCAGGCGGAGATCGGCGTCGGGGTTTTCGGATTATGCAGCGCATGGCTGTTTCATGACGTGCTCTATGAGCACCTTGTGCTGCTGGTGCACTCCAAGGCTATGACAGCTCTGGTTTTGTTTCTTTTTTTGTTGCCGCCTACACTTCTGATGGGGATTTCATTGCCGGTGCTCGCCAAATTGGTGACGCATCAACTCCCCAATATGGCGGGACGCATTGGTATGCTCTACGCAGTAAACACGATCGGTGCAGCACTTGGAGCTTTTCTGGCTACTTGGGTGTTGCTGCCGGCAGTTGGTGTGGAAGGAGCTCTGCGCTGGGCTGCGCTTGGCAATGCGATATGTGCACTCGGCACTTTTTTTGGTTTTCGTAGCGTAAAGGTTGAGGAGACAAAGGACATGCCTGCACACCCGCTTTTTTCGAGAAAAGTGCCGCTATGTCTAAGCTTGTTTTTCGTCACGGGATTTGCGGCTTTGGCAGCGGAAATGGTTTGGTTTCGCGTGCTTGGAGCATTGGCAAAATCTTCAGCTCATACGATGGGCACACTGCTCGGCATTTACCTGACAGGTTTGGGTTGCGGTGCGGTGGTGGGCTCTATTGTTGTGAGCTTCGTGGAGAACGCTTGGCGGATGTTCTTGAGACTGCAGGGACTCGCGATTCTTTACGCGGCCTGTGGCATGGGGGTGGCACTGTATCTATTGGGGAATTCTTCACTCTCTTGCTATCTAGCAAGCTATGAGCCGGTGGATGCTGACACGGCGCTCAGTCTATTGCAAAGTTGGTGGTATGGTGATTTGAAGCCGGAGCATGCAACGCATGTGTTGACGTATCCGCTGCTGCATGCGGTGGTGCCTTCGGTTATTATGTTTCCAGCTACCTTCCTGATGGGTGCTTGCTTTCCGCTGATGCAAAAAGCGGCGCAGAACGATGAATATCATGTGGGATGGCGCACAGGTGCCTTACAATGCGCGAACATTCTAGGTAGCATGGCAGGCGCATCGAGCGTGACCGGTTTGTTGTTGCCTATTTGGGGCAGTGCGGGTGTTTTCATGCTGCTGGCAGCAGTAGGCATGCTGCTTCTCATAAGTGGTCTACATGGCTTGTGGCGTATATCCGCAGCTTTGGCGGGCACCGCCTTGCTGATCTTCTTGCCGGATCAAAAGACTCTTTGGTCAGCAGTCCATGGTGCACAAAAAGATCGTGTGTGGCTGGCGGAAGATGCAAGCGGTGTCTCGCTTTTGAAACGTGATGAGGCAGAACCTAGAAAATTCGTCGTTTTCATCAATGGCATCGGACAGAGTTGGATACCCTATGGAGGCATTCACACGATTTTGGGTGCACTTCCTGTGATGTTACATGATAAACCAGAGCGCGTTGCCTTAATTGGTCTAGGATCGGGTGATACGCTGCATGCGATTCTGTCACGAAAAGAGATACGTGAAGTCTGTTGTGCGGAGATTGTGGCAGGACAACTCCAAACGCTCAGGACGGTGCAGAATGACGTGGGTGCTGAGGCCGTGAAAGCGGTTTTGGCGGATAGTCGAGTGCGTCATATGGCTTGTGACGGGCGCATGATGCTCCTTCGCGACGATAAAAAGTTTGATGTGATCGAGGTGGACGCATTAAGGCCGACGAGCGCTCACTCGGGCATGCTCTACTCGGAGGAGTATTTTGAATTGGTGAAGTCCCGCCTGCGTCCCGGAGGCATGGCGGTAACTTGGCTGCCGACGCCGCGGGTGGCGGCGACGATGCGGAAAGTATTTCCGCATTTGCTGGTTTTTGGTGATGTGATTGGCATTGGCACGCAGGAACCATTGCGGGTGCACTGGACATGGTTGCAAGAGCGTGTGGATATGCCGCAGATATGGTCGTATTTTCGTTCCACAGGTATCGATTTGCATGCATTGCTTATAGCGGTTGCCGGACCTAGAGCGAGGATTACACGCCTAGAGGCAGACCCAAGGCAGGAGACAAACACAGATCTTTTTCCCAAAGATGAGTGGTTGCTGCCATCGCTTCTGAAAAAGGCTTATCCATGACATTAGGGTAGCGTAAAAAACTACAAATAGGATCAGGTGCAGCTTCGTGTCGCTATGCTTAATTTAAACTTATGCGACATCAGCAATTTGAGTTTAGTTTTGTGGTTCCGCTTCACAATACGGGAAGTATGTTGCGACCTCTACTGGGGGCTTTTCGAGCGGAGGCTATGACGCTGCGCGATTCTTGGGAGCTCGTGTTGGTGGATGATGGTAGCACGGATGGCACGCCACAAAAAGCACGTGAGCTTTTGGCTGATTTTCCCGCGCCCGTCGTGCTTGTCGTGCTGGCGAAGAACTTCGGAGAGCATGCTGCGGTATTCGAAGGGTGGCGTCGTTCTCATGGCCGCTACGTGGTGAATTTGGATGATGATCTGCAGAATCCTGTTTCGGAAGCACGCCGACTGCTAGAGCATCTGCGTTCATCTGACGCAGATGTAGCCTACACCTTTTTCGATCAAAAAAAACATGCCTGGTGGCGAAATCTGGGCAGTCAGCTGGCGAATTTTTTTGCCACTCTTTTACTAGAGAAACCTCATGAGCTTTATCTTTCAAGTTTTCGCGCCGTACGGCGCGAATTGATTCAGCGTGTGGAAAATCATCACAGTCCTTTTCTTTACCTCGATGGCCTTATATTTGGTGCAACAAATCGTTTCACACGCCTCAAAGTGATCCATAAATCGCGTCTTTTGGGTTGCAGTGGTTATACAATGAGAAAACTGCTAAGACTGGCTGGCGGGATGATCTTCGGTTTTAGCATGTTGCCGTTGCGCATTGCATCTATGCTTGGCCTGAGTCTTTTTGCTCTCGGTTTATTGCCTTTGGGATTATTTACAGCAGATTGGTTATTGTTCGATTTTCGACAGTTAGATGTGTTATTTGTTGTAGGTTGTTTGGCTGTGTTTGGTGGGATGCAGCTGCTTTTACTCGGCATTCTAGGCGAGTATGTTGGTCGCACTTTTCTAACCGTAATTAACAGACATCAGGTGCTGGTGCGCGAGGTTTTCACGCTAAGGGAGGTGTCGGCATGACGACTCGAATGTATGAACGTGACTCGGTGGTGCGCGGTGTGAGGGTAATGGAACTATGCCATGTGCGAGATTCACAGCGTGGTGATTTGATGGTGATTGAATTTGCGCAAGTGCTGCCCTTCAGACCGCAGCGCTGCTTTTTAACTTACGCCATGTCTAGCGGTCAAGTGCGTGGCAAGCACGCACATCGTGAGTGCAGTCAGCTTCTGCTTAGTGCACATGGCACCTGTCGTTTGCTTATGGATGATGGCATAAGAAACGAGGAAATCATATTGGACCGTCCCGAGATTGGCGTGCTAGTTCCACCGATGGTATGGACAGAGGTCAGCGGCATCAGAGCTGATTCTGTTCTTCTCGTTCTAGCTTCACATGTTTACGATTCGGCGGATTATATTCGAGACTATGCCGTTTTTTTACAAATCATAAGGGAGGCGATCTATGAATCCTGAAACTATCCTTACCGTTGATGTCCAAAACAGTCGGCTTTGGGATAAATTGACAAATCTTATACGCCGGCAGCCTCTTTTTATGGCCGTGCTGCCGTCCCTATTGATAGCTTTCGTCATGGCTTGGATTGATCGGATCACCACTTGGGAGGTCAGCCTGTTTGTTTTTTACGCCCTCCCAATTCTGATAGCGGTCTGGTGGGCAGGTAGCATTGCCGGATACGTTTTGGCATTGATCTGTGGCATTTTGTGGTGGCTCTCAAATTATGAAACCCATCCCTATGAGACCACGCTGGGCTATCTGTGGGCTACCGTCAGCCGCGTGGTTTTTTTTGCAATGGCAGCTTATGCCGCCACCGCAGTGCGTAACCGCCAAGAAGCTGATAAGGCCCGCATTCAGACACTTGAGGAGCGTCGCCAACTCGAGGCTGATTTGGTGGCGGTAAGTGAGCATGAGCAACAAAGGATAGGCCAAGATCTGCATGATGGCATCTGCCAACAGCTTGCAGCTATTGGTTTAGCTGCTCGCTCACTGGCAAATGATTTGCGTGCTTTCGACAGCAGCTTTACGCAAGATGCAGAACTTATCGAGAGCTCCATTCAGCAGACGGTGACTGAGGCGCGTGGGCTAGCTCGCGGTATCTTCCCAGTGCATGTAGATCGCCATGGGCTGGCTGTGGCGCTTACGGATCTTGCCCAATCTATTTCTCGCCTTACTGGTGTGAAGATTAATATTGAGGAATTGAGTGATGTGCAAATTTATTCACCTGAAGTATCGATGCACCTTTACCGCATTATTCAAGAAGCGATTGGTAATGCAGTTCGTCATGGCGGTGCTCAGCATGTAAACGTTAAACTGGAAAGCAATTCTCAGGCTATTATTTTGACCGTTAGCGATGATGGAAGAGGTTTTCCGGCAGAACCTCGAATGAATATAGGAATGGGTATGCGAACCATGCGCTATCGAGCTCAGATGATTGGGGCCAGTTTATCCGTTTCTGATTCGAATCCGGGGGGGGCAACACTGCGTTGCTCGATGCCCATTCATATTTCCTAATTTTTTTTACCCATTTTTCAAATCACTATGCCTGATTTCAGCAAGCCTACTCGTGTTCTCATCGTCGAGGATCACCCCATGTTTCGTGAGCATCTCATACATCTCATCACTCGCGAACTAGGGGTTGTCATTTGCGGAGAGGCGGACAATAACAGCGATGCGATGGTTATTCTGCGAAAAGAGAAGCCGGAAATAGCTCTTGTCGATCTTACTTTACGCGGGGGCTCTAGTGGTTTGGAATTGCTTAAGGATATCAAGGCTTTTGATCTTGATGTGAAGGTGCTTGTGCTTTCCATGCACGACGAGAATCTCTATGCCGAGCGGGCTCTTCGAGCCGGTGCTCGGGGGTACATCACTAAAAACGAGGCATCCTCCGAGCTTATTAAAGCTATTCGCTGCGTTCTATCTGGTGAAATTTACGCCAGCCATCGCGTCACGGCCCGTCTTCTCCAGCGGATGAGTCAGAAGAAAAAGTCCAGTCATCTAGTCGGTTTGGAAACCTTAGCGGATCGAGAGTTGGAGGTCTTCCAGATGCTCGGACGTGGTAAGAGCACAAAAGAGATTGCTGAAACACTCAACCTTGGAGATTCGACCGTCGAGACGTATCGCGCACGCATCAAGGAGAAGCTGCAGCTGCGCAGTGCCGCTGAACTGTATTTGCGAGCTGGACAGTGGGTTCGTGATCATGGTGCGTGATCTTTACACGCTTGTTTCGGTTCTGGAACAGTTGATTGAGCTATTAGCCTTTATGCAGGCGAGCAAATGGTGGGGCTACTTTTAAGTGGATCTTTGAATCAACTTGGCCTTCGGAGCTCAAACAACTCTCTTGTCCGAGTGTACCAGTGCGGAGCTTGCATGCGCCCGATGGGATGATAATTGACAGGGTTCACAAGCCAAGTGTGCGGATCGAAGATTCCATCACGCGCATGCACTCGCAGCACTTCGCCTATGATGAGACGGTTGGAGCCAATCTCAAGGATGCTGTGGCAGCGACACTCGAGACTCGCGGGGGACTCCGCGATGCGAGGTGGTTTCACCACGCTGCATGGTAAGGGGTTCAGTCCGGCATGGAGCAGTTCATTTTCACCTGCCGGGAGGCTCGCGGCGCACTGATTCATCTTTTCCGCGATGTTTTCGTCCACGAGATTCACGACAAACTCCTGAGTGAGTCGGATGTTGCGCGCGGTATCCTTCGGCACACCTGGTGAGCGATCACCGGGACACAGACCTACGATGGGTGGTGAGTCCCCCAGCACGTTAAAGAAGCTAAAAGGGGCTGCGTTCACACGACCATCCAGATCCAAGGTGGTGGTGAGGGCTATCGGACGCGGCGTAACGAGGCCTCCGAGAATCATGTAAGCGTTGTCACGCAGAGGGCCGGTGAGATCAATTTCCATGTGGTTAGGTAGATGCTGCATGAAAAATTCTTTCATTCCGTGATTCAACCGTTTTGAAAGGCAAACTGTGGCTGTCTGAAGCCGTAAACATAACAATGAGTCCAATCCTTGAATTCAATCTTCTCCAAACACGTCGTCAATTCTTCGGGCATGCAGGTTTGCGTCTCGGTGGTCTTGGCTTGATGCATGCTATGGGCAGAGATGCTTTTGCCATATCAAAAACCCAAGTGCATGAGCCACTTCCCGGGCTTCCTCACTTTGCTGCGAAAGCAAAAGCCGTCATTTACCTACATATGAACGGTGGGCCGTCGCAGATTGATACTTGGGATTACAAGCCAGGATTGCAGCAATGGTATGACAAGGACTTGCCTCCGAGTGTTCAGGGTGGGCAGCGATTGACAGGCATGACCAGCAGGCAGGCGAGGTTTCCAGTGGCGCCAAGCCTTTTCAAATTTGCACAGCACGGACAGTGCGGGCGCTGGGTCAGTGAGTTACTGCCATACACAGCAAAGCACGTTGATGACATCGCTTTGATCAAAACGGTGCACACAAACGCGATCAACCATGATCCAGCATGCACTTTTGTGATGACAGGAAGGGAGGTGCCTGGCTTTGCGAGTCTTGGCTCCTGGCTCGCCTATGGCCTCGGCAGCGAGAGCAATGATCTACCAGCTTTTGTAGTACTCACGCCAACTTGGAGCGCCAAGTCGATGGCGCAGGCGCTTTTCACCCGTATGTGGAGTAGTGGTTTCCTGCCCAGTCAGTTTAGTGGGGTGGCGCTACGTTCTGTGGGTGATCCTGTGCTCTACATTCAAAATCCGGATGGCGTATCACCGGCGAACCGACGTGCTATGCTTGACACGCTTTCAGAGATGAATGCGCTCAGCTTTGAGAAGTTCGGCGATCCAGAAATCCAAGCGCGTATTTCACAGTATGAGATGGCATTTCGCATGCAGACGAGTGTGCCGGAGTTGGTGGACTTGAAGTCCGAAAGTCAGAGTACGCTTGATCTCTATGGTCCGGAAGTTCAAAAACCAGGCACTTTTGCTTCGAGCGCGATCCTCGCGCGTCGTCTTGTAGAGCGCGGTGTTCGAGTGGTGCAGGTGCTCCATCGGGGATGGGACCAGCACGGCAATCTTCCTAGTGATATTCGTCTGCAATGTCGTGACACCGACCAGCCTATAGGTGCACTGTTGTCCGATTTAAAACAGCGAGGACTACTCGACAGCACGCTCGTCATTTGGGGCGGGGAGTTTGGTCGCACGGTTTATTCACAGGGGGGGCTCACGCCGACGAACTATGGCCGTGATCATCACCCGAGGAACTTCTGCATGTGGATGGCTGGCGGCGGTATCAAAGGCGGTGTGAGCTATGGAGAAAGCGATGAGTTCAGTTACAACATCGCCACAAACCCTGCACACCTGAATGACATCAATGCCACCATCCTAAATCAGTGCGGAATTAATCACGAGCGTCTAAGCTACAAGTTCCAAGGCCTCGATGCACGGCTTACCGGCGTTCTGCAGCAACATCCGATCAAAGAGATCATAGCTTGAGCCCCAGATTCCTAGACTTAGGTATGTCGCTGGCTGTTCAGTTCGCTGATTTGTCGGTTCAGTGTGCAAAAGTCGTAGAGTACGCCCAAGAGAAACCAGCCACCTGTCAGCAAGTAAAAAATGCCCGTGCCCCATTTGCCCATGTAGAAACGATGAATGCCAAGAGGTCCGAGGAAAGTCAGTAGTAGCCATGCCGCGCTATATTCGATGGAGCCTGAGGCATAACGTCGGCCAGCATCACGATCCATGCTTGGGATCAAAAACAGATCAACGATCCAGCCGATGAGAAAAAGTCCGCCTGTGAAAAACCAGAGAATGCCTGTTTTTGGGCGGCCAAAATAAAACCGATGTGAGCCTGTGAATCCGAAAAACCAGAGAATATAACCGATGATCTTATTGTGAGTGTGGCTGGAAATGTTTTGCATGATCCTGCATCTTTTCGGAGGTCATCCGTTTTTGCGAGTGCAAAAGCGGGTTGTATTTCGAATTCATTCGCTGTGCTTGTTAAAGCTATCTGAATCTCAGAGGCGGAGGTTTCAGAATCTGGTTGAACGAAAGGACTGGGAAATGCCTTCACGCATCCTGATGCTTCAAGCGGATCTCGCTGTTTCAGAACGGTAGGCGCGTGCGAGAAGGGTCACCGGCTGAGTGACTTGTTGCCCGGTGGCATGCAAACCGTTGGCAAGTTGCAGGTGACAGCCAGGGTTGCTGGTGGCCACGATGGGAGCTTGGGTGGCATTCACACAGGCCACTTTGCGATCGAGCAGCTTTCGGCTCTGCTCGGGCTGCGTAATGTTATAAATACCGGCACTGCCACAGCACCAGTTAGACTCTGGTAGTTCCTTTAAAACGAGACCAGGAATGCTCTGGAGCACTTGGCGCGGTTGAGAGACGATTTTCTGACCGTGGCAGAGGTGGCAGCTTTCATGATAGGTGATTTCGGCCACACCCGCTCCCCTCTCTGGTTTACGGAAACCGATTTCCACAAGCCATTCATGGATGTCTTTGATCTTCCGGTCCCATTCGACAGCTTTCGCTGCATAGTATGGATCGTCGTGCAGCAGATGTCCGTAGGTCTTTAAATGAGATCCACAGCCTCCTGCGTTGGTGATGATGGCATCAAGCGAGCTAAGATCGAAAGCATCGATCTGCCTTCGTGCCAGCTCGCGGGCGAGTTCCAGCTCCCCGTTGTGTGCGTGCAGGGATCCACAGCAACTCTGAGAGCGTGGAGTAATGACCTCGCAAGCGTTCGCGAGAAGCACATCGGCCGTGTCACGGTTGATGTCAGAAAAAGCGAGATCCTGCACGCAGCCGGTGAGGAGACCCACACGATATTTTTTTCGCTGGATAGGGCTTTCGAGTGCGCTGATCAGCTTATCTGAAAACGCGACGGCGATGCGCGGGGTCTGTGGTTCGAGGGCGGCAAGCGAACGCGGCATCAAGCCAAAGAATTTCATTCGTCGCATGAATCGGTCTAGCCCAGTGGCTTGATACAAGCGTAGCAATCGTCCCACGAACCGTAGCAGCCATGGGTGCATGAAAAGCGTGTTCAAGGTAAGCCAGCGCCAGAAGTCGCGTTGCGTGGATTTGACCACTCCGGCTCGTTCCACTTCCGCGCGGGCTGTTTCGAACAATTCCGCATAATGAACACCGGCGGGGCAGGCTGTTTGGCAGGCCAGACAGCCGAGGCAGTAGTACATTTCATCGGATAGGGCTTTGGTGACCTCGAGTTCGTCATCGGCCACAGCTCTCATGAGAGCGATACGGCCGCGAGGGCTGTTCCGCTCCTGCTTAGTCTCCATGTAGGTTGGGCAGGTGGGCAGGCACATGCCACAGTGCATGCATTGCTGAAGCACAGAGTAGTCGAGATTCTTGAGGAGCGAAGTAGCGGGCATGGAACCAAGGACTTTCATACCCCGTGCATGGCGGGAATCCATCAACGATTTGAACGTATAACCTCAGGAACCGTTTTTGAAAGCATACAGAAGTCCGTCGTCTGCTCCGATGAGAATGTAATCCCCCGCCACAGCTGGGCTGCTCTTTAACGGAGCGCCCGCCTCAAAGCGCCACAGTTCTCCGCCCTTTTCCAAATCGAGGGCGTAGAGGTATCCATCATCGCAACCAAATAGCACACTTTGCCCTCCACAAACGACAGCGCTGCTATCAATGCGGTCACGGGCGCGGAACTCCCATTTTTTCTTGCCGCTCACGCGGTCAATCGCATGAAAGCGTTTGTCTCGGCCGCCCACAAAAACCGTCTTTTCCCAAATCGCTGGAGCGGCATAGTATTCAAAATCGCGTTCGCCATACTCCCAGACCTGCATGCCATCGCTGATGCTATGAGCTCCGACACGATTGCCGTAGTGGCTCACATAAACGACCCCGTCTGCGATGGCTACATTGTTGCCAATGTAGGCGCCTACTTCGATTTGCTTTTCCTCTTTGCCTGACTTCACATCATGCACATGTAAGACGCTGTCACATCCGCCAAAGACCACTTTGCCATCACCGATTGCTGCTCCTCCGTTGATGTAGTATCCAGTCTCAGCTGCCCACTCTTTCGTTCCTGTTTTGGCATTCAGGGAGTAAACTTTGTAGTCGTAGGAGCCTATGATGATGTGTTGAGAATGGGTCGCTGGATCGGTCCAAACGTTCGCAGCGGCATGAATTTCGGC
>Ga0075471_10001012_pt1 | contig 17940 bp, 8 predicted proteins | sample DEB19_08_DNA_2_FD_74787 | JGI IMG/M metagenome (GOLD analysis project Ga0075471, IMG submission 74787) | Aqueous microbial communities from the Delaware River and Bay under freshwater to marine salinity gradient to study organic matter... | ecosystem: Environmental > Aquatic > Marine > Coastal ... | reverse complement strand
ACCTTGAGAACCTTGAACTCCAGATCCCTGAATACCTTGAGAACCTTGAACTCCAGATCCCTGAATACCCTGAGAACCTTGAACTCCAGATCCCTGAATACCTTGAGAACCTTGAACTCCTGAACCCTGGATGCCTTGAGAACCTTGAACTCCTGAACCTTGGATGCCTTGAGAACCTTGAACTCCTGAACCTTGGATACCTTGTAATCCCTGAACTCCTGCAGATGTAGAAGTAGTCCAACTAACTCCAGCACCAGTAGAAATTAATATTGATCCAGCAGTACCTACATTTCCATAGGAATCACGAATTCCTAAACGTGGTCTTACAACCCCAATAACATCTAATGAATCAGTTGCATTTGTAGTACCAATACCAACATTCCCAGTAACCTCCAATACTGTGGTATTTTCTGTATAAGAACTAATACCAACTTTTAGATTTTTTTGACGGTTGCTGAGATATTTGGACATTAGATTTTATATTAGTTAAGTGTTTCTAATATGCTTACAACATATTCAAGATTAGTTCCATTACTTCCAGAAAGAACTAACTTATCTCCACTTTCTAAAAATAGTTTCCCAGAAAATAAACTTACAGTATCATTTCCAGAAACAGGATAATCCTTTAACATTCTTGTATCAGTAGAACTTCTACGATGAACTAAAGTTACATCCTCAGAAGAAGCACTTACGTTTGCAACTTGTGCTAAAAGACTAACTCCAGTATATCCAACAGGTGCTGTATAAATGATCGTAGGAGATGTACTAACTATTCCAGTAACAGTTTTAAATACATTAAGTGCTAAAGCCATTTATTAATCTCCTCCTAAAGCAAGAATGAATGGAGTCATTGTTGAAAACAAACTCTTAGAATAAAATATTCCACTAATTGTTCCTGTTTGTTGATTAATCACAACACCCTCACCAATTCTAAAATTTCCTGATTGATCTGTAGAAGTAAATACAACTAATCCACCATTTCTAGAATCAGTTTCATTTGCTTGAATAGGAACTCCTCCATTTGCAGGTAATGCAGTTGCAATATTTGTTCCAGAACCAATATATTCAAGAGAATGTCCAGATGCTAATACACGACTCTGTTTAAAAAATGGAACTTCAGTACCAAGTCCTACATTGTATGGAATAACATCATTAGTCGTAATTACATAAACTCCAGGAGAAACTGGAGACGAACTTTGAATTGAATAATAAGTTGGAATAAGATTTGCAGTCCCTATTGCTGTATTTATCCCAACATCAGGAGAACTAAATGTGACCTTTGGAGTGGTCGTATATCCTCTTCCATTTGAAACTATTTCAATGTTCACAACAGATCCATTCCTAACTTCCGCAACAGCAGTAGCAGGAATACCCCAATCAGTTTCTGGATTTTCAATTGTTATCTCAGCATTTCCAGTATATCCAGAACCTCCAGAACTTATACCGATTGAACCAATGGTGTAATAAAGACGTTCAAAATAAACAACTTGCCCATCAAAAGGTCTTGTAACATTAATCTTTGCAGTCCCTCCTCCATAATAAGTATGTGGAAGTGTAGAAGTTCCAACATAAACACTAAATGTAGTGCTTGCAATAGAAACTGAAGGAAGTGTATTTACTCCTATTATATTTCCAGCACCTAAACGAGTTGTAATAATACCAACAAGATTATCAATAAACGATTGAACATCAGAACAAGAAGCAGGATCTGTATTAAATCCTGTTACTGGATCCACTGCAATAGATAAATTCTTATTTGTAAGATTATTTGCAATTGCAAGTTTCATTAAGTCTCTTGCAGAACTAAATCCAACGATCGTTTGTGGAACTTCACTTGAAATACCTGTAATTAAAGCAGATCCATCATACTTAAAGTATGCTCTAGCAGCTTCAATTGAACTTCTGCTTGTAAAATCTCTTACATCAAGAGATACTGCATCAACAATATATCCAATATCTCTCTTACATTTATCTGGACTTGGATTTACAAATCCAGGATACGCAGAAGTAATTCCTGCATAAGCAGTATCAATAATTTCTTGGCGATTTGCTTGTATTAAATTATATGCATCATAGTATCGACCTGGCGCAACAGCAACAGGTTCAAAAATATAACCTTTATTTCCAGATGGATATGTAACAATTCCTGGACCAGAAGGACAAGTGAATCCAAGTCCAACAAGGGAAACGCCCATTCCAACAGCAAATTTATGAGCAACATCAGTTGTTGCAGTTAATATTCCAGTATTATGATCGTATCTTGCGCTTGTGATATTTAATGTTGGAACATTTAAATCTAGAACAAATGTATCTGAATTAGCACTAGATGCTGTAGTAACAATACCAGTGTATCTAAGTGGACCAACTCCGTCAGCAACTAGAGCATAATTACCAAATGAAGAGTTTGAGTTAGTAAGATCACAAGCAGCACCAGTTCCACAATAAACAGCAATATCATCACAGATAGTAAAGAGAGAAACTAACTGGGCATATCCCTCATTCGTAATTGAAACTCCAATACCACCTTGATTGTATTGAGTATAAGAGTCAAGAACCATTGATTTTAATGGTCCAATGCACTTGGATCCATCAATCTTTAATCCAATGCTATTGGGAATAAAGTTTGTGCAATTTTGAATATATGGCGACTGACTTGAGAAACCAATTTGATTTGGATTGAATGCAAAAATTGCTTTACCTGAATTTAAAGAACCAGTAAAGGACATTTCCGCAACATAGTTTCCTTCTAAAACATAGAAGAAATCTTCATTTGAATTCTGTGGAGATACTGATACCTCTCTTAAACTATCCCCAACAATTGAAACTTGTTTTGGAATAATTAATGGGTTATTTTCTACATAAGATCCAGCAGAAACTTTAATAGTTGTTCCTGTTGTTGCTGCGGTGAGAGCTGCTCCGATTGTTCGTTTTGCGTCTCCAAGTTTGAGTCCTGAGTTTGTGTCTGATCCATTTTCTGTAACATAAAGAATATTTTTAACTATTGGTCCTAGATCTGTTCCCTGATCTCCCTGGACACCTTGTATTCCTTGAATACCTTGAATGCCTTGGATACCCTGAATTCCTTGAATACCTTGGATACCTTGAATGCCTTGAGTACCTCCAGTTCCTTGCACTGAAGAACCCTGAATACCCTGAATACCCTGAATTCCTTGAGATCCTCCAGTACCTTGTACTGAAGCTCCTTGAATACCTTGAATTCCCTGGATACCCTGGATACCTTGAATTCCCTGGATACCCTGAACATTAGCACCAGATCCTTGAATACCTTGAACGCCCTGAATACCTTGAGTACCTTGAGTACCTTGAATACCCTGAATACCCTGAATTCCTTGAACATTCGCGTTTGATCCCTGAATTCCTTGTATTCCTTGAATACCTTGAATCCCTTGTATTCCCTGAATTCCCTGAATTCCTTGGAGACTATATGCTTCTCTTGTTAACTTAAGAGAAGGCGTATAACCAGCAGTTACATTATATCCTTCGGCACCTACTGTTACAGAAGATCCCCCAGAAGAACTTGTAACTACATTATAACTAGTACTTCCAATTGATACTGAAGGCATTAAATTGACTCACTAGGGTTTACGAGGACCATACCATCAACGACTTTACTCTTTTTTCCGACAGTTGAAGTTACAATTACATCATAATAATATCTACCTGCTTTTAAATTTGCAGTTGTTGTATTTGCAAGTGATACTACAACTTGACCTGCTGCAGAAACAATGCCGACAGTAAAAGGAGTAGACGTAAGAGAATCTGGAAACTTACGTATTTTTGCAGTTCCAGTATGCCCAGATAAATCTAAAGGACTTCCATCTGGATTATTAACAGTAAAAACTTCTTGATAATCTGTTCCCTGTTCTATAACAATATTAACTGCAGCGACAGCCATTTGCTTCTAACCATTTTCAAATTATTTATGATTCAATCACAAATAAGTCTTATATTTATTGAACTTTTTTCTTGAGTTCTTCTACTTCGGAAGATAATTCTTTAACTGCTTCAATTAAAAATCCAATTAAACCATTGTAGTTTACAGATTTATTTTGTCCTTCATTTACAAGATTGGGCAAAACCGCTTCAAGTTCTTGTGCGATCACGCCATAAGAAGATTTACCACTTTCTTTCCAATCAAAAGAAACTCCTCTTAAAGATTTGATTGTTTCTAATGAATTTTCAACTGTTTTAATATTTGTTTTTAATGTTTCGTCAGAAGTTGAATTGAAATTAGTTGCAGTTATAGTTCCAGCAGTAAAATCTCCAGAAGAATCACGAGCAACAATTGGGAAGTTTGCAGGATCGTCATTTAAAGAACTTGCATTAACATTTATTGTTCTTGCAGTAGATCCATTATAAGTTGTGCCGCTATCAAGACTAAGATATGAACCAACTGTTAAAGAATTTAAATTAGATCCAAGAGAAACTCCAGAAATAGTAGAGTTTGCAAGATTTGCATTTGTAATTCCAGCAGTTCCAGATAAATTAGAATTTGTAAGACCACTGATAGTATTAAATCCAGCAGCAATTGTTTTATTCGTAAGAGTATCTGTCGTATTTCTTGCTACTAAAGTATCAGTTGCTGCAGGTAACGTTAAAGTACCAGATGCAGTTGCAGATGCGCGTAAATTTGTAGTTCCTGAAGTAGAACCACTAAAATTAGCACCACCACCTCCAATTGTTGGAGTTGTTAATGTTGCAGAATTTATTGTTGGAGAAGTTAAAGTTTTATTTGTTAATGTTTGAGATGCATCAGTCGAAACAATATCTCCTGCTGAATTTCCTCCTAATATTTTTCCTCTTAAGAAATCTGCATTTAAATTCGTAACAACAGTATTTGAAGATACCACAAAAGGAGATGTTCCTGTCGTTACCGTAGAAATAAAACGACTTGCAGAAGCATTTCCAATTATTGATAATCTTTCAGATGGAAAACTTGTTCCTATTCCAACATTTCCATTCAATCGATAAATTGAACTACCAGTGCTAACTAACCAAGTTTGAAGTATCGGGTCAACTAATGGAGTTTCATTTAAATAAAATGCACTTGCGGTAATAATTCCCGAAGTATATAAATTTGAAGTTGATACAATACCAGAAGTTAGTGTAGATAAACCAGAAATTATTGCATAATTTGCAGAAATTGCATTCGTTGCAACGCCAGAAACAGAAGAATAATTAGATGCCTCAACTGTTCCTAAAAAAGTTCCATAAAAAGAATTTGCAGTTACATCTCCATTAACTGTTAATTTAGAAGTAGGATTTACCGTTCCTATTCCAACAAATGGAAGACTGTTGGTAGCAATTCCAATATTTTGAGTTGTATTATCAATATAAAGAAAAGATCCAAATTGTGAAAGTTCTCTATTTCTTATGATAGACATTGCCTTCTCCTTATATTAATATTTAGAATTTGCTTCAAGAACTTTCACTTTTTCTGTTAATTCTTTAATCGCTTCAATTAATAAAGAAGTAATTTTTCCATAAGCAACAGTTTTAGTTCCCTCACTATCTTCAGATACTAATTCTGGAACTATTGCTTCAATTTCTTGGGCAATTACGCCGACTTGGTGCTTATTATTCAAATCAACTCTATCAAATTCAACTCCTCTCATCGAAAGAACTTTATTTAAAGAATTTGTTAATGTTTGAATATTTGTTTTTAATTTAATATCAGATGTTGAATTTACATCAACACAAGTAATAACATTTGCACTAAAGTTTCCAGAAGCATCTCTTGCAACAATTGTTGATACTGTGTTTGTTGATGCAGAATCAAGTCCATCAAGTAAGTCAGCATTCAAATTAGTTACTTTAGTTGTAGAAGAAACCGTAAGTGGTGCTGTTCCTGTTGCAACTGTTGAAGTTAAAGTTGTTCCTTCAATAGCTCCACCTGTTGTTAATTTTTGAGTTCCTGGATTAAATGTAAATGGAGTAGAAGCTGCAGTTCTTATTAATGGGGATGAAGATGTTCCAGTAACAAAAACAGGATAATAATCTGCAGAAGTAGTTGTTGCAGTTGAACTTAATAAGTTTGCAGGTCCACTATTTCCTTGAATACCTTGAGATCCAGCACCTTGAATTCCCTGAATACCTTGTCTTCCTTGTGTACCCTGAATACCTTGAGATCCCTGGATACCTTGAGAACCAAGTCCATCATTTCCTTTTATACCCTGAGTTCCCTGACCTCCTTGAATTCCCTGAATTCCTTGTCTACCTTGAGTACCTTGATCACCCTGAATACCCTGAACATTAGCACCAGATCCCTGAATTCCTTGCGTACCCTGAATTCCTTGCGAACCTTGAGTTCCTTGAGGTCCTTGAGCACCTTGGATACCTTGAGTTCCTTGATTACCACCAGTACCTTGAACAGAACTTCCTTGAGTGCCCTGAATACCTTGAGTGCCTTGAGGTCCTTGAGCACCTTGAATACCTTGAATGCCTTGAATACCCTGGATACCTTGTCTTCCTTGAATGCCTTGAGGTCCTTGAGAACCTTGAGTTCCCTGAATACCCTGATTTCCTCCAGTACCCTGAACAGAACTTCCTTGAGTACCTTGAATACCCTGTGTTCCTTGAGGTCCTTGAGCACCTTGTATCGAAACACCTTGAATACCTTGTGTACCTTGAATACCTTGTGCTCCCTGAGTACCTCCTGTTCCCTGAGCAGCACTACCCTGAATACCCTGAGAACCTTGAACTGAAGTACCTTGAGTGCCCTGAATACCTTGCGAACCTTGAGGTCCCTGAATACCTTGAGTACCCTGAATACCTTGTGAACCTCCAGTACCTTGTACTGAAGTTCCTTGAGTACCTTGAATTCCCTGTATTCCTTGAATTCCTTGAATTCCTTGTCTTCCTTGAATACCTTGAGAACCTTGTGGTCCCTGAATACCTTGAGTGCCTTGAATGCCTTGATTACCACCAGTACCTTGTACTGAACTTCCCTGAGTACCTTGAATTCCTTGAGATCCCTGAATTCCTTGAGCGCCTTGAGGTCCCTGAGTGCCTTGAATTCCTTGAATACCCTGAGATCCTTGAATACCTTGATTACCGCCAGTACCCTGAACGGAACTTCCTTGAGTACCTTGAATTCCCTGAGAACCTTGAACTGAAGTACCTTGAGTGCCCTGAATACCTTGCGAACCTTGAGGTCCCTGAGTACCTTGAGTACCCTGAATACCTTGAGAACCTTGAGGTCCCTGAGTACCTTGAGTACCCTGAATACCCTGAATACCCTGATTACCACCAGTACCTTGGACAGAAATTCCTTGAATACCTTGAATTCCTTGTCTTCCTTGAGTACCTTGTGCTCCTTGAATTCCTTGTGATCCTTGTACAGAAATTCCCTGAGATCCCTGAATACCTTGAGGTCCTACAATTTTTCCTACATCAGACCAAGTGCCAGTTGGCATTGTTCCTGAATAAACCCACAAGTTTCCAGTATCTTGAGCAATTACTCCATTACCAGAAGATGGAGGATACCAAGGATAAATTGTGTCATTAGCAGTTAAAGTTGTTGCTCCAGCACCAGTTGTTTTTGAAGGAATTGATCCAACAATGGTAACAGAAGTTCCCGTAGCTCCTTGAATTGAAAAACCTTGAATACCCTGAGAACCTTGAGTTCCACCAGTTCCTTGAACTGAAATTCCCTGAATACCTTGAGAACCTTGAACTGAAGTGCCCTGAGTACCTTGAATTCCCTGAATACCTTGATTACCACCAGTACCTTGTACTGAAGTTCCTTGAGTACCCTGAATACCTTGAGATCCCTGGACTGAAGTTCCTTGAGTACCTTGAATTCCCTGAGATCCTTGAGCACCCTGGATTCCTTGAATTCCTTGTGAACCTCCAGTTCCTTGAACTGAAATTCCTTGAATACCTTGAATACCCTGGATACCCTGTATGCCTTGTCTTCCTTGAATACCTTGAGATCCCTGAGCACCCTGAGCACCTTGAATACCCTGAGATCCTTGAATACCCTGATTACCGCCAGTACCTTGAACAGAAGTTCCTTGAGAACCTTGAATTCCTTGAGTACCTTGAGAACCTTGAATTCCCTGAATACCCTGATTACCCCCAGTTCCTTGAACAGAAGTGCCTTGAGTTCCTTGAATTCCCTGAGATCCTTGAATACCTTGAGTTCCTTGAGTACCTTGAGATCCCTGAATACCTTGAGATCCTTGAGCACCTTGAACTGAAGTTCCTTGCGTACCTTGTATTCCCTGAACACCAAGTCCCTGAGAACCCTGAATCCCCTGGTTTCCTCCAGTTCCTTGAATAGAAGTACCCTGAATTCCTTGAGTACCTTGAGTACCCTGAATCCCTTGATTACCTCCAGTACCCTGTACCGAACTTCCTTGAATACCTTGAATACCTTGAATACCCTGTCTACCTTGAGTGCCTTGAGTACCCTGAATTCCTTGATTACCACCAGTTCCTTGAACTGAACCTCCTTGAATACCCTGAATACCTTGAGAACCTTCAGTTCCCTGAGCTCCTTGAGCTCCTTGAGTTCCTTGCTGTCCTTGTTGTCCTTGAATACCTTGAGATCCTTGAACAGAAATTCCTTGAGTTCCTTGAGTTCCTTGTATCCCCTGAATTCCTTGAATTCCCTGTCCACCACCAGTTCCTTGAACTGAAGATCCTTGGATACCTTGAATTCCCTGATTTCCTTGAGTACCTTGAGGTCCCTGAGTACCTTGAATAGAAACTCCCTGAATACCTTGATTACCCTGAATTCCAAAGATACCCTGGATTCCCTGAACTCCTTGAGTACCTTGAGCTCCGTTATCAGTCCAATATCTTGTTCCGTCAGTTAAAGATGCTAATACTTGCCCACTAGTACTAGGTATACCAAGATATCTCTCTGTCTGTTCAAGAGAGATAAATTGACCGTCTGCACCTATAACCTGACCGCTATTTAAAGTTGCCATTTAACTTACTTTGCTGATTCAAGAATACTGATCACAAAATTCATTGTGCTATCTGAAGCTCCCTGAACTTCAATTCTATCACCAACTTCAAGAACAAGACTCCCAGTAATTGGAGTTAAAGCATCAGTCGTAGGAATTTTTGCATTTTTAACCAGTTCAAATCTACTTCCAGATCGATTATGATAAACAGTTACCGTTGCAACTCCAGAGGAAATATTTGATACTACAGAATATAAATGAATGGAAGCAACTCCATTAGGGACAGTATAAGCAGTAGTTATACCAGTCGTCACTCCAGTTCTATAAGTCTTATATGTGTTAAGTGCTAGTGCTCCAGCCATTTTTTATTTTGCCCCTAATGCGATAATAAATGGTGTTACTGTATTTAGAAGACTACGTTCAAACGATCTTCCGCGAATAGTTCCTGTCGCCTGATCAATGACTAAATCTTCACCAATTGCAAAGTTTCCATCTTGGTCCGTGCTTGTATAGACAACCTCGCCACCATTATTTTTAACAACTTCATTTGCTTGAATCGTCACACCACCTTTAGATGGTCTTGCATTTTCAATTGCATTACCAGCTCCAATATATTCAAATGAATGTGAAGAAACAATTTGTAAACTTTGACGGAATATAAACGCTGTCGTACCTATTCCAACATCATTATTTAACCTTTGAGCAAGAGTTACTGTAGAAACTCCAGAAACAGGTGCAGTTGCAGAACGAACCTGATAATAAAGAGGTCTTGTAACAACTTGACCATAAGCAGTATTCCCAACACCAGTTGGTGGATCAAAAGTTACGAAAACACCATCAGAAGAACGATAATTTCTACCATTACCAATTATATTAACTGCAGTTACTTTTCCATTTTCAATTGTAGCAAATGCTTCTGCTTTAATTGGAGAAGGACCTCCTGGAATTCCATTGGCAGGATCAGCTACTGTTGGGAAATTAACTAAAGGAGCTTCGGTGTATCCAGATCCAGGATCAGTAATCGTTACATCAAAAACTTCATAATATAACTCACCAAAATACATTGCTTGTCCAGAATATGGTCTTTCATTTCCAATTCCACTAATTGTAATAGTTAAATCATCTTCTAAAGCATTAGCATTCACTGTGCCTGTATAATGATATCCAGAGTCAGTATCTGGAGTACTCAATCCATTAGAAACCAATCCATAAGTTCCAAAAGAAGAGTTTGAGTTTGTAATATCACATTGACCACCACTTTCTGTTACAATAGCTTCATTACAACAAATTGTAAAGATAGATACCAATTGAGCATATGCACCATTACAAACTTTAACTCCAACCCCACCTTGATTATATTGAGTGTAAGAATCAACACTCATCATACCCGTGATTCCCATATCATCTTTATCACCAGGTTCAGCGTGGAACCCATCAACCTTCATTCCAATACTATCTGGAATAAAATTAGTACAGTTACGGATATATGGACCTTTTGTTACATTACCAACACCAGGAGAATAAGAAGGATCATTTGGATCAGTAGTTCCAATTCCAGCATTTCCTGGATATGTCAAATTAAATAAAGTTCCAACCGCAGTTGTACCAACTCCAATAATAGTAGTAACAACTCCAACGCAAGAATAAATTGCAGAAACTACATTTGCACAACTATTAATGTTTTGATTTCCATATCCGCCATCAGGTTGCATACTCAAATCTTTAATTTGAGTAAAATGAGTTTGATAATTACCATTCCAAGAAACATTATTAATACAAGATTTTGCAATCCCTGCAGCATAATAAATGGTATCAATAGTTTCTGTTCTCACCCCAACAATATGCTGAAGAACTCCTCCATTATAATAAGAAAGACCAGCACCTACACACTTTGAATTTCCACCTCTCGTAATATCGTGACAAACTGCTCTAAAAATATCTTTAATATCGTCTTTACAAGAAGTATAATCACCACTTGTTAAACTGAAAGGACCGTTTGGATAATCAACACTCGTTAAAAATCCTACTGCTTCTGATGCAATAAAGTCTAAATTATAACGAATCATTCTTGCCGCATCAAAAAATCTATCTGATGCAACCCCAACAAGAGGTTTGAATGCAACTACTGCAGCACCACTAGTTGCTGCTTGCCCTTGGAAAGATAAGTCTGTAATATGATTTCCATTTGATACCCAAAATAAATCAGAAGTATTATCAACAGGTCTTACAATACAATTTCTTAATTCTGCTCCTTCAATTGCTACATCTTCTGCAAGAACAAGTGGATTATTTTCGTCATAAACACCTGGCGAAACCTTTACTGTATCACCAGCAGTTGCAATAGATAATGCAGATTCTATGGTTTGTTTTGCATAATCTAAAGTTAATCCATCATTAAGATCACTACCATTTTTAGCAACATAAATTGTTTTTCCTGGAGGATTAGTAACACCATTAATTGCTACATCAACCCCAAAAGGACCAGAACTTGTTACGGTTACTCCAGCACCAGTAAAATTAACTATAGAAATAGAACCGGCAGTTCCTACAACAGCCCCTTCATCTTTAACTGTTAATCCTACTCCTATTATGGGAGGACCTTCTGCAACAGGTACAGTTTGATTTGCAAGAATCTCAACAATTTCTCCACCAAAACAAGAATCATTTAAAACAACGGTTGATCCATCAATAGCTACAAATTCATTAGGTGCTAACCTAACGCCGTTTACATAAACTTCTACTGTTCCAATTTCATATGTTAAGTAAAATGTGGTCTGTCCAGCAAATGCTTCGGAATAGACGGAGTTTCTTGAAAGAGCTGACCAAGAAACACCAGCACCAGTAGAAATTAAAACATAATTTTGTTTTCCTGTAGTACCACCAATATTTACAGATCCATCAAGCCTTAAATTATTAAAAGTAGCAATACCAGTTACTTTTAAATGTGTAGCTCCAATTCCACCATTTACGTGGAGAGTGTATTGTGAATTAGTAGTACCGACACCAACTCTATTAGTATCGGCATCTGCTACTAATAGACTATTATCTACCTCTAAACCGTTCTTTACGACGAAATTCTTATTAATCGCCATCGGGTTTCACTCTCCACCCTTTTTTATTATTAGTTATTTATAATTAATTCAATTTCTTTTTTAACTCATCAATTTGTTCTTGTTGCTCACGAATTGCTTCAATCAATACTCCAATTAATCCATTATAATTTACAGTTTTATTTTCACTGGTGCTTACAAGTTCTGGGAAGATTTTTTCAACCTCTTGAGCAATTACGCCCATAGACTGTTTATGAGTATCTTTCCATTCAAAATTAACTCCACGAATTTGAAGAATTTTATCAATTGGATTTTGTATTTGGATAATATTTGTCTTCAGATTAATATCAGAATTTGAATTGAAGTCTGAAGCAGTTACAATTCCGGTATAATTACCATTTAAAGCAGAAATAGTTCCCGTAGTTGCACTTATATTTCCATTAGCACTTATGTTTCCAGTAGCACTTATGTTTCCAGTAACACTAATTCCAGAAGAGGTTGTAGAAAGTTTTGAAGAATTATTAAAGAATAAAGAAACTCCACCATCTCTTTGTAAAGTGATAGCATTATGAAAATCTGCATCGTTCTTTAAAAGTCTTAAATATACAACTTCATTAGCATTTGTATAGAATTCAAGATAGTGATCAGATGCAGGAGTAAAGTTAAGTTCTCCACTATTTCCAATAGTTAATGATCCAGAAGTCTGAAGAACCCCGTTAGAACTATTATCAAGTCTATAAGTATAATCTGAAGTATCTGTTGCGGTGTTATGGAAATCAATATATCTACCAATTTCGATAACACCATCAGAAGAAACAATAGGATCAATATTCCAGCGATTTCCTGAAGAACTACCAGTAGTTCCAAGTCCAACAAATGATAAAGTTGTAATTCCAGTCTTAGAGTCGTACTGAGAATTAATTGAAATGTTTGTTCCGACAAATTTTATTAAACTAGAAAATCCAACATATCCACTACTAGTTGATACATTAACACCAGTTTGTGCAGCACCAACAGTATATCCACCAATCGCACCAAATAATTCCCATTGATTATTTGTGGTATAAACCCAACCTATAGTTCCTCCACTTGTTGGATTTGCATCATATTGAATATCTCCTGGGTTTCCAGCGAGAATTGGAGTAGAAATTCCAACAGTGTACTTTCTAGAAACATCAACATTTCCTTGTAAGAATAAAGAACTTGCCTCAATACCCTTAATTGATGTTGATGTAACTTTATCTCCAAATATTACAGGTCCATTAAATTCAGAAATAGCATTTCCTCCAGATCCTCCTTCAACTTTAATCGAACGACTAAAGTTTCCTTCAACTAGATTAATAACATTCAGTGCTGGTTCATTACCAATATCTTCACCAGTTACAGTCTGAATTGGAGTATCAAAGATCTCTTCTTGTCCAGTAACTGTGCTTAACTTCTTATTACCAGAGTATGAGATACCCTTATCATTCATACCAGTATAGAAGTTAATTCCACCTTCTCTTCTGGTCGATTGTGCAAGAAGTTCTTCCTGTGCAGAAATCTGACGATCTTGCTTATCTGGGAATGCGGTTGAATAATTACCAGGACCAAATCCAACATATTCAAAAGTATGTCCAGATGCACGAATGATAGAATGTCTTCTCAATTCAACTGGAAGTGGATTAACTCTTCTTACGGTAGCACCTAAAGAATGAGTACTTGCCTTAGTTCCAAGAACTCCACGGAAAACTTTAATTGGATCACCACTAACAATAGAACCAGAAACAGTTGTTTTGACTCTTACTAATTCATCTTCAATCTGCAAATAATCGCCAATTTTAATATCAAGTTTATCAATTCCTGTAATTGTAATATCTTCCGTAGTTTCATCACCAACATTATAAAGTAAAGTTGTACTGATTCCAGCATAACTTACATTCATTCTTCCAGAAATATTTTCATAATTGGAAGAAATAGAACCATCATTTGAAGTAACACCCTCAGGATATGCATAAATTGTTCCAGATACTGAAGGAATAGTATTAGAAACTCCAACATTAAGAATAAATGTTTTTAATCCAAGTTTTTGTTTTACAACAAAATCACCATTATAAAAACTTTGGGTGGATCCTGTAATTCTAATCTTATTATCTACAGAGAATCCGTGGTTATCAATTGTCGTAACAGTTGCCAATCCAGTAACATTATTGTAAGTAATATTACTTACACGAATTGATTTGCCTGTAAGATACGCATACGCATTTTGAGAAAGAGTTGATCCAACACCAACTGTCGAGAATCCAGAAATTGAATTTGAGGACGTAACTGTAAAACTCTTAGCAGCACCAACTACAATATTTGTAATTCTATAAAGATCATTATACCCTTGTAAACTTTCCGAAGAAACACCAGAAACTCTTACGACATCACTAACGTTATTATAAATTTCAGCAACTTGTACAATTGCTCTTATAAATCCAGTTGTTGTAGCAATACCTGTTACTGTAAGAGTATTACCAATTCCATATGCGCTACCTCCATCCATTATACGGATATCAGTAATATTACCAGAAGGATTAACTGCAACTCTTGCAGTTGCGTGATATCCTGTTGTTGATCCAGCAAATCCAACTAATCGTGCATTATAATAAGTCCCTCCAGATCCTTCACCATATCCAACACCACCATAAACAATATTGAGTTTTGTAATACGGTTTAATCCGTGATCAATTGTTGTGTGTACAGTATGAGTTGTTGAACTAGTAGAAACAATATTTGTAATTCCTACGCCAATGTTAGTATCAGATAGTATTTTAGATACAGTTTCTTTAGTGATACTATTGCGAACATCATTTACAACAACTTCTCCAATTAAAGAAGAAGATGCGAAAGATTTTGCCTCTTTTGGATCAGATACTGGATTATCACGGTTTGTTTGTGGATATAACTCTTTAACAGGTTGAGAATAACTTTCTCCCGTAAAGGGTTGTACTACAGGAGTATTTGATGAGTTAACTATAGTTAAATAGTAAACACCATCTTGCTTTCCTGGAACATATTTTTGTACTTCTTGATTCCTGTAGATATAATAAATGTTATTGTATCTCTTTCTCTTAAAATAAGGTAAAGAAGTAGTTCTAGATGACGTATTATTAGCAAATGTTCCTGGGTTTGTATTTAATCCAACAGAAAATTCTTTAGCACTACTAATTCCAGAAACAACATAAGTTCTATTAAATCCAGAATCTCCTATTCCAGTTGTATTAAATGTACTCTTAACATTTACAAGTTCAACCTGAGATCCTACTTTTAGATTATGAGGAAGTTCAGTGGTAATTTTTGCAGTACTAGACCCATCCCAAGAAGCATTTGCAATAAATTTGAAGTTTCTCTGTTCATCAAATTCCGTAAATGTCCCACTGTTAAAGTATTTTTGAATTTCAGTATCTGATGCTCCAGTAGTATCATTAGATTCTTGAAGAATAAATCCATCACTTGGCGGTCTTGCATACTTTTCAGATGTTCCTTTAGGAATTACATAACGAAGTCTATAAATTGTATCTGATGCGTTTCTATTATACTTCTTACGTTTAATATAAGTTCTTGGTGTTGCTTCTCCAAGTCCACCAGTTCCAAGACTTACAATAATTGGTCTAATCGTATTATCTGTAGAAGATGTCGATACTTTTACATACCATTGACCAACAGTAGTATCATATTGAATCGGATGTCCAATATCTCCAGGAACTTTATCAGATACTCTACTTACAACTTTTAAAGAACCACCTTTATTGTTAAGGGTTATTTCTGATGCATCTTTAGCATCATTCAAAGTTTTTGCTATCTTAATAAGTGAAGTATCACCCGAAGTAAATCCACTACCAACATTTGTATTTGTAATAGCATAATAAACGGTATTTTGAATTATTCCCTCTGGTAGTTGTCCAGTTTCACTTATAACACGAATAGATTCTCCATTCTCAAATGTATGTGGAGAAGTTAAAGTAATAATATTAGATGTAATGCTATTAATACCAATAGAACTTCTACCAACATTAAAAGACTTCTCAGAACTTGTCTGAGAATTAGGCATTACGATACGTGAACTATATTCGTTAGTTATTCCGCCACTTGAGATTAAAATTCGAATCGTATCATTTTCTCTTGCACCAATTCTATACCCCTCAATAACGTGATTTGGAGAAACATCACGATTTTTTTCATTATACAAATATAACCTTTCATTTGTAGAGACTCCTACAGTAGAAGAAACATCTATAGCACCAAATTCAATTGATATCTCTTCATTTGAAATTTCTTTTGGAGGGATAATATGAGTAATATATCCACGATCATCTTGTGGGAATGCATTCTTTCTAAATCCAGAAGCAACAAGTGATTTTGATCCGAAGTTTGAGTTTGAGTTTGTAACAGATTGATCACCACCACTTTCTACAGAAAAATGTTCCGCATATCCAATTGCAAATATAGAAACGTTCTGAATAAATGCATCATTAATACACTTAATATGGAAGTTTCTATATGAAGGTTTATATATTGCTCTTGAATTTGAACTTATAGTTTCATTTCCGGCAAAAGTATTATCTTTATATGTTCCCGTTGTTTCATCATAAAGAACAAATGCATTATTGTCTTTTTGAAGCCCAATTCCAGTGAATTGAGCAATGACCATAGATTTAAATCCAGAAGCCTTATCACCATCAGCAAGAACACCACACATACCATAAACAGATCTCAATGAGAGGTTGAAAATGTACGGTGACGCTGAAGTTACAGTATCAGAAGATAATGATAACACAGATCCTATTGCAGAAGGAGCAGCAACAGTAGGTGCATTTTGCACTTTATACTTAATCTGAGTATCACTTACTTTTTCAGTTACAACAAAGTTTCCATCATATCCTTCTGCTGATATTCCTTCAATTCTAAAAGGAGTATCAACTTCCAATCCAGAAACAGCAGACTCCGTTGTTACGGTAATTGTCGTAGAAGAAGTTACTCCATCACCAGAACGAATACTTGTAATTCCTACAGATAATCCAGTAGAACCTACAATACGATATTCATCAATCTTAGGTTCAATATCAATTGAAGTTGAAGGATAATCTGGTTCAATAGAACGCCCAGATGATGCTCCATAAGCAAGACCAACTTTCTCATAATACATATCCAGATCTGTACGATCTGTAGAATATGTTTGGAATTCATCTTTAATTGATACTGGATTTACACCATCAACATACTCAAAACAAGAAAGTTTATGGTGTGAGAAGTTTGGAACAAATAAGTTAGTAGTATAATCAATATAGCATTGTCCATTTGGATCCGCATCAAAGAGAGAAAACTGCCAGAAATAACAACCACCAGTTACTCGGAAAATAGAAGATCTTCCAATATTATCATTAATTGGATTTGGAACATACTTTGGACGAATTTTTGTCTTTCTTAAATCTAATCCAATTAAAGAAGTTCCCCTTGGTACAATTACACCACCGTGAATACTATTAAGTTTATAAAGTGCATTACCAGGATCACTAAGATCAAAGTTAGTTGATAATTCAAATGGAGGAAAGTTATTTGAAGTAGTACCGTTTCTTAATCTAAAATTATTAGATCCATCTGGTATCCATCCCGGACGGTTATCAATTATATGATCACCCGGATAAACTAAAATTGTAGTTTTACCAAATCTATCGTTATTCAGACCTCTCTGATATGAAAATCTTGCCGCTTCAACGAGTGCTCTTTGAATAGTTTTAAACGGACGAGTTAAACTATTTCCTTGATTTTCAATACTATCAGTAGCATCAAGACTGTTTGGATCAACATACAGAATATTACCACGAACAGACTTCAGAAAATTTTCCAGGCGTGAAAGACCCATCTTATTAATACTTATAGTTTCCGTTATAAGTTATTTATCTACAAGAAAACCTCCTACAAGAGGAGGT
>Ga0075471_10001010_pt1 | contig 17958 bp, 13 predicted proteins | sample DEB19_08_DNA_2_FD_74787 | JGI IMG/M metagenome (GOLD analysis project Ga0075471, IMG submission 74787) | Aqueous microbial communities from the Delaware River and Bay under freshwater to marine salinity gradient to study organic matter... | ecosystem: Environmental > Aquatic > Marine > Coastal ... | reverse complement strand
ACGAATAAGCAATTTTCGAATGAGTGACGTATGAGCGTCGAGAGTTCCGATTGCATCGATTGAGGGAGCAACGGAGCGTCGTCGATCAGAAGCGCCACGCGCTGTGGCTGTTGAAGCAACGCGGTGCATGTCTCGATCGACGAGCGACTGTTGGTCGGTGTCGATTCACCCGAAATAAGTGAGGGCACGAGGATGTCGGATAGGGATGCGCGCTCACCCGAGAGCTCGCCGGCCGAGATCCACAGGGTGAGGACCCCCATTTGCTGTAGTCGGTCATGCCATTCCCGCAGAAGAGTGGTTTTCCCGAACCAAGCCGGAGCGCTCGCGATGATCGCCGAGGGCAGGGGTGAGTCGAGCCATCCCGAGAGCCGGGGCCGACGCACGTGATGCGCTGACAACGGCGGTGGGCTCATGCCGCGATGGCGCGTTTTGTCGAAAGCAGTAGTCATCGGACCCCCTGTGCCGAGTATGAACTAGCGACCCTATCTTTAGATAGGTCACAACCGCGCACAGGACTCACATATTCGGGAGGAAGGCGGCTGCCACGGGGGGCGAGATGCTTTCGGTTTGCGGGCGAGAAGGGTTTCTTTCATTACGGTTCGCTGTGATCTGGCTGCTTTCGTGGGTGGTCGGCATGGCCAGCATGGCGCAAGGGCAAGAGCGTTCGACCAACACGAGTCGCGTGATTGGCTTCGTGGTGACTACGGAGGCCCCGGGGCACTGGGAAAGTCCGGATGCCGGTGTCGAGTGCCCCGAAGGTTTGCACTTCACCGAAAAAGAAAATTGGGAGGCGATGAATCCCGTAGAGCGGGAGGAACGTCGAAGTCGGTTCGGTCATCGCTGGAACCGCGGACCCAACGGTGAGAATTCCACTGCCGTGCCTTGGGCCATTAAGGATCCTCTGCCGATTCGATTCGTGAAGAGCGACGTTGCGCTGGGTTTCAATCTCGACGGTACCGAAGACGGTCGAGAAACTCCGAACAGCTGCGGGCATGCCAAGTTCAAAGATCCGGAGACGGGTCTGCCCGTAGACAACCAGTTGTATCGCGTGATGGGTTGCGCAAAAGGGTGGAGATCTTCCGGGGCTGCCGCAGGCTACCGGATGATGGAATTTCCAACCTATACGGCGAACCGACTGCTGCTCGAAATTTCCGGAGTCGATGATCTCATCGATGATTCCGAAGTCGAGGTGGCGTTATACAAGGGTCTCGACGACATTCCAAAGAAAAACAACGGTGAATTTCTGCCGGGTCTTCCTCACCGAGTGGATACACGTTTTCCCGTGATTGCGCGAACGTCAGGGAAAATCGAGGGGGGTGTGCTCACGATCAAGCCGGTCGAACATGCGCGCTTTCCGATGCGGTGGAATGTGCGTACCGGAACGCGTGACTGGTACGACATGCATCTGAGGTTACGACTCTCGACGGATGGCGCCGAGGGTTTGCTGGGTGGCTACCAGGACCTCGAGAAATATTGGCTGATGTATCGACGTGGCCTTGCGGTTTCCGTCGATAACTCCGCGTGGAGTCCGCCGTCCATGTATGCCGCAACCGAGGCGATGGCCGATGGACGACGCGATCCGAATACGGGGCGGTGTTCGGCGATCTCCTCATCGATGAAGTTGAAGGCAGTGCGTGCATTCATCGTGCACGCGGAGCCCGAATTCGATCAGGCTCTTTTCGATCTTCGTGGATATTGACCCATGAAAAAATTAAAGACCGCCCTGATCGTCGGTTGCTGCGTGCTCGCATTCGGCCTGTCGCCCGTCGCATCTCCTGAGGGCTCCTCCAGCTTGCGCTTGCTGAGTCAGTCTCAGTATGCCGATAGCATCACGGCTGTGTTCGGTGCAGCCGTCGTGCCGAACGTCAGGTTTGCACCAGTTCAGAGAGTCGAGGGTCTGCTGAGCGCTGGCGCACGAACGGCCGGCGTCACCTCGGGCTCTCTCGAGCCGATGTTTCGAAGCGCAGAGGACGTCGCGCTGCGGGTGATTCATCCCGACTATCGCGATCGTCTCATTCCCTGTCGCCCAGGCGACTCCGCGAAGCGAGACGACGGTTGTGCACGGATATTTCTCTCCAGCGTTGGCCGAGCACTCTATCGCCGTGAGATCAGCAGTCGAGAAATTGATCGAGTGCTACGAATCGCGGGTGATTCTGCCGATGAAAGTCGGGATTTCTACTCGGGAATCGCTGCTGCGCTCGCGTACATGCTGTCTTCGCCGGACTTTCTCTATGTTCGCGAAACGGTGGAGCCGGACCCTTCAAAACTCGGGAAATGGCGGCTCGACGGAGCCTCGCGAGCGTCGAGACTGAGTTTCTTTCTTTGGAATTCCGGTCCGGACGACGTGTTGTTGCGGGCGGCGGCGCGCGGCGAACTGCACGACCGCCGCGGGATCGAGCGTCAAGTCAAACGCATGCTCGCGTCTGATCGAGTCCAGCAGGGCACGAGAGCATTTTTCTCGGACATGTTGGCCGTCGAAGGTTTCGATCTCATCGCAAAGGATCCGATCATCTATCCCGCGTTCACCAGTCGAGTGGTGAGCCAGGCGAGAGAGCAACTCCTGCGAACGTTGGTGGATCACACGGTCGTCCGTGATCTCGACTATCGAGATCTGTTCGTCACTCGAAAGACATTCATGAGCCGCGATCTGGCGGTGATCTACCAAGTTCCAGTTCGTGTGGCGCCGGATCAATGGATGGAGTACGAGTTTCCGGAGGGAAGTCCACGAGCGGGAGTTTTGACCCTTGCCGGCTTTCTCGCCCGATACGCCCACCCGGGCCGTACCTCGCCGACCAACCGGGGTCGAGGACTTCGCGAAACGCTGCTTTGTCAGCGGGTCCCCGACCCGCCGCCGAACGTCAATTTTTCGTTGTTCGAGGATCAAGAACATCAATTCAAGACGGCTCGTGAGCGTCTCGATGCTCATGCGACGAATCCGGTATGCGCGGCATGTCATCGACTGACAGATCCGATCGGCCTCGTACTCGAACATTTTGACGGCGCAGGGCAATACCGCGAGACGGAAGACGGCGCCTTTATCGATACCCGCGGAAAAGTGGCCGGTGTTTCAGTGCGGGATGCCAATCAGCTGGGTGAAGCCCTGAAGGGTGATCCGGCGGTGTCCTCGTGCGTTGTAAAGAGACTGCTTTCGTTCGGAACGGGACGAAAGCTAACGGAAGCCGATCAGCCTGTGATCTCCCGACTCGGTGACGAGTTCGTCGATACCGGTTATCGATTCAAGGCGCTTCTGAAATCGATCGCGACGAGTGAAGAGTTTCTTTCAGCGGACTCGCCGCTCCAACCGTTGCCGAGGCAGGAGGTTGCACGTGCTAATTAAATCAGGACGACTCTCGGAGCAGGAGTCGAAACTTTCCCGGAGGTCCGTCCTTCGCGGTTTCGTCGGAGCGAGTGCCGTATCCGTGCCGTTGCCGCTGCTCAACTGTTTTCTTTCCGATAGTGGGGCTGCGCTGGCTGCGACGGGTCAGGCTCTCCCGGTGCGCTTCGGGACTTGGTTTTGGGGGCTTGGCATGAATCGCCGGGTTTTCGTCCCCAAAAAAATCGGCGCAGATTTCGATTTCCCAGAGGAAATCTCAGTCCTCGAGCCGTTACGGCGGCATCTCAATCTATTCACTGGCTTCTCGGTTCCCATCGACGGTAATCCAAATCTTTGCCACTACTCCGGATGGGTTGCGCTTCGATGCGGTGCGACGCCGAAGTCGAGAAGCGATCTGCCTGGAGAAAGTTTGGACAACCCCATCGCCGAGGCAATAGGGGGTCGTACGCCGTTTCGTATGATCAACGTTGCCGCAACGGGCAACCCCCGAGACAGTTACAGCTTTCGAAATTCGGATTCGGTGAATCCACCCGAGATTTCGGCGGTAGATCTCTATCAGAAGATGTTCACCAAGGTTTCGCCTGAGGCGGGTGCCGCAGCCGATCCGCGAATGCTTTTGCGCCGCAGCGTGCTTTCAGGAGTCGCCGAAGACGCGCGTAGCTTGAGTCGACAACTGGGTGCCGAAGATCGATCTAAGCTGGATCAGTTCTTGACCTCGGTGAGGGAGCTCGAAACACGCCTCGAGTGGCAGCTTGCTCCGGCGGACGTCTCGGGCGTTTGTCCCAAGGCGCCGGGAGAGCCGAACAGTGTAGGTGTCGGACTCGATTATCGATTGGTTGAGTCACGACACACCGCGATGGCAGATCTTCTCGTTCTCGCTCTCGCCTGTAACAAGACGAGCGTGTTCAACGTGCTCTATTCGAACTCGGCGTCGCTGATCACTCGGGAAGGCTTGGATAGCGTTCACCACAACATCACGCACGAAGAGCTCTACGATCCGAAGCAAGGTATTCAACTGCAGAGCTCCTGGTTCTTGCGAGAATCTTTCAAGGCCTTTGCCTATTTCATCGGTGCGCTAGCTCGTCAAACCGAGGGCGCCGGTAGTCTGATCGACAACGTGCTGGTCTATGCCCACTCGGACAACGAGGATGCGAAGACCCACGTGCTCAACGGCACGCCGATGTTTACCGTCGGACGGGCGGGCGGCCGTCTGCGGACGGGTTTGCACATCGATGGTGGCGGAGATGTTGCCACCCGACTCGGTTATACCGTGCAGCGCGTCATGGGGCTTCCAGTCGCCGAGTGGGGCGTGGGTTCTCTGCGCACGAATCGCGAAATCACGGAGATTCTGGTTTGAGCGGGAGAGTCGTTAGATTTCTCTTCGTCCTGCTCTTCGCAAACGTCGCAAACGATGCGGCTTTGGGTTCGCCGATCGTCGTGGGTGCACTTGGTGCAGCGGACTTTTCGGAGGGTCCTCCGCCGTCCGGTATTGCGGTCGGTCGCGCTGATTCGGTCGGTCCGATTTACGTGACGTCTTCGGGTATGACGCTCTATGTAAACGCTCTCGATACTCCCAACGGAGTTTTTGGGTGCACGGACACCCGATACGAAAAGACGGGTGGTGCCGACGGTTATCCGTTGCCGCGAGCGAATAGTCGACGGACGTGCATCGAGAAATGGATGCCGTTGACGGCGACTTCAGATGCCGTTGCGACACGACCCTGGTCGGTTGTGACTCGACCCGATGGCCGACATCAATGGGCTTACGAGGGTCAGCCGGTTTACCGCTCTCCTCGCGATCAACGTCCCGGCGATATCAACGGCACGATGGGACTGAGTCGTTACGGAGCGTGGCGGGTGCTGCCTGTTCCTCTCCGTTTGCCACCGGGTACGAAACTGATTCGAAAGGTGGATGGATTGATGTTGGCCTCTGCCGAAGACAGTCGGTTGTTGCTGACGCCGTCGACATCTCGTAGTCGTGTGGTATCGGGTGTCACGCCTCTTTACGCGCCCGAGATGGCGGCAGGAGCCGATGTCGTGTCTGCTCGAGATGGTCGAAAGCAATGGGCGTTCCGTGGTGCTCCGCTTTATCGAGTGACCAGTGATTCAGCGACCTCGTTGATCCAGTCTCTCGTGGCGTCGAAGGCTTGGCGACCGTTGCTTGTTCAACCCGCGAGTCCTCGTCCGAAATTTGTGACCCTGCATATGTCGGTGCCAGAGATCGGATGGGTGTTTGCCGATTCGAACGGGCGAACTTTGTATGCCATGTACTGCCACGATCAGGTGCCCGACCGTTTGTCCTGCGATGAGGTCGGTGATCCGGCGGCGCACTGGTCTGCGCTCTGCGGTGACGCGAAATCCTGTTCGCGAGAGTGGAAGCCCGTGCTCGCAGAGGCGAATGCGGAATCAGTGGGCGCATGGGCGATCGCCGAGGTCCCGTACCCGCAATTTGTCGAGCCTACGGGGGCGTACGGCGAGGACGTTCCGACGGTTCGAGCGTGGACGTATCACGGTCGGCCGGTCTACACGTTCGCCGCCGACGAGTCGCCCGGCGATGTGCAGGGTCACGGCATCGAAGCGAAGGTCAGTGGATTCGGAGCGATTACGGTTCTGGGTGAGGAGTTTCCGGTTCTTCCGTGAGCTTGGAGGGAATGATGCGGATTGGAAAGTGGGTCGTTCTGTTGGCGTGTTGCTCATCGATCGTTTGGTCGGTGGAGCCTGGCGAACAGATCGAATATCGAAAATCGGTCATGAAAACCCTCGACGAGGGCGTCGTGGCGTATCAAACCGCGTTGAAACTCGGCGCACCGCAATCTGAAATCTCAAGACACCTCAAGTCGTTGGCTTTGACATCGGGTCAGATCAAAAAAGCCTTTGAGCCGCGTGTCGAGGGCGGGTACGCAAAACCCGATGTTTGGAAAAAATGGTCCGATTTTTCAAAACGCGCAGACGCGCAAAGCGCGAGGCTCATGCAGTTGTCGGAGTTAGTCGCCTCGGGGCCATTGTCCGGCGGGAACGACCCGAAGACGGCACTCGGTTGTTCGGGGTGCCATGACGCGTTCCGGCAGTCTTCGGCAAAGACGGCGTCGTCAGCGACCAAAGCCGCTCAGACCGCTGATTCGATCGAGTATCGCCAGCAACTGATGCGTGTCATCGATGCTCAAACATCGGCCATCGGCCAGATTCTTTCCGGAACCATTCCTGAGGATAACTTCGCCTCCCATCTCGAAGTCGTTTCTCTGACGGCGAGTTTGGCCTCAGGAGCGTTCGACCGTGGGGCACCGGGTGGTGAGGCGCTGCCGAAGGTGTGGCAAGAGAAAGCCCGGTTTTTGCGGACGATGCAGGATTTCTCTGAAAACGCCATCAAAGCCTCTCGAACCGCGCGGCAGGACGGCAAGGATGCGGCGGCCGTGATGGTCATCGACGCGTTGCCCTGTCGTCAATGTCACGACGTCTACCGACGAAAATAGGTTTGAAGTCCATGCGGCTAAACATCGGGTTGGTGTTGCTGCTTTTCGGCTTGGTGTCGTGCGCAGAGGATGCGCCTGTCCTCGAACGTGATCTCCGCAACGTCTCGGAACTCGATATCGAGCATGGCCGATATCTCGCGTCGGTCGGTAATTGCGTGTCATGCCATACCTCCAAAGAGGGGCCCGCCCTCGGAGGCGGGGTTTCTTTCGCAGTGACGGGAGGGCTGTTCGACTCGCCTATCGGACACATCTACTCGAGTAATATTTCGCCCGATTCAGAAACGGGGATAGGCGCGTGGACGCTCGGCGAATTCGCGAGAGCCTTGCGAGAAGGCGTATCGAGGGACGGTCGACATCTTTATCCCGTTTTTCCCTATACGCATTTTTCGAGTCTGACGGATCGCGACATCTTCGCCTTGTTCGTATTTCTTCGGAGGTCAGAGCCCGTTCGCTATGAGCCTCCGAAAAACGAGCTGCCGTTCCCGCTGAACGTTCGATCGATGCTGGCCCTATGGAAGTTTTTCGACGGGAGTGGCGAGCCGTTTGAGTACGACGAATGGAAATCCGAGGCCTGGAATCGCGGCGCCTATCTCACGTTAGGTCTCGGCCATTGCGGCGCGTGTCATTCGCCGAGAAATGTCATGTTAGCCGAGCGCAGTAGTGCGCGACTCAGCGGGGGGTTCTTGTTTGACGAGGTAGAGCCCGGGAAGATTCGTCGCTGGTCGGCGGTCAATTTGACTCCCGCCAAAGCCGGATTGCAGAGCTGGTCTACCAACGATATCGCCAACTATTTACGTACTGGACATTCTTCGAAAGCGGGTTCTTTTGGGCCCATGAATAAAGTGATCGCGGGCGGTACACAAAATCTGACGCCAGAGGATGCCGCGGCAATCGCCGAATTTTTGAAGAGTTTGTCGCCGATCGAGGAGAAGGCGGGCGCGCCACCGTCGGCGGGGACAAGAAAGATCGGCTCCGATGTTTATGAAGAGTACTGCTCGGAGTGTCATAAAGCGTCGGGTCGAGGGGCTTTCATGAAAGCGCCGCCGCTTGTGGGCAGCGCAATCGTTCAGTCCGCTGATTCGTCGTCGTTGATCAATGTCATTCTCTACGGTGCACACCCCGATAGTCGGCTACCCGCACCTTTTGGCGCCTGGGAATCGATGAAGGGGTTTCGCCAAAAACTCGACGATACGCAGGTCGCCGCCTTGGCGTCTTATCTCAGAGCGGCCTGGGGACACGATGCCTCGTCGGTGGAGCCGGAGGACGTCAAACGTCAGCGCTGACATCTCGGGTTGGCGACGAGGACGCCGGGTGGATAGGGCTCCTCACGGTGGGCGTGCTAGGGTAGGCACCCATGATTCAGTTTGATTTGATCCAGACCCTCGCTTTAGGCGGGGTCGCGCTCTTCGTGGGTTTTTCGCTTATTAAGGCGATCCCGGTGCTCGGTCGATACAACATTCCGGCGGCGGTCGTCGGCGGTTTGCTTGTCGCGTTGCTTATCACGTCGTTACGAGTCACCGACACCGCAACCCTGAGTTTCGACACCAGCCTGCAGACGCCGCTCATGACGGCGTTCTTCACCTCGATCGGATTGAGTGCGAGTGTGTCTCTGCTACGGGCGGGTAGTGGCCAAGCGCTCGTGTTTCTTGCGCTCGCGAGCATTCTGGCGGTGGTTCAAAATCTCATCGGGATCGCCGTAGCCATGGCGTTCGGTGAAGCGCCACTACTCGGCGTGCTCATGAGCTCGACGGCGCTGACAGGGGGTCCTGCGACGGCGCTCGCGTTCGCGCCTCAGTTCGCGGCAGCGGGAGTTCCCGCAGCCGAGAGTCTCGCCATCGCTGCGGCCATGGCCGGTATCGTCCTCGGCGGTTTGTTCGGCGGGCCGATCGCAACTCGGTTACTCGTTCGGCATGGGCTAGAAAGGTCCGTTCGTCGCACGACGCGTGATGCGTCCGAATCCGTCGAGGTCACGACGCGTCTTCCCGATCGTGCCGATCAAGAGCAGGGAGACGAGGATGGTGTCCGCGAGGCTCTGAAGGCGTTGACGGTATTGCTCGTCGCCATGGCGTTCGGCGGGGTCTTGAGCGCCGGATTCGTTCAGGCAGGACTGACCCTTCCGGGATACGTGGGTGCGATGCTCGTGGGCGCTTTGATCCGCAACATCGACGATAGGACCGGTTGGATCCGCATACCTCAAGACCTCGCGTCGAAAGTGGGTGCGGCGTGTCTTACGCTCTTTCTCGTCGTCGCACTGATGAATCTCAAACTGTGGGAGCTTGCCTCGTTGGCCTTGCCTCTCATCGTGAATCTCGTGCTGCAGTTGATCGTCGTGGCGTTGTTTTGTGCTTGGGTGGTGTTTCGGGTGATGGGTCGCGACTACGACGCGGCCGTGATGAGCGGCGGCTTCACGGGGTTCATGCTCGGCACGACGGCCAATGCGATGGCGGTAATGCGTACGATCGTCGAGCGTTTCGGGCCTGCGCCCCGCGCATTTTTGGTGGCGCCCATCGTCGGCGCGTTTTTCATCGATTTCACTAATGCAGTGATCATCACCACCTTCCTCAATTTCTTGTCATGACGAGTTTCCATCCTCTTTCGGTTCGCGGAAGAACTCTCGGCAACGGGAGAGAGCCGGCTGTATGCCTGTCGCTCATGACGGCGGATCTCACGACGCTCGACTCTGATGTCGCGGCGATCTTGGCGCTTGCGCCTGATGTGATCGAGTGGCGTGTCGATCATTTTCGAGCGGCAAACTCAGCGGACGAGGTGTTTGCAGCAGCCGCTCGACTGCGTAAGGCGGTTGGCGAACTTCCGTTGATCTTTACGTTTCGTTCAGAGCTCGAGGGTGGTGCGAAAACGGGTCTCGAGCCTTCAGCGGTCGGTCAACTGTTCGCGAGAGCCGCGACATCAAAGAGTTTCGAGTTCATCGATCTCGAGTTATCGCTACCCGTGACGATTATTAACGCGGTGATCGATATGGCTCACCAGAGCGGCGCTCAGGTCATCGTCTCATCGCATCATTTTGATCGTACGCCGTCGGAAGAGGAAATCTTCGGCCTGCTCGCAAGGGGGGCTGAAGTTGGAGCGGACGCGGCCAAGGTGGCGGTGATGCCGGAAACCGCCGCCGATGTGATCCGTTTGCTATCTGCGACGGAGCGGGCCTCCCGCACGCTGTCACTGCCGCTCATCACGATGGCGATGGGCTCTCTCGGTGCGATCACTCGTATCTTTGGTGGTCTTTTCGGCTCTGCACTGACTTTTGCAGCGGGCGAGCGACGTTCTGCGCCCGGTCAGTTACCCATCGGTACTTTGCGAGAGATTTTCGCGGCTGTCGATCAATTAGAAAAATAGACGAACTCTTCTTTTGCCTTGGCGGGTTCTTGAAGCGTTCGGTCGATCGGTACCGGATTGGCTGCAAGAGACTGCCAAAGCGGCGTGGCTTGTTGACGATCAAACGCCTCGAGTTTTGCAGTCATATCAGCGACCCGTGCGGGATCGCGTTCCGAGAGATTGGTTTTCTCAAAGGGATCGTTCGCAAGGTCGAACAGCCAGCTCTTTTCGGAGAGTCGACTGGTCTGGAGTTTCCAGTCGCCGAGACGCAGCGTCAGGTAGTCATCTGTCCGCCAATACAGGGCCTCGTGCGGGCGTCCGTTAATCTCGCCTCGAGCGAACGGCAGTAGATTCACGCCATCGATGATGCGGTCGCTCGGCGGACTCGCACCTGCTGCCGCAGCGATCGTCGAGAAGATGTCGAAGTGCGCAGCAGGCCCCGCGACGACTTGTCCTTCGGGCAGGCTTTCTGGCCAGCGCATAAAGAACGGCACGCGAATGCCGCCTTCGAAATAGGTGGCCTTCCAGCCTCTGTAGGGCTGATTTCGATGGCCGACGCCAGCGTAGTGCGGCGCACCGTTGTCGCTCGTGAAAATGATTAAAGTGTCTTTCTCAAGACCGCGTTCACGTAACGATGTCAGCACTCGTCCGATGTTCCGATCGAGAGAGCGCAGCATGGCGGCGTACACGCGGAGCGTATGATCTTTGATGAAGGGTAGGGCATCATAGTCTTCACGAGTCGCCTGAAGCGGAGTGTGCGGTGCGTTGTAAGCGAGATAGAGGAAGAAGGGTCGTTGACGGTTTGCGTCGATGACCTTAATGGCTTCGTCAGTGAAGTAGTCGGTGAGGTATCGGTCGGGCTTGAAGACTTCGCCGTCGTTGAATCGAACGCCCCACGGCTCACTGGCGACGATGAACTTCGAGATCAGATCGTTTTGAGCGACCGCTGTCACCACCCGTGGATCGTCGTTGGGCAGATACATCGCGGCGCCGTACTGAAGGCTCAAAGACTCGTGGAATCCGTGCGCGTAGGCCCGATATTTCGGGCTGTCACCGAGATGCCACTTACCGATCTGCACGGTGTGATAGCCCGCAGACTGCAAAAGTTTCGCGATGGTGATCTCACTCGTGGGCAGACCCATCTCTTCGACGGGCGGTTGTCCCGCTTCACGGTCCGCAAAATATTTGGGTGGCGGACCACCGGGATTTCGATTGATTCCGGAGGACACCAGCTTCATGAAAGACTTCGGTGTCGGCGTGAATTCGAAGCCGAAGCGGGTGGCATAGCGACCCGTCATGATGGCCGCGCGAGAGGGCGCGCAGGTTGCGTTGCCGGCATACGCCGCATCGAACCGTACTCCGCCACGGGCGAGCCCGTCGATATTCGGGGTCTCGACTCGACCTTCGGCGACGCCCTGACCGAGTACCGTTAAATCGTCGTAGCCGAGATCGTCGACGACGATGAGAATTACATTAGGTTTTCGCTGAGTGACGGTCGATGAGGCTTCGACGCCCGTTTGATCGGCGCTGCGTTGCCACTCAATTTCGCGGAACGGCGCACTATCTTGACGCAAAGCGAGTCGTGCAACCCATAAAGCGAGACCCGTCCGTCCGCCTATCGAGAAAAACACGGCGACGAGCGACGCGAGGATCGCAGCGAAGATTAAAACTGAGCGAACGCGACGAGTCATTTCAGAAGATGGATTAGATCGTCCTCAAGGCACCAGAGCCTATCCTGCCCCCAGTACGCCGGCAAACCGGATACTCGAAAACTGGGTACGCCCCACAAGCGAGTGGAGAATAACTCGTTACGATGGCGTTCGGCGATGGTCCGCCATGACTCATCAGCCAACGAGGTGATCACTGCCGAGTGATCTAGCCCCGCGCGTTGCGCAAGATGCTCGAGGCCTCGGGCGCTGCCGGCATCGATGCCCTCGGCGAAGACGCCGCGCAGGAACGACTCGAGGAATTCCTCGCCGACACCTCGCTGAATTGCCTGATGCAGTACCGCGAGCCCTCTTTCGGCAGGTCGCCCGACGGGATCTGCAACATCACCGAAGGGTAAGCCGAGCCGAGCCGCCTCGCGCTTGGCATCCGCGAGAATGTAGAACCTTTTTGCAGCGGGTATGGGCAGGCCTCGCATCACCATCGGTAAGACGAACTTGAGTTCGAGTGCGGCGCCGTAATGTTTAGCGAGTCGTCGCACACGATCGACGGCGAGCCAGGTGTACGGACTGCGAAGCGAGCAAAAGAATTCTACGGTGGGCGCTGGCCGTGCGGTCAGCGTCGAGCGGTCGACCGAGATAAATCGTAGTTCGGGAGGCGTCAGCGGGCTTGGCGTCTGCGAGGTCGAAGTGAGTCCCGCCTTGATCAATCGCGACTCGAGATAGTGAAGTCGATCGACGCCCCAATACCATTCACCCTCGAAATAAAACATGGCGCCGAGGTAATGGCCTTTGCGCGCGCGCAGTGCACGACCGCGCTCGAGTGCGTCGGCGTCTGCGTCTGCGCTAAGACCTCTCGGCGCCGCGCCGTCTCCGGGGGGTGCGATGCCGAGTCGCTTGGCAAGATTGGCAGCGTCGCGTCGTGACCAGTCACGAAGCGCTTCGGCCTCGGGCGCTGCAGATCGATCGGGAGGGGGTACGGCGTGGCACTCGATGTCGATCGAATAGTGATTTCGGAGTCGGTTGAGTTGAGATGCTGCGAGTTCGCTGTAAGGATCATCGAACTGATGGAAATAATGCACCGTAGCGGTTTTACCCGATAGGCGGCGCGCCAAAGATTTCAGGTGACGCTGCGCCTCGAGTCGTTTTTCGCTCGTTAAAAAGCGCGCGACGCTGCGGCCGACCTGGGTACGCAAGGCACTCACGGTCGCGAATCGACCTCGATGCTCGTCGAGCCCGCCGGTAGGGAAAACCAGTCGCCATCGACCCCGACGCGTATGGGTCCGTCGTAACGCGAGGTGGCGTCACCCAAAAAACGTGCGTCCAACATTCGACTGGGGAGGGGTGGAACGATGTGGTTGAACACGAGCATTCGCACGCCTGCACGTTGTGCGATCTCGGCCGCCTGTTCGGGCGAGGTGTGGTAGTTCCGAATATCGGCCATGACTTGCGCGTAGGTGGTACGCGCGTGACGCGCGAAACCGCTTTCCATCAAGGCGACGAGACGTGGCGAGAGTCCCTCGTGGATCAAGAGGTCAACATTCTTTGCTTCGCGTTCGACGGCGGCGCTTGCCCGCGTGTCTCCACTGATGACGACGCTGCGTCCCTTATAGTCGAAGCGGTAACCCACGGCGGGTCTCACTGGGCCGTGGTCCACGAGAAACGCCGTGATCTTGAGGGAGGGTGTCTCGATGATGACGGTGCGCCCATCCGTCCCCATCAAAAATTCTTTGGCTCTCAGACCTCGGCCTTCTGGGGGAACGATTCGCTCGCCGTGGTGGAGGATTCGATAGTCGTTATCTTTGGAGTAGGCGAGACTAACGCCTTCGACCACGGATTCGACTCCGGTAGGGCCGTGTACTTCGAGCGGAGTCTTGGCCGAGGCGGCGACCCAGCGTTGCAGCGCGAGATCGCCGAGACCTCCGACATGATCACCATGAAAATGCGTCAAAAAAACTGCTTCGACCCGACCAGGGTTCAGCATCATGCGGTTGAGTGTTGCCGCGCTTCCCGGCCCTGCATCCACGATGAAGAGTCGGTCACCGGCGAGCACGGCGGTGCAGGGCCCGCTATGTCGGGGGTCGGTCATGGGCGAGCCGGTGCCGCACAACCCTACATGGAGACCATCAGGCAGCCCTTCGGCGGGGTTTTCAGCCGCTGCGGTTCGATCTATCACCCGCGCGATCAGACGTTCGGCGATCGCTCCGCGGAAAAACCAAGCCAGCAGGCCTAAGGCGGTGAAGGCGATTAACGCCATCGAGGCCGATCGAGACAGTTTTGCCATCTGCGCAGACTACCCGATCCCGACGTGCGGGGGCGTTTAGCGCCGGGTGCGGCCGAGATGCGCGTCTACGAGCTCGTCGATCGAGTGATCCACCTGCGAGAGATCGGCTTCTGCATTTTTAATGAGTGCGCAGACGGCTGCCGCATGGCTCGGAGCAATACCGTTACCGTTCTGGAGCGCCTCGTGGAGCAGGTGCAGAACCCCGCGAATCCGCAGAGATGATTGGTGAAGAGTCATCAGCGGTTCGTCCGCTGGGCTGGGATGAAGCTCGGGTAATAGCGAGAGGGGGTCTAAGGATGGTTTTTTCGAGAGTGAAGAGTGATTCATGCGTCGGAATGGTAGGCCGATTTGGCAGGTATCGAGATTCCCCGGCGCACGGTGGGTATTCCCCGCCGCACTTTTGAGTCAAAGATCGATTCATTTTGGAATATATTCACCTAGACGTCGTATCTATATAGGACAATTCGGTTGTTGAGTGCTGCAGCAACTCAAGGGGGGTGAGGCTGCCGATGCGGGTTCGCAAACGATGGGTGCTTGCGGCGTGGTTATGTTGGGCCGTCCTGCCGCTCAGAGGTTTGTCGTCTCCGGTCGAAATCGATGTCGCCTCGATTCGCCATGACCTCGAAATCATCGAGGGTATCGCCTGGTGTCGCGCCCCCCTCTCTGCGACTCGAGAGGCGATTGCGGCCGGTGCCTGCGAGCTCAACACTCTCACGCGACACAACCGCAAACTGAGTTCCATCGATGACGCGGTTTGGATGCATCTGCGCCTTCGTAATTCTTCACCCGACGAGCTTGAGCGCTGGCTGCAGCTCGCTCACCCGCGGCATACCGAGGTCACGGTGTTCCAGCGAGAAGAGGGTGGCGGTTGGCGTGTCGATCGCACTGGCTACGGCGTGCCTCGCGTCGAGCGTAGCGCCACCGCAGCGTTCTACGATGTTGTCCCCGTGTGGGTCGCCGCGGGTGGCACGGCGGAGATCTGGGTACGTATCGAGAGTCGATCGAGGGTCAACCTCGAGACTCGGCTTTGGGACCCTTCCGCCTATCGAGGATTCAGACAAGCGACCAGCGTTTGGATGGCAACGGCGACGGGCGGCCTTCTGTTTGGGCTCCTCTTGTCGCTGATGCTGCTGCTGATAACGGGGCAAACCCAGTACGGTTTTTTTGCCCTCTCACTAGTCGGCCAGTTTTTCCAGGCGATGATTTCTAGCGGGATATTCCTGAGGTTCCTCTGGCCCGCCGATCAGCCTGTCCCGATAGAAATGATGTCGGTCGGCGGGATGATCACCACGGTGGGCTTGGTGGGTTACTTGTACGCATCCATGCCAGCGATTCGTGCCATGCCTGAAGAGCTTTTGGCCATTCGAATCCTCTTGATCGCAGTTCTAGGCTTTCAGCTGGTCAGTATTTTCATCGACTACGCATTCGGCGCGGCGATCTGGGGTGCACTCGTGGTCCCGCTACTCGGGTTGATGGTTTGGGTCAGTTATCGGGTCTGGCGGCAGGGGGAGGCCTTCGCGGGTTGGATATGTATTGCGTTTGCCGCACTCACTCCGTCTGTGGCGGTTCGAGCACCGATTGCGAAAGTCAACGCACCGGAATACATGATCGATATCGTGACTGCGCCCATCTCGATGCTCATCGTGATTGCACTCGTACTGATGGCATTGATCGAACAGTCAAAATCTTTGAACAGGCGCCTAGTCGATGCAGAGTTAGCGACCAACGAGCAGATCAAATTTCTGTCGCGTATGAGTCACGAGTTACGTACGCCTCTCGACTCCGTGCTCGGAAACGCCCAGTTGCTGATGCGATCTTCAGAAAAGCTGCGCACGGCACCCGAACTGTCGACGATCGTCAACAGCGGTCGTCATCTGCTGCGTCTGATCGATGAAATTCTCGATTACGCCAAAGGATCGGCGGGCGCGCTGGCATTACGACTCGAGCCCGTACCCTTGATCGAATTTCTCGATCAAATCGAAACCTCATCTCAGATCATCGCAGCGAGAAATCAAAACACCTTCGTTCTTCAAAGGCGCTCTGATAGTGCCTCGATCGACGGTGCTGTGCTTCGTATCGACTCGGTCCGGTTGCGACAAGTGCTCGACAACCTCATCGTCAATGCAGCCCGCCACACCCGTGATGGGGTCATCACCGTGGAGTACTCCCTTCGCCCGACAACCGATGATTCATTCGATTTGGGCTTTGCGGTGATCGACACGGGCGAAGGCATTGCGTTAGCTGACCATAAACGCATTTTCTTGCCGTTTGAGCGTGTAGGTCGTGCCGAGCGCTATGGTGGAAAAGGGGCGGGAATGGGACTCGCGATCGTCAAGCAGTTGGTGAGCCTCATGGGAGGTGAGATCGGTGTCGAGAGCACGCCGGGCGGCGGAAGTGCGTTCCGTTTTTCTATTCCGGTGGTGTCGGCAAAGTTGAAAACGACCGAGGGGTTCGAGCCCGAGCTGAGGCCCATCGAGGCGCGTGGTTATGCAGGTCGTCCGCGTATCGCCTTCGTGATCGACGACGACCCCGGCGGTCGCGCCATCTTTGCGGGTTTGTTGGCTCGAGCGGGGTTTGTCGTTCATGAGGCGGAATGCGGCAATGCGGCGATAGGTCTTTTCGCATCCCTCGAAGTGCTGGATCTCGTGGTCACCGATCAATTCATGCCGGATGGCGACGGATGGGCGGTGCTCGAGGCGATCTATCGGCATCGCCCCGAGACGCCGGTAATCATGATTTCGGCCGCGCCTGCGAGTCGCCCAGAGGGCGTCGCGGAGGATATTCGTTTCGCGGCGGAGTTTCTGAAGCCGATCAACCATAACGAATTCTTACTCTGTGTCGGACGTTTGTTGGGGCTGCGTTGGACTCATTCGCCGACTGTGGCGCGCGGCATCGACTCGCCCGCAGATCTTCGGCCGGCGGCCGCCGATCTCGCGGTGTTGCGCGACATGGTCGAACTTGGTGAGATCACCCAGATGCGCGAATGGGCTCGCGCGTTGAGGCAGCGATCGCCCGAATACGCAGGCTTTGTAGATCGGGTCGAGGCGTCGGTCGCCGGTCTCGATTTCGAGACACTTCAAGATCTCGCGACGGAGTCGAATTCGTGATGCGCTCGCGCATCGACGTGCTATTGATCGACGACTCAGTCACCGACCTTCGGCTGCTACTCGAACTGATGACGCTTCGCGATTTGCGTTTCAGCGTCGCACGCGATGGGGAGCAGGGGTATCGCCAGGCGGTGGCGCTTAAACCCGGGCTGATCCTGCTCGATATTCACATGGAAAAAACGGATGGCTTTACCGTTTGCCGACGACTCAAGGCGGATCCCGGTACGGCTGCGATCCCCGTGATATTTCTGACGGCTGCGACCGATCTCGTCACTCGACTCGAAGGATTCCAAGTGGGTGGTGTCGACTACATCACCAAGCCCTTCAACGAAACGGAAGTCTTGGCGCGAGTGGGGGTTCACCTCGGCCTCGCAGCGCGCCGAGTGAGTGAGCAGGCGGGGCAAAACGAAAAGGGTGAAGACGCTCACCCGCTATCGACACCCGATGAGGTGCTCGTCGTTGCCGCCCAACGCATTTTGCGCGAGTCGATTGCTTCGCCGCCCTCGCTCGACGAACTCGCGTTACGGGTCGGTAGCAATCGTCGAAAGGTAGGCGAGGCGTTTCAGGCCTTGTGTGGTCAGGCCGTATTCGCCTGGTTGAGGGAGGAGCGTTTTCGTCGGGCGTACGCAATGCTCCGTGAGACCGAACTGCAAATTTCTGACATCAGTGACGCACTCGGATACTCGACGCCCGCCAACTTTTCTAAGGCCTTCCGCGAGCGATATGGTCTGACGCCAACGGAGATCAGAGAGGGCGCGATATCCCCCCC
>Ga0075471_10001009_pt1 | contig 17961 bp, 24 predicted proteins | sample DEB19_08_DNA_2_FD_74787 | JGI IMG/M metagenome (GOLD analysis project Ga0075471, IMG submission 74787) | Aqueous microbial communities from the Delaware River and Bay under freshwater to marine salinity gradient to study organic matter... | ecosystem: Environmental > Aquatic > Marine > Coastal ... | reverse complement strand
GTCTGGTCGAGTTCCTGAGCCACCTCGCGGATTTCCGTGGCGGTGACGCGATCTCCGGTGCGCTGCACGGAAGACTGCAGTAGAAACGTACGACCGAGCTGTTGGGTTAGGTCTGCCCGAAGAGCAGCCATGGGCCCAAGATCAATCTGCTTAAGCAGCTGAATTGGAAACACGTCTACCTGTCGGGCTGGAACAAAGTCACCGTTTTCGGTGTCCTGTAGATCGGCCACCTCGGTAATGCCGGTTGGGTCAATTCCAATACGGAACTCGGAGTTGGCGACAGAAGCTTCGACCAATGCCTTGGTGATGGCTTCCAACGTTCGGATATCGCCAATATGCTCTTCAACCAGCGAACGGCCGTAATCCTCACCAGCGATTCGCGACCACACCTGAGGAACGTAGGGGCAGATGTCATACGTGCCACTGTCCACCTGGACGCCGCAGTATTCCTTTTCCACTTCCCACTTCTTGGTGTCTTCGTTCCATTCGATTTCAGTGAAGAACGGCTTGTGATCCGACGATGGACCATCGCTGTTCTCGTACTCTGATTCCATCTTATCCGTCTCGGGCCAATCCTCCGGAACAGCATCGGGATCAACCCACTCTCGCAGTATGATTCGCTTGACGCGTCCATCTGGATACCGCTGCACGACATATTGATCAATGCGGTGCACCCTAAACGAATATTCGTCTACAATCTCAAACAACGCGTCGCCGCAGATGATGAGATGCTGGAATAGAACAAACAACTCCTGACGAAGATTTGTGGACGACAGCTTATCCATAATCTTGCGATCAAGACGGGAAAGCTGCGCCATGGTCTGGGTAGGGTCAGCACCCTCGGGAACAAAGGCCTGATCCAACTCAAAGTTGAAGAATGGGGCCTGGTTCAACGGGTAGATAGCAGAGACCATCCTAGAAGCCAATGCCATGACGCCTCGGGCAGGTAGACTGCTGTATACGTCTGGAAGTTCCATGGTCTCCGTGAATCCCTCTTCAGGATACAAACCAGGAACCGTAAGACGAGCGCAATCTTGTGCTCGCTGAAGTTTATTGGCTCGTCGGCTGTCCAACCGATCGAACTCAACTTCGATTTCACCTTTTTGATTCATGTTGCATCCAATTTAGAGACCAACTCGCATTGTACTGTCAATGAGATTGTTTCTCCAGCTATTGCTATCCCACGTTGATCCAGCGCCTGGAGTGTTTGGCGGCCTGGAGTTCACGCACATTACTTGAAATACATTACTAAGCCATTCTGTCAGCGTGGTGTAATCAACAGCAGTTGCTGGATTCCAGTTTCCTCTGATATTATCGTTGTAGAACGCAATTGTCGCAGTAGTCCACAATCCACCTGTATAGGCATTTGGATTAGCGTCGAATGTAGCTTGATTCCACGTGGTAAATGATGTACTATCAGTTGGATTAGCATACCAAACCAAATAATTACAAGCATTTTGACCTGTTCCTACTCCGCTGTAGTTACCAGTACCGACATCTATTTCATTGTATCGGTGACCCATGAACCAATCAGGAGTGATTGCTAGGGTGTAGAAGCCACGTCGACAGATACGATCATACCATGGCTTTGATGTATCTCCGCTTCTCCACTTGTAATCCTGGATCAAATCTGCGATTTGACAGAGATAGTTGTACCTAAAGTGCGGGGTGTATCCTGTATTACCAAACGGAACAAGGAACATATCACGCTGTTGAGTGTTTGTTTTTACAATGGACTCTACACCAAATGGTACCTTGGTCCAGTCGGTTACATATGAACCGTTCATCAAATGCACCCAACCAGCATCTCTGTTATTCAGCGACGCGTTAAACGTTGTGTTGGTATCTGGATTGGAGAACCAGTCATACTGAGCATCTCCAAGCCATCCACCAAATCCATTCTTTGATTCCGATCCAGGGGTTCCGGTATAAGTTGCTGTTTCGTTTCCGACAGATCCAACTGTCTTATACTTGTCGGGACGCGACTCGCATAGACACGGAACACCGCTTTCATTCAGTCTGGAGATAATATAGTAATCGGCTAGTTCACAGAAATCTGTTTTATAGTTAAGCAACTTTTTCCAGTTGGGATCTGCTCCACCGCCAGGAGAAATACTACGATATAAATGAACAGTCGAAGGACTGGCCGAGAGAGCCGAGGCGTCTACATTGACTGAAAGAATGCCTTTCCCAGGGGCCCCCTTACACGAAACAATATTATTGATTGTTCGATCAATATGAAATTTGACCAATATATCGCCAGCAGCTGGATCTCCTCCTGCTTCTTCCCAGACCCTGTGCATTTCCTGACGATAGGCGGTATAAGATGAACAGCCATTCATATATAGATGGATGTTCAATGGCTCTGTAATTGGCGTACGGCCATTTAGTGGAGTTGGGAATGTTCCATTGACAAGTTGTTTAATGGCTTCCCAGAAACCCTTCCATAAGCAAGCGGCTTGAAATGGGTTATTTCCACCGCTCCCGGTAAAATTGAACTGCCACTCAGATGGAGTCCCAAACCACGATGAATGTGACGTAATATCCGTTTCATTCATTCGATAGCCGCCAAACGGCATATAGAATTGAAACGACCGGAATCCAATCTTATAATCCTCGTAGATCAGTTCATACAAAAGATTGTGCCACGGACTGGTCGTGGTTGGACTCGATGGATTGAAATCGAATCCAGACGCAGGATTGGTAAACAAAGCGTTGTTAGGAGCAACGTTGTTGCCAAATGCCCGTACACGATCCACAGCATCAGCCTGTCCGTTGGCTGCTGCCGGAATTGACACAAACCGTCGAATAGCTCCCTCTACCCACCTAGGAATATTCAAGGTAGTTCCATTACCAAGAGGACTACCGATCAACTTCAACGAGTAAAGCCTACTGTTGAGATCGGTCGCCATCTTCTTATAGTGCAGCGATTCCGGAGTAGCGGAATTATTCAACACAGCGTATCCGTTTCCACCCCTGCTGGCAATTGCATTAAGGGCTTCGGCGGCTGCGGTGTATGAATCAAACTTCCTTACAAACTTGTTGTTGATCTTCAGGATACAGCCAGAAGACGTCTGCACAATATCGTGGCTGTAGATAGCCGTATTAGGAAATGATCCTACTGATGCCTTGAATTCATTCATGTGTGATTCCTATCACCAATCAAATGGATTACCAAAGTTTCTGGCAACCCCACCTAGATAGCCGCCAAGACCATCGTTATTGTGACGACGCTTCTTTGGAAGCTCTGGTTGAGTGTAGTTTAGTCCAAGATTGGGGGCTGAGAACCACGAAAGGTCCGCATGACGCTTGCCTTCGTACTTGGTAGGGTCAAACGTCGGGTCAAACTTGGCCGGAATGAAGAGACCTGCACTATCCATGGGAGCCCAGTCCTTATACTCGAACGACGATCGTGCTCCGTCTGCTCCGCTGGCAATCGTTTCGTATGAGGCAACGCGTTCGATGAATAGTCGTCTTTCATTTTCAAACTTTACTCGTTCGGCTTCAATATCGGCCTCGGTCTTGATCTGAGCCTTACTTGGGCCCTTGGGCATTGAGGTTGGCATTAGTTACCTGCCTTTCAGCAAGAGCCTTCAAAGTAGTGACAACACTGTATTGACCTGACCTGAAATCAATGTCCCGTAGGTCGATTCCGCGAGTATCCATTACAGGAGTAAATCGCTGTTCCAGGAACATAAGCAACTCCTTTGAGATATGGGGAGTGGTGGTCATTTGAGTCTTGTCGCCTTGCTAGAGCTCGATAATTGTTTGAATAGTGTTGGTGAGGTGTGTGCGTCTACGTCAAGCCCCATTGACATCAGGATATTGGAAACAACCCTGACACACGCGGTACGTTGGGGTCTAAATGACACAAGACCGCTGTCAGCGGCCCTATGCCAGAATTCAGTCAGAAACAGCCACAGCGGACTGCTGGCTACATGGCCATCGCCAAGTAGCATTGCCAGTTCTATACTATGATTATCCGGGGTAATCTTAAAGGAGTGGACTGTAAAACGACCTAGATGACGTTCCACCGCCGCTCTGGTATGCCACTTAGAGGGCTGCCCAGCCGGAACCAGTAGGTAATATTCCCCATATAGAAGACCTACATGTACGGGTTTAAAGCCTTGAATGACCCCCGAAGCACGACTAAGAGAGTCCTTAAGGTCTATAAAGTCTACCCTAATATCCATACTTTATCCTATTTCTAGAAAGAGTAAGGTGTATATACTGTATGGTTCCTCAGTAAGGGGCGGGTAATTACAGGGCCCGGACAAACACGGCTGGGACGTTACCGTTAGCCAGATCCGCTGTAGCGGTCGGGGTGGTCGTAAAGTTCCTCCATGTATTGAGAGTAACTCCAGTATGTCGAATCAAATTGAACTGATTGGCCGCAGTAGGATCGTTGCGCAAGCAAATGGCTCCAGTTGATGCAATAGCCCTGAGAGTAGGCTGAGTACCTGTGTTTGAGGCTTGAAGGCCAAACCAGTATTGCTTACCTTGTGAAAGTGTATAGGAAACCGTAACGGTCCTGGTTCCTGCGGTACTGGTTGAAATACTGCCAGAAGTCAGTACCGGAGCTCCAGTTGGCCAGCCATTTGCACCTGACTCGTAAATAGCAACTGCACAGTTGTTAGTTTGAGTGGTTGACACATTAACAGCCAGCTGATCAATAGTTAGATTCTTATGGCAACGATATGGGGTATAATATGCAGTTGCGGCAGTCAACGCGAGGGTTGTAAACGCATCATTCTGAACATTAGTTGTTTCATACCAGGTGCTAAGAGGAAGCACACGTGGATAGGAAAATGGAATCGACCATGTATTGTTTCCGCACAGGTAGGTGTCTTCCATTGGGGTTCCTGTAGCGGATAGTTCAGTTACACCAATAACAGCGGCATCAATATTCCATACGGTACCACCGGAAGAAACAGTAATATCACCCTTATCGCCGTCTGATACTCCACCGGATATAGAAGCCCACGTGCTGTCTCCGCGCAGAAACGTAAGAGAACTGGCTGATCCAGATCCAAGCCTGGCAGTATCTATCGTGCCGGATGTAATATCCGAAGTGCTGTGAACATGCGCAGTTGGAGTTCTTGAATCTGATAGACGACTATCGTTGCCAATGCAAACAGTAGATGCTGTCGATCCGGTTGGAATCTGAGCTATATTAAAGGTACCGGAAGTTACATCAGAAGCGGCATGAACGTGAGCTAACGGAGTACGAGCATCAGATAGACGACCGTCATTTCCGACGCAAACGGTAGAAGCGGTGGTTCCGGTTGGAATTCTGGCAATGTTAAAGGTACCAGAAGTTACATCTGCAGTAGTATGGACATGAGCCAAAGGAGTACGGGCGTCAGAAAGTCGACCGTCGTTTCCAATACAAACTGTAGAGGCTGTCGTTCCAGTCGGAATCTGGGCAATGTTAAAGATTCCCGATGTTACATCTCCAGCCACATGGGTATGTGCCAACGGAGTACGAGCATCGGTAAGACGCGCATCGTTTCCTTGGCACACTGTACCCGCGGCTGTTCCAAAATTAGCTGCAATGGTTCCACTGGTGGTAATGGTACCTCCAGTAAGACCACTTCCTGCTGTTACCGATGTTACCCCTCCGCCTGTGGTTCCAGCTGCCTTTTTTGCGATCTTTTCAATTTCATTCTGCTCAAGTCTATTGAACTGACTCATGACATAATCTCCATGTCTAGCCAAGCTGGTGCAAGATGATCTACTAGTTCTTTAAGCGTCTGCTCGCCGTGATGATTGGTAATGTAGTAATCAAACACATCCGGAAGATGACCATATGTATACATCATGGCCATCTTTTCAGATTCGTGCATGCGCCACTTGGCTCCCATATCCTTTAAACGTGATGCGCCATCTACAAATATCGTTGTTCCACCAAGGTCTGTGATTAGTTCAAGTTCGTTTAGATATCGCATATCATCGAATATAATCACATATTCCTTGAACTCTCTGTTCCATTCATACTTATCCATGTGCATGTATTCTGCCTTTTCGGCATCGGCAAGACGTGCAATGGTCTTAATAGAGCGGTTCACCCAATAATCCGGACCCGTTATACCTGGCTTATAAGCGGGATCACGTCTAGACTCTCCCCACCTTTGAAGAGTCTTTCTGTATAGTTCTGGATTAGTATCCTTGGATAAACCTATACGTTTAGCCGCTTCCTTCATAGGCTGGGCAAAAGACATTATGATTGGCTTTAGATCGTGATCCATGCACCAATCATGGAGCAATCTAGCCGCAGTCGTCTTGCCTCCCCTGGCTACCCCAGCAAATGCTACGATAATCAAGCAATATCTCCTGTAAGGGCATTCCAAGAAACAGGAAACTTACTGTTGCAAATCTCCCCCACAAGTGCCGCGTACTTCCTAACTTCCTGCTGTGCGTGACTATCAATACGCAACCTATACATTCGCGACCAAGCATACAGGCTTCCTGTCCAGATCCATTCAGTTAGTGCGGCCTGAGGCAGCACCATTCTTGCTTGCTCGGGGCACACACCGGCATTAATCATGTCTGTATATACACGCAATGCACAGGCGTACACATCATCTGCAGCATCCATAAAAGACTGATTCTCAGGGTGGGCCGTAGGGAGAGAACCCTGCTTTACAGACGGAGCACGCTCACGCCACGTATCCGGATAGAAGAACTCAGGAAGAGTGTCGACATAGCGACGTGATACCTCGTTCCAGGCAAATCCAATCTGATGCTTTGCCAGCTGTCTGGCGATGAAGATCGGAGCGGTAAACCGCATTTGAACGGTGACGTGGGAGAAAGGAGACCAATGGTTGTGACGGGCAAGATAGTTGATCAGCTTTTCATTCTGATTGACCGTAAACATATCCGCAGTCTTATCCATGGAAACCCGAGCCGCGTCGCAGATCGTGTCGTCCGATCCCATGTGCATGATATACTCTACCATCAGTGAGTCTCCGCCCAGTTGTTGCCGATCTTGTACTCGCCCTTGAGAGGGCACTTGAGTCCTAGGAATGTTCCAGCTTCTGTAATGGACTGCACAGCCATCTTGCCAACGTCGTCGGCAATCTCAGGATCACATTCAATCTGCCATTCGTCGTGTACGTTGGCCATGAATGCAAACCTACCAGGATGTTTGTCTCTCAGTTGTCCATACAGGATTGACAATGAAGCCTTCATCACTACGGCACCTGCTGACTGAAGAAGAAGGTTCAGGGCGCTATGCGCTGACCTGACTGGAAGAGGACGCTTGTCAAGTCCCTTCAGAAACCCACGCTGGGCTACGATAAACTCGAGATGCTGAAGAAGCTTGGCATACGCTGGAACCTGCTTCTTGAACTGGGTCTTGAGTCTGTTGCCATCCTGAACGGATCCGCCTACGATCTTGCCTACCTTGGCATCGCCAGCGCCATACAGCAGTCCGTAGATGAACGTCTTGGCTTGATCGCGTGTCGACAGACCGGCCATGTTCTGATTGTGAGTGTGGACGTCTCCGTCACAAACTACATTGGCATATGCGCCATCGTCATAGTCGGCAAGATAATGAGCGAACATGCGCAACTCTAGACCACTGGCGTCCGCTCCGACCTGAACCCACCCAGGTCTGGTTGGCTTGAACAGTGCACGACACTGCGTTCCATAGGGAGAACCGCAGCGTGGCACCTGTGCCATGTTTGGATCGCTGTGCGTCATGCGTCCTGAGATTGCGCCGTTGGTGTTAACCGAGCCGTGCACCTTGCCATCACGTGATTTTTCAACCCAGCTGGCCAATTGACTCATTCGCTTGTCTACCGTCAGATACTCATTCAGCAGCTTGGCTTCAGGATACGTCATGTCCTCCAGGATGGACTCGTCAATCTGAGGCTTTCCGGTTTCTGTAAACTGCTTGGGCTTCCATCCATATTTCTTGATGAGCGCTGCGGCGATCATGTCTCGAGAGCCTGGGTTGAATGGAACCTCCTTGACCTTTGTCTTGAGCTGAATCAACTTTGGAGGAAACGCCTTCTGCAATTCCTCCGTGACTTCAAGACGACGGGTGCTGAGATCTGTCATCAATAGCTGAGCCGACATGTCGTCAAAGCCAAAGCCGTTGAGATACTGCTTGGCAATGATCTCAGCCGTGTTGTGCTCGAGCTGCACCGCAAGTGGACAGGCGTCTGCTAGAGGTCGCAACTTTTCGTAGATCATCTTAGTGATGGCTACGTCCTGAATGCAATAGGCAATCATCTCGGCGCTTAGGTGCGACCAGTCGCTGTGATTGCCTTTTGGAATACCTAGGTAGTTTCCCCAGGCTTCCAGCGACGATCCTCCTGCTGGATGCTGGGAACGGTCAGGCCAAAGCAGACGAGATACAAGACAAGTATCGAATGTCTTCTTTGTTAGTCTCCACGGATCTTCGGTCTTGCACAGCTTGCTTAGGGCTGCAATATCGTATGAAACGACATTATGACCAACCACCAGATCGTATTCTCGCAGCGCCTTGACGAGAAGATCTGGATCGTAGAAGATCTGAGGACCTGATGCATCTGTGATTACTCCGACCCACATTCTGGTGCATGTGTCTAGAAGACCGTCTGTTTCGATGTCGAAGAATGCTGTTTTCATGGGTAGCACTTACTCCTTTTCTGGTTTATTACTTGGACTTCTTCTTCTTGGAATTCTGATACTGCTTCAGCAGGTTTCGTCCCTTGCGAACAGCACTGGACTTGTCGCCGTAATGACCCCAGGCCTCAAGGCTGAGCTTAAGGCGGGTCTTCTCTCCATTCTTATATAGAGGACCGGCAGCAGAACCCATTCGAACAAGAAACGAACCCTTGCGACGCTTCTTCTCTGGGGTATTGGCAGCTCCCTTGACAGGAGCCTTCAGCTTACCTCCGGTTGCACGGTTGTACTTGGCGCGTCCGGAAGCAGTCAAGCCTCCCTTTGGATTCTTGTCCTTCTTGCGAAGACTAACGCTCTTAGGCATTGGCAGCGTCCTTCTTGGCCTTGGGCGTAGCAGCAGTAGTGGTCGGCTGCTGACTCTTCAGTTTCTGAATCTCATTCTGAAGTTCTCGAAGAGCTGCCTTCATCTGATCGACATGCTGGATAAGCATCTTGGGCGAATAGGACGTATACGATGGAAAATTATCTGGAATCTGAATCATGCGAGTGTCTCGAATACCTTTGTTGGATCCAGGTTGCTTGATCCGGCGGATGGATCAAATACAATATTGCCATCATCATTGATGGCAAACGGCACTTCCATGAGCCGTCCTGTCTCGTAGTTGTAGTTTAGAGCAGTGGCAATACCTGACTGTCCTGTGAATCGGTTCTTTAGAACCCTTACAATAGTGGTGTTTGCCGTCATTTTATCTGTGCTTTGCCTGTCTCGTTCAAGCGCAATGACAGTGTTTGGAACGGACGCAAGACTACCAGAACCACGAAGATCCTGAACAGTGATGCGTGCACCTTCTTCGTAACCCTTGCCAGATGACGGCTTACGGAGCTGACTGATTACGTCAAGATGAACACCAGTACGTTCGACAATGGAACGAAGCTGCTTCATCATGTCGTCAATAACTAGTCGTTCTGATCCTCCGTCGTCCGAGTTCGACAGAAGCCCAGCGACTGCAGCCGTGATGTGATCAAGGATGACCACCTTGCACCCAAGCCCCACAGCCATGTACTCAATCCTAGCGAGGAGATTGTCGTATCCGCTTGATCCCATATGATCGTAGATGTAGAGCGGGAGGGAGTTGACAGTGGCTCTGGCTGATTGATATTCGTCGTGTGTGAGTGATGCGTCGAAGTCTGCATTTAGTGGTTGCTTTCCTGTCGAAGACCTGAGTTGGTTAAGTGCGTTGAATGCAAATGTTCGTCTAACTGGCTTGTTTACAAGTAGAGATACAATGTCATCTACAGTCTCTGCAGGAGACTCTTCAAGCATAATCATGCCAACAGGTCTGTGGTTGAACAGATGGTGCATGGCCAATTCTCGAATGATTGTAGACTTTCCGCTGCCTGTGCCTGACGTCCAGAGAGTAATTTCACCGCCGCGTTGACCAATGAGATAATCGGTAAGAACAGGCCACGGAAATTCCCACACTTCCGTGGAATTGTGCTCGCCTTGAGCCACGTCCTTGACATGAAGGATGCCATCAGGTCGATAGGACTGAGCCTCCCATAGACACGTGATAAGTTGACGGGCCTCACCAGCCAGCCACATCTCGTTGGCGTCTTTGCGAGGAAGCGTTGCAATCTTTGCCTTGCCTGGAGGAAGAATCTCCGCAACACGCTTTGCGGCTTCCCTGCCCGGCTCGTCGTTGTCAAAGCACAGCACTACCTCCTCATATGAGGAGATAAAATCGTAGTTGTTTTTGATTGCCGCCTCTGCACCGGCAGCGCCAGTTGGAAGACTGACTACAGGCCACTTGCAGTCTTGGGCCTGGGCAATAGTAAGACAATCAATCTCACCCTCGGTGACTACGATACGCTTGCCGCCTACACGCCATAGATTCTGGCCAAACAGAGGAGGATTGGCCATGTCGCCAATACACGAGAACTTCTTCCCAGCCCGACGAACTTTTTGACCAACAGCGTGACCGTCTTTCCAGTAGGTAGCGATTTCTGCGCCATCGCTCCCGGTGGCGTAGTTGTAGAATCGACAGGTATCTGCGGACAGCCGCCTATGTGAAAGATCCTTGTATTCCCCGCTTAAAAGACTGGTATTTTGCACAGCTACAATGCTCCTGATCTTATTGCCGAGTTCGTAGTGACCACAAGCATGGCAGAATTTATGGCCGTCGTCGTACACGCACAGGTTGTCGCCGCTTGTGTCCCGACCCCTTGCTGCACAGCTTCCGCACCTTTCTCTTGTTACGACCTTGCTCATTCATTGCCTCAATATAAATGTGCGGTTGTTCGTCTGCGTCCACATATTCCTTATAAACAAGCAAAGAAATAATCTGATCGTCGTCGTCCCAAAGAACGCCATTTAAACTATCTAGAACAGCCTTGGCATAGTTGTCAACGTCTCCACGTGGATAATCACGTTCAGTTGTCTTTGGCCTAGCAACACAGCAGTACACAGATACTACAAGGGGTCCCTCAAGCTTCTTGAAGGACCCCCTGTTCTTTGCCACCAATTCCTGCATGCTAGACTTAAACTTCCTGTATGTGGGAAGATAGTAAGTACCGTACTTACTTACGCGAGCACGGGATGCGGGAACAGGATCAATTTGAAACGTGTGTTTTTGCATTAGAACGGAGTCTCATCGTCATTGGTAGGACCGTCAAAGACATCAACAGCATTGAATCCGCTGGATCCCTTGGGACGGCGCTCAATGACCTGAACGGCAGAAAGATATGGCTTGATGCCGGCGCCAAACGGAGAGGTCCAACCGCCAAGCTTGAACGCGACACGCACCTTATCGCCATTCCAGGGCTCGGTAGTAGGCTGCTTGTCGGCATCAACTACAGCAAGCTTGATAAACTTGCCGTCATCGCCCTGCTTTGCCTTGGACTTGAAGGTCAGACAGGGAAGGCCTGTATTCTTATCGTTTCGCCAGATGGAGTTGCCAGCTACAGGCTTTCCGCACTCCTTGGAATAAGCGGCCGCAAAATCATCAATGGTCTTGACAAGATTCTTGTACTCATTGTCCGCAGGATCAAAGACAACAGTGATCTTCCAAGTAGGATCGCCTCCCTTGAAGACATCGGGCTCCTCGAGCTTTGCAAAGAGAGCCGAACCCTGAGGACTCTTGACAGTGGGGGAAAAGTAGATAGAAGGCTTGCCGTTGGTCGTCTTAGTAGTCATTGCTTGTTTTGCTCCAGGAGCGCGTTTGTGAGTTGATTGATGACTCGCTCCAAAGTCATGTCTTTCTGATCCGTCTTTGCCTTTTCAACCAGCTCTAGTTCAATTAGAACTAGGTGCAGAAGCTCATGTACAAGCACATACTCCACCGTAATGGCCTGTGGAAGGAGAGCTGGTTTATTGATTCCAATAACAGCGATTCGGTGTAGAACATCGAATTCCACGTTACCGTGTTCATCTTCAAGGTTGGTCCACTTTACGTCGATCTTCCAGGGTCCTAGACCAAGACGCTGCTTCCATGTCTTCAACATGGTGCGTACTTCGTTAATTCGCATTACTCAAGCTTTCCGGACATTTCATCCTGCTCAAGCATAACAGCACCGACAACCTCGGTCATCCGCTTGTACATGCCTGAAAACCGAGCATCAAGGTCCTTCATGGACATGTTCTCCATGTTCAGAACAATGTTTTCCATGTCGCCGCAGATACGCTTAAGTTCGTTTAGGTGTGACCTGCTCATTGCTTTGCGTCCTTTTGAAGTGCGGTATTTGTGAAATTGATCACAATCTTGAGGCCCTGTCGAATTCGGTCCTCCCAATCCTTTGGGTCGGCTCCTGATTCAATTACGGACTTTGTAATGGCTGTGATCATAATTTCCCAGTCCTTGCTAGTCCTCATAGATCCATAGTCTCCACGAATGGCGTCCCGTCGACGACGACACCGCATGCAACAATAGGTTTCTTAAGGAATGCAGCACCGTATTGCATTGACCAGTGACTGCGGTCGACTCCGCAGCCTACATTCATTCCCCAGATCTTTTGCGTTGGTCCAGCCTGATACCAGACACCACAGGCAGAATGATAGTGTCCCATTACGGTTGGTTGCATTCGCATCTTGGCCGCGCTGAACGCTGGATGTTGTCCACCAACGCCTTCGCCATGATAGAAATACACCCCATCCTTTTCGGTTGATTCTACCCAACGCCAAGTGGACGTTCCATACAGGTCGTTAAATTCCTTGAGATACATGGATGGAATGCCAATCTTGGAATTCAAGCGCCTAACGCGAGCATCGTGATTTCCAATGCACACAAGCATGTTGCCAAACTGCTTGTATAGCATGTTAATCTGCCTTTGGCTTGTCTTGTATTCCGCAATAGCACCTTCGTTATCCGGATGCTTGTCATGAAACGAAATACAATGATGATCAACGACGTCACCAATATGGATAGTCGTGTCTGTCTTCCACTTCTTTTGAGTGTTGCAAAGAAACTTGAAATAGTTCTTGTGCATTGCGGGACAGTGCGTGTCCCCGATCACGAGGATTCGTGCCATTCAGGCTCCTTGAAGATTCCTTCATTCATTTCTTGGACATCCCTATCCATTGCCTTTGCAACGGCCACCATGGCCGAAGCCTCGGGATATTGAGACCAACCTGGCAATAGAATCAGAGTAATACCTGCTTCAGAAAGAGCCATTACATCCTGCACAATTGCAAGGTTTCTAAATGCCTTGGTTGGTCCGCTGATTCCAGTAGGCCACATGTTTTTGTTGTCTTGAGTCACGGGGTTTACAACATCCCAGCCCTGAATGGTTAGGTTGCGCACTGCTTGAGAGACTGCAGGAAAGGTACCAGAGTGGACGCCACGCTCAAATCCTGCGATAACAGCTCGCATTCAATCACCTCATTATGCTTTACAATGGTAGCACAACAGAACATGCTGTTGTAATAACTGTCGTCAAACCCCTTGTCCTTGTACACCTGCTTGACAACAGACTCACGATCACCACTAGATACGTCCAGTAGGATCTTACGTGCCTTTTCCTGCCCTACCCTTGGAATTCCCGGGTAGTTGTCCGTACTATCACCGGAAAGTACCTGCATCCACTTGTATAGATCAGCGTCGTCGGGATCTACATCATAGCATGTTTCCTTGTCTGGGTTGCAGTGAGCGCCTTGAATCTGATCCAAGTCCTTGTCAATAGTGACAATGACTGTATTGAATCCAGTGTCCATTGTATGGACATATCCAAGTATGTCGTCTGCTTCCCATCCAGTATGCCAAAGAACATTTGACTTGGTTTTAATGAACTCAACTACAGACGCTAGGTGCTTAGGCTTTGGCTTATCCTTTCGGTTTTCCTTGTAGGTAGGCCACTGTGCCTTTCTAAAACTTGGACTTGTAGTGAGACACGGAACGTAGATATCGCATTTAGCTGCGTCCATCCACGTATCGTGCATTCGTTCGCAGAGATCTAACGCATCGGGCGTATCTAGGTCTTCAGTAAGAACAGCACTACGGTAAGCAACAATATCAGAATCTATAAGAGCTACTTTCATGGTTCCTTCAGAAAGGGGTGGGTAATTACGAGAAGAAGAAACGAGAGTCCATAATGTTATCTATGTTTAGATTTCCTTTATTTGGGGGGAAAGGAATATCAGGACAGGACTCAGCCATCCAATCATATATACCAGCCGCCATATCTTCCGTGTGCATGTCTACAAACTCACGACGAAGATAGTGGGCAAGCATATCAATTCTACCGGCGTGGCATCCGTATGAATCGTGAATAAACTGGAATGATCCGACACCGGCTTTAATCATAGCATGGCAGGTCAGCACAAGATGCGACGCATCCAATGAATGAATGAAATTTGCAACAATCCCACGCACTTGAGCTGCCGTGTCGATTACTTCCGTGTCTGACTTGATGGTTAGTTTGATTCCGTTTACTTCAATACGTTTATCTTCCTGGACAAGATATCTCATCTTGCACGGAAAACCACTAGGAGTAACCCAAAATACAGGGTGTCCACTACGTGCCGTGGCTTCTGCGCATGTTCGCAACCAGTCCATCAACCTTGCTGCAGATACCACAACGTCTCTAACAGACGAATCAATCTTTTCAGCTAGATACCAAGCATTTCTATGCTTTGATCCTTCGATACCGTCAGTAAAACCATCTGCAATAAGACCATCTCGCATACCAGGCTTTGTTACGCCATATGGGTACGCTAGAACCGATCTCTTGACAACCTTACGGCGTTTCTTAGGATCTTTCAACGTAGTTAGCCACGCAATCGGCGGCACGTCCTGATTGCAGTCGTCCTTGATCTTTCCTGTCTCAGTGGCCATGTCTACGTCTCCGCAAACTGCGGAATAGACATATGCAGCCACATCAGCGTATAGATCGTTTGGTACTTCTGCATCTACTAGATTTACAGCTTCTCCGCCAATCTCGTCGCGGCCGATAGCAGATAGATGCTGAAGACCGTTCTGAGAGCCATCAACACAAATGGAGATATGGCTGACATATTCTCGAGGATTCCCTGACTTCATCGCCGCTGCAATATCGCGTGCTGCCTGTGCAAACAAGAACGGATCATCGTATTCTACCCACCTAAGGTCGTTGTCTACGTCTGGCCTGTCGCCCCAGGTTTCATTCCACCACTTGATTCTATCAGATAGTGAAACCTTGTCAACCCCAGCACAGCTAGCCGCCCACTGCTTGAGCCGATCTAGTCCATTAGGGCCGAGTTTTAGTCCTTCTGAATATTTGAGAAGAGCCTTACATAGATCTGTGCCCTGTGGATGAAGCGCAGTAGGAGCCGGATAAATACGACCACGCCAGTCAAGACAGTGTACGAAGAACACCGGCTTTCCTACAAAACGTATTGCTTCTGTTATTGCAAACTGCGCAGCAATTCGTTGTCCAACGGCGGCGTTGCGAGCCGACATCAAAGCATCTTTCTTCTGCCGCCAAACCTTGATCTCTTCCTTACTGGATCCCTTGGAAATCTTGTCTAGAATAACTTTATCAGGAACCGACGGAATAAGACTATTCCATCTTGAGTTGTTGCTAGACAGGACTTTCTTTGCAAAGGCAAGCGTATCTTCATCAATCCTCCACTCAACGGATTGAATGGCATTGACTGCTCCCAGAACATACGAAATATCGTAGTCTTTCAGATCTGGACGATGATGCGCTGCAATACCGTAGTATTTGATTGCCTCTAGGGATGAGAACCTATAGCCACCTTTGATTGTCGCTCCGTCTTGTGTCCACGGAGTAGGCGGACACGACATAGGATGCAAGGACGGCATCCTGATCTCATCTGACGATTCCCATTGATCTAGTAGAGTTTGAAGTGCCTCTTCACGCTCCACAAAATAAATGGTTTTCTTCTTGTCCCTAGCCAAGACAATATTAAAGCCAACCCCAGCCTTGCACACCACCATGCATAGTCTGGAGCCAAGACCCATGCGCTGAGTCGGAGTCCACCGCATTGCCTTGCCGTTCATCTTCTTGAACAGCTTGCGAATCTTTTCAGAATCTCCACGCAACCGATCAATGAAATTACGGGAAAATCCCTTGTCTTCCTTTGACCTGAGTTTGTTTATGCGTTGGATTTCCTCGAGTTCGTGTTCAAGCTTCACCCTATCGGCAATCCTAGACGCCATCAATGCAAGCTTAGAAGATTCGTCTGCTTCGACCATCTTGCTAAGTACAATCAAGGCCAACTTCTCGTTGCACATTGTGACATAGGCCTGAGCCCACGTTGCAGGCCTACCGGCGCATGCCATTCCATCCAGCATGTCCTGCTGATCCCTAAGAATGGCCGCAGCCACCTTCTCAATCATGGATAAGACAGCCATGCGTCCAGATGGGGTTAGTTCCATGTGCTCCAAGGCGCGCCTATATCTGGCTACGCCTTCTTCTACCGACTTGATCTCCATCTCATCGTTATCAGCCGTCCATTTGATCTTTTCGCTTTCCGAGAGATTCTGCCACATCATCGACCTGCTTTCTGTGACGCTGCACATAGTCGTAGAACGGAGTGTCAATAAACTTACTGATGTCGGCGTCTTCTTTGAGCGCCGCGTGCTTGTTGCAGCCCTGGCACAGCAAAGAACGCGGCCTTCCGGTATCGTGGTCGTGGTCGAGGGTATAGCCAGATCTACCGGCCGATCCCGTATACAGTGGCTTGGAGCATATCGCACATTTGCCATTCTGCTCCTCCCACATCCTGAAGAACCATCCACGAGTCATTCCCCGGATTCCTTGGTTTCGCCATACAGCCAGACGCCGCTCGTCCCAAGGCGGTTTCATTATTTGCTGTCCTTAAAGCAGTCCCAGCCACGTTCCTTTGCCTGCTCTTCTGGCAGAATTGTCTTTCCGTACTCCTCATCCACATGACTTTGCGCCATGCAGTACATCCGCCTCGCCTCGTCGCGCTCGGCGGTGAGGCGGGCGATCTCGCGCTCCAGTTCACGGGCAAAATCCACATGAACAACATATGCCGACCGCAAACCGGAGTCGCACGATAGTGTTGCCTCCGCGTCGGTGCGCGGTGTTTTGGTGTCGCTCACTTGGAATCCTCCGCAAACAGGTAGGCCCATCCGAGTTTGTTCGCGGTGACCCTGCCATCTCCGCCTCGGTACGCCTCCATCAGCGAGCAGTACGACTGTCGCACCTCGTCGCGCTCGGCGGTGAGGCGTTCGATCTCAATGCGGCAGTCGGTGACGGTAGACCGCAGCAGTTCGATCTCGTCGGCGGCATCGCGTAGTTCGGGAAGCAACTCAACAGGGTATGGTCGGTCACGCTTAGAGATTTCCTTGCGCAGCCGCGTCACGATGTCATCGGTCATTGTTTTCCCTTCTTCTTTTTCTTCTTCTTTTTCACCTTGACAGGAAGCTTCTTTTTACCGGTCTTCTTTTGCCATCGCTTTGCCATCTCCGGCTCGTTGGCATACATCCAAGCACGTTGCTTCTTGCTTTTGAATGGCATTACTTAACTGCCTTGATGTAGTTCTTGACAAGATTGCGTGCATCCACGATGTCACGCTTGGTGATCTCTAGGCTGGTCTCAAGATCGTTCAGATACTTGCGACCTGCGATAAGATCGGCATACGGCTTGAGAATCGAGCACTCGCGCTTGCAGTAGATAACATCGCCATCCATCAGTTGAAGCATCTTCTTGCTGTTGTCGATGTCGGTGGTGGCACGCTTCTGGAACTCGCTCAAACGACTGTCGATACCCTCAAGCTGTGCGGAAAGAAGATTGATCTTCTTATCCATGAGGTAAATCCAGTAGAGAGGAGCCACGAATGCGCCGACAAGAATGCTGATAACGGTAATATCAATGATGTCCATTACT
>Ga0075471_10001008_pt1 | contig 17963 bp, 28 predicted proteins | sample DEB19_08_DNA_2_FD_74787 | JGI IMG/M metagenome (GOLD analysis project Ga0075471, IMG submission 74787) | Aqueous microbial communities from the Delaware River and Bay under freshwater to marine salinity gradient to study organic matter... | ecosystem: Environmental > Aquatic > Marine > Coastal ... | reverse complement strand
CTTGGAATGCCCGATGAGAGCGTTATTAGGGTTCCGGTAAGTCCAAGGCTTAAGGGTTCGCCCGAGCAATACATGACTCCAGCTTTCGCGCCGAGTCCCGTGACCTATGAGTATCGCCCTGGCGCCAAGGCGTACGGCGAAGGACGCCAGCTCGGCGTGATGGCTCAGGACATGGCGCGCTCGCCGGAGCTGCGACCTGCTGTCATCGAGACCGGGGACGGTCTCGCGGTTGACGGGGCGCGAGCCGGGTACGCGGCACTCCCGCTCATTGGTCGCCTGACCGAGCGCCTTGAGAAGCTCGAGAAGAAGGGGAAGTGACGTGGACGAGCAGCAAGGCATGACGCCCGAGGAGCTTGCGTATTACGGCGGCGCAATGTCGGTTGACCCGAATCCGCCGATGCAATCGGTCGCCCCGCTTGCGTTGCCAGCTCCTGCGGCAGCCGTGCCGCCGCCAGCTCTGCCCCCTGCTCCGGCATCCATTCCGGCAAGGGCGCTTGCCGCAGCTCGGGCGCGTGAGGGTGCCGCCATTCCTCCAGGCTTTGCCCCAGACGCCGTTGGTTTCATGGGCCTTGACGTTGACCAGCGACTCGCAGAGCAGGAGGCCGCAAGGGCTAGCGCGCTCCAGGCCGAGGGCTTCGCGTCTGAACAGGAGCGGCAGAGGACATACGACCTAAAGCGCGGACTGGCCGAAGCAAGCCGAGCGACGACGCAGGCGATTGGCGGCGAACCGATGGCCATGCCCCAACCGCTTGCGCCATTGCCTGGCATCTCGGCTACCGAGGCGGCTGCGGTTCGTAAGCAGCAGGAGGACTTCGCTCGCCGCAGGCCCGACCTCGCATTCGTTGGCGAAGCGGCAAAGGCGAAGATGGGCATGGCTCAGGTCACCTCCGACATCGAGAGGCGGCGGCTTGAGGCCCAGCAAGAGGCCGAGCAGCGCATTGGTCAGACGAACCTGGCCCTGGAACAGCAGGCGGCGCAGGACATTCAGGCGCAGCGCGAGCGCATGCTTCGTTTTCGCCAGGCTTCCGAGCAGGCCGAGTCGGACATCGCGAAGCTGAACAAGGAAGTCGCCGACACGAAGATCAACCCTGACGCCTACTACCAGAACCAGAACACATTCCAAAAGATTCTGTCAGCCATCGCCATCGGGCTCGGCGGGTTCGTTCAGGGTTACTCAGGCGGTCGCATTCCGAACACCGCGCTGCAAATCATCAACTCGGCCATCGAGCGAGACATTCAGGCGCAGAAGGCCAACCTCGCCAGCAAGCGAGCGGCGATTGGTGAGCGGCGCAACTTGCTGGCCATGGCGCGAGAGCGGTTCGCCGACGAGAAGCAAGCCGAGGACTGGGTGCGAGCCACGCTGCAACAGCAAGTTGCAGCACAAGCGCGGCGCTTTGGAGCCGAGGCGAAGACGAAGGAAATCGGATTCGCGGCCGAAAAGATTGCGGCTGGCTACGACCAGCAAGCTCAGGAGCTGAACCTAGGCGTCAAGCAAGCGTACGTCGAAGCCGAGATGGCCAGGCGAGCCGAGGAGCAACAGCGTGCAGCACGCGCTGCCGCTTACGCTGCCGGTGCTCCTGAACGCGAAATGAAAATGCGCGAGCGCATTCTTGAGTTTGAGGCCAAGAAGGCAGGCATCGCAAAGACTGAGGCCGAGACCGCAAAGGCTCAGGCTGAAGCGACCGGCGAACGCAGAATGGCTGCGCGGACGGTCATGCTTGGCCCAGATTCAAGCCAGCAATTCCTTGCCCCGGACGAAGCAAGCGCCAAAGAGCTGCGCGAAAGACAGGCAGCCGCCACCAACTTTGCCCAAACCATTGGTAAAATGTATGCCGTGGTCGATAGCAAAGACCTCGGCGTCCGAGAAAAATCCTTGGTTCTTGAGAACCTGAAGAAAGAAGCGGCATCGCAATTGGCAAAGTCTCAGGCGGGTGGAAGAACCACCGAGCAAGACGAACAGCGAGCCGAAAAGATGATCACAACGCCAGCCAGGACGGTGGATACTGGAGAAAAGGCTGTGCTGGACAATCTCGTTGACCAAGCCTGGAAAAATGTAGAAGCGTGGCGCAGCTCAATTAACGCAGTACCCGTTGATGGACAGAAGCCGCCAGCTCCCCTTGACGTTCGCAAAGAGGAATAAGCGTGGCGCGCGTTAAAGTATTCAACTCCCTTGGTGAGCTAAACAGCGTCCCAGAGGAACAGCTACAAGACGCTATTCGCCAGGGCTACCGCGTTGCAACGCCCGAACAGCTTGAGCAACGCAGCCTTGAGAAAGAATACGGCGTAGCGTCTGGCGTTGCGCTTGGCGCGGTTCGCGGCATTCCTGTCCTCGGACCGCTTGCGCTTGCCGGCGCGGAAAAGCTTTCGCCGGACTTTGGCGAGACCGTCAGAAACATCCAAAGGGCGCGACCGGGTGCCGTGCAGGCTGCCGAAATCGGCACGAGCCTTGGTGTCGCGCTCGCGACCCTTGGCGTCGGTGCCGAGCTCCAGGCCGCCAGCCGTGGCGCTCAGGCGGCAGCGGGCGCAGCCGAGGCGGCTACCGCAGCGGAGCTTGCGGCGGCTGCCGAAGCGGCTGCTACAGGGTCTCGCCTTGGCGCTATTGGCCGCGCGGTGTCGGCGGTGCCTCGAGCCGCTGTCGCCGCCGGTAATGCCACGGCAGAGGCGCTAGGGGCCACTGGTGGAGCGGCAAGGCTGATCAGCGGTGCTGCGGCGGCTGGCTTTGAAAACGCCCTGCAAGGAGGCGCGCTCGAGGTCGAGCGCATGACGCTTGAAGGCAAAGAGCTTCTCGCTGGCGAGAACCTGGCGCGACTTGCCACGACGACGGCCATCAACGGCGGTGTTGGCGCTGGTCTCGGCCTTGGATTCGGGCTGCTCGGAGAGTCGCTGCGGGTGGGCGCAAACAAGACGCGCTCGCTGTACTCCGAAGCCTCAAATGGCGAAACGATGAGCCAGAAAATGGTCGGCATCGGGGCCAAGCTTCGTGGCGCAAAGCCGGAGCAGGTAGAGGCACTCAAGAGAGCGGCTCGCACGAGCGCATCCGCCGACGAATTTGTTAGAGCGAATGACGAATACACTGAGATTTTGCTTGGCAAGCCCGCGTCATCATCGTTTGAGCAAGGAGCAACTCGAGAAGCCCAGGTGGTTGCAACGGACAGTCTTTTGGATGCGGCTCGAGCGGAGTCGGAGGCTGTAGGAGACTTTGCGAAAAACATTGACGAAGTGTTGGCAAAGAACGCAAAGGACATCGCCGAAGATCGGTTGCTTAACAAATCGCAAGTGCAGTTGATGAACGACTCGCATGAAGCGAGCGAAGTGCTGGCGCAGTTCCAAAAGGAAGCGCCGATGCGCGAGGAGCTGTTTGCTCGCCTTGTAGATCGTGAAAAGGTTGAAGCTCAGCGAGAGTTAACGCTGGAGCTTATCGGCAAGGCTCGACGCACGGTTGATTCAATAGAGGCCGCAAACAAGGCAGCGCGCGCAGAGGGAGGACAAGAGTTCGCGGTTGCGAAGTTTGCCAGCTACAAGAAGGCGCTCAAGAACGCAGAGGACAGGGCGTACAAGGCCATCGGCGAACCCGACGAGTCCATCAAGCTTGCTCGCGCGCTGGATGTTGATTTGAAGCGAGAAACTCAGCGACTAGTCAAATTCTATAAGTCCAAGTCTAGCGATCCACTGGCGGCAGCGACTCTCGATGAGTTCAGCAAGCTTGAAGAAGAGATCAGGCCAGCTCTTGAGCTTGCAGACGTATGGGGCAACAAGTTTGCTACGTATCAAAGGCGGCGCAACGCTGCATTGCATACAGAATTAGGCAACAGGGAAGCATACGTCAAAGACAACTTTGACCCTACTCCGCGTCGAAAAAACCCTGTTGATCCATACAAAGAGTTCCAAGTCGTTGATCCAAAGAAGGTTGATAGGATCACGCAGGACTTTGCGGCAAACGACAAAAGTCCACAGGGCAACTCGTTTCGCAACTACATCACGTCGCACATTCAATCGCTCAAAGTTGCTGAGCAATCGGGCGAATTTCCACCAGAACAGCTTCGTTTGATTCAGGTTGAAATCAAGCGCTCCGAGACCATTCTTAACAACTTTGAAAGAATGGTTGAGCGAGCAAAGGACAAAGATCTTTACAAGATTTCATCCGGCCTAGGCGGCGTGTCTGAGGTCGCACAATACCTTCCAGAAAACCTGCGAGGGATAGCGCTCAAACTTACCGACCCAACGCGCATTCTTCGCGCTCAGGCTGCCGCGCGAACGGTGAAGAATGGCGCGCAAGATGCCGTCGAAGCTGGAAGCAAGCGCGGGCTTGCAGCCATTGAAGCCGACGCCATTGACGTGGGCGTCGAGCCGGTCAGGGCAACTGCGGCGGTTCAGAAAGAAGGCGCGTCGAAGATCAACGCTTCGCTGGCCGAAGCCGCTGGCGTCATCGGCAGCGAAGCACCGAAGGTCCCTGGCAGAGCGCGCAAGGTAGCGAGCGCTGTCTCAAGCGGGGCGCGCTCGCTGTACGGCAGGCTCCCAATGGCTGGCGCGTCGTGGCAGCGGTACGACGAGCGAAGCCGCCGAGTCAAAGAGCTTTCAGCGCAGCTCCCAGCGGTAACGTCGGAGCTCGACAAGCAGCTTGCGTGGGTCGGCGATGCCGCTCCAACTGTCAAGCAAGCCGCAGTTGCGACCGCAGCAAGGCAGCTCGAGTACCTGAACGCAAACATGCCGAAGGGCTTGAAGCCTGCAACTCCGTTCGCTCGTGAGCTTCCGCCGTCTCGCCAGCAGATGAAAGAATGGCTCAACCGACTTGACGCCATCGAGAAGCCGACGAGCCTGCTCGACAACATCGCCAACGGCAAGCTCACGCCGGAGGCCGTTGATGCCGTTCGCTCGGTGTACCCAGAGACCTTTGCGGCCATTCAGCAAAACGTGCTCGACGGCCTCACCGAGATGGAATCGAAGGGCAAGCTACCAAAGTACTCCAAGCGCATTGAGCTTGGCATTCTACTCGGCATTCCGACTGACCCGACAATGACGCCCGAGGTGATGCAGGCCGTGCAAGCCCAGTACGGAGCGACGCCTGCGGATGAGCGCATGGGGCAGGCGCAGCCGATGGGGGCAGGCAAGCCGCAGAAGGCCCCAGATTTTGCCGCTGCATACCGTAGCGGTGCGGAGGACACTGAGCTAACCTCGGAGGCCGTATGAGCGCGACGCCCTATCTTTACTCCTCGCCTGACTACATCCACAATGCTGCGATTGTTGGAGACCTCAACATCATGGCGCTCGACCCAAAGGGTCAGAACCGCATGTGTCGCCGGATTAGCTGCAATGGCCCGTCGATTGGAAACGTCGCAACGCTTGTCGTGACGCGAGGCGATGGAACGAACCAAACGCTCACCATCGTTGGCGGTAGCAGCCTGGAAATTCAGGCGCGAGCCATCGTTGCCGCTGGTACCACTGCCACCAACGTGTGCGTGTACTGGTGAGACTAGGCGGCGAACATGATCTCGATTTCCATCGACCTAGTTTCGCCACCCCACAACCTTTTCATTGGTGAACCCGTGTGGACTAAGTACACCGTAAGCTATTCCGCGCTATCGGCGGCTGCGACAAATAACAGCGTAACGCTGTTTACGCTTCCTCCTCGTGGCATCGTCCACGCTGTTTGCATCAAGCATTCTGCAAGCTTTACCGGGGGCGGTTTGACTGGCTACACGCTTTCCGTTGGAACGACCGAAGGCAAGTATGCATCTCCGTTCAATGTGTTCGGCGCCCCAGGTGGAAGCACGGCGCTCTTGTCTCTTGGGTGCTGGAACGAACACTTTACAATTCCTGCTGTTGTGTTTTTGTGGGCGCGCTCTACCGGAGCGAATCTCAACGCAGCCACGGCTGGTTCTGTTGATGTTTGGGTTTACACATCGGAGTTGCCAGCATGACGACGCATGAAAGCAAACTTGGTTCCACTACGACGACTGGCTTTACTGGTGGCGGCGGAACGTCGTTCCCAACCATCAAGCTGGCGAACGATACGACGTATGGCGCGACTGGTATCAACACCTACCAGTCTAGCGGCACGACGTGGGTAACCATTGGCAACGCTGGCGTAGTCAACATCGAGCACTACCTCAACATCTACAGCGGAACGGACAACACCTACGCCTGCGGAACGCTGACAAACCGTTGGAGCAACTTGGTTGGCGCTGTTCAAACGACCAAGACGCATTCGCTGTTTTCTGGTTCTGAATCCGTCATTAGGACCGGAGCAATTCAAACAACCAACGGAACAACGACGACGCTGTTCACGTCTCCAACCATTGCTGACAACAGCGGCACGCTGGTTGAGGTGTCGATCGTTGGCAGAGATACTGGCGGCGTGAACCGTGGAGCCGCCGTTCGTCGAGCGCTCATCACTAGGCAAGCTGGTGGAGGCGCAACCCTCGTTGGGACTGTTCAAGATGATTTGACAAACATGCCAGCGGCATGGGGCGGCGGAGTTGCTCTGACTCAAGCGACCATCAACGTGTCAAGCAATACCTTTACCGTTCAAGTACAAGGTGCGGTTGGCGTCACCATTAACTGGACATGTACGGTCCGTTATCAAACTGTCTCCGGTAACACCTGAAAGGTTCGACCATGCCTCTCGTTTTTGACAACCCCGAGTCAATTGTTCTCGACGCAGCAAAGATTGAGTCAATCATCATCCGGCTTGAGCCAGAGCTAAACGTCATCGTTGCGTACAAGGCTGGACCAGAGCAGGACGGAAATGTCGTTGCTGCCAAGGGCTCGTCTGAGGCATTTAACGCCGCCGAGTATGCTGCGGTGGACCCGGATGGAGCGCTGTACGCTGGCGTGAAGCAAGCGGCCTATGAGCTGCTTGAAACGCGCCTTGGAGCTGGGCAAATTACCTGAGCCACTCAGTGAACATTCGACACGCAAGGTGGTAAAATAGAGCCATGAAGACTTGGCAAGAAGTGTCGCTGGATTTGGGCATTGTGCTTTGCGTCTCGGTGTTGACTGGACTGAAGATTGTGTCGCCCGAGGCGTGGCTGCTCATTGTCGGTCCTCTTGTCGGCGCGCATGTCTCCAACAAGGCCAAGAAGGGCAATGGCGGAAGCGGGAATACCGTGCCGCCAGCGAGCGCGGCCTTGGCTATCTTGGCTGGCGCTGCGGCCCTTATGAGCGCGAAGAAGTCGTGAGACTCGCACCGCTCGTCGCGCTGGCGTGGCTTTGCCTGAGCTGCCTTCCTCTTGCCAAGGTGGCTCAGGCTGCGACGTGGCTTGGCGCTGTCATTGACGCCGCCGACGCTGGCGCTCGCGTCTACCATCAGCGGCACCCAAGCCTGGAGAACGAGCGCGCCACCGCTTTGGCCATTAAACGCGCCAGGGTGGCCGTTGCTGGCGTCCAGGCGGCGCTGGTGGCCGAGGACAGCGCAAAGCTCGCCAAGGCCCGCCAGGAGGCCGTGGAGGCGTATGCGGCGCTGCGGCAGCTCCTCGACGCTAGCGGAGTCCTTGAGGCGCGCTCGGCGGTTGGTGGAAGCGAGACGGACGCTCCCATGCCCGAGCCGCTGTCGTTGCCGTCGCCCGAGGCCGTGTCCGAGGCACTGTGAGCCGTAGCGTCTACGTTTCGCGAGCTGGCGGCCTGACCATTCATCCGGCGGGCTGGGTAGACCTGCCAAGCGGCGCTCGTATTACGCGGATGCCCGTCATGGACGGCGACGTGCGCGGCCTATTCGCTCGCCTTGGTCCTACGCCTGCCGCAGCATGGTCCGAGACCAAAGGCTACCGGCTGCCGACCGTGGCCGAGTACGACGAGCTTCACCGAGCGGCCAAGTACATTGCGCCGTATACGCTGCCGACACGAGACATGCTGCTCGGTGACGGTGTGCAGCTTGGCGACGAAAAAGCGATCCAGCGTTACCGAACGCTCAACATGGCCTCTCGTAGCTGGTGCGAGCAGCATGACGCCGAGGTGTTCGACCGTTTGAGCGACGTCGGATGGGTGAACGAGCCCGTCAGCAATGCTGGAAAGCATTGGGCTGCCGATGGCGTCATTTACGGGTGGTGGCTTGCGAACGGCTCCGTCATTCAGTCGCCATCAAGGGCGCACGCCAGCGGAGGCGGAACGCACACCGACTACGGGACGACGTTCCACGTTGTTCTCAAAAGCTCGCAGCCGCTTAAGCCAACGAAGCTCGGAGACAAGGGCGAAGCTGTGAAGGCGTGGCAGCGGCACCTTGTGTCGCAAGGCTACGACGTCGGAACCGTGGACGGCATTCACGGTGCCAAGACCGAGGCAGCGACCAAGGCGCTGGCCGAAAAGCAAAACGCGGCCCTGCCAAGCGCCAAGGTCGAGCTCATTGAAGCTCGCAACTACACGCGCACGACGCGCACAAGCGTTGACCTCGTGGTTCTGCACTCGACCGAAAACCCCATTCGGCCAGGGACGGCGCGAAGCGTGGCGCAGTGGTTTGCTGGCTCGTCAGCTCCACAAGCGTCGGCTCATTACGTCGTTGGGCCAGACGAGGTGTTGTCATGCGTTCCCGAGGCCGCAGTTGCGTGGGCTGCCCCCGGAGCGAACCATCACGGGATTCAGATCGAGATGGTTGGCCGCGCGCACAAGACCGACTGGCTGGCAGATGGCAAGCACGACGACGCTGGAGCGCCAGTCATGCGTCGTGCCGCTACGCTTGTGCGTGGCATTTGCGACCGATGGGACATTCCTGTGCGTCGCTTGAACGCCAAAGACCTTCTTGCAGGCAAGCGTGGCATCACAACGCACGCTGCCGTGACCGAGGCGTGGAAGAAATCGACGCACATTGACCCAGGGTGCGCTGGCGACCAGCGCTGGCCCTGGGACGAGTTCCTTCGCCTAGTCCGGCTTGGTTAGGGCACGGATGCGCGCCATCTCGTGCTTGCGGCCATTCGCCTTGCGCCACTCGAGCTCGACATGCTCGACGTTGACGCGATGGCCAATAGCTCCTGCTAGCCACGCTCGGCGCTTGCCGAGGCCGATGGGCGACTTGAAGCACTTGCCGGCGCTCCACGAGCCTAGCCAGTTGGCGACCTTGCCGCCGCACATGTCCCGCCAGTAACGGAGCATGCGGTAGGCCACGCGCACGTTGGTCTCCGGGTGGCGCAAGTCGGCCATAGTGATCGGAGATTCTGGCTCGACGTTGTGCCACCACTTGCTGGTCGCACGCGAGAGCTGCATGGGTCCGACCGACCAGCATCGCACTTCCTTAGCCGAGGCGTCGTAGCGGCAATCGCCATCCTTCGACGCGGGGCGGTGGCGCGACTCCTCGTAGCCTATGGCGGCAAGAATGAGCGGGTCAACATCGGGTGAGACAAGCTCACCAGCGGAACCGACCGCGACGTACAGCTCTGTCATGGCTCGCATGCCCGCGAGGTACTTGGAGTGGGTCTCGGGCTTAAGGTTTGGCGTTTCAACAAGCGCCAACGTGAGCAATGCGGCAAACAGCGTGTCAGGGGACATAGCAACTCCACAGAAAGATGATGGCAACGATGGTGATGACGATCGCGTCACCTAGGGTGAGCGGGTGAATGCGCCGACCGGCGCAGGACTTACAAGAGCAAATCAATTGCGTCCTCACGGTCTAGGCAACAACGGCCCGAGGTCTGGTAGTCGTGCCACCTGGGAGCATGCGAGCGCACGAGATCGCCGCACGATGCTTCGCGAGACCAGTACCCAGCAGTGAGCGCCCAGCCGTTTCCGACGCGCACCCATTCTTGCGTAGCGCCCATCATTCGCGCGCCCACAAGGCTAACGCATCCTGGGTACTCGTCTGGGTCTGGGTACTGGTTTAGGCGCACAAGCTCCAGCGCGTTTCGGTCTCGTACCTTACCCCAGCGCGGGGCTCGGTACTTGAGCAGCGGCAGGCACGACTGGCGAGGCGTGCCGATACATGCGCGCTTCCATTCGGTGGCAGTGCATGCGCGCCGTCCTCGCGCTCGGCATAATCCGTCAAGGTCCCAGCGGCCAGTCACGCGAATGTGCGACTCAGGCAGCGCCGACATGCCAAGCAGCGGAGGCATGTCAGCGGAGCCAGGGTACTGCAGCACTTCAATACAGGCCGTAGGCGTGGCCTCTACCATGTCTGGGGGGCACGTCACTTGAGCAGGTCCGTCGTCCAGCCTTGGTGCAGGTCGGCCAAGTAGATGGCGACGGCTTGGTCTAGCTCTGCTCGACGCAGCGCCGTTGGAACAATGCCTGCGCCAGCGAGCAGCGCCTCGGCGTCCCAGCGCATAAGCTGCGAGTCCTCGCCGTGTACAAGCTCGAACGCAATGTCGTGAATCGTGTTTGTGATGGTGTCCATGGTGTTGACGGTATTCGCGGCCATTCTGGTTGGCAACTTTGTGGCAAAAGAGAGCCCCGGCGCGTGTGGCTTTACCGGGGCTCCCAAAGCTCAGAACGGCAGCTCGTCGGCCTCGTAGTCCATCGAGGACGCTGGCTGCGGTGCCATGTTGGTCTGCGCGCCTTCGCGCTTTGACTCGGCCAGAATGGTTACGTCATCGGCGTGGATCTCGGTGCGGTAACGCTTGTCTCCGTCCTTCTCCCAGCTCGACGTTCGAAGCCTTCCCTCCACGAGCACCTGCGACCCCTTGCGAAGGATGCGCGACAGCGCCTCGCCGCGCTTGCCCCAAATGACGACGGCGTGCCACTCGGTATGGTCAACCCACTGGTCGCCTTTCTTTGTGCGCTCGTTAGACGCGACTCGGATCTTTACGACCGCAGCGCCGCTCTTGGTGTTGTTCAATTGCGGGTCGGCACCGAGACGACCCATGATGATGACTTTGTTCATTGTTCGTACTTTCTCTCAATCCATGCGGCGTGCGCCATTCATGTTGCGACCGTTCCTTTGACCATCGCGTCTCGTATCGACGCGACAATATTTGTTAGCTCGCATAGGCACGCATTCACGTCGGCAAGCTGGTTGCGAACACCTGCAATCACTTCCGCGTGTTGCAGGATTTCGTGTCGCAAGTCGTGAAGGTTTTTGTTCAAGCGCTGCGACTCGTAAAGCCAGTCGTCCTCCGAGACGGGTTTTGGCTTGTAGTCGTCAAGCAAGTCCTCGTCGTAACACGACTCAAGATCATCTTCGCTCACGACACACCTCCAAATTCCTCAGGCGAATACACGCCAGCCATGACTTCTGGGAACACAAACCGCGCAGCTTCGGCAATGCAGCGGTTGATCAGCATTTCTCGTGGGTACTTGCTCCAGTTGGGACGACCAGCGAGACCAGCGCGCTTCGCGTCCTCAAGCGACCAAGTGTAGACCTCGGCGTCTGGCCATCCGTGGCGCTGCACCTCGACCACAGCAAGCTCGTTGCTGCACTTCTGACGCACGACGCGGAACAGCTTGCACGACGGGTGCTCCAGGCACCGAGCCATCATTGCCTGCGCTGACATGGTTGGCTTGCCTTCGACAACGTGAAACGAGCGTAGGCTGGCCATCGCGCCGAGGCCAAATTCGCGACCGGCCATGATGACGAGCATGGCCTGCTCGGGCGTGCCGTAGCTCGAGAACATGCGCGACCCAACGACAACCTTGGCAAGCCCGTAGGCTCCCTTGCTGTCGATGGGCTCAAGGGCTCGCGACCATTCGACCGGCGCAAGCGCGCGAGTCGTAGAGGGCTCCGCAAGAGCACGCAGTGGCGCAGCGGGCGCACTAGGCGCAGGCGTCGGCATCGGCTCAGGTGCGGGCGCTTCGTCAAAGTCAGCGTCAATGGTGTTGCTCATGGTTTCGTTGGTGTCCTTTGGTTTCCAGTGTTTCAGGTGTTGCAAGACGTCGGTCACAGGAGAACCGCAGTCGTGCATGTCGCGCACAACTTCGGACTCGGTTTCGTCCTCAAGAAATACAAGTCGCGACGCAACGTGAATGGGGCAATCCTGGCGCGTTTCAGCGTCAAGAAGCGCGGCGCGTTGCTTTGGCGTGAACTCGTCTGGACGCTCTTTAAGGGCGGCGTAGATGCCAGGGATGCTGCCATACTTGACAAGCAGCTCGGCGGCGCGCTTGGGGCCTACGCCATCCACGCCGAGCACGTTGTCGGACTTGTCACCGACCAGCGCGAGCCATTCGTGGGCGTCGGCGGCATGAACGCCAAGGATGCCAGGAACGTCATCGGCAGCGATGCGCTTGCCCTGGCCAATGTGCCAAAGCGAGACGTTCTTCCGCAGCAACTGGAGCAAGTCCTTGTCGGCGGAAAGCAGCGTCAGCTCCAGCGCATGCGAGAGCTGGCCGACCACATGCGCGATCACGTCGTCGGCCTCGCACCGCGGAGCGGCAAGCGTCGGGTAGAGCGACGAGAGCTTGGCCTGCGCCTGCCGCATTTGCTCAAGCGCAGCCTCGTCTTTTGCAGGACGAGTGGCCTTGTATTCGCTCCACAGGTCACGTCGCCAACAGTTGGGCGAGTCAAAGCATACGACTGTGTACTTGTACTCTCGCGAGTGTGCAGCAATGCTGTCTACGGTGCGTTGAACAGCAAACGACAACGCCTCGTCAGCACTGGCGTGCCAGTTGCGCCAAAAAACAGCAGAAAAGTCTACGACGAGACAGGTGTTGGGGTTTTGAGTGGTCATTGTGTGTCCTTAGTAATGGTAGTGGTGAAACGCGCACGCTCGTCAGTAGACGGGCAGTACACGGCAATGGTGGTGGTGTAGTCGGGACGCAACGTGTACGCGGCGTCATGGCAGAGCCAATCGCGAGCTTCGGCCAACGCCGACTCAACGTCGCAGGCGAGAGCGCGACCATACCAGCGGCCAAGCTGGTCGAAAAACTCCCAGGTGCGCGGCACGTTGCCGTCAATGAGCTCCCAGGCGTCCATCAGAGCACCAGCGCGACAGCGAGGACGACGAGAAGCGCGGCGCACAACAACGGCGACACAAGCTCGCGCCAAACCCACGCCGCTGGTGTGTCGCGACGCACGGATCGGATGATCACAGGTTGCGACGGGTACAGGTTGCGGCCAGAAACGACAGCGTGGTCGGTCATAATGGTCATGGTTCGGTGACAGTAGCAACGCGCGTTGCGCGTGTCAACTATTGCGTCAACGACTGTCACGCGCTATCGTGCGGCAATGCACGGGAGCAAGGTTTTTTCCGCGTGGCTGCGAGCCAATGGCGTTTCGCAGCTTGAGGCCGCGCGCGTTTTGCTGGTGTCGCCGTCGTCGGTGTCGCTGTGGCTGTCCAAACGTCGCGCTCCGTCTGCGGCGTGGCGGGTCGCCATTGAGCGGTGGACAAGCGGCGCGGTCGCGGCGTCGTCGTGGCTGTCTCGCGAGGAGGCTGCGCTCGAGGCCGAGCTCGGGCGCGTTGAGCCATGGCGCAAGCGGGAGGGCGCATGAGCTACACGTTGCATGGGCCAGGTGGCCAAGTTGGAAAGCGGGCGGACCTGTTCGCCGCGCTGAAGCTTGCGCGGGCAATGGTTGACGGAGGCGCTACCTGGGTGGACGTGCGCGATGAGCGCGGTCTAAGCCTCGGCGTCGCCTGTGGGCCGAGCTCAAATGCTGCGGCAATCATGGCTCGAGCGCGAAAAAGAAATCTTGAGCTCCAGGCCGGGCAAGCGGCCCCAAAAGCGCCGACGCGCAAGCTTTGCGGCGACGAGCAAATTGAGCACGACTGGATCCATTTCGAGTTGCACGCAGACAGGCTGTACCGCTGCCGCATGTGTGACGTCATCGGCTACATGGTCGGCGGTGGCGGAGGCGTGAAGGCTCATTCGTGCTCGCACTGCGAGCGGGGCGCGGTAATTGGAGCGAAGCTAGTGGACCGCAAGCGTGTCGAATGGCGGTGCCATGTCCACGCTAGTTGACCTGTGGCTGCCCATTCGCACCGTGTCCGAGTTGAACCGGCGCGAGCACTGGGCAGCTCGAGCGCGCCGCGTCAAAGCGCAGCGGAGCGCCGTCCTGTTGGCCCTGCGGTGCCAGCGCCTCGACGTGGCTTCGTACCGCGAGGCACCCATGGTCCGCGTGCTTCTCGTCCGAACCGGACCTCGCAAGCTGGACGACGACAACCTGCGCGGCGCTCTTAAGGCCGTCCGAGACGGTGTTGCGGACTGGCGCGGCGTGGACGACGGGCATGCGAGCTGGGACTGGATCTACGGTCAGGAGCGCGGCAAGCCAGGCGTACGCGTGCTTGTCGGACTGCCGCTGGCTGGCGTTGACTAGTTGACATTGCATCGGATGCGTGTACGATGATCGCATGTTGATGCCACATCATCGGAAACAAATCCTAGCCATGGCTGACTGCAACCCGCGAACGCTGGCTCGCGTCTACGCGGGACTCCCGGTGCACCATGGCTCCTACGAGCGCATACGAAAGGCCGCAGAGGCAATTGGCGCAGAGGCGCCTCCGTCTTGGGTAAGGGCCATCGTCGGCATTGAGGCCAAGCGAAGGGCGGTCGCGCATGCCTCGTGACTGGTCCGAGGAGCGGTGGATTAAAGTCTACCTAGCGGACTCGGCGTCATGGGTATCGATGACGTGGCAGGCTCGCGGCCTGTACGTGCTCCTTCAGCGAGCCGCAGACCGGACCGGGTGCATTGACCTTGGTCCGTCCGGCACGCGCAGCGTTGCCGCGCTCGTGCGCGCAACGTGGGACGACATCGCTCCCGTGTGCGACGAGCTGCTCGACGCCGGATACATCGTGCATCGTGACGGTCAGCTCGTGTTGCCAGAGCACATTGCGCAGCAGGAGGCGAGGGCGAGCGACGCTGCTAGGCAGCGAGAATCACGAAGGAAAAAGCGCAGTCACGAGGCGTCACGCGGTGTCACACGAAGTCACACGAAGTCACGCGAAGTCACAGACGGTCACGCGCAGTCACAAAATGTCACGACAAGAAAAGAGGAGAATAGATCAGATCAGAAAGATAAGAAGAGAGCAGAGCAGAACGCGCGCGCGCGCGAGCAAGCGGCTGCACCAATCGAGGTAGATCCAAAAGTCGCGATGCTGGCCGAGAAGCTCGCAGGTGCGAAACGGTTTACGCACCTTCCGACCATGCAAGTGGCAGAGGCGCTGGTCGGAAAACTTGGCGCCTCGGCTTGGGAGCTAACCGAGTCGAAGGCCGATGACGCCATCGCGGCAGCCTCCCTCGAGGTCGAGGACGGAGCGAACGAGCGACGGTTGCGTCAGGTCCTCGGTTGGAAGCTCGTGGACGCCATGGCTGGCAAGAGGCCCAACGGCAAGGTGCCGCACATGGTGCAGGGCCTCGGTCCTGGCGAAACGATGGACGACTTCGTTCGAGAGGCGATGGAAAGGAACAGGCTGTATGGACCAGGGTGAGCATGACTTCCAGGCGCTCCTATTGCGCCTTGCTGGCGAGGCACCGACCGATGACGAGGCGAAGCGTAGGGCGATCGAGTACCGGCGCATTCGCGTGGACGAATGGCGGCAAGGTTTGGCCAAGGCGCTCCCCAATTGGCCGTTCGCCAGGTGGGACAACGAAGACTGGGTGCGCCGCTGCAACCTGTCGCTCGTAGCCGAGCTGCGCGGCTGGTCGCCGTGGGAGCGACACGGGTCGAGCTACAGGCCAACGCAGGGCCTGTTGGTCTGCGGAAAGGCGTACAGCGGCAAGTCGAGCGGCATCGTCGCCTGCATTCGGCAGGCTGTTCGCCGAGTGCGCGACGACCTTGAGGCGGGAGAAGAAATCGCCGGGCTGCCGTCTGTGGTCTGGACAACCGAGGCGGCGCTGATTGACGAGCAGCGGCAGTACCGCCACGAGCTCTTCGATCGGTGCCTATTCGCTCCCGTCCTCGTCGTGGACGAGATTGGCGTCGCAGGCGGTCACGCCGCCGCAACCGGCGCGACGCCAGTCGTCATGCACCTGCTCGGACAGCGTTACGACCGACAGGTCCCGACGCTGGCGACGAGCGGCATATCATCGCGCGCCATAGGCGAGCGCTACGGGAGCGGGGCGCTTAGGCGACTTGTCGAAAACGCGAAGGTCGTGGACCTGTTGAAGTGATGTTGCAGGTGTCGTTTTTTTTCTTGCCCATCAATCGATGATGCGTTACACCTGTCAATACGAGGTGCGCGGCGCACCAAAAAAGAAAGAAGGACAACATGAAGACCGACTTTGCCCCCGCTATTCGACGTATCGACGCTACGCAGGTTTCGCCCAGGCTGTGCGACTGCGGTTCTATGTGCGACCTGGACCTTACCGGCTGCCTCGCGAATTATCGTTGGGTGCAGCCGGCATATACAGACTGCTCCAACTGCGGAACGGTTGACCATAATGACTTCCGATGCCCCTGCGGTTGCCACAGTGGCAAGCGACAGCGGCGCCTTGTGCGAGGTGGCCGATGAGCCCCGAGGATGCCGTTAAGGCCCTTCAGGCGGCCCAGGAGCGCGCCAGGGTGGCCGAAGAGGCCCTATCCCTAGCCGACAGGCTAAGACGCGCCAAAAGCCAATTGCGGCGCGCGCAGGAGGAAGTCGAAGACTTGGAGCGCGAGTTGTTCGCGTTGACGCTTTACAGCTACGATTGAGGCCCCTTCGCACCTATTGGCCCGCTAGCCTGACGGCTTCGGGCCTTTTCCCGTTGACAGGTGCCAACCACGTGTTACAGTAGCAAACGAAAGAAGGACGACAAATGAACGTTTGGTTTGAAACCGAATGGCAGCGGGACGACGGAACGGTGGTTGACGCCTGGCTCGAAGGCTACGTTCTGCTAGCTGAACCATGGCGCCCGAGCCCGGACGAACCGCTTATGTGCGGCGAAGTGCTGGACGTAGAGCTTCACGAACGCCTGGGGGACGGGACATATCGCGAGCTCGTGCCGACAGCGGCAGAGCTATCGCGCCTCGAGTCTGCGCTGTACCGCGAAGCCGAGGAGCGCGTACAGTCATGGGCCGACGAGTATGGCTGGCGTTGACCTAACGCATGTCCGCTGGGAGGTCGTCTTTGTGGACGCGCCTCTTTCAAGCCACGCCGAGCTGGCCGAGGCTCGCGATGCCTTGTCGTTGGTCCTGTCCGTCGTCCCTGAATCGTGTCAGGACGACTATGGAATCCGGCGCGTTGAGACGAGGTATCAATGGTTGACCTGACCAACAAGTCGCGGATTCACGTGAGCCCCACGGCGCTGGCCGAAAAGAAGCCCGCCATCGTCGTTCTTCGCCCTTCGGAGCAGGTTCAAGGTCTGCCGCTGGTGCGTCTGGCGTCTATCCGCTGCCAATGCGGCTGCATTGCCGCCACGGTCGAGCAACACGACGACACGGCTCACGTTGTCCTAGACGATTCAAGCGTGGTCGAGGTGACGCTGTGAAGGTGTATCCCTACGCGGAATGGGTGCGGCGCTGGGAGTCGCGCCAGCTCGGCTTCGATGAGATGACGGCGCGCAGGGTCGGCTACCTAGAGGGCCTTCGCGAGGAGCTGAAAGCTAACGACCGGATGCGTCGGGAGTATCCGCTCGCCTCTTGGCCCGTTGGGCAGCGCGCCTGCGACAATGAGGGAGAGGTCGATGGCTGACAACGACAACGTGCGACGCGGCGTGGTCCGCAACCGTAGGCTGGCGCAGGAGTCCCTGACTCCGGACGAGCGGCGGGTGCTCATGACCCTGGGAAGCTCCTCCAAGGCTATCGGCAGGGCGCTAAATGCGTCCGAGTCAACGGTGCGAGAGCTCATGTCGCCACATGGAAGGGCGCGACCGCATACCGTGGAGCGCATTCGTGCGAAGCTTGCGGAGCTGTCTGTGCTAGCGTGATGACACTATGCCAAAAATGATGATCGCAATTGGGTTGGCGAAGCCTGGCAAGAAGGGCGAGGAAATGTCGGAGTACGAACAGGGCGCGATGGACATGCGCGACCGTGCTTGTGCGCTGGCCGAGATGTACGAGTCGGGCAAGCGACCGTCCAAGCCACTGAGCAAGATGATCGACAAGCTTCCGCTTGACGAGCGCGAAGAGGACGACGGCGAAGCTCCTGAGTCGAAGCCGAGCGGCGGCGGCGAGGAAGATGAAGAGGACGGCTACTGA
>Ga0075471_10001003_pt1 | contig 18024 bp, 16 predicted proteins | sample DEB19_08_DNA_2_FD_74787 | JGI IMG/M metagenome (GOLD analysis project Ga0075471, IMG submission 74787) | Aqueous microbial communities from the Delaware River and Bay under freshwater to marine salinity gradient to study organic matter... | ecosystem: Environmental > Aquatic > Marine > Coastal ... | reverse complement strand
CGCTCATCGGCGCGGGCCCTTCGTCACTGACCGTGGCGAACGACCTGATGCCGTTGGGCTACCAGGTCACCGTCTTCGAAAAAGGGCCGCGTCCCGGCGGCCTGATGCGCATCAACATTCCCGCCTTCCGCCTCCCAGAAGAAGTCCTCGACGAAGAGATCGGCTACATCGTGAACATGGGTGTCACGATGAAGTACGACTCGCCGGTGACGAGCCTGAAGCAGCTGGTGGACTCGAAGGAGTTTGACGCGGTTTACGTCGGCACCGGCGCGCCAAAGGGCAAGGAACTCGATCTGCCCGGCCGACACGACACCGACCAGGTGTTCATCGGCATCGAGTGGCTCGAGTCGATTCACTTCGGCCACATCAACTCGGTCGGCAAGAAGGTGCTGATCATTGGCGTCGGCAACACCGCGATGGACTGCTGCCGCTCGGCCAAGCGCCTCGGTGCCACCGACGTGAAAGTGATCTCGCGCCGCACCCGCAAATATTTCAAGGCGTCGCCCTGGGAACTCGAGGACGCGGAAGAGGAGCAGGTCGAGATCCTCGAAAACCTCTCGCCGGTCCGCTTCATCGTCGAGAACGGCAAGCTGACGGGGATGGAGTTCGACAAGTTCACCTCCCGCGAGGAGAACGGCAAGTTCATCCAGGACCCAGCCGGCCGGATCACGCTCGACTGCGATTCGGTGGTGCTGGCGATCGGCCAGGAGAACGCGTTCCCCTGGATCGAACGCGACATGGGTCTCGAGTTCGACAAGAAGTGGGACATGCCGGTGGTCGACAAGAAGACCTTCATGTCCACCAAGCCGGGTGTGTTCTTCGGTGGCGACGCGGCGTTCGGTCCGGCCAACATCATCTGGGCGGTTGAGCACGGCCACCAGGCGGCGATTTCGATTCACCAGTTCTGCCAGGGCCTGCCGGTGACCGAGCGTCCAGCGCATGGCCTGTCCATGACCAGCACCAAGATGGGCCTGCACGAGTGGGCCTACAGCAACAACTACGATCCGGTGAAGCGCCAGAAGATGAAGCACGTCGACCTGAGCGTGCGCTTCTCGGGCATGACCATCGAAGTCGAGGAAGGCTTCAACGAAGAGCAGACGCGCAATGAGGTGGAGCGCTGCCTGAACTGCGACGTGCAGACGCACTTCACCGACAACCTGTGCATCGAGTGCGATGCCTGCATCGACATCTGCCCGACGGACTGCCTGACGATCGTGCCCAACGCCGAGACGGAAGCGGAGTTGCGTGCCAAGACCCTCGCGCCATCGACCAATCTGGATCAGGCGCTGTTCCACTCGAACGCGCTGAAGCAGACCGGCCGCGTGATGGTCAAAGACGAAAACGTCTGCCTGCACTGCGGCCTGTGCGCGGAGCGGTGTCCGACGTATGCGTGGGACATGCGCCGCGCCGTCATAGAACTGCCGCACGCCGGCACCACCTTTATCCCGCTCGAAGCGGTTGGACGATAGGGGAACTCATTTGTCGCGCGTCAACGATTTCGCGTTCAAGATCGCCACGGCCAACGGCACCGGCTCGGCCTCGGCGAACGGCCTGATCATGCAGGCCATTTTTCGCATGGGCGTGCCGGTCACGGGCAAGAACGTGTTCCCGTCCAACATCCAGGGCCTGCCCACCTGGTACGAGATCCGCGTCAACAAGAACGGCTATACCGCGCGGACGCCGCACTTCGACCTGATGGTGGCGCTCAACGCGGCCACCTATGCCAAGGATGTGGCCGAAGTGCGCTCCGGCGGCTACCTGATGTTCGACTCGTCGTGGCCGCTCGATGAGAAGCTGAAGCGGCCCGACGTCACCTACATCGGCATCCCGCTCGCCGAGATGTGCAACGCTGCCTTCAAGGGCGTGCGCGAGCGCATCCTGATGAAGAACATCGCCTATGCCGGCGCCCTTGGCGCGCTGATTGGCATCGACACCGAGATCGTCGCGGCGTTGACCAAGGAGAAGTACGCGGCCAAGAAGGCGTTGCTCGATTCGAACGAGAAGGCGATCGCGCTCGGCTACGACTACGCCAAGGCCCACTTCCAGTGCCCGTTGCCGATCCATCTCGAGAAGATGGACGCCACCAAGGACAGCATCCTGATCGACGGCAACACCGCGGCTGCGCTTGGCGCCGTCTACGCCGGCGCGACCGTTGGTGCCTGGTACCCGATCACGCCGGCGACGTCGGTGATGGAAGCCTTCAAGGGCTTCTGCATGAAGTACCGCCGTGATCCCGAGACCAAGCAGAAGAAGTTTGCGATCCTGCAGGCGGAAGACGAGCTGGCGGCGCTCGGCATGGTGGTTGGTGCTTCGTGGGCCGGCGCGCGCGCGTTCACGCCGACGGCGGGTCCCGGAATCTCGTTGATGAACGAGTTCATCGGCCTGGCGTACTACGCCGAAATTCCCGCGGTGATCGTTGACGTGCAGCGCACGGGCCCCTCAACGGGTATGCCGACGCGCACGCAGCAGGGCGACCTGATGATGTGCGCGTATGCGTCGCACGGTGACACGCGGCACATCTGCCTCTACCCGTCTGATCCGAGCGAAGCCTTCGAGTTTGCCGCCAAGGCGTTCGATCTCGCAGAGCGGTTCCAGACGCCGACCTTTCTCGTCACCGACCTCGACATCGGCATGAACGACTGGATGGTGCCGAAGTTGAAGTGGGACGACAGCTACACGCCCGACCGCGGCAAGGTGCTCTCGGCCGACGACCTCGAGAAGGCGAAGAACTTCTGGCGCTACTACGACCACGACGGCGACGGCATTCCGCAGCGTTCCCTGCCTGGCGTGCACCCGAAGGGCGCGTACTTCACGCGCGGCTCCGGTCACAACAGCAAGGCCGCGTATACGGAAGACTCGGATGAGTACCAGGAAGTCCTCGACCGCATCAATCGCAAGGTCCAGGGCGCAACAAAGGCGCTGCCGGCGCCGGTCATCAGGCAGACGCCCGGGGCGACGATGGGCCTGATCACCGTCGGTGGATGCCATGCGGCGTGCGTCGAGGCCATGGACCTGCTTGCCGCCGAAGGCATCAAGGTGAACTACATGCGCGTCCGCGGCTTCCCGTTCGGCGAGGACGTGCGCCAGTTCATCGAACAGCACGAGGTGAATTTCGTGGTCGAGCAGAACCGCGACGCGCAGTTGCGCAGCCTGTTGATGCTCGATCTCGGCGTGCACATCGAAAAGCTGCACTCGGTGAAGTACTACGCAGGTTTCCCGATGAGCGCGCACCACGTGATTAGCGGCGTGAAGGCGAAGCTGGAGAAGGTGGCATGACCTATATTGCGAAACCCAAGGTTCACCATCCGTCGCTGCAGGCGAACGCGATCGGCCTGACCCGCCGCGACTACGAAGGCGCAATCACGACGCTCTGCGCCGGCTGCGGCCACGACTCGATCACGGCCGCAATCATCCAGGCGTTCTGGGAACTGAGCATCCCGCCGCACAAGGTGGCGAAGTTGTCGGGTATCGGCTGCTCGTCGAAGACGCCAGCCTACTTCCTGCGCGAAGCGCATGGCTTCAACAGCGTCCACGGCCGCATGCCGGCGGTTGCCACGGGCGCCAACGCCGCCAACGGCGACCTGATCATGATCGGCGTGTCTGGCGACGGCGATTCGTTGTCCATTGGCTTGGGACAACTGTGCCACGCGATCCGCCGCAACCTGAACATGCTCTACGTGCTCGAGAACAACGGCGTGTATGGCCTGACCAAGGGGCAGTTCTCGGCGTCCGCCGACAAGGGATCGACGGCAAAGAAGGGCGAAGCCAACCAGACGGAGCCGATCGACAGCGCCCTGCTGGCGCTGACGCTCGGCGCGACGTTTGTGGCGCGCAGCTTCTCAGGCGACAAGGCGCAGCTGGTGCCGATCATCAAGGCCGGCATCGCGCACAAGGGGTTTGCGTTCATCGACGTGATCTCGCCGTGCGTCACCTTCAACGACCACGAGGGTTCGACGAAGAGTTATGCGCACACGCGTGAGCATGCGGTTGAAGTGGTGCACGCCGACTTCGTGCCCCTGCGCGATCCGATCGAAACCGAATACGCCGAAGGTTCCGTGCAGAGCGTCACGCTCCACGACGGTAGCGTCGTCAAGCTCCGCAAGGTGGCGCAGGACTACGACGCGACGAATCGCGACGCGGCGTATGCGGCGATCCGCGAGCACCAGCGCAAGGGCGAGGTGATGACCGGGCTGCTGTATCTGTCGACGGATTCGAAGGACGTCCACGAGCAGAACGAGACGGTCAGCGCGCCGCTCTACAACCTGCCGCACGAGCAGCTCTGCCCGGGTAACGATGCACTGCAGAAGCTGATGGGGCAGTTCAGGTAGCTATGAAGAGGGCCGCACTCCCCGATCTCGAGACCATTCGTGGCCTGATGGCACCCGCCAGTCGTCGGCTGGCTGAAGAGCGTGCCGCCACGACTCTTGCGCGGCTTGGGCGGAAGAAATAGTCAGTTGACGTCGGTCAGGGCAGCCTGCGTCGAGTCTTAGTAGCTGAGGACTCGCAGGCCGGGGACGCGGGAGAAGTGCTTCGTGTTCTTCGTCACCAGCGCCGCATCCTCCACCAGCGCGTGCGTCGCAATCAGCAAGTCCATTGCACCAATCAGATGCCCAGGTCGCGCGAGTGACGCGTAGAGTCGCGCGTACACCGGCATGAAGCGCTCGTCGGTGTGAGCGATGTGGAAGCCACGCAGCAGTTGATCGAGAGCCTCGTGCTCTTGCATCGGACGCTTGCAGAGTTCGGCGCCACCGCGCAGTTCGCAGACGACGTGCACCGAGACGCCAAGTGCTTCGCGGTCGTCGAGTGTCTCGATGAACTCAAATGCTGACGACAAGCGCTCCGTCTTCACTTCCCGATGCAGGTCGATCAGGAACGACGAGTCAAAGTGAATCACAGCTTGATGATCCGCATCGGGCTCTTCTTACGGTCCGTGACAATCTGCTCGACGTTGTCGAGCAGTTCATCGCTCAACGACACCTGTTTGATGCGTTCTCGAAAGCGGGCGACGGTCATGATCGGCCCGAGTCGTTCTTTGATCACATCCGAAAACGACTGCCCCGGCCGTTTGTGACTGGCGAGCGTCTGGTAGGCCTCGATGTCGATGGTGATGGTCTTGACAGCCATGCACTTATCATGCACTGACCTGTTACCGTCGTCAATCGGGCAATTCATGAAGGGCGGAGTGGAGGTCTGGCTCGTTACCTGGAGAAAGAGCTTGGCAGCCGCCGCATTGCCGTCAACACCGTGGCGCCTGATGCGATTGCCACTGACTTCGGTGGCGGCCGGGTGCGTGACGACGAGCAGGTCAACAAGCTGGTGGCATCGGTCACCGCGCTTGGGCGAGCCGGGGAGCCCGACGAGATCGGACCGATGATCGCGTCGCTGCTCGGCGATGAGATCCGCTGGATTACCGGCCAGCGGGTCGAAGTGTCTGGCGGAATGAATCTCTAAAGAAATCGAGGCGGCCCTGGTGAAGGAGCCGCCTCGATAATCGTCTGGCTACCGGCTACCGGCTACTACTTCGTCTCGTCCATGATCACCTGCGCGTAGGCTGTGGCGCGCGCGGCGTTCGGCGCGCCGTAGCCCGCGTACTTCGCAGGGTTGGTCCATTCCTTCACGGCGTCAGCGGCGGTCTTGCCGGCCTTCTTCGCCGCCTGGACGTGCGCCACGAAGTCGCTCACGTAATCAGCGAACTGGCTCATGTCGGCGGGGGTCGTCTGCGCGGGGGTGTGGCCGTTGATCAGCGTATCGACGTTCTTGACGCCTGCCAGCGCCTTGCGCACGGTGTTGGCGTACTCGACTCCGCTGCCGCCGTTCTGCTTGTCCATGATCGGCAGGCCCTTGTTCGGGAACACATCGCCGACGTGCAGCACGCGGTTGGCGACGAACTCGACGAAGGCGTCGCCGCCGGTGTGCGCGGGGCCGAAGTGATAGAGGTTGATCTGGTCGGCGCCTGAACCAATCGTCATCTTGTCGGTGAAGGTGCGCTTGGCGAGGCCCTTGCCGGGGTTGGCCTTGAACACGTTCTCCGTGTTGCCGAGTCCGGTGACGCCGGTCGTGTCGGGCATCATTTTCGCGGTGTTGGCGTGCGCGATGATTTCCACCGTCGCCGGCAGTGCGACGTTCCCGCTGACGTGGTCGTAGTGCGTGTGCGTGTTGATGACTCGCGTCACCGGCTTATCAGTGATGGTCTTCACCTTGTCGAGCAGCGACTGACCCCAGCCGGGGTTCTTCGTGTCAACGAGGGTCACGCCGGAGGCGGTCACAAAGGCAGCGGTGTTGCCGCCGCCGCCGCGAATCACGAACAGGTTGTCTTTGACCTTCTCGACGGTCAGGTTGTCGACCGACGGTTGCGGTGGCGCCTGCTGGGCGGCCACGGCCGCGGTCAGTGCGCCGGCGAGTACAAGGGTTCCAAGGGCAGTAATACGTGTCATGCCCAAAATCCTACCGGATTACCGGACCACGCGCACCAAGGGAGATCGGGCGATGACGCGCCCATCGCGCCGAGCGGTGACCCGCATCCAGGCGGCCCCTGAGGCGTCGGGCAGCGTGAACTGCGTGTCGGCGATCCGCACCGGTCCTATCGGCCATCAACCGTGCGGTCGCTCAACGGAAATCCCGCAATCCGCCCCCACATCTGGCCGTTGCCGATTTCCTTGTTCCGCGCAAAGCCGACGATCGTGTCGACATCGGCCTTCATCGCTGCGCCGTTGAACTCGGGTGTGGCCAGGTCGGCGGCGATCGGCCGTGGCGCCCGTGTGCCGGTCTTCACCGCTGGACTCGATCCGGCCTTGGGCGGCAGGCTCACGCCGAACCAGGAGCCGTCTTTTCCGGCGGTTGTGGCCCGGCGCGGGCCGTCATCCTGGGCGGCAACCGGCAGGGCGATTGACAGCAACAGGCAGGCAGCAGCCAGGCTCTTCATGGGCCGAGATTCTAGTAGAGTTTGCGCATGCTGACCCTGACCGTTCTCTTGTTGACGTTGTCCACCGAGCAGGCCCAGGTGCCGGCCACGCTGATCACCCGTGAAGAACACGAGGCCGTGCTCGAAAAGCAGAAGGCCGCCAACGTCGTCGACCAGCCGATCAAGGCGAGCGATGTGCCGGGCGGCCGGGCCTCAGTGGCGATGCTGCATCGCGTGAAGCCAGAGGCCAGCGCGCTCATTCACGACCACGTGACCGAGACGTATTACATCCTGTCCGGTTCGGGAACGTTCGTGACCGGAGGTTCGCTGGGCGACGCCAAGCCCACCGATCTGACCCGCGTCAACGCCGGGATGAGCCAGACCGGCACGCGCATCGGCGGCACCGCGCAACGCGTGAAGCCCGGCGACATCGTGATGGTGCCGGCCGGCACGCCGCACAGCTTCAGCGCCCTGGACGGACCGATCAGCTACCTCGTCTACCGCTTCGAGCCTTCGGCCAGGAAGTAGCCTCGCCGGGTTCACGCCGTCAGGAAGGCGATCGCGGCGCTCGCAAACGGCGCCGCCTGGTGTCCGAAGATCGGCCCGTGCCCGCCGCCCGGGACCACCCACAGCGAGGCCTGGGGAATCCCGCGCAGCAACTCGACCGCGGATTCGACCGGATACAGCGGGTCGCGATCGCCGTGCACGATCAGCGTGCGCGCAGAGATCGTCGACAGCGACGCGGCATCGAAGTTCATGTCGGTGCGGTCGTCCGCCAGCGCGTGCGCGTAGCGCCGCAGGTCGGCATTGGGCATCGTGATGTCGTTCATGCTGCGCATGACGGCCCGAGCCTGCTCTGGAAAGCGCGGCGTGCCGCTCACGTGGATCATGGCGCTGATGCGGCCTGGCTGCTGGGTTGCCATGTGCAGCAGCGTATTGGCGCCGGCACTCATGCCGATGGCCTGCACGCAGTCAATGCCCAGGTGATCCAGCAGCGCGAAGATGTCTCGCGCGATATCCGCAAACCGAAATATTCCAGACGGGTTGGTGGACGATCCGTGTCCACGCAGATCCGGAGCGAGCACCCGATATCCGGCCGGGATGTCTGGGAAGACATGCTTCCAGTTATCACCGCTGCCGGTGAAGCCGTGGAGCAGGAGCAGTGGATCGCCCTCGCCGTTGTCTCGATAGAAGATCTTGAGCCCGTTCAACTCGGCGGTGTGTGACATGCGGAGATTGTGCACGGGGCGATCACGGAGAAACAGACTGGTTCTGTTGCGTATTAAGCTGGATCAAGCGAGATACAAAAGGGCCAGGGGTTTTCCCTCGGCCCTTTTCTTTTTGCAGATCTATTCGGCGCGCAGTCCGTCGACCGGATTCACGCGCATCGCCCGCAGCGCCGCAGGCACGCACGCCACCACGGCGGCGATCAGCAACAGTGAGCTGGCGGTCACGAGCGCCAGTGCGTCGGTGGTCGTCACTCCGAACACGACACGCGTTAACGCGCTTTCCGCGAGACGCACGAACACCAGGCCGACGGCCAGGCCCGCGACCACGAGCACCGCGCTTTGCCCGAGCACGAGCGCGCCGACCGTCGATGGCTTGGCGCCGAGCGTGAGCCGGATCGCCAGTTCACGCGTTCGTAACGCCACCGACCACGAGAACAGCCCGTAGACGCCAAGCGCCGCCAGCAGCGCAGCGAGGCCTCCGAAGAACAACAGGATGGTCATGAGCAGCCGCGCCTCCGCCGTCATTGCCGCAAACTTCTCGCCCCACGTTTGCGTGGTGCTCATGGGCACATTTGGCACCACTTTCTTGAGCGCGTTTTGAATCGCCGTCTGCGCGACGCCCGCATCGCTCGCCTGCACCGCGATAAACACCTCGGAGAATGGGAACTGCCGGGTCGTGAAGTAGATTGCCGGCTCCACCGCCTGCCCGAGCGGCACGTTGTTGATGTCCTTGACGACGCCGATGATCTCCGAGGGCATGCCCTCGTGCGGAGCCCTGGCACCCGGCGCCTTGATGTAGGTGCCCAACGGACCGACCGCTGTCGTCCAGGTGCGAATGACCTTGCCGACCGCAGAGCCGTCCGCGAAGTGGCGCCTCGCGAATGATTCGTTGACGATCACGACGCCAGCCGAGTCCAGGCGATCGAATGCGCTGAAGGCGCGGCCCTGTGCCAGCGTCGCGCCCATTGCCTCGAAGTAGCCGTCGCTCACGCTGTGCATCTGCGCCTGCGGCAGTTCCTCCTGTCGGGCCGGCCGCGGTTGACCGTCAGGCAGGAACGGATTGCGCCAGCCGACCGAGAACGGCAGGAAGTTGGCATGACCGGCCGCGATCACGCCAGGCTGCTGGCGGATTTCGTCGAGGATGCGCGCATGAATGTCGGCTGCCGGGATCCACACCGTTTCGACCGTGCCGCCGCGAGGCGGTGCGCCGACATCCCGAGCCGAGAGCTGCACCGGCGCAATTGTCACGTTCTCGGCGTTCACGCCGGTCGGCGTGTTCATCATCGAGCCGACCGTGCGCACCAGCAGCGCGGAACTGACCAGCAGCGCACAGGCCATGGCCACTTCCGCCGCAACGAGAACCGAGTAGATGCGGCGCGCGCCGCGTGAGCTGCCGCGTTCGCCGGTCTTCAGGTCGGTCGTCACGTGCGAACGCAGCAGCAACAATGCCGGTACCAGCCCGAAGATCACCGTGGTGGTTGCGACGACGGCAAGGCAAAGGCCAAGAGCCCGAAGGTCCACGCTGGCTTCGGCGAGGCGCGGGATCTCGACAGGCGTAAAACCGATGATCAGCGGCAGCGCCGCGAGCGTCGCCGCGATGCCGACGCCCGCACCTGCGACCGAGAGGACCAGGCTCTCGGCAAGCAATTGCATGACGAGCTGCCGCGGTGCGGCGCCGAGCGCCACTCGCACGGCGATCTCCTTTTCGCGCGACAGCGCGCGCGTCAGCAACAGCGTGGCGACGTTCAGCACGCCAATGACCAGCAGCAGCGCGACGGCGCCGAACAGCACCATCAGCGCGGGCCGGTAGTAGCCCAGTTCCTCGTCAAGGAGCGGGATCAGCCGCGTGTTCCAGCCGGTGTTGCTGCGCGCGTTCTCCTGCTCGAGCCTGAGGCCGAGGGCGTGGACGGCACTTTGTGCCTGTTCGAAGGTCGTGCCCGGTGCCAGCCGCGCCACCGCCTCCATGAAGTGCGCGGCCTTCGCGTAGCGGTTTGGTGTCGACCATGCTCTTGGCCGGCGGGAGGGGCGACTTGCCGCCAGACACCAGCCTGCCGCCCCAGCGCAGCATGCGCCAGCCAATGCTGCCGAGGTCGACGCTGAACACCTCGTCGATGCGGAGGTTGCTCCACATCTCGGCGAGCTCATCGAGTTTTTGTTGATAGGGCTCGGGCCGCGCCGCGAGAAAGGCGGCATTGATACCACCGGCCGACACGCCGGTCAGGATGTCGGGAACCGCCTCGGGAAATTCGCGCGCCAGGATGCGCAACACTCCGACCTGATACGCGCCGCGGGCGCCGCCGCCGCTGAGCACCAACGCAAAACCCGGGGGCTGGGGCGACATCGCTGAAATTATCCCACCACACCGCATGACAGGCCGCGTCGCATCCGCATTTCATTGTCCGCTCCGCTGCGATCCGCCGGCAGGCCCGTCGCTTGCATACTAGGGAGTGTTCGGTCGGTCCGCGACCGATCTCATATCGGAGGTTCACATGAGCCGTCGTATTTCTGTCGCGATTTTCCCAATCTGCCTGTTGCTGCTGCTGCCGGTCGTGGCGGCGGCGTCCTCTGACGGGGAAACTTTTCCTGCTTCGCGGACATGGCAGGTCCGTTTTGATCAACCAAATATCGAGTCAGTGCCTCTCAAAATTGAGATCCCGGCCGTCGCGCAAGACGCGCAGGCGCGGCCCCAGGCCGTTGAGCATGGCGGCTTCCACGACGCGCGCCGCAAGATCCACGTGATTGCCAGCTACGCGACGATCCCGCTGTTTGTCGGCGAATATCTGGCGGGCGACAAGCTCTATGACGGCAACGGCAGTTCGGCGGCGAAGTCAGCCCACGGCGCGTTCACGGCCGGCCTGGCGGCGCTGTTTGGTGTCAACACGGTCACAGGTGTCTGGAACCTGGTGGACGAGCGGAAGGAGCCGGGGCACACGCGCCGGCTGGTGCACGGGCTGCTGATGCTTGCCGCCGCCGCCGGCTTTGTCGCCACGGCGTCGTTGGCGCCAGATGATGACGAGCGCGGGTTCTCGAACGACCGCTCCGCGCATCGCAACATGGCCATCACGTCGATGGGCGTGGCTGCCGCCAGCTACATCTATATGTTGGTGACGCGATGATGGACTGGTGGGCGGTGTACTACAGCGACCACCAGATGGTGTCGCTGGCGATCCGCTATGCGCACCTGGCGGCACTGATGGTTGGCGGCGGCACGGCACTCGCGATCGATCGCGCCGTGCTGGTCGCCGCTCGAACCCGCGCCGAGGAACAGCGGCGCGCGGCGTTCGTCGCCATGCAGGGCTCGCATCGCGTGGTCGTCCCGGCGCTGGTGATCGTCACCGCCAGCGGCGCGCTGATGGCGGCCGCCGACTGGACGACGTTCGTCGAGTCGGGGCTGTTCTGGATCAAGATGCTGACCTTCGGCCTGTTACTGATCAACGGAGCCGTGCTCGTGGCCGTCGAGCGCGCCTATGCCAAGGCTCCCGAACTTTCGAAGTGGCGTCGTGTTGTCCTGGCGTCAGGATTGAGTTGTGCGTTATGGCTGGTGATTCTGTGGATCGGCGAATGGCTGACGGTTGCCGCGTGAACTGCGCGTCGCGGCGCGGATTTCTCGTCAGGATTTCGGGCATGGCGCTGGCGGCCATGGTCGGCGGCGATGCCCTGGCCGCCAAGGAGACCTACGAGGTGACCGAGATGACCGGCGTCGCCAGCGGTCCGTCGCAGGTGACGTTCCCGATTCCGGGCGGCGACGGGGCGACGATCGACAAGAAGACGCAGGTCATTCTGGTGCGGTTGCAGGGCAAGGTGATCGCCTTCAACCTAGCGTGCCCGCACGAGAACACGGCGTTACGCTGGAAGCCCGCCGTCGGCCGCTTCGAGTGCACCAAGCACGACTCGAAGTACTCACCGGACGGGACCTACATCGGCGGCCGGGCCACCCGCAATATGGATCGCCTGCCGATCGCCCGCGAAGGCGCCAACGTGGTCGTCGACCTGTCAAAGTTCTTCAAGTCGGACGCCCAACCCAAGGAGTGGGCGGCAGCAGTGGTCGGGGTCTAGGGGCGTCATGAATTAGTGGATGATGTCTATCGATATATGCGTTTTTATCGATGGAACGCTCTCTGGCGTCCAGTCGTCTGTTGATATGACAGGAGGCGCTACGCAATGTCGTCCGAAGTGATTGTCACCACCACCCCGAGCGTTGAAGGCCGCACCATCACCAGCTACCGAGGCATCGTCACCGGCGAAGCCATCATGGGCGCGAACATCTTCAAGGATCTGTTTGCCGGCATCCGCGACATCGTCGGCGGCCGGTCGGCGACCTACGAGCGTGAGCTCAGGCGCGCGCGCGAGCTGGCCATGGCCGAAGTGAAGCAGGCCGCCGCGGAGCTGGGTGCCAACGCCGTCGTCGGTGTGGACATCGACTACGAAACGGTCGGTGGGCAGGGCAGCATGCTGATGGTCACCGTCAGCGGCACTGCCGTCGTTGTTAGCTAACGCTTGCTCTCACCGAACTGAGAGCAAGTCCCGCACGCCGCGGTCCTTCGCGTAATCGAGGGCCGATCGTCCCGCCCAATCCCTCAGGGCGCGGTCGGCCGCCTCTACATGAAGCGGGGGTCGCGCTTCAGGAATGAACCAGCACCGGCCTTGCCAGTGAACGTCCCGCCCTCGATGATCACCTTCCCGCGCGAGAGGACGGTCTCCGTGACCCCCGTGACCGACCGTCCTTCATACGGGTTGTAGTCCACCTTCATATGATGCGTCTTCGCCGACAGGGTGGTGGTCTTGTGCGGATCGAAGATGACGATGTCGGCATCCGAGCCCGGCGCGATCGTGCCCTTCTTCGGGAACATCCCGAAGATCTTCGCGGGCGACGTCGAGGTCAGCTCCACGAAACGATTCATCGAGATCTTTCCGGTTCGCACCCCGCCGTCGTAGACCAGGCTCATGCGCGTCTCGACGCCGGGCGCCCCATTAGGAATCTTTGAGAAATCGCCGTCGCCGAGATGCTTCTCCTTCATGCAGAAGGGGCAGTGGTCAGTGGCAATCGCCTGTAGATCGTTGAAGGCGAGGCCTCGCCACAAGCGATCCTGCGTCGACTTCTGGCGCAGCGGCGGGCTCATCACGTACTTCGAGCCTTCGAATCCCGGCTCTTCGTAGTTGTCGTACGACAGGAACAGATACTGAGGGCACGTCTCTGCGAACGCAGGCAGTCCCCGATCTCTCGCTTCCGTCACCATCTCGAGCGCTTCAGCCGCCGACAGGTGCACGATGTAGACCGGCACGTCAGCCATTTCGGCGAGCGCGATCGCGCGATGCGTCGCTTCACCTTCGGCACGGGCCGGGCGTGTCAGTGCGTGATACTTCGGCGCCGTCTGCCCGTTGGCGAGCGCCTCCTTCACCAACACATCGATCACGCCGCCGTTCTCGGCGTGCATGCAGATCGTGCCGCCGTTCTTGCCGGTGCGCCGCATCGCCTTGAAGATGCTGCCGTCGTCGAGCATGAAGACGCCGGGGTAGGCCATGAACAACTTGAAGGAGGTGACGCCCTGCTTCACCATCGCGTCCATCTCGATCTCGACCTGGTCGGTGAGCTCGGTGATGATCATGTGAAAGCCGTAGTCGATGGCGGCCTTGCCTTCGGCCTTCTTCATCCACGTTTCCCACGCGTGGTGCAGCGTTTGTCCCTTGTACTGAATCGCGAAGTCGACGATCGTCGTGGTGCCGCCAAACGCGGCCGCGATGGTTCCTGACTCAAAGTCGTCGGCAGATGTGGTGCCGCCGAACGGCATGTCCATGTGGGTGTGCACGTCGATACCGCCGGGCAGGACGTACTTACCCTTTACGTCGATCACGCGATCGGCGCGGCGCAGATCACCACCAACATGGCGGCAAACGTTGTCTCGCCCGCCAATGACTTCTCAAGCCTGGCGCCGAAGAAGATCAGTTACGTCACCGGTGGGTTGATCACCGCGACGCTCGGCATCGCGATGATGCCGTGGAAGCTGTACGCGGATGCCGCCGCCTACATCTTCACGTGGCTGATCGGCTATTCGAGTCTGATGGGAGCGATTGGCGGTGTGCTGATTGCTGATTACTGGCTGCTTCGCCGCCGCGAGCTGTCGTTGCCAGACCTCTTCAAGGTCCAGGGCATCTACAGCTATACCAACGGCACCAACCGCACCGCGATCATCGCGCTCGTGGCCGCGATCGTGCCAGTGGTTCCAGGATTCGTGCGCGCGGCCACCACTCCCGGTGGCGTGGTTCCGAATCTCAGCATTTTCGACCATCTGTACACATATGCCTGGTTCGTCACCTTCAGCCTGAGCGCAGCGATCTATCTACTGTTGATGCGGAGCCGCTCGCGGGAGTAAGGGGCTGACGGCCAACGAGGCTGAACGCTTGTTCAACTGTCCGGCCCAGTGATCTGACCCGATGTTCAGCCAGCTCATCCCCTAATGGCAGTAATATGCCCCCGGAATGTATGTTCGACCACTTGGGGAAGAAGGGGGCATTATGCGGTTGAAACACTTGATGGTGGTGAGCGTGGCGCTTCTATTGGTCGCGGCAATGGTGGCTCCTGCCTGGAGCCAGCAACAGACAGGAAGCATTAGTGGGCGGGCCGAAGACGCCAGCGGCGCGGCGCTGCCCGGTGTGACGGTCTCGATCGCCAGTACCAATCTGATCGGCGGCGCCCGAACGGCCGTGACCGACGGCCAGGGTGTCTACCGATTCACGCTGTTGCCGGGCGGCCGGTACACCGTGAAGTTCGAGTTGTCGGGCTTTGGCACGCTCAACATCGAGGGCGTCACACTTGGCGCCGGCGGCGCGGCCACCGTCAACGGGAAACTCGAGCTGGCGACGATTCAAGAGAGCGTCACGGTCACGAGCCAGTCGCCCACCATCGATCTTGAGTCGTCAAAGATCGCGGTTAACTGGGATCAACAGAAGCTCGACGAACTGCCGTACAGCCGCAGCCTCACGGGCCTGGTCTCGCTGATCCCAGGGCTGTACGCCACGTCGCTTGACGTCGGCGGATCCAGTTTCGGTACCGGATCTGGACCCGCGGCCCGCACGTTCGGCCGCGCCGGCGGCGGCGTGGTCAGTTACGACGGCATGATCTGGGACCAGACCTACGGCGACTTCGGCACCTACGAAGAAGCGCAGATCACGACCGCGGCAAAGGGCGCCGACTCGATGAACCCGGGCCTGACGATGAACCTCGTGGTGAAGTCGGGCAGCAACACCTTCAAGGGCACGGCGTCGGCCAACTACCAGTCCGGTGATTTCCAGAGCAGCAATGTCTCGTCCGAGTTGCTGGCGCGCGGCTACGCGCCGGGCGTCAACAAGTTCACCAGCCTGAAGGATTTCTACGGCGAGCTTGGCGGTCCGCTGATGCGCGACAAGATCTGGTTCTACGCCAGCCATCGCGATGCCTCGTCGGGCAACTTTATTCCCGGCTTCGTTCGCCTGTCGGACCGCGAGCAGGTGGAGTTCTACACCAAGCTGCAGGATCCGACCTTGAAACTCACTTACCAGATCACCAAGAACAACAAGTTCGAGGTGATGGGCCAGGTCGGCCGCAAATGGCAGCCGTATCGGACGGCCAGCCGGTTCGTGCCGCTCGAATCGACCCAGAACCAGGACTCCTGGTCGCTGGTCGGTCCCTCGTTCAAGTGGCAGTCGGTCCTCACCACCAGATCCACGTTGGAGGCCAGCCTGCAGCGTGGCGGCTACTGGTGGCCTGACGTGCCGTGGGATCCGGGCGTGCGCAAGTCCGACTTGTCGACCACCGCGGTGCGTGGCGCGTTCCTCGAAACGGATCGCAAGCCGCGCCGGTGGCAGTACGGTGCAACCTACACGCGTTTTGCCGAGATCGCCGGCCGCAACCACGAATTGAAGACCGGCTACCTGGGCTGGCGCAACATGGTCGAGACCGAGAACATCGGGTATCCGAACCAGCAGCAGTATCGCTACCGCAGCCTCACCGGCGACGCCGCCTGCAACGAATCGAGCAACTACGACGGCTGCTTCACGCGGCCAGACTCGGTGCTCGTCTACGACTATCCCAACAAGACCGCGTCCGGCGAGTGGTACAACTCGGCCTACATCAACGACCGCATCACGCTGTCGGAGAAACTGACCCTCAACGTCGGCGTGCGCTTCGATCGCTACTCGAGCTTCCTGCCGGAGCAGGGCAATCCCGGCACCGGTCCGTTCGCAACCACGAACATCTTTGCCTACAAGGGCGAGAGCAACTATCCGATCTACCAGACGATCGTGCCGCGCGTGTCGGCGGTGTACGACCTCACCGGCGCCGGCCGCTTCGCACTGCGCGCCAGCTACGGCCGCTACGTCGGCGGCAGTTCAGGCGCGTCGGCCAACCCGGGCCCCGGCGCTGCCGATGTGAACCCGAACGGGATCATCACCCGCACGTATTCAAACTGGGACGGCTCGATTCCCTACGTGCCGGTGGCCGCCAACCTGACCTCGACGACCGGAGGCGGCACCTCGCGCTCGATCGATCCCGATCTCAAGGGACCGTATGTCGACGAATACACCGCGGGCCTGGACCTCGGCATCAGCCGCACGATGACGATGCAGTTCAACTACGTGCACAAGCGCGACGGCAACCCGAACTACTCGATCAACCAGGCGCTGCCGTTCTCCGCGTATACCGTGTCGACCACTGGCATCGACCCTGGCCCGGACAACCGCACCGGCACTGCCGACGACAAGACGCTCACCATTTGGTCGGTGCCGCGCACCTATCCTGGCTTCGGACAGAACGTCGAGCGCATCGTGCAGACCACCGGCGCGAACCGGTACCACGCCATGGGTGTGACCTTCAACAAGCAGTACGCAAACAACTGGTCGTTCCTGTTCTCCTACGACCTGGATCGACGCGACCTGCGAGACAGCACGCCGCGCAACCCGAACGAAGCGTTGTATGGCCCCGGCACGGCCACCGGCAACAACTACGGCGTGCAGAACTTCCAGTTCGCCCGCAAGTCGTGGAACCACGCGATGCGCCTGAGCGGCACCTACCTGCTGCCGTGGGGCATCACCTTCGCCTCCTCGTTCCAGGCGCAAAGCGGCGACTACTTCTTCCGGGAAGTCCAGATTCGCGACGCCAACAACACGCTGGTGCCGATCCGCGTCGATCCGCAGGCCGGCCGCTACGACTGGACGAAGATTTGGGACAACCGTGTCTCGAAGCGGTTCAAGACCTTCAGGAACCAGAGCGTCGAAGCGACGTTCGATCTGTTCAACACCCTGAACGCCAACACCGTCACCGCGCAGACCAATCGCGTCGGTGCGACCTACCTCCAGCCCACGGAGATCCTTGCGGCCCGGGTGTTCAAGATCGGGGTTCGCTACCGGTTCTGATCCCGGCACCATCCGGGACTGCTGATCTGGCGCGCTCGGTCGCTGACCGGGCGCGCCATTTCTCTGTACGGCTGATCGCGGAAGTTTACGAAGAACTTCGTAAACCAAAGTCTGGTTCGTTCCGTCCAATGGTCTGTCATGCCGAACATCCGTCTTCCCCTGCGTGCGTTGTTCAAGTCGCCGTTCATTACGCTGGTCGCGATTCTGTCGTTGGCCCTCGGAATTGGCGCAAACTCAGCCATTTTTTCGCTGTTCGACCAGATGATTCTTCGTCCCCTTCCGGTGGCCAGCCCTGACGAGCTGGTGAACCTGAAGACGCCGGGACCGAAGCCTGGGTCAAACTCCTACAGCCAGGCCGGCGGATGCGACGAGATCTTCAGCTACCCGATGTTCCGGGACCTGGAACGCATCCAGGACTCGTTCACAGGCCTGGCCGCCCATCGCAACTTTGGCGGCAGCGTCGGCTACCAGGGCACGTCACTCTCGGCCGACGGCCTGCTGGTCTCC
>Ga0075471_10001002_pt1 | contig 18025 bp, 13 predicted proteins | sample DEB19_08_DNA_2_FD_74787 | JGI IMG/M metagenome (GOLD analysis project Ga0075471, IMG submission 74787) | Aqueous microbial communities from the Delaware River and Bay under freshwater to marine salinity gradient to study organic matter... | ecosystem: Environmental > Aquatic > Marine > Coastal ... | reverse complement strand
TCGTAGGCTCCGCGAGTGGAGTCATCGATGTCCCGCGCGATGACGGTGAGTTCGGCGCCGAACCCCGGAAGGTGCTGCGCGAACGAGGCCGGGCGCTGGCTCCCTGCGCCGCCGTCAGGCGGGAAATAGTGGGCGATGAGCAGGACCCGCATCAGCGGCGCGCTCCCGCGGGTGCGGCGGTCGCCGATGCGCCGGCGATCTTCTCCCAGCGTCCCGTCTGCTCGCTCCAGGTGCGGATGGGGCGTGCGGGCGCGCCTGCGGCCATCGTGAGCGGCGGCAGGTCCCGGGTCACGACCGAGTGCGCTGCGACCACGCATCCGTTGCCGATGCGGACGCCCTTGAGGACCGTCGCACGCTCGCCGAGGAACACGCAGTCCTCGATGACCGTCGGGGCCGCGACCACGCCCTCGCGCGCATGGTGCGCATCAAACGGGTTCGCGAAGTCGTGATCATGGTCGAGCACGGTGCAGCCCGACGCGAACATGCAGTTGCGTCCGATCAGGACGCGAAGCGCTGCGCCCGCGTGGAAGTCGTTGCCGATGTGCGTGCCCGAACCGATCGTGAGCTGCGCCTGCCCGCGTTCGGTGCGGTGCGTCTCGAGGCGTGCGCGCCGACCGATGTTCACGCCGTCCCCGATGCTGTAGCCGGCGACCCCGTAGAACTGCGGGTCCTTGCCGAAGGCGACCTTGCGGCCGACATGGGCGCCGCGCAGCCGCAGCATGAGCGCGCGCAGCGCATGGATCGCGCGGTTCCACGCGCGGAGCGGCAGGAACCCACGGTCGTACCGCGTGAACAGGCGGACTCCGCCGCCGGGGATCTGGTTGTCGATGGGCTTCACGGTGCTCTTCCTCGTTGCCTGCATGCGTGCTCGGGACCGCGCTTGAAGATCGGCATTTTCCAGCGGGCTCTGCGGGGAAACCTCGCCGTGGCCGACCGCACCTCGGCCGAGGAGCCGGCTACGCGGACCTGCCCTCGCGATCTGCGCGACCCTCGTGATCCGCGCCTTTCCCGTTCACCCTCACGGGTTTCCCATGCCGCGCCGATGAACCGCGGTCACAGTTTGGACCAGGCATGGACTTCGCCGCCAGCAGCTTCGACTATGTCAACCAGAACACGCTGCACCCGCTCGGGCTCGCCGCGCTGGCTGTCGCGTGCCTGATCGTCCTGCTCGGTCCGCTGCGGTCCTTTCCGCTGATCCTGATCGGGCTCGCGGTGTACATCCCGTCGGCGCAACGGATCGTCCTTGGGGGCGCGGATTTCCCCTTCCTGCGCCTCGTCATCCTGGTCGCGCTGGCGAGGCTCGTGCTCACGAACCAACTCCTCGTGTTCCGCATCGGTGCCATCGATCTGCTGGTCGCAGCGGGCGCGTGCTCGAAGCTGCTCCTGATGCCTGCCGTGACGGGCGATGTCGGCATCCTGCTGCAGCAGATCGGCAGCGCGATCGACGCCATCGGCATGTACCTCGTCGCGCGCGCCACCATCCGTTCGATCGAGGATGTCAGCGCACTCGCGCGGAGATCGCTCCTCGTCTGCCTGCCCGTCGCGCTGCTCTTCACCATCGAGCGCGCCACCGGACGCAACATGCTGAGCGTCTTCGGCGGCATCCCGCCCATGACCGATGTGCGCGAAGGCCGCCTGCGCTGCCAGGGCGCATTCCAGCACGCGATCCTCGCCGGGTGCTACTTCGTGGCCCTTCTCCCGCTCTGGATCGGTGCGTGGCGGGGCACCGCATCGGCACGCTGGACCTCGATCGGCGGGGTAGCACTGACGCTGCTCGTCGTCTTCGCCTGCGCCTCGAGCACGCCCGTGGCGGCGCTGTTGTTCGTCGGCCTCGCGTTCCTCTGCTATCCGTTCTGGATGCACCTGCGCATGGCATGGTTGGCCGCGATCGTCGTGGCGATGGCGCTGCACATCGTCATGGAGCGCGGCATCTGGCACCTGATTGCGCGCATCGATCTGGTGGGAGGCAGCACGGGCTGGCACCGCTACCACCTGATCGAGCAGGCGATCAATCACCTGGGCGAGTGGTGGGCCGTCGGCACGCTGTCGACACGCCACTGGGGCTGGGGCCTGCAGGATGTCACCAACCAATACCTGCTCGAAGGCGTGCGCGGCGGCGTGTGGGCGATGTTCGCGCTCATGGCCTCGATCGTGCTCGGCCTGCGGGCATGCGGGTTCTGGCTGCGACGGCTTCCTCAGGGTTCGGCGCAGCATCTGCTGGTGTTCGGCATCGGAGCGTCGCTGTTCGCGCAGGCGGCGATCTTCCTTGCCGTGAGCTACTTCGGGCAGACCACGATGATCTGGTACCTGACCATCGCCCTTGCTGCATTCCTTGCCGAGAGCGCCGTCGTCGAGACGGCGCGCTCGCGTGGACCGGCGGCGGTGCTCGGCACGCCATCGCCCGCCGGGCACGCGGCGCGCATCGGCCGCTGATCCGCTTCCCGCCTGCGCGTTCGGTCTGTGCCGACAAGCCCGAGAAGCACCGCGTCGTGAGGCGAGGAATCCGCCCGGGCATGGCGATGTTCGGGTGAATTCGGCTTCCGATGCGAGGTTTCCGACCAAGCCCGCCCGTCGCGGCGTCGATACAGGAAGACGGAGGAAACCAGCACTTCCCATCGGGAGAGACGCCATGAGTCCTATTCCGACCCCAGTTGGGTTCGCGCGCTCGGCCATTGCGTTGCCGGGCGAAGCGTCGTGCACCGCGCCATGCAGCGCGCGGGTGGCGATCGTTCTTGCAGGCCGCGGCGCAACCACGCGCACCGTCGGGCTGTCGACGGCGCTCGGGCTTCCCGTTGCGGCGCTTCCGATCAACGCGGAGCGAAACCTCGTCGGATGCTGGGTCAAGCGCATGGCGGAAGCGGGCTTCACCGGACATGTGGTGCTCGCGATCACCAGCGAGTCCGAGCGCGCGTTCTACGCGGGACTCCACGCTCCTGCCGGCGTGACGCTTCAGGTGCGCGAAGATTCCTCCGGGCACCGCGGCGCGGGCGGAACCATCGGCGACGCGTGGACCGAGTTCGTCGCGACGCTTGATCCCGCCATGCGCGCGGGCGGCGCGATCGTCATCGAGGCGTCGAATCTCCCGTTGCTCGACTTCGCAGCGTTCTTCGGCGCGATCGACGGTTCGCATGGCGCGCTCATCGGCGCCTCGGGCGATGCCGAGCCGGCCGGAATCACCTGGCTCGCCCCCGATGCGCTCGGCCTCGTGCCGCGGATCGGGTACTTCGATCTCAAGGAGCAACTGGTCACGGCCATCGTCAAGGCGGGAAAGCGCGTGAACGCCTGCTTCTGCGGGCGCGACGCCTGCCGCATCTCCGACCGCGCGAGCTACCTGCGCGCGGTCGCGCTCATGCAGCAGGCAGGCGCTGCGACTCGCTGTGGCGACGCAGTCGTGGAGCCGGGAGCCGTCGTGCGTGGGAACAGCCTGCTGTGCGACGGAGCCGTGGTCGAGCGCGGGGCGCTGGTGGTCGACTCGGTCGTGCTGCCCGGCGCGCGCGTCTGCTCCGACGCCGTCGTCGCGCGCAGCATCGTGCCGCCCGGAAGCCATGTCCCCTGCGGCTACCTCGTGGTCGACGAGATCTTCGGCGCCCTCGGATCAGCGAGCAAGTCAGGCACAGAAGGGGGCGCGTCGTGACGAGGACGCCCATCCATGCGAAGAGCTGGCGCCTGCACGACCTCTGGGTGCTCGGCGGCCTCGTCGCCGCAGCCGTCGTCGCGTTCTCATCTGTGTGGTCGGACATCCTGGTGCAGGCGATCCGTCGCACCGACAACGGCTACATCCTGCTGGTGCCGGTGGTCGCGGCCTACCTCGCGTGGCTGCGCCGTTCGCGCGTCCGCTTCGTGCCGCGCCGCCCGAGCCTGACCGCCGTGCCGATGGTGGCCGTGGCGACCATCCTCTGCCTCTGGGGAGAATCGACCGATACGCGCGTGGCAATGCACCTTGGCGCGATCGTGGCGCTTGCATCCTGCGCGGTCGCGCTCGCAGGCGTGGAGGTCATCCGCCAGTTCTTCCCAGTCTTCCTCGCGCTTCTCTTCCTGATTCCCGTTCCCGGCGAGGTGCGGAAGTGGCTCGCGGCGCCGCTCCAGGCGCTTGCCGTGACGGTGACCCAGGAGATCCTTGACCTCATAGGGATCGCCACCGAGCGCGCGGGCAATTCGATCCAGATCGCAGGGCGCTCGATCTTCGTCGGCGAAGCGTGTGACGGCATGCGCATGGTCTTCGCGCTGGCGCTGACTTTCTTCGCGTTCGTCTTCAGCGTCCCGCTGAGGACGGGCGCGCGGATCGCGCTTCTCGCGGCGAGCCCGGCGATCGCGATCCTGTGCAATGTGGTGCGCCTCGTTCCGACCGCGCTCGGGTACGCCTATGTCTCGGGAAGCGAGGCAGAGCAATTGCACGACATCGCGGGGTGGCTCATGCTGCCGCTGGCGATCGTGATCCTGCTCGGCCTGATCCGCTTCATGCGCTGGCTGGACCTGCCGGTCTTCACATGGAGGTTCCTCCAGGCATGAAGCCGTCGTTTCCAGCGCTCCGCAGGATCCATGCGATCAACCGCATGGCGCCTTTCGCGTGCCTGTGCTGCCTGCTGGCGGCCGGCGTGATGCTGTCGCGCACGACCGCCGGCGACCGCTCGCAGGCCGTCGCACGCGCGCATGCCATCCGGACGAGCCTGGCCGATGTGCCGTATCTCGGCGGCGAGTGGGTCGGAACCGACTGCGCGCTGCCCGCGGGCGCAACCGAGATCCTCATGCCGACCGCCGTGCTCTCGCGCCGGTTCACCGAAATGGGCTCGGGGCGCCGCGCCACCCTCGGCATCATCCATTGCGGCGATGTGCGCGACATGCACGGCCACTACCCGCCGAGCTGCTATCCCTCGTCGGGCTGGCACCCACGCGAGTCTGGCCACGACCGCATCGCGCTCGTGCTCGACGGCCAGCGCTTCGAGTCGGAGCTCTACCGATTCAGCTCGATCGATTCCTCGGGCATGCTGCGCGAGGTGTCGGTGGTGGGGTTCTTCGTGCTTCCCGATGGAACGCTCGGATCCGACGGCGACCTGCTGCGCTCGCGCGCGGCGAAGGCCGAGATCTCGCGGATGGGCGTCGGGCAGATCCAGGTGGTGATGGACGGCTGGCCGGCCTCGTCGGAGGTCGCGTCGGTGACACAGCAGTTGCTCGAGCTTGTGCCTCGCGAGTGCGTGCGGGCGCTGAAGGGCCTGCCCGTCGACGCGACCGAGGCACGCGCGCGCGTGAAGGATGACGGACAGGTGAAGCTCCGCGGACTCTCCGGCGCCGGCGGCGCCAGGCGCGGCAGCGGGGAGGAACAATGACGCAGCAGGAAACCACAGCGCTCTCGACGCTCTCGACCTCCGCAGCGGGCGCCTCGGCCGCCGCAGCAGGCGGCTCGGCCGCCGCAGCGGCACCGAATCCGTTCGTCCTCGTGCAGGACCGCCTGCAGAACCGCTGGCGCGCGTGCCTGCTGGCAGGGCTTGCGCTGGGCGTGGTGCTTTCGGTGGCGGCGTACCTCGCTGCGCCCGTGAAGTACGCGGCGTCGAGCTACGTGAAGATCGACGCCAAGCTCGACACGATCCTCGACGAGGAGATGCCGGAGACGGCGAAGATGGACAACTACGAGGCGTATGTCGCGCAGCAGATCGTCCTCATCAACGACCCGCGCGTGTTCGACGCCGTCGCCGATGCGGCGCGTCGCGGAGAGCCGACCGCGCGCGCGAAGGCCGAGCGTCCGTCCGAGGCGGCGGGCGAGGCGGGCGTGCTGAAGCGGTTCTTCGAGCGGCATGGGCTCGAGAAGGGCATCGAGGTGCTGTCGAGTGGTCTGGTGGTCACGAGCCCACGCGGATCGAGCATGATCGAGATCAGGTACGAGTCCGCAGAGCAGTCGCTGCCCGCGCCGATGGCGAACTGGGTGACCGATGCGTACCTCGACATCTACGGCCCGAGCGCAGAGACCATCTACAGCCGCAAGATCGCATCGCTCCGCGAGCTGATGGCGCTGGCGCGCCGTGACAGCGCGAAGTTCGTCGAGGAGCGCATCGCAGTCCTCAAGGACACGCCGTATGGGAGCGCCAACCTCGCGGCGCTGGTCGAGGAGCGCGTGGCGAAGCTGCGCGGGATCGACGAGGCGCTGCTCAAGAATCGCTCGCTGCAGAAGGACATCGCCCGTCAGTGGGAGGAGTCGCAGCTCGCGAAGGGTGGCGAGGCCGGCACTGCGGCACCGGAAGAGATGCGCCTGGAGCCGACGCTGGCGGAGCTCGACGCGATCGACCGGTCGCTTGTCGAGCGGCGCCGCACCCTCGAGGCCGCGCGCGTGCTGCTCGATGGCCTGCCTCGGACCTACAAGCCCGGGCACCGCATCTACGCGACCACCGCGCGCGAGGTCGCCGATCTCGAGTCGCAGCTCGAGGCAGCCCGCCGCGCAGCCCGGGTCATGTGGGCCGAAGGCACGGGACGCGAGCTTTCCTACGGCGCGCTCCGCAAGCAGGAGGCACGCGATCTGACCGAGCAGCAGGCGCTGCGCGCCGAAGTCGACCAGGCGAACATGCTCATGGCGCGCCTCGCGGACAGCGATCGGCGGATCGACGAGGCACGCACCGCCGAGCAGAGCTTTGCGGCACGCATCAGCGAGCTCGAGCGCGAGCAGGACAGCATCCGTCGCGGGCGCATCGGCGTCGCGCGCGCGGCCAGCCAGATGCCGACCCCCGCGTCCGACAAGCGCGCGCAGTTTGCCGCGATCGGCCTGCTCGGCGGGTTCGGACTCTCCTTCGCGGCGTTCTTCCTCGCCGGCACGATCAGCCCGCGCGCCTTCCGCGCGTCGCAGCTCGTGAACGACGCGCAAGGGATGCACTGGCTCGGCGTGGTGCCGGACATGGGCAACGCGGCAAGCGACAGCTTCGTCTACGAGCTGTCGGTGAACTGCATCGACCGGCTGAGGAACAAGGTCGAGGCCCGCCGCACTCCCGGCGATGGCTACGCGATGATGGTGACCAGCCCCTCGCAAGGCGACGGCAAGACCACGATCGCGCTGGCGCTCGCGATCAGCTACGCGCGGGCGGGTCACCGCACCGTGGTCGTCGACTGCGACTTCATCGGCCGCGCCATGACGGGCATGCTCGGCATGCTTCACGCGCCTGGCGTGCGCGAGGTCATCCGCCGCGGCACCCTCGAGGACGAGGTCGTCGAAGCGCAGCACGGCGTGTCGATCCTGCCCGTGGGTATCGATGCAACCATCTCTGCGAGCAACCTCCAGGTCGGGGCCATGCGACGCCTGCTGCGCACGCTGCGCGACCGGTTCGATGTCATCATCGTCGACGCGGGGCCTGTGACCGCCAGCGTCGAGGCCATTCCCGTCGCAGCGAGTTGCGACGGCGCGATGCTTGTCCTTCGCCGCGGTCGCTCGCGCAGCCGCATCGCGGAGAGCGTGGCCGAGATCCGAAGCGCCGGAGCCGAGTACCTGGGGCTCGTCCTCAACGACGCCGAGCAGGGAGACTGCATCCGCTATGGCTCGATCTCGAAGATGTCGACCGAAGTTGCCCAGGCGCTCGAGAATGGCACGACGACCGCGACGCGGCATCCGCTGCTGACTGCAGGCCGCGTCGATCCCGCCGATCGGATCGGCGCGCGGAAGGGAGCTGCGTGATGAGCACGGTCGAGCGCGCCATCGCGGCGGCACAACCTCCGGAAGCGATCGCCACCAGCACCGTCTGGGGGCTCGATGCGATCGAGCTGCACGACGCCTATTGGGCGTCGGTGGGGGTGTCGTGCGTGCGCCTTGGAAGCGGGCGGGGACCTGACCGTGGCGCCGATGTCTTCCTGCTCCTCGAGCCGGATCAGCTTGTCGTGTTCGACCTTCGGACGATCGCGGAGGGGCTGCTTTGGAACGCGGCGGACCTGACCCGCGTGCAGCTCATCGCGCCGGCGTCGGAGGGCTACCGCGAGCGTCTGGTGTTCGCGGCCGACGGCTCCGTGTCGCGCGTCGAGCGGAGATACGGCGCGGACCGCCATGTCTCGGGCCAGGCCCTGCTTGCCCACCGGCGAGGCGATGCAGAGCTCTGGGCAGAGAGCGCGACCACGACGGATGCGCTCGGCGGCATGCGTTCGCTGCGTCGCATCCGGATCGACACCATCGATTGCGCGGGCCAGTGCTTCCATGGCGGCGACGACGAGGGACGCTCGAGCCTCGTGCGCGCGATCGCGTCTGTCTGGGCGCATCCCGAGCGCGTCATCGAGGGCATCAAGCCGCTCGCCGACGGCATCTACGGTCTCGAGGGAGACTCGCTCCGCGGCGGTGATCGCTGCGTCGGCCCGCTGTGGATCGGCGCACGCGCGCAGCGCGGACCCGTCGAGTCCATCGGACCGAATGTCGTGTGGGATACGACGGCGCCCGCAGGCGTGCGCGTCCGTCCGATCGCAGAGATCTTCTCGCCTGCGTACTCCCGCGCGAGCCGCGAGACCCACGCGGCGGGCGACTGGTACGACGGCGCCAAGCGCGTCCTCGACATGGTGCTCTCCGCGGCCGCGCTTGTCGTCCTGAGTCCCGTCATCCTGCTCATCGCGGTCGCCATCGTTGCCGACGACGGCTTCCCGATCTTCTTCGGGCACCGCCGGCAGGCGCGGGGCGGGCGCGTCTTCCGCTGCTGGAAGTTCCGCACCATGCGACGCAACGCAGAGGCGCTCGTCGCGGAGCTCCGCAAGCAGAATCTCTGCGACGGTCCGCAGGTGTTCATCCAGGACGATCCGCGCGTGACCCGCGTGGGTCGCCTCCTGCGCAAGCTGCAGTGCGACGAGTTCCCGCAGTTCTGGAATGTGCTGCTCGGCGACATGAGCCTCGTGGGCCCGCGCCCGAGTCCCGAGAACGAGAATCAGTTCTGCCCCGCGTGGCGCGAGAAGCGCCTGTCGGTGCGGCCGGGCATCACAGGTCTCTGGCAGGTGATGCGCACGCGCGCGCCTGGGCGGGACTTTCAGGAGTGGATCCAGTACGACATCGAGTATGTCGAGCGGAAGGGTCCGATGCTGGACCTGCGCATCGCCGTCCTCACCATCATGAACCTGCTGCGGATCGGGCGGAAGCCCGGAACCGACATCGACCGGAGCCGACCGTGAACCCCCGAACGAAGCGACGCATCGTCCTCTCGACCGCCGTGGCAGGGACCCTGACGGCCCTGGTGGCCGGCGGGATCTTCGCGCGGTCGTGGCATCGCGCCGGGCAATTGGCGGAGAAGCGGCGTGAAGGCCTCGCCCTGTACGGCGCGCAGCGCTTTGCCCAGGCGATCGAGCCGCTTTCGGTCGCTGCACGCGACAACGACGACACGGAGGCGGTCCTCGCGCTCGCCGAGTGCCGCATGCGCGTGCCCGAGGCGAATGGCCGGCACATGGTGACCGCCGCCGCGTACTTCCGTGCGGTGCTTTCGCGCGACGAGTCGAATGCTCGCGCCATGCGCGGGTTGCTCGAGTGCTATGTCGCGCTCGGGCGGCTGCCTGAGATCGCGCCGCTGGCGCAGCGGCTGCTTGCCATCTCGGCCAACGATGTGCGCGCCCGCGAGGTCGAGCTCGAGGTGCTCAGCCTGACCGGCAAGTTCACGGATGCGGCTGCGAAGGCCCGCGAACTGCAGGTCCTCGAGCCGGCCAACAATCGTTGGCGAGCCGCCGAGATCCTGAGCCTCGACCGGTCGGGTGCCGACGCCACGGGCCGGCTTGCCCGCGTCCAGGAATGGCGGCGGGATCCTGCGCTCGCCGCCGACGAAGGGCTCGTGCTTCTGGAGGCTGAGCTGCTGCGCGAGACAGGTCGTACGGAGACCGCGCGCGGGATGCTGCGCGGTCTCGCCGAGCAGGGCGTTGCCGCGCGCCGGACGCTCGAGGCGCTGATCGCGGCCATCGAGACCGGTGGCTTCGGGCCCTCCGAGCGCGAGCAACTGATCGACCGCGCGCTCAACGGATCACGCGGCGCGCTCGCGAGCGCCGCCGATGCATCGGAAGTCGAGGGAGAGCGCCTGCTTCGCAGCGGACGACTGGCTGAGATCGAGGCGAAGTTCGGCGCTGCCGACGCGCGCGATGCAGCGAGCGTCCGCCTGCGCTTCGCCGCGTTGTTCCTGGCAGGCAAGACCGACGAGGCGCTCGCGCTCGCGCGGGGATCGATCGAAGCGGGCCTCGACTCGGGGCCGTCCGACTTCCGCGCCGTCTGCGCTGCGTTGTCCGAGGAATCCAGTGCGCGCGCGCGCGTCGCACGAATCGCGGGACCGACCCGCGCCTGCCCGAAGGACCCGCTGGTCGCCATGATCGTCGCGGATGTGCTCCTCGAGGCCGGTGAGTTCGACGAGGCGCAGGCGCTCCTCGTCCAGTCATACGACTCGACTGGGCAGGGCTATCAGCCTGTCGGCGTCCGAGCGGTCCGCGCGAGCATCCTGCTCGGCCGCGTGCGCGACGCGTTCCGAATCGCAGAGGATCTCCTCGTGCGGTTCGGGCCCAGCGGCGATCCTGCGGTCGCCATGCTGGCCGTCGAGGCGTGGGCGGCCGTTCTCGAGGCAAACTACCAGCCCACCACGCGCGGCGGCATCTACGGCACGGACTCTCCCGATGCGCTCCGCAGACTGTGGGCATCGCTTGCAGGCGCTGGTGCGACGCACGGACCTGCAGCGCTCGCGCCCGCGGTGGCGGATGTCTTCCTCGCCCGCGGTGATCGTGCGACGGCGAAGGAGATCCTCGAGCATGCCGTTTCGGGCGACTCGGGGTCGATCGACGGGATCGGCCGCGCGCGGCTCTTCCAGGCGCTCACCACGGCGGCCGGGGTCGATGCTGCATTGCAGGGCGCGCTGATCGGACAACTTGGAACCGACGACGATGGCGCGCTGGCAGCGATCGTGGCCGACCGGCTCATCGCGCAGGGCGAGCGCGACGCTGCACTGCGGGTGATCGAATCCGCGCTCGGGAAGTCCGCCCCGGCCATGAGGCGAAAGCTCGAGCGGCTGCGGCGACCGATCGTGGACCCGAAGGGACTCTCGTCTTGGCTGGCCGAGGAGTTGCGGGCTGATCGCTCGGTCGAAACCAGCACCTTCGTGCTGTCGCGTCCGGAGGCATGGTCCGGCACCGACGGCGCCCTCGCGTTCAACGCGATTGCGGCCATGCGTGACGCGCTCGGCCCGGACTCGATCCGCGTGGTCGTCGCAGAGGCCGCCGCCACGCTGACTTTCCACCCCGATGACCGCGCGCGCCTGGCTTCGTCCATCACCGCCCTGGACGCCGCCGCCCAGCGCTCGCCTGACGCCACGAGCGTGCTCACCACGCTTGCGGCGCTCTTCGAGCGGCAGTCACCGCCGCAGTTCGACCGCTCCGCGAAGCTCCTCCAGCGCGCAGCCGAGGCGGAGCCCGGTTCGGTGGCGATCTATCCGCAGCTCATCAACGCGCTGCAGCAGTCGGGCGACTTCGACGGCGCCGAGCGCGCGCTCGAGGGCTATGTCCGCCTCGTTGGCGAGGACCTCCAGTCGAAGCGTGCCGTCGCCGACCTCAAGGTCCGCCAGGGACAGCTCGCAGAGGCCGCGCAGATCCGCGAGCAGGTGGTCGGGCGCAGCAAGGAAGTCGTCGACACCATCGCGCTCGCCCGCATCAGGCAGAAGATGGGCGACATGCGCGCCGCCGAGGCGCTGCTGCTGCAGCTTCGCGATGGAATGGCGGCGCGCTCGTCCGCTCCCGGCTCCTCCGTCATCGGGGACGCAGGCGAGACGGGCCGCGTGCTGCTTCTCGAGCGCGAGATCGCCCTGGTGTATGCCCGCGACGGCCGCATGGAGGAGGCGCGGGCCTCGCTCGCGCGCGCCGTCGAGAGGCTCGGCGCAAGCCGCGTCGAGGAACTGCGTGCCAATGTCGAGCTCGCCTACGGCGACCTCGCGGTGGCGCTCGAGCTCGCGGGGGCGATCGTCGCCCGCGATCCATCGGCGACGAGCCAGCTCCTGCTGGCCCGCGCCTGCATCCGCTCGGGCGATCTCAAGCGCGCAAGGGCCGCCCTCGTCGCGTCGCTGGAGAAGGACCCTGAGAGCCCGGACGCGACGACCGTCGCTGCTGCGCTGCTCCTGGGCGACGAGGACGGGCACGCGCTGCTCGACCGCAACCTTGCGTCGGCAGCTGCGCGCCGACCGGACCTCGCGGCAGCGCTGAAGGTCTTGAATGACGCCACATCGCCCGATGGGCGCATTGTGCCTGATGAGTCCGATCTCGCCCGCGCGTCGGCGCTCGCGACCGAGCACTCGGGCTCGCCGCTCGCGTGGCGCGTGGCCGCGCACCTTCACCTTCTCGCAGACCGCAAGGACGATGCGTTCCGCATCGCGCAGCGCGCGCTCGCACGCCTGCCTGGGGATCCGGCGGTGGGCAAGCTGGCGACCGACATGGCGATCGCCGCGAACCGGGTCGATGAAGCCAGCAGCGCCGCGCTCGCGTGGCGCAAGATGGCAACCGCGGAGTCGTTCGAGGTCGACATCGCGCGCGCCTCGATCGAGCTCATGCAGCGCCACCCCGAGCACGGGTTCCAGATCCTGCAGCCGATCGCGCGCGAAATCCTCCAGCGCGCCGGCGACGAGGATGCGCTGCACACGCTTGTTTCGTGTGCCGTGCTCAGCGGGCGGATGCGCGATCTCCTCGGGCTGACGGGCTCGCTGCCCGAGCCACGCCGGGCAGAGATCGCGCGCGAGTGGCTGCAGACTGCCCGTGCGCTCGACGCCGCTGCCGCCGTCGAAGGCATCCGCGAGGCCCTGGCACTCGCGCCGTCGGTCGGGCAGGTCAAGGCCTTGGCCGCGTCGTCCCTGACCGAACTCTGCGCCGAGGGCTCGTCGGAGGCGTGCGGCCTCGCGGCGACGGCGCTTGGCACCCTCTCCAGCGACGATGGGCCGTTGCCGCTCATGGCCGCCGAACTCGCTGCGGCGCGGGGCGAATTCGATGCCGCGCTCGGACAGTTCCGCGCGATCTACGAGCCTGTCCTTGAGTCGGCGCAGCGGGGCTCGTCGAAGGATCTCGGCGGTGTCTACGCGCGCATCGGGCGTGACGGGGCATTCATGGAGAAGCTCGGGACCTCGGTGATCCCGATCCTTGCGATGCACTCCGCAGCCGAGGCCTTGCTGCGTGCGAGGCGCTCGATGCCCGAGGCGGTCTCGCTCGCGGGGATCGCATCGCGGATGCTGCCCGATTCTCCCGACGCGCGCGACACCTTCGTGCGTGCGCTCATCGCCGAGGGGCGCCATGCCGAGGCCGCGTCGGCGCTCGCCGACCTGAAGGACCAGGCGCTCGCTGCGGTGTGCGCCGCGGAACTCGCCATTGCGCGCGGCGACGCGACGGAGGCGCGCCGCGCCGTGTCTCGCGCCGAAGCCCGGCTGCAGGTGACGGCCATTCCGAGCCGTCCGCTGCGCGATAGACTGCGGCGGGCGCAGGAAGCTGCGGGAGCAGCCGAATCGGTGTCGAACGCCGATTCCGCGCTCGGCGTCGACTCCGACGAGATCCGAGGAGGCCAGCCATGAGCGAACGACGCGGAATCATCCTGGCTGGCGGCAGTGGCACGCGGCTCCATCCGATCACCAAGGGGCCGAGCAAGCAGCTGCTGCCTGTCTACGACAAGCCGATGATCTACTACCCGCTGAGCACGCTGCTTCTCGCGGGAATCCGCGAGATCATGGTCATCACCACACCGCATGATGCGCCGATGTTCCATCAGTTGCTCGGCGACGGCAGCGCGTGGGGCATCGACCTCCGCTTCGCGGTCCAGCCAAAGCCCGAGGGACTCGCCCAGGCGTTCCACATCGGGGCGGACTTCGTCGGCGGGCGCCCGAGCGCGCTCGTCCTCGGCGACAACATCTTCTACGCGACCGACTTCCAGCGCCGGCTTCGCCTGGCGAACGCAAAGCGGAAAGGCGCCACGGTCTTCGCCTATCACGTGGCGAACCCCGAGGCCTACGGCGTGGTCGAGTTCGACAAGGACCGGCGCGCCGTCTCGATCGAGGAGAAGCCAAAGCAGCCGAGGTCGAACTATGCGGTCACGGGCTTGTACTTCTACGACGCGGATGTCGTCGACATCGCCCACAGCGTAAAGCCGTCGTGGCGCGGCGAACTCGAGATCACCTCCGTCAACCAGGCGTATCTCGAGCGTGGTGACCTCGATGTCGAGCTCCTTGGGCGCGGCAGCGCGTGGCTCGACACGGGCACCTTCGACACGCTGCTCCAGGCGGCCCAGTTCGTGCAGACGCTCGAGGCGCGGCAGGGGCTCCGCATCTGCTGTCCCGAGGAGATCTGCTGGCGCAACGGCTGGATCGACGATGCGCAGCTCGAGAAGCTCGGCATCGAGATCGGCAAGAGCCAGTACGGCCAATACCTGCTCCAGATCCTCAAGCACCGCGATTGACCATGCAGACCGTTCCCACCGAGATCCCCGATGTCGTCGAGATCATCCCGAAGGTCTTCGGCGATGCCCGTGGCTTCTTCCTCGAGACATGGAATGAGCGGGCCTTCGTCGCGGCCGGAATCGACGCCCGCTTCGTGCAGGACAACTGGAGCCGTTCGCGCAGGGGCATCCTTCGCGGGCTTCACTACCAGGTCGAACAGGCGCAAGGCAAGCTCGTGCGTGTCGCGCGCGGCTCGGTGTTCGATGTCGCCGTCGACATGCGCCGATGGAGCCCGACCTTCGGCAGGTGGACGGGGCGCATCCTGAGCGCGCAGAACATGCACGCGCTGTGGATTCCCGCGGGATTCGCCCACGGATTCCTCGCCCTCGAGGACGACACGGACTTCGTCTACAAGTGCACAGAGCTCTACGCCCCGCAGTTTGAGCGCACCGTCGCGTGGGATGACGCCGACCTCGGCATCGCCTGGCCGCTCGAGCTCATCGGCGGCCCTGCGAATGTGCTGCTTTCGGACAAGGACCGCACGAAGGCCGCCGCCTTCAGGCACGCGGAGGCGTTCGCATGAAGCGGGTGCTGGTCACCGGCGCGGGCGGACAGCTCGCCATCGAGCTCGAGCGCTGGGCGCCGGAGTCGGCGCGCGTCGTCTCGCTCGGCATCGACCGCCTCGACATCGCGAGCGCCGCGCAGATCGACGCCGCCTTCGCCGAGTTCCGCCCCGAGGTCGTCTTCAACGCGGCCGCGTACACCGCGGTCGACCTCGCCGAGCAGGAGGCGGGGGTCGCCGATCGCGTGAACCATGTGGCCGTCGAGGCGCTCCGCCGCGCGTGCGACGCCTTTGGCGCGCGGCTCGTGCAGGTTTCGACCGACTATGTCTTCGACGGCCTGTCGGGACGGCCGTATCAGGCGGGCGACGAGACGAATCCGCTGTCGGTCTACGGACGCACCAAGCGCAACGGCGAGATCGCGGCGCTGCGCTCGCCCGATTCGCTCGTGGTTCGCACCGCGTGGCTCTACGGCGCGCACGGCAAGAACTTCATGCGGACGATGGTTCGGCTCATGCTTGAGCGCGACGAGGTGCGCGTGGTCGCCGACCAGATCGGAACTCCGACCCACGCGGCCGGGCTTGCGCGCGCACTCTGGATGCTCGAGGACCGTGGCGCGACAGGCATTCACCACTGGACCGATGCGGGCGTCGGCAGCTGGTACGACTTCGCGGTCGCGATCCGCGAGGAGGCCGCAGCGATCGGCCTCGGCACCGAGCGCGCGCGGGTCACGCCGATCCGCACCGCCGACTATCCGACTCCCGCGCGCCGTCCCCCAATGAGCGTCCTCTCGAAGGACGCCACATGGGCCATGCTCGGCGCGCCTGCGCCGCACTGGCGCGACGGCCTGCGCGAGGTTCTCTCGGAGTTCATGGCCACCACTCATGCGAACGCGGCTGGAACACCGACGAAGGGAGCACGATGACCCGTCCTGACACCATGCTCGTGACCGGCGGCGCCGGTTTCATTGGCGCCAACTTCGTACGCCAGCGGCTGGCCGCGCACGCCGAAAGCCGGATCGTCGTGCTCGACGCGCTCACCTACGCGGGAAACCGCCAGAACCTCGCGGGCGTGGACCCCGAGCGCTGCGAGTTCGTCCACGGCGACATCCGCGACACGGAGCTCGTCGAGAGGCTCCTCGCCGACCACGCGATCGCGACCGTCGTGCATTTCGCCGCCGAGAGCCATGTCGATCGCTCGATTTCAGGCCCCGACGCGTTCATCGACACCAATGTGAACGGCACGCACTCGCTGCTCAAGGCCGCCCGCAAGGTCTGGCTCGCGGGCTCGGGCACGCCGCATCGCTTCCATCATGTCTCGACCGACGAGGTCTACGGCTCGCTGGGGCCGAGCGATCCGCCGTTCGCCGAGGGAAACCAGTACCAGCCGAACTCGCCGTATTCCGCGAGCAAGGCTGCCAGCGACCACCTCGTGCGCGCCTATCACCACACCTTCCACCTCGATGTGACGACCACGAACTGCTCCAACAACTACGGGCCGTTTCAGTTTCCCGAGAAGTTGATCCCGCTCATGCTGGTGAACTGCCTGCACGGAAAGCCGCTGCCGATCTACGGCGACGGCATGAACATCCGCGACTGGCTTCATGTCGACGACCATTGCCGGGGCATCGAGCTGGCGCTTGCGAAGGGGCGCCCGGGCGAGGTCTACAACATCGGCGGTGAGAACGAGCGCCCGAACCTCGAGATCGTGCAGCGGATCACCGCAGCGATCGACGGTGCCTTCAAGGCGGACCCGACGCTCGCAGCGCGCTTCCCAGCGTCGCCCGCCGCCCGTGGCGAGCCGTGCTGGTCGCTCGTGACCTATGTCAAGGATCGCCCGGGCCACGACCGGCGCTACGCCATCGATCCCACGAAGGCGCGCGCGGAACTCGGGTATCGCCCGTTCGAGACCTTCGAGACCGGACTCGCGAAGACGGTCGCGTGGTACCTCGCCAACGAGCGGTGGTGGCGCGCGGTGACGGACGGTTCGTACCGGCAGTGGATCGAGCGCAACTACGCAGCGCGTTGACCAGCGGGAGGGGGAATCGCATGCCAGCCGCCACGAACAAGCCAGCGTCGCAGATCGACGAGCATGTGCCGACCGTCACGCACTATGACGGGACCTATCTCTCGCGCGGGCGCGTGTATTCGCTGGCGACCCAGCTGGATGCCGCGCTTGAGCTCGGTCCGCGAAACCTGCTCGAGGTTGGCGTCGGCACCGGGATCACCGTGTTCGCGCTGCGCCGAGTCGGCGTGCATGTCACCACCCTCGATGTTCAGCAGGACCTCTCGCCTGACCTCGTCGGAGATGTGCGCCGGATTCCCTGCGCCGACGCGAGCTTCGATGTGAGTTGCTGCTGCCAGGTGCTCGAGCATCTGCCGCTTGCGGACATGCCAGCGGCGTTGCGCGAGCTCCGTCGGGTGACGCGCTGGCGGCTCGTTCTCTCGCTCCCTGATCTCACTCGGTTCTTCGGGATCTGCGCCACGCTGCCTTTCATCGGGCGCCGCGACATCGGCATGTCGCTCCCGATCCGCGAGCCGGATGACGCGTGGAAGACTGCACGCCTCGAGACGATGGGGCACTACTGGGAACTCGGCATGAACGGTGCCACGAGCCGTGGCGTCGTCGAAGCCCTCGGCCGCGCGGGTTTCGACACGGTGCGGACCTTCCGCGTGCCCGAGATCCGCTGGCATCGCTTCTTCGTCGCCGACATCGCCTGAGTCACTCGAATCGCATGCCTGGCGGCCAGCCGGACCACCACTCTGCGCGGTTTCGCACTGCGTGGGCACAGCGCTCTCCGAGCGCGCGGGCACGAGCGGGCTTGAGCGCGAGCAGGAGCGTCCGTGCGAAGGCAAGGCGGAACGCCTCGTTCGCAAGCATCGCCGCACAGCCGATGGTGGCGGCGACGGGCCCGCAGTGCTTGCGGAAGAAGGTCGCGTTCCCGCGGAGGAGCTGCAGCCGCTTCTTTGGATTGTCTGGATCGCCGCTGCCGGCATCGTGGATCATGACGATCGACGGGTCGGCCCAGAGCTCGAAGCCTGCATCGGCGATGCGCCGACAGAGGTCGACTTCCTCGGTGTACATGAAGAAAAGCTCGTCGAAGCC